>Ga0105107_10002928_pt1 | contig 11307 bp, 7 predicted proteins | sample PPLLaktember2015_6_FD_79335 | JGI IMG/M metagenome (GOLD analysis project Ga0105107, IMG submission 79335) | Freshwater sediment microbial communities from Prairie Pothole Lake near Jamestown, North Dakota, USA - PPLs Lake P8 Core (1) Depth... | ecosystem: Environmental > Aquatic > Freshwater >... | reverse complement strand
GCCGAACGCCGACTCGCTCTACTTCACCATGCTGAACTGCAACAAGCGCTCGATCACCGTCAACATGAAGACGAACGAGGGCAAGCAGGTGTTCGTCGACCTGCTGAAGAAGTGCCACATCATCATGGAGAACTTCGGCCCGGGCGTGCTCGAGCGCTTCGGCTTCCCGTGGGAAAAGATCCGCGAGCTCAATCCGAAGATCGTGATGGGCTCGATCAAGGGCTTCGGCTCGAGCGGGCCCTACGCCGACTTCAAGGCGTACGAGAACGTGGCGCAGGCCATGGGCGGGGCGATGAGCACCACCGGCGTGCCGGAGGGCCCGCCCTTCGTGACCGGCGCGCAGATCGGCGACTCCGGCACCGGCCTACATCTCGCGATCGGGCTGCTCGCGGCCCTCCGGCAAGCCGAGAAGACCGGCAAGGGGCAGTACGTCGAGGTCGCCATGATGGACGGCGTCATGAACCTCTGCCGCGTGAAGTTCCGCGACCACCAGCGCCTCACGCGCGGCGGCCTGTCCGAGTTCTCGGTGCCCACGCACCAGGGCATGGGCGCCGTCCCGCGCGCCGGCAATGACTCGGGCGGCGGGCAGCTCGGCAACGCGATCCGCTGCAAGCCGGGTGGCCCGAACGACTTCCTCTACATCGTGGTCCAGGAAGCGGTGTGGGACCCGCTTGCCCGGCGCATCGGCCCGGTGATCGGCCAGCCGTACCTCGCCACCGACCCGAAGTTCGCCAAGATCGGGGACCGCAGAAAGAATCAGGCGGAGATGTGGGAGCTCATCGGCGAGTTCGCTCTTGGGTACACCAAGCGCGAGCTGATGGCGATCCTCAACGAGCTCGACGTGCCCTGCGGCCCGATCATGTCGACCGAGGACCTCGCCAATGACGAGCACGTGCGCGGGCGCGACATGTGGGTCGAGCTCGACCATCCGCAGCGCGGCAAGTGGTTCAACGTCGGCATGCCGATCAAGCTCTCGGACTCGCCGGCGCTGATCAAGCGCTCGCCGACGCTCGGCGAGCACACCGAGGAAATACTGAAGGAGGTCCTGGGCTACCCTGAGGAGAAAATCTCCAGCCTGAAGGGCGCGGGGGCGTTCTCCGTTCCGCCCAAGAAAGCCGCATGAAGATCGCCATCGTCGGTCAGCAGGATTTCGGCAAGGCCGTGCTCGAGGCCTTCCTCGCTCGCGGCGACAAGGTGGCGGGCGTGTTCTGCGCGCCGGAGAAGCCGGGAGCGCGGCCCGATGCGCTGAAGACCGCGGCGCAGGAGAAGGGGGTGCAGGTCTTCCAGTTCGCGTCGCTCAAGAGCGAAGAAGCCAGGAAGGCCATGAAAGCCCTCGACGTCGAGCTCGGCATCATGGCGTTCGTGCTGCAGTTCGCGCCGCAGGACTTCGTCACCATCCCGAAGCACGGCACGATCCAGTACCACCCGTCCCTGCTGCCGAAGTACCGCGGTCCCTCGTCGATCAACTGGCCGATCATCCGCGGCGACACCAAGACCGGGCTCACCATCTTCCGCCCGACCGACGGCCTCGACGAGGGGCCGGTGATCCTGCAGAAGGAGACGCCGATCAGCCCTGACGACACGCTCGGGACGGTGTACTTCGATCGTCTCTTCCCGATGGGCGTGAAGGCGATGCTGGAAGCAGCCGATCTTGTAACAAGTGGCAAGCATCGCGAGGTGGTTCAAGACGAATCCCAAGCCACCTACGAGGGCTGGTGCCGCAAGGCCGAGGCGCGCCTCAACTGGGCGAACCACGTCGACTTCGTCTACAACACGATTCGCGGCTGCAACCCCGCGCCGGGCGCCTGGACCACGCTCGAGGGGAAGGAATTACAAATCTTCGACGCCCGCAAGCATCCCGTGCGCACGTTCGGCGCGGTCAAGGGGAAGGTCGGCGAGGTGGTGGAAGCCGGCGCGCAGAGCTTCCAGGTGACGGCGCAGGGCGGGCGCATCGAAGTCCTGCGCGCGAAGCTCGGCGACGGGAAAAAAGTCGCGGCGGCCGACCTCCTTTCCTCCGGCAGCGTAAAGGCGGGCATGATCCTGAGTTGACCGAGGAGCATGCTGCAGCGCAGCAATCCCCTTCGGCCGGACGCCTAGCGTAAAATTTTTCGGCGCGCGCCTCCGAAGGCGCGGGACAACAAGGGGGGAGGGCGCAGCGCAGCATGAAATCCGGCTTCTGGCGGACGGACTGGTTCCTCGGCGTGGTCGTCGTCCTGGCCTTCGCCGTCTTCAGCCGCGCCTCGGACCTCATTCCGAGCCTCGAGCGCAAGGCCTACGACCTCGGTGTCAGTGCCACCGACCGGCAGCCCTCCGACCGCATCGCGGTCATCGCCATCGACGACGCATCGCTCGCCAACATCGGGCGCTGGCCGTGGTCCCGCGAGGTGCTCGCCGCCATGACCGAGAAGCTCGCCGGCGCGAAGGCGAAGGTCATCGGCAACACGGTGCTCTTCAGCGAGCCCCAGATCGACCCTGGCTACGTCTACATCACCAAGCTGCTCGCCATGGCGCAAGGCACGGAAGGGTCCCCGTTCCTGGACATCTTGAAAGAGGCGGAAGCCAAGCTGAACACCGACCGCAAGCTCGCCGAGAGCTTCGCCGCGGCGGGAAGCGTGCTGCAGCCCATGATCTTCACGCTCGGCGAGGCGCTCGGCCGCCCCGACGCTCCGCTGCCCGATTACGCGACGCGCAACTCGCTCAAGCAGGCGTCGGGAAGCGACTCGCCGCTGCCGGCACGGTCCGTGATGCTGCCGATCGAGCCGATCGCGCGCGCCGCGGCCGGCCTGGGACACCTCAACCAGGTGCGCGACGTGGACGGCGCGGTGCGGACCGAAGCGCTCGCCGTGCGCTACTACGACCAGTTCTACCCGTCGCTCGCGCTCATGATCGCGGCGCGCTACCTGAACCTCGGCCCGGCCGACATCCGGCTCTCGCTCGGCGAGGGAATCCAGCTGCAGAACCTGCGCATCGGCACCGATCCGCACCTGCTGATGTACACGTACTTCTACCGCGGCGGCGGCGGGCGCGAGGCCTTCCCGGTCGACTCGTTCTTCGACGTCTACAGCGGCAAGATCCCCCTGGAGAAGTACCGCGACCGCATCGTGCTGATCGGCTCGACGGCCGCCGGCCTGGGCGACGCGCCGGCCACCCCGATCTCCGCGGCGATGCCGCCCGTGCTGACGCTGGCGCACAACGTCTCGTCCATCCTGCAGGAGCACTTCTTCGTCACGCCGGTCTGGGCGTATACGGCCGAGCTAGGCGTGGTCCTGTTCATCGCCATCTACATCATCGTGGTGCTGCCCCGGCTGCAGGCGGGGCCGGCGCTCGTCATCTCCGGCGCGATGTTCGCCGGCCTGATCGTCGCGCACTTCGGGCTCATGGTCGGCGCCGGGATGTGGCTGCAGCTCATGCTGCCCGCGACGCTGCTCCTCTTCGGGCACGCGGCGCTCGTCTCCAAGCGCTTCATCGTGACCGAGGCGGCCAAGCAGAAGTCCGACGAGAGCTCCGCCGAGTCGAACCGCATGCTCGGCCTCGCCTACCAGGGCCAGGGCCAGCTCGACCTCGCCTGGGACAAGTTCCGCCAGGTGCCGATGTCGGCCGCCATGGGCGACACGCTCTACAACCTCGCGCTCGACTTCGAGAGGAAGCGCCAGTTCAACAAGGCGGAGAGCGTGTTCCGCGCCATCCACGAGTTCGACCCGAAGTTCAAGGACGTCGCCGAGCGGGTGTCGCGCGCCAAGCAGCTCTCCGAGACGGTGATCCTCGGGGGCGCGTCGAGCCATCCCGGCGGCACGCTGGTGCTCGGGGTGGGCGCGAAGCCCAAGTTCGGCCGCTTCGAGGTGGAGAAGGAGCTCGGTAAGGGCGCGATGGGCGTGGTCTACCTCGGCAAGGACCCGAAGATCGGCCGGGAGGTGGCGATCAAGACCATGGCGCTCGCGCAGGAGTTCGAGCCCGACGAGCTCGCCGGCGCGAAGGAGCGCTTCTTCCGCGAGGCACAGACCGCCGGGCGCCTGTCGCACCCGAACATCGTCACCATCTACGATACGGGCGAGGAGCACGATTTCTGCTACATCGCGATGGAGCTCCTGAAGGGCGGGGACCTCACCGCGTACACCAAGCCGGGGAACCTCCTGCCGATGGACACGGTCGTCTCCATCGTGGCGCGCGCGGCGGACGCCCTGGGCTATGCGCACCGCGAAGGCGTCGTGCACCGCGACGTCAAGCCCGCCAACCTGATGTGGCACAAGGAGGGCGACTCGCTCAAGGTCACCGACTTCGGCATCGCGCGGCTCACCGCAAGCTCGAAGACCAAGACCGGCATGGTGCTCGGCACGCCCTCGTTCATGTCCCCGGAGCAGCTCGCCGGCAAGCGCGTCGACGGCCGCTCGGACCTCTTCTCGCTCGGGGTGGCGCTCTACCAGATGCTCTGCGGCCGGCTGCCCTTCGAGGGCGAGTCGATGGCGCAGCTCATGTTCAAGATCTCGAACGATCCCCCGGCCGACATCCGCGCGGTCAACCCCGCGATTCCCGAGCCCCTCGTCGCCTTCATCGAGCGCGCGCTCGCCAAGAACCCGGACGAGCGCTTCCAGACCGGCGAGGAATTCGGCGGCGCGCTGCGCGCCACGGTCGCCTTGAGGACGGGCGGCGGCGTCGACATCGAGCTCTGAGATGGCCGCCGACCTGACGCAGGCGCTCGAGATCACCACGTGCACGGACCCGGGGATGGTCCGCTCGCACAACGAGGACTCGGTCGCCGCCGATCCGGCCAACGGCCTGGTGGTGCTCGCCGACGGCATGGGCGGGTACAACGCCGGCGAGGTGGCGAGCGGCATGGCCACGACCGTGATCGTCACCGAGATGCGCCAGCTCCTCTCGGGCGTCAGGCCGCACGACGTCGACCAGGGCTCGAGCGAGCAGGTCGCCGCGCGCCTGGTGCGAGAGCAGGTGCTGAAGGCGAACACCTCCATCTACCAGGCGGCGCAGAGCCAGCCGCAGTATGCCGGCATGGGCACCACGCTGGTGGTGTGCCTCTTCTACGACAACCGCGTGCTGGTGGCTCACCTGGGCGACTCGCGCCTGTACCTGCAGCGCGAGGGACAGTTCAAGCAGGTGACGCGCGACCATTCGCTGCTGCAGGAGCAGATCGACTCCGGGATCATCACCGTCGAGCAGGCGAAGAAGGCGGCCCACAAGAACCTCGTCACCAAGGCGCTCGGCATCGATCCCGTGGTCGAGCCCGAGATCCACGAGTACGCGACGAAGCCGGGCGACATCTACCTGCTCTGCTCGGACGGGCTGTGCGACATGGTGGAGGACGAGGACATCGGCATGACCCTCGAGGCCCTCGGCAGCAATCTCAAGCTCGCCGCTCAGCAGCTCGTGCAGATGGCCAACGACAACGGGGGGCGGGACAACGTTTCAGTTATACTCGTGCGCGTCCTTCGGGAGTACCCCGGCGCCCGCGGCGTGATGTCGAAGGTGTTCGCGTGGTTAAAATAACCTCCCCCAGGGGCGGGATATGGCCAAACTGATACTCAGCATGGACGGGCTGGTGCTCAAGGAGATCCCCTTGACGAAGGAGCGCACCACCATCGGCCGCAAGCCCCATAACGACATCCAGATCGACAACCTGGCCGTGAGCGGCGAGCACGCCGTGATCGTCACGATCCTCAACGACTCCTTCCTCGAGGACCTGGGCAGCACCAACGGCACGGTCGTCAACGGCAACCCGATCAAGAAGCACTTCCTGCAGAACAACGACGTCATCGAGCTCGGCAAGTACAAGCTGAAGTTCGTCGGCGAGGCGGCGCCGGCCGCCGCCGGGCCGGAAAAGGCCGACTTCGAGAAGACCATGGTGTTGCGTCCCTCGGCGATGAGGGCCGCGCAGGCCGCCGCGCCGGCAGGCGGCGGCGCGCAGGCCGCGGTCGCGGCGCGCGCCGAGGCCGTGAAGCAGGCGGCGGCGACCGCCTCCGCCTCGGGCACTGCCGACAAGGAGGCCAAGCCCGCTCCTGCACCCGCGCCGGCCGCCGCCCCGGTCGCGCCCGCCCCGTCCGCGGCGACGAGCGCCTCGAACCCGGGTGCGGCGCCGGGAACGACGCCCTCCGGCACGCCCAAGCCCGCGCAGCCCCTGGGCGCCATCCAGCTTCTCTCCGGCGGCAACGCCGGAAAGGAGCTGGAACTTGCCAAGCCCCTCACCACCCTCGGCAAGCCCGGCGTTCAGGTCGCGGTGCTGACGCGCCGGCCGCAGGGCTACTTCATCACGCACGTCGAAGGCGCGAACCGGCCGCAGGTCAACGGCCAGCAGATCGGACCGGCGCCTCATGCCCTGAAAGATCACGATGTGATCGAGCTCGCGGGCGTGAAGATGGAGTTTTTCCTGAAGGGATGAAGTTCTCGAGGGCAGGCTAGGTTCTGAGACAGCACATCGTAAGGATCGCCCTTGGCCTTGCGATAACGCTGCTGTTTATCGGCCATGCGGCCGAGTTCTACCCGAGCGGCGACGGCAAGCTGAGGCTCGTCACCCAGCTCGACAACATCGTCTACGACACGCGGCTGCGCATGACCATGCCGAACGGCGTGGACGAGCGCATCGTCATCCTGGACATCGACGAGAAGAGCCTGGGCGAGATCGGCCGCTGGCCCTGGGGCCGCAACGTCATGGCGGAGCTCGTCGAGAAGCTCTTCGACCGCTACGGCGTGAAGCTGGTCGGCTTCGACGTGGTGTGGGCCGAGCGCGACGCGAGCTCGGGCATCGACGTCCTCGACTCGCTCGCGCGCAGCCAGCTGAAGGAGGTCTCGGCCTTCCAGTCGGCGTACGCGAAGCTGCGCGAGGACCTCGACTTCGACGGGCGCTTCGCCGCGAGCCTGCGCGGCCGGCCGGTCGTGCTCGGCTACTACTTCAGCCAGGACGAGCGCGCGGTGCGCGCGAACGCGATTCCCGAGCCGGTGCTGCCCAAGGGGTCGATGGGCGGGCGCAAGCTCGAGCTCACGCCCTGGACGGGCTACACCGGCAACCTGCCGATCTACGTGAAGAACGCGGCGGCGGCCGGGCACTTCAACCCTCTCCCGGACATCGACGGCGTGATGCGCCGCGTGCCGATGATCCTCGAGTTCGAGGGCGCGTACTACGAGTCGCTCGCGCTCGCGATGGTGCGCGCCTACCTCGGCCTCCAGACGGGCAAGCCGCCTCAGGTCGAGCCCGGATTTCCCCCGCAGAAGAGCGCGGGCCTCGAGTGGCTCAAGGTGGGGGAGATCACCATCCCGGTAGACGAGACCGCGAGCGCGCTCATTCCCTACCGCGGCAAGAGCGGCAGCTTCGCCTACGTCTCGCTTTCCGACGTCATCAAGGACCGCGTGCCGCCCGAGCGTCTCAAGGGGCGCATCGCGCTCGTCGGCGCGACCGCGCCGGCGCTGTTCGACCTGCGCTCGACCCCGGTGGACAGCGTGTACCCGGGCGTCGAGATCCACGCGAACCTGATCGCCGGCATCCTGGACCGGGATCTCAAGCAGAAGCCGCGCTACGTGCAGGGCGCCGAGGTCGTGCTCCTGCTCGTCGGGGGCGTGGCGCTCTCGCTCGCCATTCCGATGCTGTCGGCAGCCTGGGCCACCGGCGCGGCCCTGCTGGGCTTCCTGCTCATCACCGGGTTCAACGTGCTCCTGTGGCAGTACGGGGACATGGTGCTGCCGCTCGCCGCGTCGATCCTGATGACGGCCAGCCTCTACACGATGAACATGGCCTACGGCTACTTCGTCGAGTCCCGCTCCAAGCGGCAGTTCGCCGAGCTCTTCGGGCAGTACGTGCCGCCGGAGCTCGTCGACAAGATGGCCGAGGACCCCGAGCGCTACAACATGGAGCCGAGGAGCGCCGAGCTGACCATCCTGTTCTCCGACGTGCGCGGCTTCACCAGCATCTCGGAGGCGCTCAAGCCCGAGGAGCTGCGCGAGTACATCAACGAGTACCTCACCACCATGAGCGCGATCATCCGCAGCGAGTACCGCGGCACGCTCGACAAGTACATCGGCGACGCGATCATGGCCTTCTGGGGCGCGCCGGTGGAGGACCCGCAGCATGCGAGGAACGGCGTGCTCGCCGCGCTCGAGATGCAGAAGGAGTGCAGGGCCCTGAACGAGCGCTTCTCCGCGCGCGGCTGGCCGCCGCTCAACATCGGCGTCGGCGTGAACAGCGGCCGGGTGCGCGTGGGCGACATGGGATCGCAGGTGCGCCGCGCCTATACCGCCATGGGCGACGCGGTCAACGTCGCCTCGCGCCTGGAGGGGCGCACCAAGGGCTACGGCGTCGGCGTTCTGGTGGGCGAGGCGACCCGTGCCGCCGTCCCCGATGTCCTGTTCCGCGAGGTCGACCGCATCAAGGTGAAGGGCAAGGACGAGGCCGTCGTGATCTATGAGCCGCTGGGCCTGCAAAGTGAAATGGCAAAGAGGATGCAGGAGGAGCTGCGGCTCTGGGGCCAGACGCTGCGCTCGTACCGCGCCCAGCACTGGGACCAGTGCGACGTGAACCTGCTGAACCTGCAGCGCATGAACCCGACCTGCCAGCTCTACCGCGCCTACGCCGAGCGGGTGGCCGAGAAGCGCCGCAACCCGCCGCCGCCCGACTGGGACGGCGTCACCGCCTTCGACGAGAAATAAGGAGCCGGCTCATGCGCCTGCGCGTGCTCGGATGCTCCGGAGGGATCGGCGGGCGGCACCGCACCACCTCCTTCCTGCTCGACGGCGACGTGCTGATCGACGCCGGCACCGGCGTGGGCGACCTGACGCTCGCCGAGCTCTCGCAGATCGACCACATCTTCCTCACGCACTCGCACCTCGATCACGTCGCGTCCATTCCCTTCCTCGTCGACACGGTGGGCGGCATGCGCTCGCGGCCGATCACGGTGCACGCGACGCGCGCCACCTCCGAGATCCTGAAGAACCACCTCTTCAACTGGGCGATCTGGCCCGACTTCACCGAGATCCCGACGCCCGAGGCGCCCTTCATGCGCTACGAGGAGATCGAGCTCGGGCAGACGGTCAGGCTCGGCGCGCGCGCGATCACCCCGCTGCCGGCGCGGCACACCGTCCCGGCGGTCGGCTACCACCTCGACAGCGGCGCGGCGAGCCTGGTCTTCACCGGCGACACCGGGCCGAACGACGCGCTATGGCGCGTGGTGAACCGCATCGCGAATCTCAAGTTCCTCATCATCGAGACGGCCTTCTCCAACAAGGAGCGCCACTTGGCCGAGATCTCGCGCCACCTGTGCCCGGAAACGCTCGCCGGCGAGCTCGCCAAGCTCGAGCGCGGCGCCGAGATCTACGTCACGCACCTCAAGCCGGGCGAGATCGAGCCGACCATGCTCGAGATCGAGGAGTGCGCCGGGCGTTTCGCGCCGCGCATGCTGCAGAACAACCTGGTGCTCGAGTTCTAAAGGCGATGCCCGCCAGCGTCGAGCAGCTGAAGGGGCTCGCGCCGCTCGCCGGCCTTTCGGACGAGCGCCTCGCCGAGCTCGCCGGGATCGCCCACGTCGAGCACGTGGCGCGCGGCGCCGACCCGCTCGCGGGGCGCACCGCGACGCAGTCGGTGTTCCTCCTGCAGGGCGAGATGCTGCTCGCCTTCGAGGGCGGCGGCACGCTGGTGGTGGTCGGCGGCACCGAGGAGACGCGCCACGCGCTCAACCGCATGAAGAGCCGCGTTTCCCGCTCGCGGGCGATCAGCGAGGTGGACCTGATCGCGCTGGACGACGAGCTGCTCGATGTGCTCGCCACCTGGGACCAGGTGGCGAGCGGCAGCGATGCGGGCGCGCCGATCGGCGGCGCGCTCGCGCTCGGCAGCCTGAGGAGCGGGGCTTTCTCCCAGCTGCCTTCGGCGCACATCGACGAGCTCCTCAAGCGCTTCGAGCGCCTCAGGGTCGTGGCCGGCGACGCGGTGATTCGCGAGGGCGACGAGGGCGACTACTACTACGTCATCGAATCGGGCCGATTCCAGGTCGAGCGCCTGGTCGGCGGGGCGAAGCTCGTGCTCGCCGAGCTGCGCGGCGGCGACGCGTTCGGCGAGGAAGCGCTAGTGTCGGAGGCGAAGAGAAACGCCACCGTGGTGGCGCTGACCGACGGTGAGCTGCTTCGCCTGGCGCGCGGGCATTTCAACCAGTTGCTGCGCGAGCCGCTGCTGCGGCGCCTGTCCTTCGAGGAAGCGGCGGAGAGGGTGCGCAAGGGGGCCCTGTGGCTCGACGTGCGCTATCCCTCGGAGTACCAGTACGACAAGCTGCCCGGTGCGATCAACGTTCCCCTCGCGGAGGTGCGCAACATGTTCGGCGTTCTCGACCGCTCGCGGGAGTACGTGGCGTACTGCCAGAGCGGCCGGCGCAGCGCGGCTGCGGCCTTCCTCTTCGCCGCCCGCGGCTTCCACGTTTGGCTGCTCGAAGGCGGCCTCAAGGCGGCCGAAAAAGCGTTGTAAATCAGGGGTGATGGGACTACCATCTCAGATCGAGCAAGAATAGTGCGGTAGGGGGGTCCGATGAGCGCAGTCCTCAGCCACCAAGCGAGCGCGCAAAGCGACGTCGGCGCGCGCCTGGCGTTCCAGAAGCAGCTGCAGGCGGTCACCAACAAGATCCACGCCACCAGCAACATCGACGAGATCATGCTCGAGGTGAGCGCGGACGTGTGCGCGCTCTTCAATGCCGACCGGCTGACGATCTACTCGGTGGGCGAGGACAAGCAGGCCATCGTCTCGAAGGTCAAGACAGGCCTCAACTCCTTCAAGGACCTGAAGCTGCCGATCGCCGAGCACTCCATCGCCGGCTACGTCGCGCTCGCCAAGAAGACGATCAACATCAAGGACGTCTATGACGACGCCGAGCTTCGCGGCGTCAACGCCAACCTGCGCTTCCTGCAGGAGGTCGACAAGCGCACCGGCTACCGCACCAAGCAGATGCTCGTCGCGCCCATCGTCGAGGCGGGCTCGAGCGAGCTGATCGGCGTCATCCAGATCATCAACAACAAGGCCGGCGTGCCCTTCGGCGGGCTGGCCGAGGAGGGCGTGAGCGAGCTCTCGCAGACGCTCGCGATCGCCTTCAAGCAGCGCCAGAAGCCCACCGCGGTCAAGACCAAGTACGACTACCTGATCGCCGACGCGGTGCTCTCCGCCGGGGAGTTCGAGCTCGCCTCGCGCCAGGCGCGCAAGAAGGCGCTCGACATCGAGCAGGTGCTGACCGAGGAGTTCCAGGTCAAGATCCCGGCCATCGGCCAGGCGCTCTCCAAGTTCTTCGGCGTGCCCTACGAGCCGTTCAAGTCCGACCGCATCAAGCCCGCGGAGCT
>Ga0105107_10002925_pt1 | contig 11308 bp, 11 predicted proteins | sample PPLLaktember2015_6_FD_79335 | JGI IMG/M metagenome (GOLD analysis project Ga0105107, IMG submission 79335) | Freshwater sediment microbial communities from Prairie Pothole Lake near Jamestown, North Dakota, USA - PPLs Lake P8 Core (1) Depth... | ecosystem: Environmental > Aquatic > Freshwater >... | reverse complement strand
GGCGCGGGAACCGAGGCCGCGCGTTCACACCTCGCGCGTCGACGGGCGCTCACGTTTTCTCTCGCGCAGGTCGCTGGCGTTTCGGGTGCGCGTCGCTCGCGACGGCACCAACCCGAAAGCGCGAAGCGCAAGATTCTCGCCACCACAGCGGATTCACTGGCGCGCCGGGAGGGATTCGAACCCCCGACCCTCAGGTTCGAAGCCTGATGCTCTATCCAGCTGAGCTACCGGCGCGGGAGATCGCAGTCTAACGGAGGTCGACGTGCTGCGCGCTTGGAATGGGGACGTTCGGCTTGGAATGGGGACGTTCGTTGACTTGTTGACTTGTCTACCCGACCGCGGCCGAAAGCAGCCTGCGCCGACAAGTCAACGAACGTCCCAGCGGAGGCGCGCGGCCGGCCCGACTCTCGGTGCTTGCTACGCGCTCTCGCGCACCGCTGCAGCCGGCACGGGGCGCACGCTGCGCAGGCGCGGGAAGAATTCGTCGCGCGCGGTCCACGGCACGGCGAGCGCGATCAGGATCTTGCGCTTGGTGGCCTGCCGGCAGTCCTGGCCCTTCTCGATCGCGTGGATGGTTCGCGGAGACACGTGCGCCCGCACGGCCAGCTCGGCCTGGGTCCAGCCGCGGGCCTGACGGGCGGCGCGGATGCGGTTCATGGGTCGCCTCGAACTGGGGTGGAAGGACCGGATACTAGCGCCGGAGGGCGACCGGCAAAGCCGGCCGAACCCCACAGCGAAGGCCCGATCTCCGACGGTGGCGCGGCCCGGGCGGCTCGCCTCAGTAGGGGCCACCCGCGGGCATCACGTAGGCCACCTGGGTGAGGCCCGAGGGCGCGGGCTCGGGGCCCGGGATCCAGCGGCTGGTGCCGGCGAGGGCCACCACGCCGGCCAGGGCCGCGGCCGCCGCGGCCACCGCGACGCCCTCGAGCCCCAGCCAGAGCCGCGAATAGGGCGGCGGCGGGGCGCCCCAGCGCGCCAGGCGCTCGAGCCGCCGCTCGCCGTAGCTGGGCACGACCCGGGGCACCACGCCGAGCGGCAGGCGGCCGACCAGGCGGTCGCACAGCTCGAGCTCCACGAACTGCCGGCTGCAGCGCCCGCAGTGGGCGGCGTGGCTCCGTACGGCGTGCTCGAGCGCGGGCGGGAGCGTCCCGTCCAGGAGCTGCGAGAGAAGGCGGCGGGCGGCTCTGTGCCTCATCGCGCACCTCCTTCGAGCTCGCGCAGCGTGGGGGCGAGGGCGATGCGTAGCTCCTCCCGCCCGCGCCGCAGCCAGGTGGCGACGGTCGCGGCGGGGACGCCCTCCTGCTCCGCGATCTCCACGTTCGAGAGGCCGTGCTTGATGCGCAGGATCAGCACACGCCGGTGCCGGGGCTTCACGCGCAGCAGTGCGCGCGCGACGCAAGCGAGCAGCTCGCCCTCGAGCACCTGGGCCTCCGGGTCGGCGGCTGCAGGCGGTACGTCCAGGGCGGCCTCGTGACCCAGGTCGTGAGAGAGCAGCTCGCGCCTGCGGCGGGCGCGCAGCAGGTTCACCGAGCCGTTCACGGCCGCCCGGTGCAGGTAGGCCCAGAGGCTCGAGGTCCCCTGGTACGATCCGCGCGGCAACGCCTGGAACACGCGCTGGACGACGTCCTCGGCGTCCGCCCGGCTGCCGACGATGCGGTAGGCCACGGCCACAAGCCGGTTCCGGTAGCGCCCGTGAGCCTCGCCGTAGGCGCCGGGCTCGCGGCGGAGCCACCGGCGGTCGAGATCGCCGGGTCCGGGTTCGAAGGGGCCGGTACGGGTTCCCTGCACGGACGCTTTCCCCGAAAGCCTGTGACGCCTCCCAACCTTATACGGTTTCAAGGCCCCGCGGGGGGATCGTTTTGGGGGAGGCCGGAGGCGCGACGATTCCGTTACGATGCTCAACCCTCGGGGTGTCCGTCACCCACCTGGCCTTCCGCGGAACATTCCCAGGTGAGGTCGTGCCGCTGAACATGCATGCCACCCGTCCCGTTCTGTACTCGACTGCGCCTCCCTATCGCGGGGAAGACCCCGGCGACTACGCCCGGCACGTGGCCTCGGTCGCGCGCTGGAGCGAGCAGGCGAGCTGCTCCGGGATCCTGGTCTACACGGACAACGGCCTGCTCGACCCGTGGCTCGTGGCGCAGATCGTGCTCCAGAGCACGCGCGAGATCGTGCCGCTCGTGGCGGTACAGCCGGTCTACATGCACCCGTACTCGGTCGCGAAGATGATCGCGACGCTCACGTTCCTGTACGGGCGCCGCATCGACCTCAACATGCTGGCGGGCGGCTTCAAGAACGATCTCGTCGCGCTCGGCGACGAGACCCCGCACGACCGCCGCTACGACCGCATGGTCGAGTTCACCACGATCATCGCACGGCTGTGCGCGGGGACGGGGCCGGTGACCTTCGAGGGCGAGTTCCACCGCGTGCACAACCTGGTGCTCACGCCGAAGATCCCGGCCCACCTGCAGCCGCGCATCCTCGTCTCGGGCTCGTCCGAGGCGGGCCTCGCAGCCGGGCGCAAGCTCGGCGCGCTGCCGGTGCACTACCCGGCGCCGGCGGGGGAGCTCGGCGAGACCAGCAAGCGCGAGGACGGCACCTTCGGCATCCGCGTCGGCATCGTGGCGCGCGACTCCGAGGACGACGCCTGGGAGATCGCGCGCAAGCGCTTCCCCGAGGACCGCGCCGGCCAGCTCACGCACCAGCTCGCGATGAAGGTGTCGGACTCGACCTGGCACCACCGCCTGTCGGGCCTCGCGAAGGAGCAGGCCGAGCGCGACGCCTACTGGATGATCCCCTTCACGAACTACAAGACCTTCTGCCCGTACCTGGTCGGCACCTACGACCGCGTGGGCACGGAGCTGGCGCGCTACTTCGAGAAGGGCGCGAGCACGATGATCCTCGACGTCCCGGTCGGCACCGAGGACCTCGAGCACGTGCTGCGCGCGATCCAACGCGGGGCGAATCTGGCGGGCCACGCGTGAAGCTGCTCCAGCACTACGTGAGCGCGCAGGCTTCGCTCCGCCCGCAGGCCTCGGCGATCGCGTGGAAGGGCGAGAAGCTCAGCTACGGCGCGCTCGACCAGCGCACGAATCGCGTGGCGCGGCTGCTGGCCGGCCTCGGCGCGGAGCGCGGCGACCGCATCGCGCTGCTGCTGCCGAAGTCGCCGCTCGCGATCACCGCGATGGTCGGCACGCTCAAGGCCGACTGCGCGTACACGCCGGTGGACCTCAAGAACCCGGCGCCGCGCGTGGAGCAGATCCTCGCCGCGCTCGAGAGCCGCGTGCTGCTCGCCTGCCGCGAGGCCGCGCCGCTGGTCGAGCAGCTCGTGCGCGAGAACGGCCTCGGGCCGCTGCGGGTCGCCTGGCTCGACGGCGAGGCGCCCGCGGGCCTGCCCTCGCACGCGGCGCTCGCCGACCTCGAGACCTGCTCGGCCGACTCCGTCCCGAGCGCGAACGGCGACGCCGACGTCGCGCACATCCTGTTCACCTCGGGCTCCACCGGTGTGCCGAAGGGCGTGATGATCACGCACGCGAACGTGATCGCCTTCGTCGAGTGGGCGAAGCAGCACTTCGACATCCAGCCCACGGACCGCTGCTCGGGCCACTCGCCGCTGCACTTCGACCTCTCGACCTTCGACACCTACGGCAGCTTCGCGGCGGGCGCCGAGCTGCACCCCGTGCCCGTCGAGCTGAACCTGCTGCCGCACAAGCTCGCGCAGTTCATGCGCGACGCGGCGCTGACGCAGTGGTTCTCGGTGCCCTCGGCGTTGAACCACATGGCGAAGGCGGACGTGATCAAGGAGCACGACTTCCCGTCGCTGCGTCGGCTGCTCTGGTGCGGCGAGGCCTGGCACGCCGCGGGGCTCGCGCACTGGATGCGGCGGCTGCCGCACGTGCGCTTCACGAACCTGTACGGCCCCACCGAGGCCACCATCGCGAGCAGTTGGTACGACGTGCCCGGCATCCCGGAAGACGAGACGAAGCCCGTGCCGATCGGCCGCGCCTGCGCGGGCGAGGATCTGCTGGTGCTCGACGAGGCGCTGCGGCCGGCCGCGCCCGGCGAGACGGGCGACCTCTACATCCGCGGCGTCGGCCTCTCGCCCGGCTACTGGCGCGACGCCGCGAAGACGGACGCCGCCTTCGTCGCGAACCCGTTCTCCGCTGACGGGGAGGACCGCATCTACCGCACCGGCGACCTGGCGCGCGTCTGCGAGAACGGCGAGATCGTGCTGGTGGGCCGCGCGGACACGCAGATCAAGAGCCGCGGCTATCGCATCGAGCTGGGCGAGATCGAGGCGGTGCTCCACACCATCGGCACGCTCGAGGAGAGCGCGGTGGTGGCGGTGGAGAGCGCCGCCATCGACGGCCTCGCCATCGCCTGCGGCTACGCGCCGCGCGCGGGTGTCGTGCTCGAGCCGGCGGATCTGCGCACGCTGCTCGCCGCCCGGCTGCCAGCGTATATGCTCCCGTCGCGCTGGCGGCGCTTCGATCGGCTGCCGCTCAACGCCAATGGCAAGGTCGACCGCAAGGCGCTGAAAGAGATCTTCGCCGCGAGCCCCGAGAAGTAGGAGATGAAGTTGGATCGCCTGGAGAAGCTGCAGCGGGAGATCGCCACCATCTTCGTGGAGCGCTTCGACACGCGCATCGCTTCGCACGACGTGGACCTGCTCGAGACCGGCCTCGTCGATTCCGTGAAGATCGTCGAGCTGGTGCTCGAGCTCGAGCAGCGCTTCGGCGTGAGCCTGCCCTTCGAGGAGCTCGAGATCGAGGACTTCCGCACCGTCCCGAGGCTCGCCGAGCGCATCGCGCGGACGACGCCCGCAGTCGGCTGAGCCCAGGCACTTGGCGCGCCCGCTGCGAGTGCTGCTGGCCGGCGAGGAGGCCGCGGGCGCCCAGACGCTGCGCCTGCTGCACGAGACGGGCCAGAAGGTGGTGGGCGTGCTCACGGGCCGGGCCGGCGCAGCGCGCTCGGTCGGGCCGCTCTCGTCGCTGGCCGAGCAGTGGGGCTACCGCGTCTGGCCGGCGCGCCGCGTGCGCGACGTCGCCTTCGCGGGCGAGATCCGCGCGGAGGGCGTCGAGCTGCTGCTCAACGTACATTCGCTCTACGTGGTGAAGCGAGAGGTGGTGGCGGCGCCGAGCATCGGGAGCTTCAACGTGCACCCCGGCCCGCTGCCGGAGTACGCGGGGCTGAACGCGCCGAGCTGGGCCATCCTGCACGGCGAGCGCACGCACGGCGTCACCGTGCACTGGATGGACGCGGGTATCGACACGGGCGAGATCGCCTACGAGGCGCGCTTCGAGATCGCGCGCGAGGAGACGGCCTTCACGCTGTCGGCGAAGGGCGTGCGCGCCGCCATCCCGCTGCTGCGCAAGCTGCTGGAGGCGGCCGCCGCCGAGCCGCCCGCGATCCCGCGCGAAAAGCAGCGCGACGTCCTCGGCCGCTATTTCGGCCGCGAGGCGCCGAACGGGGGCCGCATCGACTGGACCGCGCGCGCGGAGGAGATCGAGCGCTTCGTGCGTGCGGCCGACTACGGGCTGTTCGCGTCGCCGTGGGGCGCGCCGCGCGCGACGCTGCCCGGCGTCGGGGAGCTCGAGATCGTGAAGGTGGCGCGCACCGGCCAGGCCGCCGACGCAGCCCCGGGAGCGATCGGAGCGGCCGACGCCGCCGGCGTGCGCGTGGCCTGCGCCGACGAGTGGCTGCTGGTGAAGAAGTTCCGCCTGGCGGGTGCGCCCGGCGACCCGAGCCACCTCACCGGCGCGTTCGAGGTGCGCTAGTGGCGCTCTCGATCCAGCCCTTCGACGCCACGCGCAGCGAGGCCGTGAAGGACTTCAATCGCCGCCTGGCCGCCGGCGGCTCGAGCTGGAAGTTCCCCGAGAGCCCGGTGCCGAGCTGGCTTGCGCGGGTGGACGGGAGCCCGGTGTTCCAGGAGTTCTTCGTCGCCGTCGACGGCGACGTGGTGCGCGGGGCGTACGCGCTCCAGCGCCGGCCGGCGCGGGTCGGCGACGAGGAGCTGACGCTCGGCGCGTGGTATCTGCCGGTCTCCGAGGGCAGCATCGACCCGAAGCACGCGCTCGTCGCCACGCTGCTGATGCGCGACGCGCTGCGCCGCGAGCCGCTCTCCTACGGCCTGGGGATGGACGGCATGGACTCGCAGGCCAGCAAGCTCGCGGGCGCGATGCGCTGCGAGCGCCGGCTGGTGCCGTTCTTCGCGCGCATCGAGAACGGCGCGCGCTTCGTGCGTGAGGCGCGCTACGTGCGGAAGAACGCCGCCGTCGCGCGTGCGTTCGACGTGGCCGCCGCGACGGGACTGGCCACGCTCGGCGCGAAGCTCGTGAAGCTCGCGCTGCGGAACGGCCCGCGGCTCGGCGGCGCGAGCGTCGAGACCGTGGCCGAGTTCGGGCCGTGGGCGGACGAGCTCTGGCAGCGCTGCCGCGGCCGGTACTCGTTCGTCGAGCTGCGCGACGCCGCCACGCTCGCACGCGTCTACCCGCCGGAGCGCCCGCGCTTCGAGCGCCTGCGCCTCGCCCGCGGCGGCCAGACGATCGGCTGGGCCGTGCTCCAACTCGCCGAGATGAAGGACAACCCGAACTTCGGATCGCTGCACGTCGGCCGCATCACCGACGCCTTCGCGGCGCCCGAGGACGCCGCCGTCGTGATCCGCGCCGCGGCCGACACGCTCGCCGCGCGCGGCGTGGAGCTGATGCTCAGCAACCAGCTCCATCCGGCCTGGTGCAGCGCGCTGCGCCGGAACGCGTTCCTGCCCGGGCCCTCGAACTACGTGTTCGCGCCCACCGCACCGCTCGCCGAACGCATCCGCGCACTCGACCCCGACTACCGCAACGTCCACATCAACCGCGGCGACGGCGACGGCCCCTGGGGCCACGACCCCCGCGGCTTCTGATGGGGGACGGAGTTTAGATTTTCAGATTCGCGTGATTCGCCCTGCGGGGCGAATCTGACAATCTGAAAATCTAAACTCCGTCCCCGTCGAATAGTCGTCGGAGGTCGCGCTTCAGCACTTTGCCCATGGCGTTGCGCGGGAGAGCGGCGATGGTGGCGATGCGGTCGGGCACCTTGTAGCGGGCGATGCGGTCGGCGCAGAAGGCGCGCAGCGCGTCCTCGGCTGGGGCGACGCGGCCGGGCTTCGGCTGCACCACGGCGACGACGCGCTCGCCGAGCCGCTCGTCGGCGAAGCCGAACACGGCGGCGAACTCGACGTCCGGGTACTCCTGGAGCGCGCGCTCCACCTCGGCGGGGTACACATTCGCGCCGCCGCGGAGGATCAGCTCGCCCCGCCGCCCGCGGATGTAGAGGTTCCCGTCGGCGGCGAGGAATCCCAGGTCCCCGGTGTGATAGCGGCCGTCGCGCAGCGCCTGCGCCGTGGCCTCCGGCTTGCGCCAGTAGCCGAGCATCGGCGTGTAGACGCCGGCGTACGGCCCGCTGCGCGCGGCGCGCACGGTGATCTCGCCGATCTCGCCGGCCGGCAGCGCCCGGCCGGCCTCGTCCACGATCTCGATCTCGACCTGCGGGAGGGGCTGCCCGCACAGGCCGGGACTCGACGGAACGCTGCCGTCGCTCCAGGTCACCGCCGTGGGCGCCTCGGTCATGCCGTAGCCGATGCCGACGCCGCGCCCGAAGCGCTCGCGATAGAGCCGCACCACCTCGGGCGGCACGTCCGAGCCGCCGACGCCGGGCGCCACCAGCGAGGCGAGGTCCGCGGCCTTCACCTCGGGATGCGTGAGCAGGTCGTGGAAGATCGTCGGCACGCCCGAGAACGCGCCGACCCGCTCGCTCCGGATCCACCCGGCGAGCCCGAGCGGGTCGGTGCGGTCGATGGCGACGACGGCGCGGCCGTCGATCCACGGCGCCAGCACCTCGAGCACGATCAGGTTCAGGATCGTGAGCGGCAGCACCGCGCCCTGCCGCGTGCCTTCCGGCACGCGCCCCGTGAGGTGCGAGATCGTGCCCGGCAGCAGCAGGTTGTGCGCGCTGTGCACGGCGCCCTTCGGCAGGCCGGTGGTGCCGCTCGTGTACGCGATCGCGGCGGGTGCGAACGGGTCGCATGCAAAGCCGGGCCGCGCCTCGCCGGCCGCCGCGCAGCGCGCCGCCCACGCGCAGTCCGCTCCTCCGGGCGAGACCCCGATCACGTGCGCGAGCTCGGGGAGATCGGGCTGCGCCTCGATCTCGCCGGCGAGCGACGCGAGCGTCACGTAGACGTGCGCGCCCGAGTCGCGCAGCAGGTACGCCTTCTCGGGCGGCGCGAGCAGCCGGTTCACGCCGACCCAGAGCGCGCCGAGGCGCTGCGTGGCGAGGAACAGGATCGGCAGGTGCACGTCGTTCGGCAGGCACACGGCGACGCGCGCGCCGGGCGCGACGCCGAGCGCCGCGAGCGCGTTCGCCGCGCGATTCGCGGCGCGGTCGAGCTCGGCGTACGTGAAGCGCCCGCTGCGCCCGACCAGCGCCTCGCGGCCCGGGTCCGCCGCGACGATGCGGTCGATCACCTCCGCCGCAGTCTGCGGTCCGCCGCCGGGCAGCGGAAGGTGCAGCGCGGGCGGGACCAGTCCGAGCGTGGTGAGGTCGGCGGGCACGCGCGCAACGTAGCGCCTACCCTGCTCCGGCCAGGAGGAGCCATGCACGACCTCGTGATCCGCGGCGGGACGATCATCGACGGCACCGGCGCGCCCGCGCGCACCGGCGACGTCGCGGTGACGGAGGGCCGGATCGTCGAGGTCGGCCGCGTCTCGGGCGCGGCGAAGCGCAGCATCGACGCCGGCGGCCTCGCGGTCACGCCCGGCTTCGTGGACATCCACACGCACTACGACGGGCAGGCCACCTGGGACCCGCAGCTCGCGCCGTCCTGCTACCACGGCGTCACCACGCTCGTGATGGGCAACTGCGGCGTCGGCTTCGCGCCGGTGCGGCCCGACCAGCACGCCTTCCTGATCGAGCTGATGGAGGGCGTCGAGGACATCCCGGGCACCGCGCTCCACGAAGGCATCTCGTGGGAGTGGGAGACCTTCCCGCAGTACCTCGATGCGCTCGCGCGCCGCCGCTTCGCGATGGACGTGGCGACGCAGGTGCCGCACGGGGCGGTGCGCGCCTACGTGATGGGCGAGCGCGGCGCGAAGAACGAGCCGGCGACGCCCGAGGACATCGCGGCGATGGCGGCGATCGTGAAGGAAGGCGTCGCGGCGGGCGCGTTCGGCTTCTCGACGTCGCGCACCATCGCGCACCGCGCGATCACGGGCGAGCCGGTGCCCGGCACCTTCGCCGCCGAGGACGAGCTGTTCGGGATCGGCCGCGCGATGGGCTCGCTCGGCCGCGGCATCTTCGAGGTCGCGGGCGCGGGCGCCGCGGGCGAGGACATCGCGGCGCCGAAGGCCGAGCTGGACTGGATGCGCCGCCTGTCGGCCGAGATCCACCGGCCCGTCACCTTCGCGCTGCTCCAGGTGGACGCGGCGCCGGAGCTGTGGCGCGAGCTGCTCGCGCTGTCGCAGGACGCGGCGAAGGACGGCGCACAGGTGTTTCCGCAGGTGGCCGGGCGCCCCTTCGGCATGCTGGTCGGTCACCAGACGAAGATCCATCCCTTCGGCGGGCGGCCGAGCTACGATGCGCTGCTCGCGCTGCCGTTCGAGGAGCGCATCCGGCGCCTGCGCGATCCGGAGACGAAGCGCCGCATCCTCGCCGAGGGGAAGGCGCTGCCCTCGATGCTGCTCACGCAGCTCCACAAGTTCTTCCCGATGGGCGACCCGCCGCGCTACGAGCCGACGCGCGAGGAGAGCATCGCCGGCATCGCCGAGCGCGAGCGGCGCGACCCCGAGGAGCTGCTCTACGACCGCATGCTGGCGCGCGACGGGCGCGAGCTGTTCCTGGTGCCGGTGCTCAACTACAGCCAGGGCAACTGCGACCCGATCCGCGAGATGATGCTGCACCCCTTCGCGGCGCTCGGCCTCGGCGACGGCGGCGCGCACTGCGGGATCATCTGCGACGCGAGCATCCAGACCTTCGTGCTGACGCACTGGGTGCGCGACCGCACGCGCGGGCCGAAGCTGCCGGTGGAGTTCGCGGTGCGGCGCATGACGCGCGACACCGCGGCGCTCTACGGCTTCACGGACCGCGGCACGCTCGCCCCCGGCCAGCGCGCCGACCTGAACCTGATCGATCTCGCCAATCTGGAGCTCGAGGCGCCCGTGATGGTGCAGGACCTCCCGGCCGGCGGGCAGCGCTTCATGCAGCGCGCGCGCGGCTACCGCGCCACCTTCGTCGCCGGCGAGCAGACGATCGAACGCGACGAGCCGACCGGGGCGCTGCCCGGCCGGCTCGTGCGGGCTTCGTGAGCCGCGGCTAGGGCAGCTCGGTGCTGAGCACGCTCTCGTCGGCCGTGTTGCGCAGCTCGAGCAGCTCGATGTCGAGCACGTCCGACGGCCCGCCGGGCAGGTCCTGCTTGGCGTTCAGGCGGCCGGCGCCATCCGTGGTGAGCGTCTCGACCTCGACGCCATCGAGCGTGAGCGCGTAGTCCGCGTTCGGATCCAGGTCGATGGCGCTCACGCGGAGCTGCGCCTTGCCCGGGCCGGCCTTGAGCATGATTCCACCGGCCGCGTCGCCGTCCACGCCGTCGTTGTCGAGCCGGCGCTTCACCAGGTACTGGAGGAAGTCGGGGTCGGTGAGGTCGGCCTCGAGCACGACCTCGTCGGCGCCGTTGCGGATCTCGAGCGCAAGCACGTCCACCAGCGGGTCGAGCGCCATCGGGACGCCGTTCTTCATCAGCTTCAGCGACGCCTCGCCGTCCGCGTCGGTGTCGAAGTCGAGCACCGCGATCGGATCCATCTCGCCGCGTCGCAGCGCCCACAGCGTGTAGCCGGTGTCGGGCGCGAGCCCGGCGACCTCGAGCTGGAGCTTCTGGATGTCGGCGTTGCCCTGCTGGCGCAGCGATGCAGCCACGTCCCCGGCCGCATCCGCGTCCACGCCCGTGCCTTCGAAGGCCACGCGGACGGTCAGATGCAGGACGTCGGTGCCCTTGCCGCCCGGGGCGGCGAAGGCGGGAACAGCCAGCGCGAGAGACACGGCGAGCAGAGTGGTTTGCACCCGCATGGATCCTCCTTCTCCCTGTCTCGGGAACTTCGGAAGCGATCACCCCCGCGACAAGGATGTCCATCACACGTGGGTGGCCGCACCGGTGGCGTTCGGCGCCCCGCGGGGCGGCAGCGGCGCTGCATCGGGCGCGGATACCATCGGGCGCCCTCGCCACCGAGGAAGGAGGCAGGCATGACGCTCCCGGCCGACGGTGTTCACATCCGCACCTGCC
>Ga0105107_10002923_pt1 | contig 11309 bp, 8 predicted proteins | sample PPLLaktember2015_6_FD_79335 | JGI IMG/M metagenome (GOLD analysis project Ga0105107, IMG submission 79335) | Freshwater sediment microbial communities from Prairie Pothole Lake near Jamestown, North Dakota, USA - PPLs Lake P8 Core (1) Depth... | ecosystem: Environmental > Aquatic > Freshwater >... | reverse complement strand
GGCCCGCCGGCTCCCCGCGCTCGCGCGCATCTGGGACGGCGAGGTGCGCCCGCTCGACGTGCCCGCGCTCGTCGCGTCCGCTGACGCGATCTTCCTCGCGCTGCCCGAGGCCGCGTCCGCCGAACTGGCGCCACAGTTGCTGACCGCTGGCGTGCGCGTCATCGACTTGTCGGGCGCGTTTCGCCTCCGGGACGACGCCTGGCGCACGAAGTGGTACCCGGCCACCGGCGCCCTGCCTGACGGCGTCGCCTACGGCCTCACCGAGTTCGAAACGCCGGCCATCCGCACGGCGCGGCTGTTGTCGAACCCCGGCTGCTACCCCACCGCGTCCCTGCTGGCCCTGCTGCCGCTCGCGCGGGCGGCCCTGCTGGCGCCGGGCGCCGACATCATCATCGACGCCAAGTCGGGCATCTCAGGCGCCGGGAAGGCGCCGACGGATCGCACGCACTTCTGCGAGAACCACGGCAGCGTCGCCGCGTACAGCGTGTTCGGCCATCGCCACACCCCGGAGATGGAGCAGGCGCTCGGCCAGCGCGTGACGTTCGTGCCGCACCTCGTGCCGCTCGATCGCGGGCTTCTCGCGAGCATCTACGCGCGCCTCGTGCCCGGCACCACGGCGGCACGGGTGTCCCAGGCCTTCGAGCACGCCTACGCCGCCGCACCGTTCGTGCGCATCACCGGCGAGGCGCTGCCCGAAATCAAGCACGTCGCGCACACCAACTTCTGCGACATCGGGTGGAAGGTGGACGAGGCCCACGGGCGCGTGTTCCTCGCGAGCGCCATCGACAACCTGGTGAAGGGCGCGGCCGGCCAGGCGATCCAGAACCTGAACGTCATGTACGGGCTCGACGAGCGCGCGGGGCTGCTGTGACGCTCACGCTGCTGAAGCTCGGCGGCGAGCTGCTCGAGAACGACCAGAAGCTGGCGGCTGTCGGGCGCATGGTGGCCCGGGCCCAGGGCCCCGTGGCCATCGTCCATGGCGGCGGCCGGGAGATCGACGCGGCCCTGGCCGAGCTCGGCATCCCGAAGCGGCAGGTGGACGGCCTTCGCGTCACCGATGCGCGCACGCTCGACGTCGTGGTGTCGGTGCTGGCCGGCGCCATCAATACGCGCTTCGTCGCGGCCATCAACGCCGCGGGTGGCCGGGCCGTCGGGCTGACCGGCGCCGATGCCGGGGTGGCTCCCGTCAAGAAGGCCCCCGCGCACCGGGCCACGACCGGCGAGCTGGTGGACCTGGGGCTCGTCGGCGAGCCGGCGCGCGCGGCGGCGCCCGCGCTGGTCACCACGCTCGTGGCCCGCGGCTTCGTACCCGTCATCGCGTGCATCGGCGCCGCCCGGAACGGCCAGCTGTTCAACGTGAATGCGGACACGCTGGCTGGCAGCCTGGCCGCACGCCTCGGCGCCTCGCGGCTGGTGGTGGCCGGTGGCACCCCGGGCGTGCTCGACGAGGACGGGCAGACGATTCCGACCCTGGGCGCGCGCGACATCCGGGCCCTCGTCACGTCGGGCACCGCCAGTGCCGGCATGGTGGCCAAGCTCACCGCCTGCCAGGCCGCGGTCAAGGGTGGGGTGAAGGACGTGGCCATCGTGGACGGCCGCAACACCAGGGATCTCGGAGCGTTCCTCGGGCGGCGGGCGCTCGACCGGGCGCCCTTCTCGGGGACACGGATTACGACATGACTACGACCCAACAAGTTCAGGCGCTCGAAGCACGGCACGTGCTGCAAACCTACAAGCGGCAGCCGGTGGTCTTCGTCCGCGGCGACGGCACCCGCCTGCACGACATCGAGGGACGCACGTACCTCGACTTCCTGTCTGGCATCGGCGTCGTCGTCCTCGGCCACTCGCACCCGGGCCTCGCGGCGGTGATTGCCGACCAGGCACAGACGCTGATCCAGACGTCGAACCTGTACTTCCATCCGCTGCAGGGCCGGCTGGCGGCCAAGCTCGCCGCGCTCTCCGGCCTGCAGCGCGCCTTCTTCTGCAACAGCGGCGCCGAGGCCGTGGAGGCCTGCCTCAAGTTCTCACGGCGCTACTGGTTCTCACAGAGCGTGACCAACCGGACCGGCTTCGTGGCGCTCAAGCACGGGTTCTCGGGCCGCACCATGGGCGCGCTGTCGGTCACGGCGAATCCCCACTACCGCGAGCCGTTCGAGCCGCTCATCCCCGGCGTGACGTTCGTGGCTCCCGACGACATCGCGGCCCTCGAGGCCGCGGTCACCGATCGCACGGCCGCGATCATCGCCGAGCCCATCCAGGGCGAGGGCGGCGTCCGGCCGCTCTCCGCAGAGTTCGCTGCGGCCGTCGCGCGCGTCACGCGGAACACCGGCACACTGCTCATCGCCGACGAGATTCAGTGCGGCCTCGGGCGGACGGGGCAGGCGTTCCACTACCAGTCCTTCGGCTGGACGCCAGACCTGGTGACGGTCGGCAAGGCGATCGGGTCCGGCGTGCCCGTCGGCGCGGCGCTGGTGGCCGAGCGGGTGGCCGAGAAGATCTTCGCGGGCGACCACGGCACCACCTACGGGGGCAACCTCCTGGCCATGCGATCGGCGTTGTACGTCCTGGAGCAGTTGACCGGGACTGCCGACGCGGTTCCCTACAACGGCGGCGGGATCATCGATCACGTGCGCGAGGTCGGCGCGGTCTTCGGCGAGCGCCTCGAGGGCCTTCGCGCGAAGCACGCCGTCGTGCAGAGCGTGCGCGGCGCGGGCGTGATGCGGGGCCTCGAGCTCACCATCGACGCGCAACCGGTCGTCGAGGGCGCACTGAAGGCCGGGCTCATCGTCAACCGCACCGCCGAGCGCGTGGTGCGGATGCTGCCGCCGTTCACCGTGACGGCCGCGGAGATCGACGAGGCGGTGGGGATCCTCGATCAGGCCCTGTCGGAGACGCAGGCATGAGTATCCGCGTGGCCGATAACGAGCGCGTGAGCCCCAGGGCGGCCTCGGAGGTGTATGCGCATTGATCGAATGGGCGGTGGGGTGACCGCGCCGCACGGCTACCGGGCCGCGGGCCTGCACTGCGGCATCAAGGTCAGCGGCAAGCCGGACCTGGCCCTGGTCGTCTCGGAACTGCCGGCCAGCGCGGCCGGCCTCTTCACGATGAACCTGGCGAAAGCGGCGCCCGTGCTGGTCAGTCAGGACCACCTCGCGCGAAGCGACGGGCAGGCCCGGGTCATCCTCACCAACAGCGGCTGCGCCAACGCCTGCACCGGCCCGCAGGGGATGGCAGACGCCCGGGAGATGGCCGCGCTCGCCGCGGAGGCCGCCGGCTGCGCCGTGGATCTGGCGCTGATCGCCTCGACCGGCGTGATCGGCGTCAACCTGAAGATGGACGCCATCCGCGCGGGTGTGCCGAAGGCCGCCGCCGCGCTGAGCGAGACCGGCGGCGCGGACGCGGCGCGCGCCATCATGACCACCGATCCGTTCCCCAAGGACGCGGCGGTGCAGGTGGTCACCGACGTCGGCACATTCCGGGTCGGCGGCATGGCCAAGGGCTCGGGCATGATCGAGCCGCGCATGGCCACCATGCTGGGCTACCTCACGACCGACGCGGCGGTGGATCCGGCCACGCTGCACCGGGCGCTTTCGGACGCGTGCCGCTACACGTTCAACGCCATCACGGTGGACGGCGAGCCGTCCACGAACGACTGCGTCTTCGCCCTGGCGAACGGCGCAAGCGGCGTGATCATCGACGAGGGCCTCTATCCCGCCCTCTTCGAGGGCCTGCGCCAGGTGGCTCATGAGCTCGCGCTTGGCATCGTGAGGGGCGGCGAGGGCGCCACGAAGCTCATCTCGATCACGGCGAGCGGCGCGGCCAGCGAGGCGGACGCGTGGACGGCCTCGCGCGCGATTGCGAACTCGCTGCTGGTGAAGACCGCCGTGCACGGCGGCGACCCGAACTGGGGCCGCCTGATCGCGGCAGCCGGGCGATCGGGCGCCGCCTTCGTGCTCGACCACGCGCGCGTCCGGATCGGATCGCTGGTGCTGTTCGAAGGCGGCCGGCCGTTCGACGAGCGGGCTCCGCAGGCCGCGGAGTACCTGCAAGGCCATGACCTCGAGATCGAGGTCAACCTGGGGACCGGGGGCCGACACACGGCAACGGTGTGGACGTGCGACCTGTCGGCCGAGTACGTGAAGATTAACGCGGAGTATCGCACGTAGATTCAAAGCACGTGGGTTCAAAGCACGTTCGGTTCAAAGCACGTTCGGTTCAAAGCACGACGGTTCAAAGCACGACGGTTCAAAACACGACGGTTCAAAACACGACGGTTCACAGCCCGTAGGTTCAATGACGCGCAACTTCTTGTCGATCCTCGATTTCACTCCGGCCGAGCTCCGCGAGACGATCGACCTGGCCATCAAGGTGAAGGCCGACCGTCACCTCGGGCTGACGGCCCCGACCGCCCACGCCCTGGCGCGCAAGCATGTCGGGCTGCTCTTCGAGAAGCCGTCCCTGCGGACCCGCGTGACGTTCACCATCGGCGTGCGCGAGCTCGGGGGCGACATCGTGGAGATTCCCGCCGACGTGATGCACGCGGATCGCGAGCCGCTGCAGGACGTGGCTCGCAATCTCGAGCGCTGGGTCGACGCCGTGGTCATCCGCACCTACGGCCAGGACCGGCTGCTCGAGATTGCCGAGGCCACGCCGCAGCTGTCGGTGATCAACGCGCTGTCGAACGAGGAGCACCCGTGCCAGGCCCTCGCCGACCTGCAGACCCTGGCAGAGCGCTGGCACGGCGCGCTCGAGGGCCGGCGCATCGCGTTCGTCGGGGACGGCAACAACGTGTGCACGTCCCTCGTGCACGCGGCCATGATGCTCGGCATCTCGATGCACGTGGCCACCCCAAAGGGATATGAGCTGCCGGACGAGGTGGTGGACCAGGCGGCCGACGTGTCGCAACATGGGGCCGGACTCACGGAGTTCACCGATCCGAAGGCGGCCGTCCGCGACGTCGATGCCGTCTACACGGACGTCTGGACGTCGATGGGCCAGGAGGTCGAATACGCGGAGCGCAAGCGCAAGTTCTCGCGCTACCAGGTGAACGAGGCGCTGATGGGCCTGGCCCGACCCGATGCGCTCTTCATGCACTGCCTTCCCGCCCACCGGGGCGAGGAAGTCACCGACGAGGTCATCGAGTCGCCGACGTCGGTCGTCTTCGACCAGGCGGAGAACCGCCTGCACGCGCAGAAGGCGATGCTGGTGAAGGTGCTGACGTAACCTAGCGGCCGGGCGATGCCGTCACGCGGCGCGCCCTGACGAGCACCTGGATCTCGTCGGGCCGGTTGTTCTCGAAGTAGAGCCGCTGCCGGCCATCGCCATCCGTCGAGATCGTTCCCGGAATCGAGCTCGCCACGACGGTCCATCCCGCCGGCAGCACGACGGTGTTTCGCGGGCGCCCGAACGCGCGATCCCAGAGGAACTCGTCGCCCTGCACCTGGTAGCGGCCGGAATCCGTGTAGGTCTCCGCGATCCGCAGCCGCGTGGACTGCCCCTCCCTGATCCCGGGGAACGAGATCACGACCACGTCGCCATTGGCGGCCACCGGCTCGCCGGCGTCCAGGTTGCGCGCCTTCAACGCCGCGCCGGTCAGCGTCTCGACCTTTAGCGTCTCCCCGGTGTCGAGATTCCGAGCCGACGGGTTCGAGACTCGGCTTCCCGGCCGCACGACGTTGAAGTAGTGGGCCACGCCCGGCCGCGACTCGGTGTAGTCGTGATAGAGGCTGAACGAGCTGGTAGCCGGGTCGTTCAGGAAGTACACGATCTCCCGATCCTGTCGTGACCGCTCCTGCAGGCGCGACGCCTGTGAGGGCAGCGTGGTCGTCGTCTCGGGCCCGCGCGCGGTCGGGAGCGCCGGCACGAACGGCGCCAGGCCCGGCCGGGCCTTGATGACCAGAGGCGCGGCCGCAGCGCCCGTGTTCATGAAGCTCACCATCACCCGCCCGTCCGGCGTGGACAGCACCTGCGACGGCACGTTGCAGCTCACCAGGTGATAGCCGGCCGGCAACACGATGCTGTTGCGCCGGATGCCGAGCGACCGGTCGAAGACGATGGTGTCGCCTTCGCGGTAGTAGCTCTTGTCGTCCTTGTAGGTCTTGTCGATGATGACGCGGCCCTCGCCGTCAGTCGGCACGCGCCGCGCGAGGTAGACCTTGATCCATTCGGCATCAACGTCGGCGGTGGGGTGCCCTTCGGCACGAGCCTGGGCACCGCTGACCACCTCCCACTTGAGCGGCTGTCCGGTGGCCGCGTCGATGACGCGTTCGTCGGTGGCGACGCTCCCCTTTCGAATCACGTTGAAGAAATAGGGCGCGCCCGCCGTGGTGGCGGTCACCTCGTAGAGGATCCGGAACTGGCCCGTCCCGGGCGCCAGCAGCTCGTAGCGCGTGTAGTCGTCTTCCTGCGTCTGGCGGACGGGAGCCTGTGCCCAGGCGGGCGTCGCCGACAGGATGAGGAGAAGCGCGATCAGTCTCATGCGGGGATGATAGCGCGTCAGAACCGGTATCCGACCCGGAGCGACAGGGTGCGCGGCGCGGCCACCTCGATGGAGGAACCCACGCTGGCGTTGACGAAGATCAGCTCGTCGAGCAGGTTCTCGACGTTCAGCCCGATCGATGTCCGATCGCCGATCCGATAGTACACAGCTGCATCGAGTCGGCTGAACGCCGGAAGGACCAGGGGGTCTGGCGCGCCGACCGTGCGGGCGCCGTTGCTGCCGAGACGTTCGGCTTGCCAGGCGATGCCAAGCGACCCACCCAGTCCGTTCAAGACTCCTCGCGAGCGCGTGTAGCGGGTCAGCAGGCTCCACGACCATTCCGGGGACTTCTCGGCCCGGGAGCCCGGAATCGCGAGTGACGCTGCCGCGCTGGTGGGGCCTTCCCCCGTGTAGATGGCGTCGAGGTAGCTGATCGCCCCCTCGACCTCGAGGTTCGGAAGGGGCGAGATGTCACCGGTCAGCTCCACGCCCCGGCCGCGGCGTGTGCCGGCAGCGACGTAGTAGCGGTTCCCGTTGGGGTTGAGGTCCCCGACGCCGGACTGAACGAGGCCGTTGTCGATCTCGTTGTGAAACAGAGCAACGGCCCACGTGGCTCGACGAAGCACGCCCTTGACACCCACTTCGGTGTTGCGGCCGCGTGCGGCCCCGAACGTTCCGGGAACACCCGCCGCGTTCTCGGCCGAGGGGTCCACAGGGTTGTAGCTGGTCGAGTAGCTCGCATAGACGGAGGTCTCCGCAGTGGGATGGAAGACGGTCGCCGCATTCGGCATCAGGCCGCTGGCCCGGCTGGCAGCTCCCGCGGCCAGTCGGTCAGCGCCGTAGCCAAGCCCCAGGGTGAACACGAGGCGGCCGTCGGCGACGGTGGTCTGGTTCTGGACGAAGCTGGTCCAATAGGTAGCCTCGGTCCAGGGGCCGAAGGCGATCGCCGGGTAGTTGGGTACCAGAGGTGAGCTGGCCACGCCAGTGTAGATGTTGACTGGCGATTGCGGTGCAGGCACCGGCCCTTGTGGAGCGGTCAACCGCGTGCGGGTCGCCCGGCCGGTGATCCCGGCCTGAACGAGCGACTGCCAGCCGTCTCCCGTCTTGAATTCATAGGTCGTGTTGGCGTCGTAGTTGTGATTGCGGCGCTCGGTGTTGCTGCGCGTGTGCATCCGGAGCATCACGTTGGACGAGACGAGCAGGGCGTTGTTCACCGTGGGCGTGAACTGATCGATGTCGGTGTCGTTGCCCACGAACCGATACGCTGCCGTGTACCGCAGGCGATCGGTGACGGCGCCTCTCACCTCGGCGCCGCCCTGCAGGACGTCATCGACACCGCCACCGGCCGAGAAGTTGCCCGGGAGCGGCGAGAGATCGCCGGTGTTGATCGGGCCACTCACGCCGTCGTTCGTCGACAGCGACGTCGACGGGGACGCAACGATGCCACCGCCCTGCGGGCGATTGAATCGGGTCCACATCACGATGGGCGTCAAGCTGTGGCGGCCCGCGCGGTCGAGGGCCACTCGCACCGAGCCCGACGCATAGCGGTTCTGGTCGGTCACGCCGTTCGTGAAGTAGTCCATGTTCTCGGCCGTGAAGAGCGCGCGGTAGGCCACGCGCCGGCTGCCGGCCACCGGGCCCGCGGAGTCGAGATCGATGCTCCCCGATGCCCGATCGCCCGCACCGACGCCGCCTCCGGCATAAGTGCTCGTCCGCAGTTCGATGGTGGTCGCGGGAGTGGCTTGCGGTTTCTTGGTGACGAGGTTCACCATGCCGCCAGGCGACCCGGTCGAGCCGTAGAGAATGCCCGCGGGTCCGCGCAGGAACACCGCGTCCTCGACGCCGAACATCGAGCCGCCATAGCGCCCGCCGGCGTTGAGACCGACGAATCCATCCACGCGCGTGTCGTTCGGCCCCATCCGGTACCCCCGCGAGTAGAAATGGTAGCTGCCCGTGCGAAACGAGTTGACCGACATACCTGGCACGGAGGCGATCGCGTCGTTGACGGAGCGGAAGTTCAGCTCCTTGATCCGTTCGGCGCCGAACACGCTGACGCTCCGGGCCGTATCGAGCAGCGACGTCGGCAGCCTGAGTGCGGTGTCATCGACCCGCGAGGCCGCCCCTTCGACGGTGATGCGCTCGGTGAACGCGGCCGGCTGGAGTCCCACCGACAGGCGCGAGTCGCCCGTCACCGCGACGATGACCTCCCCCTGCATCGCGCCAAATCCCTCGCGCATGACGGTTACCACGTATGACGCCCCGGGAAGGCCCGTCGCGCGATAGACCCCTTCCTCCGCGATCCACACGAGGTCAACGGGGCTGAGCCCGGGGCCCTGCGCGATGACGGTTGCACCGGCGACCACCGCGCCGCTCGGGTCGGTGACCTCGACGGTCAGACGGCCACTGGATGGCGATATCCCCTGCGCGATTGCGGGCGACGCCGCGACCATCGCGATGAACAGACCGAGCACACGAACGAACATGCCGGCGACCACGGACCTTTCTGACGCTGTGACGATTGGAACGACCCTGCTGGATACCCGGTGCTACGCGGCCCGACGACGGTCGGACTCGGCGCGCCCCTGTTGTCGGCGATTCACCCATCCTGTGAATCGGCGCCAGGCGAGCGCAATTCCCGTCCACACGAGAACCACGCCGCCCGCCGAGACGATGCCAGCGATGGTCTGTCCCGTCAGGCCGTAGTACTCGCCGGTGTGCGCGAAGCGGAACCACGAGCGCAGCCGCCGACCCGGGCTCTGATCCGCAAACGTCTCCCACTTCTCCACCGCACCGCTGGCCTGGTCGACCGTGAGCGTGCCTCGCTTCTGCGGCTGCCCTCCGTAGCCTTCGTCGATCGTGAAGACGTACGGCTGCTGCACCAACTGGGGGAGTCGGACGGTCGTCGTGCGCCACTCGGCCACGTGCTGACTCGCCGCGGTGAAACGCTGGTCGAGCCCCGCCAACGAGATCGCGGGCCGAGGTTCGTCGCGCTCGACATCGCCTCGCGAAGAGCCGCGTCCGCCGGACCCTGCGGGCGCCCCCGGGCCACCTGACCCGCCAGGGCCACGCGGGGGGCCGGACGCCTGCGGCGGGACGTCGCCCGCAAGCCGATAGACCAGGTTGCTGGCCCACGGATAGGAAATCGGCACGGCCCCGGCCACCACGATCGCCAGCGGCACGGCCGCCCAGATACCGATGACGTTGTGCCAGTTGAAGTCGCGCGCCTTGGATGGCAGTCCGCGCCGGAACCAGAGGACGTTGCGGAACTGGGCGCGGCTCCACAGCCGGGGCACCCAGAGGTAGATGCCGCTCAACACGATAAACAGGAATGCAAGGTTGGCGGCACCGGTCACTGCTTTACCCAGAGGCCGACTCGTTCGCTCGAACGCCAGCCACCGGTGCCAGTTGGTCATCGTCCGGAAGAAGCTCCGAAGCCCGGTGGGTGGCGGACCGATGATGGCACCGCTGTACGGATCCACCAGCAGGGAGCCGGCATCCTCGAACGCCACGGTCGCCGGGGCTGCCGGGTGGGCCCGGAGGGTGAGCGTGGTGGGTACCGCCTCCGCCCGGGCCTCGCGCACTCGCGCCAGCAGCGTCTCTGGCGAAAGGCGTTCGGAGCCGGCCGAAGGCGGCACCGACCACGCCCGGCGGTCGGCCCACTCGAGCATCTGCTTCTCGTAGGTGAGGGCCACGCCGGTGACGGACATAATGAGCACCACGACCGCGGCGAGAACGCCGGCGGCCAGGTGGAGCCAGAGCAGGACGGAGCGGAATCGGTTCATGATCGGCCGAAGTTGAGACCAGATCTCAACTTGCCACACGAGCCTAATCCGACCAATTCAGTCGGTCAAGCCTAAAATGAGAATGGATCTCAATTCTGACCTCGGCGAGTCGTTCGGCGCCTGGCGCATGGGCCAGGATGAGGCGCTCATGGCGGCGATTTCCTCCGCCAACGTCGCATGCGGCTTCCACGCCGGCGACCCGGGCGTCATGCGGGAAACGGTGCGGCTCGCACGCGCGCACGGCGTCGCCGTGGGGGCCCATCCGGGCTTCCGGGATCTCGAGGGCTTCGGGCGGCGCGAACTCCGGTGCTCGCCGCAGGAGGTCGAGGACATGGTCGTCTACCAGGTGGGCGCGCTCGCAGCGGTGGCGTCGGCCCAGGGCGTGCGGCTGCAGCACGTCAAGGCTCACGGCGCGCTCTACAACATGGCCTGCCGGGACGAAGCCTTGGCGGACGCAATCGCGCGCGCGACTGCGCTCGTCGACACGGGGTTGGTCCTGTTCGGGCTGCCCGGCTCCGCGCTCCTGGCCGCCGGCACCCGGCACGGCCTGGCGATCGCGGCCGAGGTCTTTGCCGACCGGGCCTACAACAAGGACGGCTCGCTCGTGTCACGCACGCTCCCGGGGAGCGTGATCCACCAGGAAGTCGACGTGGTCGCGCGTGCCGTTCGCATGGCGCGCGACCGGACGGTGACCACCATCGACGGGTTTGAACTGCCGCTGGCAGCCGACACCCTGTGTGTGCACGGCGACACGCCCGGCGCGGCAGGGCTCGCGATGGCCATCCGGCAAGCGCTGGAGACCACCGGAGTCCGCGTCGCGGCGCCGGGTCGTGCGAACACGCGTACAGAACTGTAAGTTCCGGCACGATGCTGTCGGTTGGCGTCGAGGGCCTTCGCCGCACTCAGCGCGAGTTCACTGGGAAAGTGGCCTGTTTCCGGCCAAAGCAGAAACGGCACGAAGCTTGTTTATAAGGGGGGCGTCGCCAGTTTGTTATCTACGGCACTGTGCCGTAGATGCTGGGGGGAGCCAAGCTGGCGGCAATTCTCGT
>Ga0105107_10002919_pt1 | contig 11321 bp, 11 predicted proteins | sample PPLLaktember2015_6_FD_79335 | JGI IMG/M metagenome (GOLD analysis project Ga0105107, IMG submission 79335) | Freshwater sediment microbial communities from Prairie Pothole Lake near Jamestown, North Dakota, USA - PPLs Lake P8 Core (1) Depth... | ecosystem: Environmental > Aquatic > Freshwater >... | reverse complement strand
TCTGGACCTGATCGCGCTGGCGAATCTCCGTGTAATGCGGCTCCACGCTGTGCGCATTCATATCGTTGTCGTTGCCGGCGATCGAGCCTCGAGGGTCGACGGCACCCGATTCGAACACCGTGCGGCCGCTTCGATCGCGAACGGTGACATGCAGCCAGGCGCGGCGCGACGGGTAGCCGGTCGGCAGTTTGTGTCCGGTCAGATTCTCGATGCGGACGTCAGCCAGCAGGCGGCCGTTCGAGAGCTCGGCGCGATCCACGAACACTCTCGCGGTAGACGTTTGAAGATTATTGAGCGTCGCTTTCACCGCGGCATCCATCTCGTCCACGGTGGCCAGCACGCCCAGGTCGTCGCGGTACCGGCCCAGCATCCGCTGCATGAAGAAGTTGCCGCCGACGAACGTGTGGCGTGCGAACCCCTTTCGAGGCGCGCCGAGCACCGACGCGATGGGCGTCTCCTCCTGCACGACGGGCATGTGGCAAGACTGACAGCTGCGCTCCTCCGACACATACGCGCTGTGCTTCCACTCCTGGAACGGCATCTGTTCCGGCAGCTCCCCGATGACGTCCCCATTGGGTCCGAGCGCTTTCGTGATCAAGGTGTGGCACGTGGCGCACAGCTCGGACTGCCGGACGTGCAGCGCCTCGGTGGGTTGAAAGCCGGTCGCCGACCGCATGATCGCGGTCACCCCCCGCTCGATCTGAAACGGCCCGAACATCGGCCGCGGAGCCGCCGTGCCGGGCGGCGTAACGACATAGCCTCCCGTGAAGCTTGCAGGCGAACCGAGATTCTGATCGGTAATCTGATGGCAGAGCGAGCACGCGACACCGTCGTGGGCGAGCCGATCGACGCGTCCGTCCGCGCGCGCGACCGGCAGGTGCGCGAATACTTCTCCCTCGGCTCCGTTCAGATGCGCTTCGGTCCGCGCCATCGGCATGTGACACTTCGAGCATTCGTCCTGGATTGCCGCCGAAGCCGCGGGATGATCCATGACTTCCCGCCTGACGCCGGCGTGCCAGTAGGGATCGCGCGCCGCGTTGGCCATCATCGACGTCCGCCAGCTGGTGCCGATCGACACGTCCTCGCCCGACGGCGTCTTCATCCCGTTGTGACACGCGAGGCACTGATCCGAGTTCGTAAACAGCTCCCCTTCGTGACCGGCCACGGGCCGGGGGACGGCACGCTGTGCGGCCGGGTTGGTGGTGATGACGGCTGCGGCAAAGGCGCTGAGCGCGATGGTGATGGCGACCGACGGGATGCGCATCATGTCACCAGCCTGAAAAGAATCCGCCGTCGAACCAGTCCCACAACACGTAGACGAGCATGCTCGTGCGCCGCTCGTCTCGCTGCGTGAGCGGTGTACGCACGCCGACATTGAGGAGCACGTGCTGGCGGGTGCTGAGGCTCACCTGCAGCTGAGGCAGCACGTCCCATTCGGCGTCAGTGCCCTCCTCGAGCTCGCGCGCGCCGAGGATCTCGATCATCGGCGACCACGCGCGGCCCCAGCGTCGCTCCATGAAGCTCTTGCCGAGCGCCAGCCGCCAGAACGTCTCTTTCGCCGCCTGCTGGGCATCTGCGGGCACTTCGATCCCGGTGTGCGCATGGAGAAACCCGTCGCGCGGCAGCGCCTGGCTGAGCGTGCCGAAGGCCTCGAACATCGTCACGCCGTTGCCGAGCCCCTTCGACTCGCTGCCGGTGGGCAACTTGATCTCACCGCCAGCCGCAAAGATGGATCCGCGCGAGAGGCTGTCGAACAGCACGTGTTTGTACGCCGCGCCAATGTCGCCGACGCCGACCTGCCAGGAGCTGTTCGCCTGCTGGCGCAGGTCGAACGGCACGAACACTTCGTACTGGCCCCGGCGCCCCACGCGATGCTCGTAGAGAAACTGGTTGCCGACAGACCGGTCGTGGCTGGGAGTGATCGTCGTCGTGAGGACGGCCTCGTTCTCGGGGAACGCTTTCTCCGTCACGAACGGCCGCGGCAGGTTCAGATCGCCGCGCGGCCATCCCGACTCCTTGCAGAACGTGCGGACGTATTCGAGCACGCGCCCAATCTGATCTTCGGTCAGCTCTTCGCCGAAGGCAGGCATCATCCGATCGAACGCGCGCGCCGGGCCGCCCTGATGGACGACCGACAGCCAGTCGAGATCGGCTTCTGGCGTGGTCAGTCTGCAATCGGTGAAATCGAACGGATCGATCTCGAAGCCGCGAACGGCGATCGGTTGTCCTCGCCCGTCGCGGCCATGACACGCGGCGCACGCGGTCTCGTACAGTTGCTCGCCGCTGAATCCGGAACGATCGACTGACTGGGCATCGGCGATCTCCGGGCGCACGCCCAGGACCAGGAGCGCAATGAGTGCAGCGACGGCGGCCATTTGCACCGCGACCGTACCACGGCGCCAAAAAAACCCGAAACCTGAGAACAGTTCTCAGGATGTGAGTGCGAGCGTCTGCAGCCACGCTCGAGCCTTCGCAATGTCGCCCGGCACGAGCTGATGTCCGGCCGACTGCCATTGCAGCGTCACGTCCGCGCCCGCCGCGTGCAGGAGCGCGACAAGACGCTCGGTCTCGGCAGCGGGCACGAGCGGATCGACACGACCGTTGGAGACAAACACGGGCGTGCCCGGAATCGCCGGCAGTGGATCCGGAACGATCGGAACCATGGCGCGAAGAAGGACGGCGCCGCCGAGCACGCCAGGCGCAAGCAGGAGCAGCGAGCCCGCGATGTTGGCGCCGTTCGAAAATCCGACGGCCACGACGCGTGAGGGATCGAACGTGTACTGCTCGCCCGCTTCGCGGACGAACTCCGCGAGCTCGGCGGTGCGCTGGCGCAGATCGTCGAGGTCGAAGACCCCTTCGGCAAGCCGCCGGAAAAAGCGGGGCATGCCGTGCTCCAGCACCTTGCCGCGCGGGCTCAGCACGCCGGCGCCGGGCAGCAACTCGGCTGCGAGCGGCGCCAGATCGTGCTCGTCGCCGCCGGTGCCGTGCAGCATCAGGAGCGTGGGCGCTCCGGGCGCAGAGGGCGGTTGATAGTGATGGGTGAATGACAACATAGAAGGACGGCGTCCGAACTAATCACCACAGAGAACACAGAGAGCCCAGGGAAGAATACGCGTCTCCTCCGTTGTTCTCTGTGCGCTCTGTGGTTACAGTCAAGGTCTGTGTGCGACGCCCTCGTAGGAGAGCGGGGGCAGCACCTGCTCAATCGACGCGCGATGGGCTTCGAGCCACGGCGGCAGCACCAGCTTTTCGCCGAGATGCGCGGCGTCTTCGTCCACGGCAAAGCCGGGCCCATCGGTCGCGAGCTCGAACAGCACGCCGCCGGGCTCCTTGAAGTACACGGATTTGAACCAGAATCGATCGATGACCGTCGTCGGATGCGCCCCTGCCCCTTCGACGCGCGTTCTCACGTCGAGTTGGTGCTCGTCGTCGTCCACGCGCCACGCCAGGTGATGGATCGCGCCTACGCCCCACGATCCCCGTCGGGCCTCGGGCGCATCGCGCAGGTCGATGACGCCCGGCCCGCCCGCGCATCCATAACGGGTCCATCCGTTCTCGGTCGCGATCCGGTGAAAGCCGAGTACAGAGGTCAGAAGATGTTCGGTCGCCGCCGATTCGCGCTCCCACACCTGCGCACCAAACAAGCCGCGCACCTGACGTTCGGGCGGAACGGGGCTCTCGGCCCAGGGCGTGGAACGGCGCTGAGCGGGCACTTCCACCAGTGCGACGCTCAAGCCGTGCGGATCGGTCAAGGCCAGCACGTGCTGTCCGAAGCGCGTCTCGGGCGGTCCGATTGCGGTGCCGTACTGCCGCAGGCGATCGGCCCAGTACCCGAGGCTGCCCTCGGGCACTTCGAGATCGACTTCCATCGCGAGGCCGTGTCCCGCGCGCGGCGGAGCCATGTGCGCCCAGGGAAAGAAGGTGAGATCCGATCCGGGACTGCCCTCCGCGTCGGCGTAGAACAGGTGATAGGTCCCGGGGTCGTCCTGATTGACGCTGCGCTTGACGAGCCGCATGCCGAGGACGCCGGCATAGAAATCCAGGTTTTCCTGAGCGGGCCCGGCAATCGCGGTGACGTGGTGCAGTCCGTTCACGCCGCGCATAGGGTTTCATTATCCTCCCAAACTGGCGGCAACAAGTTTGTCGACGTTTTCCGTAAACGAACAACGTTGTAGGCTGCGGAGACATCTGTGGCGATTCGCACCCCGCACACGGCTGTCGTCGGTCAAGAAAACCAACATTTCTGTCTGAATTTCACGTCGAAGCCACACAGACGTGTGCTCGGCGCGGCCGGCGCCGACATCCGCCGCCGCAGATTTCGGGCAATTTTCCGAGCAAATACGCGCATTCCGGTGCCGGCGCCGGCGCGCGGATGATTGGCGTCGATCTTGATTACACGGGCGTCACACACGTCCGTGTTCGATAACCTCCCAATCATAAAAGGTGTGAGATGAATCAAGCCGATACTGCGTGGATGCTGGTTTCAACGGCATTGGTGCTCCTGATGACGCCCGCGCTGGCGTTCTTCTACGGCGGGCTCGTCCGCTCGAAGAACGCGCTCAACACGATGATGATGAGCTTCATCTCGCTCGGATTCATCGGGATTCTGTGGGCCGTCATCGGGTACTCCCTGGCCTTCACGACCGGCAACAACTACCTCGGCGACCTGTCGCGGCTCTTCCTGCGGGGCGTCGGCCTCGAGGCGCAGGGCACCATTCCCCACTACCTCTTCATGGCGTATCAGGGCACCTTCTGCATCATCACGGCGGCCCTCATTTCGGGCGCGATCGTCGAACGGATGCGCTTCTCCGCATATCTCATCTTCATCATGTTATGGGCGCTCGTCGTCTACGCGCCGGTGGCGCACTGGGTGTGGGGTGGCGGGTTTCTCGCCGACATGGGCGCGCTCGACTTCGCCGGCGGAACCGTCGTGCACGTGAACGCGGGCGTCGCCGCGCTCGTCGCCGCGCTCGTCGTCGGCAGACGCAGCGACTACCCGAGCTCGTCGCTGCTGCCGCACAACGTGCCGTTCACGCTCCTCGGGGCGGGTCTGCTGTGGTTCGGCTGGTTCGGCTTCAACGCCGGCAGCGCGCTCGGCGCCAGCCCGATCGCCGGCCTCGCGTTCACGACCACGTTCCTCGCCCCGATGGGCACGCTGGTGGTCTGGACGCTTCTCGACTACGCCCGTTCGGGCAGGCCCACGGCGGTCGGCGCCGCGACGGCGATCGTCGTCGGCCTGGTCGCGGTGACGCCGGCCGCGGGCTTCGTGGGACCGATGAGCGCCATCGCGCTGGGCGCGATTGCCGCGGTCCCCAGTTACTTCGGTCTGATCTGGCGGGCGAGCACGTCTCTGGACGATTCACTCGATGTCGTGGCCGCGCACGGCGTCGGCGGCACCGTCGGCGCGCTGCTGACCGGCGTGTTCGCGCAAAAAGCGTTGAACGGGGTCGCCGACGGCGCCCTGTTCGGGAACCCGGGGCAGATCGGCATACAGGCCATGGCCGTCGCCGTCACGATCGTCTACAGCGGCGTCGTCAGTTACATCCTGCTGAAGTTGATCGGTCTCATGATTCCGCTTCGAGCAACGGCAGACGACGAAGCCGTCGGCCTGGATCTCAGCAACCACGGCGAAGAGGCCTACGTGCACGGCGAGCCCAGCGCCACGTTCGATACTCATTCCGGCGGGGCGAAGCGCTCACCGGCCCTGCGATCGGAGCTCGCATGAAACTCATCAAAGCCATCATTCGCCCGAACAAGGTCGACGACCTCAAGGAAGCGCTCGCGAAGATTCAGATCGCCGGCATGACCGTCACCGAAGTGCGGGGCCACGGGCGTCAGAAAGGCCACACGGCGGTCTATCGCGGACGAGAGTACGAAGTGACGCTGCTGCCGAAGATGCAGGTCGAAACGGTCGTGCCGGACGAATTAGTGGAGCCAGCCCTGCAGGCGATTCGCGAAGCGGCGCGCACGGGAGAGATCGGCGACGGGCGCGTCTTCATCTGCCCGGTGGAGCAGGCGTTCAATATCCGGACGGGAGAAAGGGACTATGCGTGATTTCAGTAAGTGAAAAGTGAAAAGTAGAAAGTAGACTCGCTTCCTACTTTCTACTTTCTACTTTTCCTTTTACTTCTTACTTCTTACTTTTCACTTTCCACACGCCCCCCACGCCCAGAGTGCGACAGACCACTGGCGCTTCTGGTTGCGGTGGACGACGGCGCGGGCGGTGTCGGTGCGGCCGCGGCGATCGAGGGAAAGGCAGAGACGGAAGTTATCTCCCTTGGACGCCTGGTGCTCGGCAGACAAAACGCTCAACAGCGTGATGGCGCTGTCGCTCCGGTTCTTCCTTTTCTGATCGGCGAGCGCGAAGTTGAGCGCCGTCCTCACTTCGCGGTCGCTCGTCGGAACGGCGCGATACGCGTTCGGGCGCACCGCAGCCGGGCGCGGCGACGACTGTCCTGCCGTCTCGAACAGGATCGTCGCAGCCGCCACGAATACGGCGCCGCCGACAATCCATCGGCCGGTACGGAGCGCACTGGGTTTCATCAGGGGACGCGATCATACCATTCCCTCGGCCAGGGCTGACGAAGCCGCCCACGCGCCCGGACTTTCGCCGGATTATTGCCAGGGCACTTCGGCGGTATGCTCCTGGCCCTTCACGTCTTTGCCCTTCACTTCCACCGACCGCGGCTTGATCGCGCGAAGGTTGAAGGGGGTCCCATCGCGCCCGATGAAGTCGCCGAGCATCACGTTCCGCGATTCGGCATTTTCAATCCGCCCCAGGAACTTGTTGAAGACCGTCGTGCGCCCAATCGGAATGATGGCGATCTCCACGTCGTTCAGCGCGAGGCCCGATTCGTTCTTCACGGTCACGTACATCTGCGAGATCAGGATCTTGACCGGTGCATTCGGATCCTGGCTGGCAACGCCCTGGCCCGAGCAGTTGCCCAACAGCAACGTCAGAGCGACGAGTAAACAGAACCGCATGGCGTCCTCCTTGATGAACCGAGGTCCGCACGGGATGTGGTGGGTGTGCGGCGACTCTACTGCCGCGCACGATTCCAGTCAAGGGAGGGACGCCGAATGTTATACTGTCGCTGGTTTTTCGGGCCGCCCCGTCGCGCTGCGCGCCACGGCGCGCCGCGCCCGACTCCCCTCTCTCTCAAACAATTCGACGAGGAGCGCTGATGAGGTTTCCCATCAGGCCGGGTAAGGTTACGTGTGCAGGTGTCGTCGCGATCCTGATGGTGCTGCCCAACAGCATCTGGAAGGGCGCTGACGCAAAGGTCGAGCCGACGCCCAGAGTGAAGATCACGACGGCCCGAACGGACGCCGATTCACCCCGCGCGCGCGTGAAACTCCGGGAAGTGCCGCGCTGAGTACGCAGCTCTAAACAAGAGATTAGGAGGGTTCTTTTCGATCTGCTGACCCTTGCGAAGCTGTCCTGCCTTCCAATCTTCCGTTCTTCTGTAATCGTAAACGTCTATGGTTTCGGTTTTGAAGCCAGATATCCAGATTCCTCACATCCAGCGCGTTGTCTCGATGAGTGCATTACTCGATCGGCCGCACGACCACGTATCCGTCCACGTACGAGTAGGGCGTGACGCCGGCAACCCGGTTCAGGCCTTCGGTCAGCCTGATGGTGACGCCCCAGGGGTCGGTCAACGTCGCCGCCATCAGTCCGATCTCAGGGTCGCGCCCGTACGGCACGTCGAGCGTCACACCATTGGCTTTGATCTTCTCGACATACGCCTGCAGGTTCGGAACATCGAATCCGATGCCGTCCATCAGTCTGCCCCTGGTCGGCACGCCGGGCATTTTCTGACGGCCCAACGGGGCCAGCGTCAGATTCATCCCGGGCACGTCACCCGACTCGTACGGTCCGCGCATGGTCGGCTTCAGCAGAAGCTTCTGGACGTACCACTTCTTCACGTCGGCGGGATGTTCGAGCCAATAGTGCAAATGATGGCTGACGGCCGGCGCCGGTAGCGTGGAGTCTTCGACCAGCTCCATGCGGAACGTGTCCGGGCCGGTCACGTAGGTCTGCGGTGTCTTCTCCCGGCCGATGCGCGGCGGGTCGTACTTGAGGCCCGCCTTGTCGAAGCGCGCGGTGAAGTCTGCAAGCTTGTTCACCTTCAGGCCCATGTGATTGATGGTCGTGCCTTCGCTGGGACCCGTCCGCGGCTGCACGCGGAACAGAATCGCCGCTCCCGGAATCGTGACGCCCTCGAGCGTTCCCACCTTCAGCGGCTTTGCGCCGAACTGTCTGGTCCAGAATTCGCGGTGGACAGCGGCGTCACTGACGTTGAGCAACACATGGCCCATCGTCATCACGGCGTCACCCGGAGGAAACAGCTGGGCGTTGACCGGCGTAAACAGACAAAGCGCGATGAGGCCCACCTCGAGCGCTGAAACGACGGCGTGCTTCATGAGTTCCTCCGCATTCGGGCTTGTTGCCAATGTTCGGTCGCGGTGGTCCGGTAGTATACAGCGGCGGGGTCAGGCCGACAGCTTCTGCGCGAGCATGCGCTTGAGGTGGGCGCCCGACACGGCAGACGTCACATCGAGGCGGCTTTCGTCCAATGCGTCCAGCAGGGCCCGGATCACTTCGGCGCGCGTCAGGTTCGCGCCCGTCCTGCTCCGAATCGCAGTCGTCAGCCGATCGAGCTCGCGCACCTGCCGCTCGAACATGACGACCGAGACTTTGGTCCACGCTTCGCGGTGCGTACGCGGACGGCCTCGTCGAGCGCGGGGACGATTGATCGTTCGGCGTGCGGCGCGCGTCGCCATCTGATTTCATTGTAGCGAATGTTGTTGCTAGCACAATCCGTAAATGCCCATTACTCACACTTCGAAGCGGAATTCCACGACCGGCAGAGTCGGACGGCCTCCGGCGGGCGATGACGGGCAGCGGGTGAAGGACTACCCGCAGGTCAGTTTCCGCCTGCCCAGAACGGCGCGCGACAAACTGGTGGCATTGAGCAAGATCACGAAACAACCACAGTGGCGGTTGATCGTCGAGTCGATGGAGCGATATCTCCGGGATCTCCCGCGCAACGAGCGGATCAAGCTTGCGCGTCTCCTGTCTCGATCGAAACGTGTCCAGCACTGAGACGTGAACCCGGGCGGTGTGCTCCGTCGGGGTATCATCCCCTATGCGCCGGTCCGTTTTCTCGACGCTCGCCGGTCTTGCGGCGTTGCTGGCGATCGCCGCCGGCGAAACCACGGCCGACACCGTCGCTGTTCAGCTGCTCGCCTTCAACGACTTCCACGGCCACCTCGAGCCTCCCACCGGATCGAACGGCCGGCTGGGCGATGTGGACGCAGGCGGGGCCGAATACCTCTCCACACATCTTGCCGCTCTGGCCGCGCGCAATCGCAACACGCTCATCGTGGCGGCCGGCGATCTGATTGGCGCGTCGCCGCTGCTCTCGGGCATGTTCCACGATGAGCCGGCGGTCGAAGCACTCAACGCCATGGGGGTCGATGTCTCGAGCGTCGGCAACCATGAATTCGACAACGGGTGGCGCGAGCTCCTCAGGATGCAGAACGGCGGGTGCCACCCGCGCGATGGATGCCGCGATCTCGTGCCCTTCAGCGGCGCCGCCTATCGATATCTCGCCGCGAACGTGATCTTCGACCCCCGGATCACGCAGCGGTCGGGGCCGGTACTGCCGGCGTATCTCATCAAGGAGATCGGCGGGGTTCGCGTCGGCTTCATCGGCATGACCCTCGAGGGCACATCGCAGCTCGTGATGGCAGAGGGCATCGAGGGACTCACGTTCGAGCCGGAAGTCGCGGTCGCCAATCGGTGGGCTCGTGAATTGAAGAGGCAGAAGGTTCGCGCCATCGTCGTGCTGATACACGAAGGCGGCATTCCGGCCCGAGACGACTACAACGGCTGCGCCGGCATCTCGGGGCCGATCGTCACGATCGCCGAGCGCATGTCGGATGACATCGACATCATCGTCTCCGGTCATACGCACCGCGCCTACATCTGCACAATCGACAGGAAGCTGGTCACGTCTGCCGCGGCGTACGGGCGCGCGATCACCACAATCGATCTCGCGATCGACACGCGCACGGCCGAGGTCGTGTCGAAAGCCGCGCGGAACGTGATCGTCACCCGCGACGTCCCCAAGGATCCCGCTCAGACCGTCATCATCGAGCGGTACCGTCCGTTGTACTCAACGGTGGCAGGCCGGGTGGTGGGAACGATCGCCGCCGATCTGACGCGTACCCCGAATTTCGCTGGTGAATCGATTCTGGGAAACATCATCGCTGACGGCACGCTCGAGGCGGCGCGGGCCGCGCCCCATGCCGGCGCCGACGTGGCGTTCATGAATCCCGGCGGCATTCGAGCGGACCTGACCCGCGGGTCTGCCGAAGGCGTCGAGCCGCGACCGGTGACCTACGCCGAGGCGTTCAACGTGCTGCCCTTTCGAAACCGAGTCGTGGTGCAGACGATGACCGGACGGACGATCAAGGACGTGCTGGAACAGCAGTTCGACAACGTCGCGCCTGGTCAGGACAGAATCCTGCAGGTGTCCCGCGGATTCACATATTCGTACGATCGCACGGCACCGAGGTCGCGCCGCGTCGATCGCGCTTCGATCATGATCGATGGCCGCCCCCTCGTCCCCGCACAGCAGTACAAAGTCGCCATGAACGAGTTCATCGCCACGGGCGGCGACAACTTCAGCGCATTGACGCGCGGCAGCGCCGTGACGACGATCGGCCTGGATCTCGACATCTTCGCCGCGTATTTCGGCAAACGCTCGCCGGTCGAGCCACCCCCGCTGAATCGCATCACACGCGTTCGGTAAGGCTTGTCGCGGTTCCAGGGTTCCTGTTCCACGTTCCCCGTTCGCGGTGGCGCCGCGAGACAGGTGCGCGTCTTTTTAGGAAAGGATGGCGTACTGAGTCCACCGCCCACCTCGAACCTGGAACACCGAACAGGAACGAGGAACCAGCTGACTACTAGAAGCTCACGACCGCCGCAAGATGCAGGCGCCGCGGCGGTGCAAAGCCGTTCCCCATGCCGAAGAACGGGTTCGGCTGCTGGTACGGTCCGAAGTACGGCGGCACCGACAGCGTCTGCAGATCCAGGTACTGCTGCGAATCAGTGGACAGCCGCGTCTGGTTGTTGAATACGTTCAACACGCGCGCCTCGAGCGATACGCTGGCGGCGAGCTGGAGCGGCAGACGGTAAGACGCCATCAGATCGAGGTTGGTCCAGGTCGGATTGCGGTGACTGCCCGCCGGCTCGAGGTAGTTCAGCACGACGCCGGCCCAGTCGCGGCCGCGCGCGGCCCACGGGGTCC
>Ga0105107_10002918_pt1 | contig 11322 bp, 9 predicted proteins | sample PPLLaktember2015_6_FD_79335 | JGI IMG/M metagenome (GOLD analysis project Ga0105107, IMG submission 79335) | Freshwater sediment microbial communities from Prairie Pothole Lake near Jamestown, North Dakota, USA - PPLs Lake P8 Core (1) Depth... | ecosystem: Environmental > Aquatic > Freshwater >... | reverse complement strand
TTGCAACGTACCGTGAAGGTACGCTTCACTCCTCGGTTTTTGCGCGCCTGGCATCTGGAGCTTTTTACGAAACCATCGTCCGGTGGTTTTAGGAGATCATCTTTTCTGAAGATTTCGTAAAAAGTCCACCCACTATTCGAATTCCCGGAGGAAACCCGGAACGGCGAGGGAACCCCGTCCTTATCGGATTTCATCTTTGAGAGATTGCAGCCGGGCTTCATGAGCGGGCCGAAACGCCTTCAAGGCATCCGCCCACTCGGGGCTTTCTGCGACCTTCGGGACCACCGCCGACCCGGAAATGCCCAGACTTTGCCATTTCGCTCGAAGGACTTCCGCCGTTTTCTGACGGGCCGCCTCCTTCTGTTGTTGATATCCTTGCGTCAGTTCTTTGATCTTCGGAACTGCCCCTTTCTTCTTGGGCGCCAGGATTTCAATCCCTTGGAAGATCAACTCGTTGTCGCGGTCCAAATTCAGGGCTTCGGCGAGGTCCTGGATCATGATTTTTTCCAGCTGGATCCGCCGATCGGAAGGATATTTTGCCAGCTCTTTCTCCACCTCCCGGAAATGAAGGTCGACTTCCAGGAAGCGGTTCACCAGGGCATGAGCCTTGGATTGAAATTCTTCCTCCCGGAGTTTCTCCTTTTCCTCCGAGGAAAGGCGAAGCCCCCGGGTCCTTTCCATCGCGATTTCGATCGCGCTCTTGATCTCGGCCATGAAAAAACCTCCTGTGAAAGCGCCCAAAAGAAGCAAAGATCCTCTCCCGCCGGAGAGTAAAGGCCCCCTCGCCCGACGCCGCGCGGCAGCGGAAACCGGAGCGAAGGTTGGAACTCTTTTGCCCGGAAAGAGGTTTCCGGGCTTGCAGGCGTGGCGGAGCCCGGAAAAGATGATTATAATATTAAGAGATTTTTCGTAAATAATTATTCCCCCCTTTGTAAAGGGGGGTTGGGGGGATTTTCCCAAAGCGGGCCAAAGCAAATCCCCCTAAATCCCCCTTTTTCAAAGGGGGATTTAATGGAAGCAGCTTATTTAAGGATAAGCTCCAAACATTAGTCTATCAAGAAAAATTTGGTCAGCAAGGAACCGCGTCTTTGAGGCAACAAAGAGGCGGGGGGTTTTTCGAGTGGCAAAAAGGGGGAGAAATCCATGCCGAAAAAGGGAATGGACGAAATGAGAGACCAGATTCAGCGGCTGATGGGGGATCTGCTGAAAGATGTGAAGCCTCTGGGATATCAGACCGATCCGTCTTTTCATCCGCCCATGGACGTCTACGAAACGGAGAACGACTTAGTCGTGGTCATGGAAATCGCCGGCGTGCGGGCCGAGGACATCCATGTGGTTTTCGAAAAAGACGCCCTGGCCATCAGCGGAGCGCGGGTGGAATCCTGTGCTTCTCCCAAAATCCGGCTTCATCAGATGGAAATCGATTATGGAGATTTTTATCGCACGCTGTACATTCCCTTTCCCCTCAAGGCGGACCAAATTCGCGCGGTTTACCGGCAGGGATTTCTGACGGTCACCATTCCCAAGAGGAAAGAAACCGGGGCGAAGGTCGTGGAGGTGAATATTCGATGAAGATAAACCCGGAAAAGCTTGAAGAAGAAATCGAATTGATCATTCCCGAGGAAGGAATTGGCGAAAAGGAAGAGAGGAAAGAGGGCGGCAAAGAGAGCGATCTTCCGGAGGAGCTGCCCATTCTGCCCATCCGCGAATCCGTACTCTACCCGAAGATGCTTCTCCCGCTTATGGTCACCCAGGAGCGGCTGATCAAACTGATCGAGGCCGCCCTCGTGGCCAATAAAAAGATCGGGATCGTGGCCCTGAGGCGGAAAGAGGCGGAAGAAGTCAAACCGGAAGACCTGTTCGAAATCGGCTGCGGGGCGACGATCCTGAAAATGGTGAAGATGCCGGACAACAGCCTCCGCCTTTTGATCCAGGGGAGCGCCCGGATCCGCCTCGCGGAAATCACCCAGCGCGAGCCGTTTATCCGCGCCAAGATCGTTCCCCTGCGGGACGAAGCGGATAAGAGCGATCTGCAGGGCCTCTTGGCGGCGGTCAAAGGGGTTTTCCAAAAAGTCGTGGAAATGGCGCCCAATCTTCCCGGAGAACTGGCCATTATGGCCATGAACATCGAGGAGCCGGGGGCGTTGGCCGATCTTATCGCCTCCACCCTGAATTTTCCCTTAGCCGACAAACAGGAGCTTCTGGAAACCCTGAACGTCAAGGAACGGTTGGAAAAGGCCAACCTTTCTCTCCACAAGGAGCTTGCCGTCCTGGAAATCGGCTCCAAGATCCAGACCCAGGTGCGGGAGGGGATCGACAAATCCCAGCGGGAATACTACCTGCGGGAACAGCTGAAGGCTATCCAGAAGGAGTTGGGCGAAAAGGACGAGCGGGCCGCGGAGATCGAAGAACTCCGCAAACGCTTGATCGAGGCCAAACTTCCTGCGGAGGCCAAAAAGGAGGGGGAGCGGGAGTTGGACCGCCTGGCCAAGATGTCTCCGGCGGCGCCGGAGTATACCGTGGCCCGAACCTACGTGGATTGGCTCATCGAGCTTCCTTGGAGCGCAGCCACTCCGGACAACCTGGAGATCCCGCAGGCCCAAAAAGTCCTCGATCAGGATCATTTCGACCTCGAAAAAGTCAAGAAGCGGATTCTGGAATACTTGGCGGTGCGGAAGCTGAAGGCCGACATGAAAGGACCGATTCTCTGTTTCGTCGGCCCGCCCGGGACCGGGAAAACCTCGGTGGGAAAATCGATTGCCAAGGCGCTGGGAAGAAAGTTCATCCGCATGTCTCTCGGAGGGGTGCGCGACGAAGCGGAAATCCGGGGACATCGCCGCACTTACGTGGGGGCGCTTCCGGGGCGGATCATCCAGGGAATCCGCAAGGCCGGTTCGAACAACCCGGTCTTCATGCTGGATGAGATCGACAAGTTAGGCATGGACTTCCGCGGCGACCCTTCCTCCGCGCTCCTGGAGGTCTTGGACCCGGAGCAGAACAATTCCTTTTCCGATCATTACCTGGAGGTCCCGTTCGACCTGAGCCAGGTGATGTTCATCACCACGGCGAACATTCTGGACCCCATTCCCCCGCCCCTGCGGGACCGCATGGAGGTCCTGGAGCTTCCCGGATACACCGAAGAGGAGAAGCTTCGGATCGCCAAGGATTTCTTAGTGCGCAAGCAAACCGCGGCTCATGGTTTGACGGATCAGAACTTGCGTTTTGAAGACGCAGCCCTGCGCCGGATCGTCCTGGAGTACACCCGGGAGGCCGGGGTCCGCAACTTAGAACGGGAAATCGCCAATGTGTGCCGGGGCCTGGCCAAACGAGTGGCCGAAGGGCAGCAGGGTTTGGTCGAAATCGCTCCGGAAGCGATCCCTTCCTACCTGGGGCCGCAGAAATTTTTCTCCGAGGTGGCCGACCGCACGTCGGTTCCGGGGGTGGCTACGGGTCTGGCCTGGACGCCCACCGGCGGCGACATTCTTTTCGTGGAAGCCTCGCGCATGAAGGGACGCAAGGGATTCACCCTAACGGGCCAGCTAGGGGACGTAATGAAAGAGTCCGCTCAGGCAGCGCTCAGTTTCGTGCGGATGAAAGCCAAGGACCTGAAAATCCCCGAAAACTTTTTTGAGCGGAGCGATATCCACATCCACGTCCCGGCCGGAGCGATCCCCAAGGATGGACCGTCCGCCGGCGTGACCATGTTCACCGCCCTTACGTCGCTCCTGACCGGGAGACCGGTCCGCAGCGACACGGCAATGACCGGCGAAATCACCCTCCGCGGCTTGGTCCTGCCCGTGGGAGGAATCAAGGAAAAAGTGCTGGCCGCCAAACGGGCGGGGATTCGCACCGTGATCCTGCCCCAGAAAAATGAGAAGGACCTGGAGGAGATTCCCGAACCGATCAAGAAGGAGATGGAATTTCATTTTGTCCAGAAGATGGATGAAATCATTCCCTTGGCCCTGAGAGAGAAAACCTCCGGAGCGTCTCGGCCGAAAAAAAGAAGCCCTCGTTCCGTTTCCGGAAAGAGGGCTTCTTTCGGGTGAAGGGAAGGTTGGGGAAGCGGAGGTTAATGAATGATGAGTTGATGATTTCGCAAAAAGTCAAAAGAACGATGGTTTCGTAAAAAGCTCCCGATGCAAGGCGCGCAAAAACTGAGGAGTGAGGTCCCTGAGGGGACTCAGACCCCTCAGGGACCTCATGCAGCGCAACGCAGCAGATGGATTTTTTACGAAACCATCACGAGTTGGTTCCTCGGGGTTCCTGATATTCAAACACGCGGCCCTGATAGTTTCTCAAAACCATCTTGCCCTTGTCCTGAGAGATCAGGTACGTGGGTCCAACGGGGATTTTCCCGCCGCCTCCGGGGGCGTCGATCACAAAGCTGGGAACGGCGTAGCCGGTCGTGTGCCCCCGCAGCTTTTCGATGATGTTAATCCCCACCGCGACCGGAGTGCGGAAGTGCTCCGTGCCCATGGCCAGGTCGCACTGGTAAATGTAATAGGGGCGAACGCGGGTCTTCAAGAGCTCATGCATAAGCCGTTTCATGACCACGGGGCGGTCGTTGATTCCCCGCAGCAGAACGGTCTGGCTTCCGAGGGGGATTCCGGCATCGGACAGCAGGCCGCAGGAGCGGCGCACTTCCTTGGTGATCTCCTTGGGGTGGGTGAAATGGATGCTCATCCAAAGCGGATGATATTTCTTGAGGATCGCCGTCAGGGACGGCGTGATGCGCTGGGGAAGCGTCACCGGAACGCGAGTTCCAATCCGGATGACTTCCACGTGGGGGATTTTATGGATCTTCGCGAGGATCCCGTCCAGAACCTCGTCTTCGAGAAGAAGAGGGTCTCCTCCGGAGATCAGAACGTCGCGGATTTTTTTGGTGGACTGGATGTAGGCCAAGGCCTGATCGAGTTCTTCGGCGGTGATGCTCTTTTCGCTTTCCCCCACAATGCGGCGGCGGGTGCAGTACCGGCAGTAGACGGCGCACTTATCCGTCACCAGCAAAAGGACGCGGTCCGGATACCGATGGACGAGGTGCGGGACCGGGGAATTTTCATCCTCCGCGCAGGGATCCAGAAGATCGGCGGGGGAAAGGTGAAATTCATTCAGCGTGGGAATGGCCTGACGCCGGATCGGGCAATTCGAGTCCTGACGATCCATCAGTTTGGCAAAGTATGGCGTGATCGCCGTGGCCAGCCTTCCTTTGGAAGCCTCAATCGCCTCAATTTCTTCCTGGCTCAGGTTTAGGATGAGTTTGAGCTGCTCCGCCCGGGTGACCCGGTGTTTCAGCTGCCAGTGCCAGTCATCCCACTCTTCCGGCGTGGCATCTTTCCACGGGTTAGGTTCGTACTCCTCTTCCCCAGAAATTTTTATTTCCGCGAGGTTTGAGGATTTGAAGGGCTCCTTGCGGAGCTCGATACTACCCGCGACGCTCATGTTTTCTCCTCCAGTTTTAGTTCAGGACTTTGCAGCTCTTCCAATGCCTTTTGATAGGCAATCTTGTGTTTAAAGCCGTTTTGCAGGTATTTCCAGACGAGTTCCAGCTTTTTGAAATCTTCCTCGCTGTATTCCCGGGATTCCAGCTCCCCCATGGGGATCCTTTTGGGCTTTATATACCCCTTCTGTTCCAGGTAATAGAGTTTGTGCCTTGGAATATTTAACTTTTTTAAGATATCGGAAGTCCTCATTTAAAACTCCAGAGGAACGTCGTCTAATTATTAATTATTCTGAAAAGGTGATTTGCATTTTAAGTATATTAACAAACATAGATTTACAAATAAATCCAAATCTATTTTTCTACAGATTATGGCAAATTAGAAAACCTGTCAAGAAAAAAATGAAATTTTCATAAATTTTCATGAATCTGAGCCAACTTTTCCCCCCGAGCTGAAATTTTGAAGTCTGGGTTTAAAATTTGTCCTTGAATATGGCTCCGGTCCCGGCCGAGGTCACCATCTGGGCGTAGCGGGCCGCATAACCGGATTTGATCCGAGGGGCGGGGGCCTTCCACTGCTTTTTGCGGCGCCGGAGCTCCTCCTCGTTTACCAAAAGGGTCAATCTTTTCTTGGGAATATCGATCCGGATCCGATCGCCGCTTTTCACCAGGGCAATCGGCCCGCCGTCGGCCGCCTCGGGGGAGACGTGGCCGATCGCCGCTCCGCGGGAACCGCCGCTGAACCGCCCGTCCGTTATGAGAGCAACCTCCTTGTCAAGGCCCATCCCGACGATCGCGGAAGTGGGAGAAAGCATTTCCCGCATGCCGGGTCCGCCTTTGGGCCCCTCATACCTTACGACGATGATGTGTCCGGCCTTCACCTTGCCGTTGAGAATGGCTTTCATGGCTTCTTCTTCGGAGTTGAAGACGATGGCCTTTCCTTCGTTCACCATCATTTCCGGGGCTACGGCGGATTGTTTGACAACGGCCCCGCCGGGAGCGAGGTTTCCGCGCAGGATCGCGATCCCTCCCTCCTTGTGATACGGATTGTCGAGGGAGCGGATAACGCCGTAATCCTTCACTTCGACTCCTCTCAGGTTCTCTCCGAGTGTCTTGCCGGTGGCGGTTTTTACCCTCTTGTCAATGACGCCCAGTTTAACCAATTCAGCGATCACCGCCGGCACCCCGCCGGCGGCATCCAGGTCTTCGAGATGATGCGGGCCGGCCGGGCTGAGAAAACAGAGATGCGGGGTTCGGCCGGAGATTTTGTTGAAGAGATCCAGGTTCAAATGGACCCTGGCCTCGTGGGCGATGGCCGGCAGATGCAAAACCGTATTGGTCGAACAGCCGAGGGCCATATCCACGGCCATGGCGTTTTGAAAGGCGGAGGGGGTGGCGATGTCGCGGGGGCGGATGTCCTTTTTCAAAAGCTCCATGATTTTCATCCCGGCCGTCTTGGCCAAGCGGATGCGGGCGGACATGACCGCCGGAATCGTGCCGTTTCCCGGTAGGGCCATGCCTAAGGCCTCGGAAAGACAGTTCATGGAGTTGGCCGTGAACATCCCGGCGCAGGAGCCGCAGCCCGGGCAGGCGCAGTCTTCCATTTCCTTGAGCTGCGCATTCGTCCATTCGCCGCGGGCGACTCGGCCTACGCCCTCGAAGACTCCGATCAGGTCGGTGACTTTTTCGCCGACCTTGCCGGCCAGCATGGGCCCGCCGCTGACCACGATGGCAGGAATGTTGAGGCGCAAGGCGGCCATGAGCATTCCCGGAACGACTTTGTCGCAGTTGGGAACCAGCACTAAGCCGTCGAAGGGATGGGCCATGGCCATGATTTCGACGGAGTCCGCGATCAGCTCCCGGCTTGCCAGGGAGTATTTCATGCCTTCGTGATTCATGGCGATGCCGTCGCAGACGCCGATGGTGCAAAACTCGATGGGGGTCCCTCCGGCCATCCGGATGCCGGCCTTGACGGCCTCGACGATCTTGTCAAGGTGCATGTGTCCCGGAATGATTTCGTTGGCCGAGTTGGCGATCCCGATCATGGGGCGACCGATTTCCTCATCGGTCAAGCCTAAAGCTTTAAAGAGAGACCGGTGAGGGGCTTTCTCCAGGCCTTTTTTCATCAGATCACTGCGCATGATAATACCTCCGGAAGAGTGAAATCGTCTCCAGCGATCCGTTCCCGGGATTCAGCGCCTGAAAGCGCGGATTTCCGCGAAAGAAGATCGAAAGAATGGGGGCCGAAAGCTGGCGGCTGAACGCTTTTGACCTTCTAAGAATCATATCTTCACCGGATTCAAACTGTCAAATGCAAATCCGGCGTCAGAGCTCCCGGGCGACCAAAGCGGCCCCGAGGGCGCCGATGATCTGAGGCTCGGGGGGGATAAACAATTTGAGTTTCAGCCGGTTCTCCAGGGCCTGGACGACCCCGTCGTTTTTGGCGACCCCGCCGGTGAGGGTAACCGTTTCTTCGAAGCCGACGCGCTGCACCAAGCCCAGGATCCGATCGGCGATGGAATCGTGCAGGCCGCGGATAATGACCTCCTTGGGCTGGTTATCGGCGATTAAAGATACCACTTCCGATTCGGCAAAGACCGTACAGGTGCTGGAGATCTTGATGGTCCGTTGCGCCCTGCGCGAGAGCTGGCCCAGGTCTTCGAGTCGCACTTCCAGGGCGTGGGCCATGACTTCCAAAAACCTTCCCGTCCCGGCCGCACATTTGTCGTTCATTTGAAAATCCACGTTCCGGCCCTTGCTATCCAGTCGGATTACCTTGCTGTCCTGCCCCCCAATGTCGATGACCGTCCGGGTTCCGGGGTGGACGAAAAAAGCTCCCCGGGCATGGCAGGTGATCTCGGTGATCATTTTCGCGGCCTCGGGAAAGGAAGCGCGACCGTAGCCCGTCGTGACGATTTGGGACAAAGCTTCCCGGGGAAGATGGGCCTGGTCCAAAGCTGCCCTCAAAGAACGCTCCGCAGCCATGCGGCTGTTGGCCCCCGTAGGCAAAATGACCGCGGCCAGAATATTTTCGTTTTCCAGCAGAACCGTTTCGGCGGTGATCGAGCCGATATCCATTCCCGCGACTATCATGGCAGCTTATCTCTTGAGATTCGAGATGATATGGAGTATATTACCCGCGGGCAAAAAAGACAAGGAGAGAGAAAAGAGAATCCGTAGCTTGCCCGGGGAACGAATGGAGGATTCATGAGAGGCGTAGCCGAAGAAAAGAGTTTGGGAGAAAGGATCCGGCGGCTGAGAGAGAAAAGAGGTCTGAGTCTGGAGGGACTCTCTGACGATACCGGATATCCCGTGGATCTGCTAAGAGCCATCGAAGAGGGGGTTACAAACCCTCCCGTTGCCGTTGTTCTTCAACTGAGCCGCACTCTTAAAATCGATATCGAACAGGTCAAGGGAGCCCGGAAGAAGGAGGCTGCCAAGAGGCGAACCAAAAGCCATATGACCCGAGTTTCTTCTTATGCTTACCTCCCGTTAAGCCGGCCGGGTGAGGAAAAACACCTGAGAGCATACCGGGTCACTCTTGATCCGGAAACCGAGCATAAGGGCGTAGAGTATCACCACGAAGGGGAGGAGTTCATCTATGTCTTAGATGGGGGGGGGCTCGTCATACAGGTTGGGCAGAAGATCACAACCCTGGAAAGAGGCGGGAGTATCCATTTTAATTCATCCATCCACCACAAACTCAGCAATCCCACAAGCCACAAGGCGGAACTTTTGGTTGTCATTTATATGCCATAAGGGGGCCGTATGCCTTTTCATCTGAATGCAGAGCATGAAATGATCAAACTCATGGCCCGGGACTTTGCCAAAAGGGAGCTCGAACCATTGGCAGCGAAAAGAGACAAGGAAGAGATATTTCCCTTGGAGGTTGTAAAAAAGATGGGGCAGCTTGGCCTGCTGGGCATGATGGTACCCGTCGAGTACGGCGGATCGGGCGCAGGGGCGGTCAGCTACTGCCTGGCTCTTCAGGAAATCGCGTATTCATGTGCAACCACAGCCGTGACCATGTCCGTTGCCAATCTCTCCACCGAGCCTCTGTTGAAATTCGGGAGCGAAGCCCAGAAAGCCAAGTACCTTGTCAAGCTGGCGCAGGGAGAGATGCTCGGAGGGTTCGGTCTTACCGAGCCTGGCGCAGGCTCCGACCCCGGGAGCCTGAGCTTGAGGGCAGAGGATCGAGGAGATTATTTTCTGGTGAACGGGACGAAGATCTTCATTACCCACGGAGAATACGCCGATGTGATGAATCTCATTGCCAGAACCGGCCCGGAAAAAGGCAGCAAAGGTCTATCTGCCTTTATCGTCGAAAAAGGTACGCCGGGATTTTCCATAGGATCACGGGAAGACAAGATGGGTTTGAGGGCCTCCAACACCGTGGAGCTCTTATTTGAAGACTGCAAGGTACCCAGGGAAAACCTGCTTGGAAAAACCGGGATCGGATTCAAGGTAGCCATGATCGCCCTGGACAGCGGCCGAATCGGCATAGCCTCGCAAGCCTTAGGGATTGCCCGCGCATGCCTGGATGAAAGCATCAGCTATGCAAGGGAACGCAAGCAGTTCGGGCAATCCATCGGCTCGTTCCAGGCCATTCAATGGATGATAGCCGACATGGCGACCGGGATCGAGGCGGCCCATTTTCTTACCCTGGCGGCGGCCGAGAAAAAAGACGGGGGAGCGCCTTTCACAAAAGAGTCTTCCATGGCAAAGCTGTTTGCCTCAGAACTGGCCAACAAGTGCGCCTATCTCGCTGTGCAGATCCATGGGGGATACGGATATATCAGGGACTTCAAGGTGGAAAGGCTTTATCGGGATGCAAGGGTTACAACCATCTATGAAGGAACATCCGAAATTCAGAGGCTGGTGATCGCGCGGGAGCTGCTAAAATAAGAGGGTCTCGTAAAAAGTCCATCTGCGGCGTTGCGAAAGGTAGGGGCGGCTCGCCGAGCCGCCCGATATCGGGCCACCCGGCGGGTTGCCCCTACCATCGGATCTGCGCGCCTTGCATCTGGAGCTTTTTACAAAACCATAAAAAAAAGGATCTCATTAAATTCTTGACCGGGACGAATAGCAATCCGGGAATCCCGATCGGCCTGAGCTCATCCTCCCTGACTTTTAAGCGAAGTGAATCAATTTGGCGAACCGGGTCATCGGCCTTTTTCCTCGCAGGCCAATCGCCTGCGAATCTCATCCCAGTTTTGATCCACCCAATCCTGGAGTTTACGAATTTCTTCTTCGGAGGCAAGATTGAACCTTCCCTGCCTTCTCAGGTATTCATCTACGGAGATGCGGCTCTCCTTATTCAGGTATCTCCTGGAGCCCTTCTTCAGGGTGAAGACCCCGTTTTCTTGTTCCCACAGAATCCACATGCCTGATTTCACGGCCAGCCTGGCAATTTCGATGGACTCCGAGGGATCGAATCGCCATCCCGGAGGGCAGGGGGAAAAAAGATGGACAAACTTAGTCCCCTTGATATCTTTGATTTTCCTGAAGGTGTCGAAGACGTCCTGGGGATCCGCTCCGTTCACTACGCCGACGTAGGGGATTTCGTGAGCCGCGATGATTTTGGCGATATCCTTCTTGTTCTCCCGCTTGCCGAAGGGAGTCGTGGTTGTGACGGCGGCCAGGGGCGTGGACCCGCTCCGCTGCGTACCGATGTAGGCATAGATCTCATTATCATAGCAAACATAAATGAAGTTCGTTCCCCATTCAATGGCGCCGCTCAGGGCCTGGATTCCGATGTCCACGGTTCCGCCGTCCCCAGCCCACGTCATTACTGTAATATCCTCTTTGCCGAGGGCCTGGTATCCGGCAACGATACCGCTGGCGGCGGATGCTCCTGCGGCAAAGGCCATATTGATGAAAGGAAC
>Ga0105107_10002917_pt1 | contig 11326 bp, 10 predicted proteins | sample PPLLaktember2015_6_FD_79335 | JGI IMG/M metagenome (GOLD analysis project Ga0105107, IMG submission 79335) | Freshwater sediment microbial communities from Prairie Pothole Lake near Jamestown, North Dakota, USA - PPLs Lake P8 Core (1) Depth... | ecosystem: Environmental > Aquatic > Freshwater >... | reverse complement strand
TCCTTTCCCGCATCCTTCCTTGACTTCCGTTTGTCCCAGCTTTTCGCGCAGAGCATGAAGAAGCGTTTCCCCCGCCTGCACCTCGGTTTTCCGCCATTCGCCGTTTACCTTGAGTTCTACGGAATAAGTTTTCGTCTTCCTCATGTTCCCATCTCCAAAGCTTCGCCAAGGGCCCTTTGCAGCAGAACGGAGGCCATCGCCCGCCGGTATTCGGCCCCGGCGCGGATGTCGGTGATCGGGGAAATTTCTTTTTCCGCCTGGGTCCCGCAGGCCTGAAGAAGTTCCGGCGTGATTTCTTTCCCGATCAGAACATTTTCCGCCTGGTAGACGCGGATGGGTTTCGGAGCAACGGCTCCGAAGGCGATGCGGATCCGGCGGCAAACCCCTTTTCGCAGGTCAAGCAGGATCCCGAGACTGACAACCGAGACGGCCATGGCGTTCCGGAGACCCATTTTCCGAAAGGCCATTTTCGATCCTGGGCTTGGCAGGGCAAACGAAACCTCCCGGATCATTTCCCCAACCTGCAGCGCATTCCGATTTGACCCCAGGAAGAATTGATCGAGGGGGATTCGCCTTTTTCGCCCCCCGGCGCCTTGGATTCCCAGGACCGCTTCGAGGGCCAGAAGGGGAACGGCCATATCGGCGGCCGGGGACGCTTTGGCCAGGTTTCCTCCCAGAGTCGCCCGGTTTCTAACCAGCGGATTGCCCAGGTGCCGGGCCGCTTCGCAGAGAATCGGCGCCTTTTTTTGAAGGCTCGTCGAAGCAGCGATGACGGCTATGGGAGTAAGCGCCCCGATTTGAATTTCCTTCTGTTCCGCTTTGATAAAGGAGAGGGATTCCAGCCGGCTGATGTCGATCAAAGCCTTAGGGAGAACCTTCTTGGCCCGTAAGTCGGGCAAAACATTGGTTCCCCCGGCTACAAGGAGCCCCTTTCCCCCCCATTTTTTTAGCGCCCGGAGAGTCTCGTTGACGTTCGGCGGCTGAATGAATTCCATAGGTGTCCCTTACAATGGAATAAAAAGGATGGCTTCGTAAAAAGCTCCAGATGCAAGGCGCGCAAAAACTGAGGAGTGCGGCGCACTAACAGGTGCGCCGCAACGATGAAGTTGAAGCGCAACGCCGCAGATGGACTTTTTACGAGACCATAAATTTTCAACCCCGCAAGTATGCCTTCTGAATCGCATCATTCTGGCAGAGCGCTTCCCGCGTCCCCTGGGCGACGATCTGCCCTTTCTGGAGGACATAGCCGCTGGTGGCGATCGCGAGAGCCTTGCGGGCGTTTTGCTCGATCAGGAGAATCGTGGTCCCCTTTTCGCTGATCCGCCGGATGGCTTTGAAGAACTCATCCACTAAGAGCGGCGCCAGTCCCAAGGACGGTTCGTCAAGGAGAAGGATCTTCGGGCTTCCCATGAGGCCGCGCCCGATGGCCACCATGCCCTGCTCTCCTCCGCTCAGCGTCCCGGCGATCTGCGGCAGCCGTTCCCGCAGGCGGGGGAAAAGCTGGAACATTTCCGTCAGCCTTCTCTGAATTTCCTCCTCGTCATCTTCGTGAAAAGCCCCCAGGCGGAGGTTTTCGAGAACCGTCATCTTGGGAAAAAGCCGTCTCCCCTCCGGGACCACCCGGATCCCGGCATCGATCACTTGATGCGTCTTCCAGGACCGGATCGGGGTTCCTTCAAAAAATATCCCGCCCTCCGCCAACGGAATGAGACGGAGAATGGTCTTCAGCGTCGTCGTCTTGCCCGCCCCGTTGCTTCCCAGAAGGGAAACCAGTTCGCCCTTTTCGATGTTCATGCTCACCTGGCGGAGCATGGGGACTCCCCCGTACTGGGTGGAGACATTATCCAGGCGCAACACCGTTTTCTTCCCTCCCCAAATAGGCCTCCAGAACTTCTTCGTTCCTCGATATCTCCGCAAAGGTCCCTTCCGCGATCTTCCGCCCGTAGTTGAGCACGATCACCCTCTCCGCAACCTCCCGGATGACCATCATGTCGTGTTCGATGATGATAATAGCCATTTCCTTTTCCTGGTTCCGCACCCGGCGCACGTCCTCCATTAAAACGTCCGTTTCCTCAGGTGACATGCCCGCCGAGGGCTCATCGAGAAGGAGGAGTTTGGGCTGCGAGGCCAGCGCCCGGCAGATTTCGATTTTGCGCCGATCCCCCAGAGGGAGATCCGCCGCCTTCTTGTAGCACTCGTCGGCCAGCTCCGGGCTGAACAATTTCAGCAGAGCCAGGGCCTTCTCGACGCCCTCACGCAGCTCCTTCCCCACATACCCGCGGCGAAAGACGGCGTCAAACCAGGTGGAGTCCTGATGGGCGTGCATTCCGATCAGAACATTGTCGAGAATGCTCAGGTTCAAAAAGAGGCGGTTGTTCTGAAAGGTCCGGGCGACCCTCCTCCGGGCGATCTGAAAGGCAGGCAGACCCACTACGTTTTTCCCCTCGTATTCGATCCGGCCTTTGGTAGGCCGGTAGATCCCGGTCAAAAGGTTGAAAAAAGTCGTTTTCCCGGAGCCGTTGGGCCCGATCAAGCCCACGGCCTGGCCGCTCTCGATCCTGAATTCCACCTGATTGACCGCGGTCAGTCCGCCGAATTGAATAGTGAGATCCTGGGTGGCTAAAAGGGGAACCAAGAAAAATTCCTTTTTATAAATGCAGGGTTCAAGGGGCCAAGGATTCAAGGGGCCAAGTGAAAAAATCCCGAATTAAACCACTTGAACGCTCGGCCCCTCGGACCCTTGCCCCTTATCCCAAAAATGCTGGGTTCAAGGGGCAGGCGAACAATCTGCGCAACCAAAAATAATCTTCCGAGCCGCCTCGGAACCCTGTTTTTCACTAGAACCCTTGCCCCCTGGGCCCCTTGGACCCTATTTTTTAATATAGATTCTCAGTTTCTGGGGGAAAAGACCTTGCGGTCTGAAGATCAGCATGAGAACCACGATACTCCCGTACATCAAAAGGCGGAGATCTTCGAACGCCCGGAACTTTTCGGGAAGAACCGTGAGCAGGACCGCCCCCACAATCACGCCGAAGACATTGTCCATCCCCCCCAGTATCACCATGGTTACAACCACGACCGAAACGATGAAGGCGAAATTTTCTGGGGAGATGAAGCCGATGTAATGGGCGTAAACCGTGCCGGCCACCCCGCCGAAGAAAGCGTCGATGCAGAACGCCAGGATCTTGTACCAGGTTACGTCGATGCCCTGGCAGCGGGCGGCGATTTCATCTTCGCGGATGGCGTTCCAGGTGAGCCCGACCCGGGAATGGTGGAGGCGGTGCGCCACGATCAAGGCGATTCCGGCAAAGAAGAAGATCAAATAGAAGAAATTCGTCTGAAACGGGAGGGTGAGGCCGAAAATCTGCAAAGGCTCGCGAAAAGAATGCCCGCCGAGGGTCGGCGCCGGAATGTTCGGGATGCCGTTGGGCCCTCCGGTCCAGGAAAAGTTGGTCAGCAGGATATAGATGATCAGGCCGAAAGCAATGGTGACGAGGGAGAGGTAATAATCCTTTGTCTTCATGCAGGGGAACCCGAGCACGAGACCGAAAAAAGAAGCCACGCCCCCGCCGATGAAAATTCCCAGCCAGAAAGAGATATGATAATGGACCGCCAGCAGCGCCGACGTGTAAGCCCCGATCCCGTAGGAGGCCGCGGTGGCGAAGTTGACCACGTTCGTGCTTCCCAATTGGAAATTAAGCCCCAGCGCCAGGATGACAAACAGCCCGGCCATCACGCAGATATGAATCAGGTACGGGCTTTTCTGGAAAAAGAACGGCAGGAGGAGAAGAAGCAGAATGAAACCGACGGCCGCAAGCCCTTTCATCTCCCGGAACAGGCGGGCCAAAGCCTCGCCGGCTCTTGCCCATTTTTTGAAGAAAAACCCCAGGAAAACGAAGAAGGCAAGAAAAGAAACAATTTTCCAGGTCTCCTGAGCAAGCATGAAGGAAACGAAAAGGGCAAAAAAGGCCGCTTCCAACGCCAGCAGCAGAATCGCTTTCCCGAACCTCCCATCCGTCATTTCGTACCCGGCTCCTTACACTTTTTCGTAGACTTTCTCGCCCAGGATTCCCGATGGTCGGAAGACCAAAAAGAAAATGACTACTAAGAAAGCAAACACGTCCGTATAAGGCGTCCCTCCGGGGATAAAGGCGGCGGCGAAGGTTTCCACAAATCCCAAAACCAGTCCGCCGATGATGGCGCCGTAAACGTTTCCCAATCCTCCCACGACGGCGGCGGAAAACCCTTTCACCCCGCCCATCAGACCCATGTCATATCGAATGATGTTGTTGTAGGCCCCGATGAGAACGCCGGCCATGGCCCCGAGCGCCGAGCCGATCATAAACGTAACCGCCACCGTTCGGTCCATGCGGATGCCCATCATCAGGGCCGCCTCCCCGTCCTGCGAGACGGCCCGGATCGCCGTCCCCACCTTGGTGTTCTTGATGAAGAGGAACATGGCGGTTATGAGGAGGAACGTGGTCCCAAGAATGATCAGATTGTCCGCCCGCAGCATCACTCCCCCGATTGAAAAGCTAAAGGTGGGAAGGATTCGGGGGAAAATTTGGGGGTTGCTCCCATGAGGAAAGGTCAGCCGGACGGCCTCCCGGATCACGATGCCCAGGGCCACCGTGGCCACCAGGACCATGAGCAGGGGGGCCTGCCGAAAAGGCCTGATGACCAGCCGCTCGAAAAAGACCCCGAGAAAGCCGGTCACCAGCATGGTCGCCAGGATAAGCAGGGGGATGAAAATGTAAAGCGGAATCGCGTTCAGGAGGCCGAAAAATTTGGCCAGGCCGTATAGGATCAGGACGACGAAAGCCCCCAGGATGCAGACGTCCCCGTGGGAGAAATGAACGACATTCAGGGCCCCGAAAAAAAGATTGAAGCCGATGGCAATCAGCGTGTAATTGCACCCGATCAGAAGGGCATTGATCGACTGTTGGAAAATCTCGGTCACATCCGCTCCCAGAACGCTGACCGCGTTACATTTAGCTGTTGGCTAACAGCCAGTGGCTATAATGCTTTTTCTGTGTGTCACCACAACTGTGAAATCCCCCTGCCCGCCTTTATCCGGGGGAAGCTGCGAAAAAAATGAAATATTCCCCTCACCCCACTCTCTCCCGCGAGGGGAGAAGGCAAACATATTGCCATAGAAAAGAAATTCCCTCCCCCTTTACGGGGGAGGGCGAGGGTGGGGGTGGGTTACGGATTTTTTACACCCTCGGGGGTTGGGGAAATTGAACCGCACCAAACCGGCCGGGGGCAGCCTGAAATCTATTACCTACGGGGTCGGCAGCTTTTTGGATCCCTTGGCGTAGGCGGAATCTTCCCACGTAACCCATTTCCCGTCCTGGCCGACGAAACGGCTCACATTGACGTTCTGGGTTTGGCCGGTGGCGTCAAAGGTGGTTTCCCCCATGAGCCCCCGGTATTTAATGCCGCGGATATACTTGGCCATGGCGGCTTTGTCCTCGACGCCGGCCTTGGAAATCGCCTCCAGGAGGATGCCCGCGGAGTCATAGGCATTCGGGCCGTAGGCCCCAAACGGCTCGCGATATCCGGCCGTCTCATAGGATTTAACGAACTTGGCTCCCCCCTCGAGATTCTCGTTCGAAGCTACCGCAGGAGCACGGGGACAGCGCCGCGCTTCGCGAAACCACGAGGCGGTGGTCTTTCCACGGAAAAAGGCGGGGCCGCAGGCCTCCGCCTCCCTTTGCAGAATCTCTTTGGGTTTCGCCGATGAAAATGAAGGTCCCGGCCGGTGCTTTCGCAAATCGCGTCGCCATCCCCGTGCCCAGTCCAATCGCTCGTCCACAAAAAATTCAAAAACGAGGTAGAGATCTCCCGGAAGGCCGTTGATTTTTTCCGATTTCAATATCTCTGCGTTCTCTGTGCTCTCTGTGGTGAAATTCTTTATTTGAAAATTTTTTCCGGAGGAAACGCGAACATGGCACGCTTGCTGTGGGTCAACCCGAGATCCACCATGGCTTCGGCGACTTTCAGGGCCACGGCCGTGGGGTCCAGAACTTTGATGTTCAGTTTGGCTTCCAGTTCGGGGGCATAGCCCGCCATTCCCGCACACCCGAGAATGATGACTTCCGCTCCGTCCTCCTCCACCGCCTTCTGGGCCACTTCGAAGACCCTCTGCTTGGTTTTTTCCGGGTAGCGGTCCGTGTCGGCCACGGAAAGATCAAGGCTCCGCACCGAAGCCAGAAAATGTCCAAGCCCACGGATATGGACGTGTTCGGTGCGCATGGGAATCCGGGTTTTTCGGGGGGTCATGATGGAGAAGCGCGCCCCGAGCATGGCTGCCAAGTGGAGCGTCGATTCTTCGATTCCCACGACGGGAATACTGGAGACCTCCTTGGCCGCCTCGAGCCCCGGGTCGGAAAAACAGGCGAGGATGACCGCATCATACCCCTCCTGGTTGGCCTCCTTCACCAGCTCCAGGGTGGGCGGAATCGCGTAGGCCTCGTCGTAAGCCGATTCGATCGTTTCCGGCCCCTTGCTTGGGCAAACGACGGTCAACGAAGTATCGGACCGTTTGATTTTTTCCACCTCTTTGCGGATATGGTCCGTCATACTCTCCGAAGTGTTTGGATTAATAACCATGATTTTCATTTTCCCATTTTCCTCCCTCTGCAATCGACTCTTTTCCCCTAAATTCTTGATGATCGCGTAAAAAATCACCAGAACGATGGTTTCGTAAAAAGCTCCCGATGCAAGGCGCGCAAAAACTGATGAGTGCAGCGCACTTACAAGGTGCGCTGCAACGACGAAGTGGAAGCGCAATCCCTGTCGAAGCGGGACAGATGGACTTTTTGCGAAACCATCAATTCTTCTTCCCCACGGTAGCAGGAAAGATCTCTTTTCCTTTACGGCGCGGAGGCCGAGTGAGAAGAGCTGAAACCCCACAGCTATTTTCGGTAAAAATCAACTGCCTTGGCCAGCCGTTTGATTCCCTCTCCGATCTCGCCCGGGGTAAGGGCGGAAAAGGGAAGGCGGAAAAAATTCTCTCCCCGGCCGTCCGGAAAAAAGCCCCTTCCGTCCGTCAGGACGATGCCGAAATTCCGGCAATTCTTCCATATCTCTCGGCCATCAATGTTCTCGGGAAGCGTGGTGGAGATAAAATATCCCCCTTCCGGCTCAATCCATTCCGCTCCGATCAGGTTCTCGCTCAAAGCTTTCAGCATGGCGTCCATCCGGGGAAGATAGATCCCTTTCAACCTCTTGATATTGGGGTCCAGGAGACCTCGACGACAATACTCGTAAGCGATTCCGGCGGTGGGCAAAGCCGGGTGGATGTATGTGTCTTCGCTCCATTTGTGGAACCGGGGAGAGAGATCCTCAGGGATCAGGATAAAGCCGATCCGCATTCCCGGGCTCAAAATTTTGCTGAAAGACGAGATGTGGATTGCCCGTTCCGGGAGAAGTCCGCGGAAGGCCGGAACTTCGTTTCCCCGGTACCGCAGATAGCGATAGGGGGAATCCTCGATGATGTAAAACCCGTATTCCTGCGCCAGGCGAGCGATTTCCCTTCGTTTCTCCAGGGAAGTGGTAACTCCGGAGGGGTTTTGAAAGTCCGGGATCAGGTAAAAGATCTTCGGCGGAGATTTTTTCAATTCCTTCTTCAGGTCTTCAATGTTTACTCCGTCTTTTTCGAGGCGGATTCCGAAAACCTTCGCCCCGATCCGCTTCATGGCGGTAATGGCCCGGTCGTAGCTCGGGTGCTCAACATAAACGGTTTCCCCGGGGTTGACCAGCATCGAGCCAACAAACGTAAAGAATTCCATGGAGCCGTTGCCGATCAGGACCTGCTCCACCTGAACGCCAAAGCGGTTGGCGATCCACTCCCGCAGCGGCCGATACCCGGAATAGTGCCCGTACTGGAAGAGGACTTTCCCCTCCCTCTGAAAGATATCTTGGGCGCAATCGATGATGTCGCCAAGGGGAATGGCTTCTTCCGCGGGATTCCCGCGCGTGAAATGAATGAGGTCCTGTTTTTCCACTCCCGCCATCGCTTTTCCTTTCCGCATTCCACGAACGAAAATGGGACGCAGATTAACGCGGATTGACGCAGAAACTACAAAAGGCCTTCAGTTTAAAGTTCTGAAAAAATGAAATGACTGCCTCTGTTTGAATCATGGCGACGCCCCCTTTTCAAAAGACAGAAGTGTCTCCAAAAGGTTCTTTGACGTTCCAGAAATATCAAAATGCCGTTTCTGCGCGCATCGGCGAAAATCTGCGTCCTATGAAACCAGCGCTCTCCCCCGGCGGTAGGCCTCCAGGTTCAGGTCGAGGAACTTTTTGGGCACCCGCTTCTGGACCACTTCTTCCCAGACCTTGCCGTCGCTTTTTAACAGGCCGGCAAGAGCCCCCATCATGACGATGTTCAAGACCCGCGCTTCCTTCAAATCCAACGCCGTCTGGAGACCGGGGATCACCACCACGTTTTTCGCGGCCTTTTTAAGCCGGGATAGGATATTTTCCCGGGGCGGGTATTCCGCTTCCCCTGAGCTCACGCTGATCGGGTCCATGCGGCAGTCGTTCACCAGGATCGTCCCGCCGGGATAGACATAGGATATTCGGCGGAGGGTCTCCAGCCATTCAAAGCCGACAAGGTAGTCGGCGCTTCCTTCCTCAAGAACAGGCGTATGTACCTTTTCCGCCCAGCGGACATGGCTCACCACCGCCCCTCCGCGGACGGCCAGTCCCAGGATGTCCGATTTCTTGACGTCGTAGCCTGAAAAAATCCCCACGTCGGAGAGGATGTCGCTGGCCAGAACCGTCCCTTGCCCTCCCACACCGGAAATCAAAAATTTAAGGTCGTTTTTCATCATCTCGACTCCTCGCTTCCTGAAAATTCATATAAAAAGACGCCTAGAGCATGGAGCGTAGGGCCCAGAGCAAAAAAAAATATTTTGAAAAATTTAGCCGCCTGCAGATTCAGCTGAATTCCATTGCAGATTCAGATATCAAAGCGATGAATGAATAATGGCCGGGGTATTTTGAAAATTTGCATTTTGCACTTTACAATTTTCATTTTTCAATACTCCCCGCTCCCTGCCCCTTGCCCTTTGCTCTATGCCATTTGCTCTATGCCCTCTGCCCTCTGCCCTCTGCTCCCTTCTTTATGGCTTGCGTGGGGCAGACCTGGGCGCACACATCGCAGCCGTTGCAGAGAACCGGGTTGATTCCGCTTTTCCTCTTCTTCGTCTTTTCGTTTACCGCATCCACCTTGACGATAGCCGGGCAGCTCAGCTTGGCGCAAAGGCCGCAAGCTGTGCAAAGGTCCAAATCCACCTCGTGGGCGGGCGCCGCGGTCCGGGCGATGAACACGCAGTCGCCCTCGGCGATCAGAACCGACGTTCCCTTGAAGGCGGTGCACTCCTTGAGCGCCCTTTCCATGGCCGCCACATCAAAGGCGTTCACTTTGAGGACTTTTTCCACGCCGATGGCCTTCACCAGCCCGTAGATGTCCACCCGCTTCGTCGCCTCGCCCATAAGGGTTTTACCGATTCCAGGGTGATCCTGATGGCCGGTCATGGCCGTGGTGCGGTTGTCCATGATGATCACGGTCCCGACCCCCTTGTTGTGAACCATGTTCAGGAGCGGCGGGATCCCGGCATGGAAGAAGGTCGAATCCCCGATGGTGCAAACAGGATGCTCCGGTAGCCCCGATTTGCCCATTCCATGAAGAACTCCGATGCTGGCCCCCATGGAACCCATGGTGTGCTGGGCGCTAAACGGGGGCAAGGTCCCCAGGTTGTAACACCCGATGTCCCCGGCCACGGGAAGTTTCATCTTGTTGAGGAGGTAGAAAGAGGTCCGGTGGGGGCAGCCGGGACAGAGGACCGGGCTGCGATTGGGAAGAGCCGCCTGCGGCGGCAACGATGGTTCTTCTCCCCTTTCTGATCGAAGGCCCTTTTCGGCGGCGATTTTGCGGATGGTCTGGGGAAGGAGCTCGTCGCACGGTGGAAAAAACTCCTTGCCGATGACCGGAACCCCCAGGGCCTTGATCTGTTCCTCCAAAAAGGGGTCCAGTTCTTCGATGACCAGGACTTTTTTGACGCCCTTTGCAAACTCCAGGATCAGGTTCTTTGCCAGCGGAAAAGTCATCCCCAGCTTCAGAAATGAGGCGTCTGGAAAGACCTCTTTCGCATATTCAAACACCACGCCGCTGGAGATAATCCCGAGCCCCCGATCACCCCACTCGATCCGGTTCCACGGAAAAGTCTCGGCGAAATCGGCGAGATCCAGAAGTCTTTGTTCGATAATCGGGTGCCGCTTCTTGGCGTATAGGCACATGCAGTTGTATTTTTCCATGTTCCGCGGAAAGGGGCCAACCTCCCCTCTTTCCGCCGGCCTCTCCCCCAGGGTTACGACCGATTTGGAATGGGAGGTCCGCATGGTCGTCCGAACCATGACCGGGACGTCGAACCGCTCGCTGACGGCCACTGCCTGGATGACGAAATCTTTGCATTCCTGACTGTCCGCCGGCTCGAGGAGCGGAAATTTCCCGAGCTTGGCGTAGTGCCGGTTATCCTGTTCGTTCTGGCTGCTGAACATCCCCGGGTCGTCGGCCGTCACCACCACGAGACCGGCTTCGAGTCCCGTGTAAACCGTGTAAAACAAGGAATCGGAGAGGACGTTCACCCCGACTTGTTTGGTGGTCACCAGGGCTCTCCTTCCAGAGTAAGCCGCCCCGGCGGCCATGTCCATGGCGACTTTCTCATTGACCGACCATTCGGAATAGATTTCCTTGTATTGGGTCATATTTTCGAGAACCTCGGAACTCGGCGTCCCGGGATACCCGGCGGCGATTTGAATCCCCGCTTCGTAGGCCCCGCGGGCAATCGCCTCGTTTCCGGACAATAACACTTTCATAGATAGACTCCTTATTCCTTGCGTATTCTTCATGATCCGGGAAACACCCGCGAACCATGAAAATTAAAATATTCGTAATACTTCAGTTTTTTGAAAAGCCATGAAATCCCCCTTCGTCCCCCTTTTTCAAAGGGGGAAAAAGAGGGATCTTTCAGCGAAGGCATCCCGAAAAGCTCTCCTCCCTTTGAAAAAGGGAGGACGGGAGGGATTTCTGAGCCGATATTTCAAAAAACTAAATTGGTACAAATATTCCCTCTCCCGCTGGCAGAAGAGGGTTATGGAGAAAGATTTATTTTTGGTATTTCTTTCGTAAATTTAAATAGTTACTATATTTTTATTTATGTTTTACTTTTTGTTTTTCTGAAACCGGGCGTATGCGATCAGATGGTGGATGGCTAAAAGGCCCTCCCGCGTTCCCTGAAGAAAAGGAATATTT
>Ga0105107_10002916_pt1 | contig 11327 bp, 7 predicted proteins | sample PPLLaktember2015_6_FD_79335 | JGI IMG/M metagenome (GOLD analysis project Ga0105107, IMG submission 79335) | Freshwater sediment microbial communities from Prairie Pothole Lake near Jamestown, North Dakota, USA - PPLs Lake P8 Core (1) Depth... | ecosystem: Environmental > Aquatic > Freshwater >... | reverse complement strand
GCGCACGAATATGCCGCCAGGTCGGTCCACCGCGTGCGCCTCCGGGCCGGTCGCGATGAGCCCGATGATCTGGTCCTGGAGCCGTTGGCGATAACCCACGTGCTCCTCGTTCCAGATCACGAGATCGACGACCAGGCCCTTCATGCGCCAGTAGGCGTGACAGCGGATGAGCTGCCGTGCGAGTTCGATGTTCTCGGCATCCGCGATTTTCAGCAGCACGATCGGGTGGTCGCCGGAAATGGCGTAACCCCACAGGCCCGATTGCCCGCGTTGGTTGCGCATGAGCACGCCAGAGTCGGCGCGCGGAGCCGCATTCGCGTATATCACGGGACCGGCGAGCCGGCGGTAGACCTGCGCCTCGCCGGCCGTAGCGTTGATCTGTCGCAGCATCACTCCGCTGTGCGTCCAGGCCAGGTCGAAGACCCGATCGGCAAGGTGGCGGTCCTGGTACTTGCCGGCGAGCGCCAGGCAGGCATCACGCGAATCGGCGGCACCCGACACCAGGTCGAGCGTCGCCGACTCGCCCGGGTCCAGCACGACCTGGCATCGGATCGCGACGATCGGCTCGAGAACGGAGCCATCGCTGCCGGACAGCGCCGCGCTACCGGTCAGCGCAATGGGCGCCACGACAGTGCGGCCCCGCCCGAGGAAGCGCACCCGGTCGGTCTCGTAAGACGTCGCGCCGACACGGGTACCGTTGGGCGCGATCAGGTGGAACATCCACGGCGTCGGCTCGGTGGCCGATCGCGGCCGCCGCGTGCACAGTATCGTCCGCCGGTCCTGGATGATCTCCGTCTGCACGAACAGGTTGCCGAACGATGGTTGAAGCGCGTCCGCGGCCTGCGGCGCCAGCACGACCTCGGCGTAACTCGTGACCTCGATGGTGCGCCGCACTTCCGAGTGGTTGGTCACGCGCAGTCGGCGCAGCTCGATGTCGTCCTCGGGGGAAACGACGATTTCCGTGTACGCCTCGTAGTCGAGGTCCCGGCGCCGGTACTCCGCGCGCCCTTCCGTGAACAGCGCCTCGTAGCTGTCCGCCCGCCTGAGCGTCGGCTGGTGCGTAGCGGACCAGAATTCGCCGCTGGCAACGTCGCGCAGGTAGATGAATGAACCCCAGTTGTCGCAGGTGGTGTCCTCGCGCCAGCGGGTCATCGCAAGGTCCCTCCACCGGCTGTACCCGCCGCCGGCATTGGTCACCATGACGTGCAGCCTGCCGTTCGACAGCAGTTGCACCTCGGGCGTCGGCGTGTCGGCTCCGATCGGGGCGTGGGTCGACATCTCCGGCGGATTGGAAAAACCGCCTCCCTCGGCGTGCTGGGCCACGTGCGTGTGGAATGCCGAGGTCTTCGGGATCCGCTCCTGCAGCAGCATCAGCGTGGCCTGAAACGCAGGATCGGCTTCGAACCGCTTCTGCATGGGCCGGTCTAGGAGCGCATGCGACAGCGCGACGAGGTTCATGCCCTGATGGTGCGCCATGAACGAGCGCACGATCGCGCTGGACTGCCCGCGCGGCAGCCGGGCAGGCGTGTAGTCGACGGCCTCGTAGTACCCGAACTGGCCCTCGATTCCGAGTGCCGACAGCTTCTGAAGGTTTGCACACGCTTCCTCGGGGGCGACGAGCAGGGCCAGCGCCGACGCATACGGCGTGATGACCAGGTCCTCCGCCAGACCCCGTGTCAGGCCGAGGCCCGGAACGCCGAACGCGTGGTACTGGTAGTTCAGATGCGCATCGACCGTGTTGTAGCCGGATTCCGAAACGCCCCACGGCACGGAGCGCTGCCGGCCGTAGGCGACCTGACGCGCGACGGCCGCCCTGCAGGTCTGGTCCAGCAAGGTGCCCTCGTAGCTCGGCATCACGAGCTGTGGCATCAGGTACTCGAACATGGAGCCGCTCCAGGACACGAGCACCGGCCCCCCGTCGGCGGTCGTCAGCAGGCGGCCGAGCGCGAACCAGCATTCCTGCGGCAGTCGTCCCTGTGCGATGGCGACGAAGCTGGAGAAGCGGGCCTCGGATGCAAGCAGGTCGTAATAGCTCGTGTCCCGCCGGAAGTCATCGGCGTTGTAGCCGATCGCCAGCAGGTGGCGCGTGCGGTCGTAGAGGAACTCGAACTCCATGTCCGCGAATCCGGTGGCCTCCCGCGCGAGCGCTTCGCAGGCCGCAATCCGCTCGGCAGCGCGCGCATTGCCCGCTGCAGCCAGCTCGCGCAGCGTGGGGATGCCCGAGGGCGCCAGCGGCGCGCCCGAAACCTCGGCGCCCGCCGGCAGTCCCAGCGAGGGCGCGAAGTACGACAGTTCGTCGCACGCTGCGCGGCACTGCCGGACCAGGGCGGCGGCCCAGGCCTGCGCCTTGTCTCCAGGCGTCGCCTTTACGGCGGCGGCCAGCGCATCGGCAGAGTCAGCGATCGTCGCCAGGGCGTCGCGCATCGCATCCAGTGTCTGGGGACGGCGGCCGCGCGCGGAATCCAGCAAGGACTGGAAGCGGCCGGCCTCCGCCGGATCGAGTCCGGACACCGCATCGGCAAGCACCGCGAGCGTGTCCGCAAGGCCTTCAAAGACGCGCTGGTCCAGGATCGGCAGGTCGGGGAGGGCGTTCAGCCCCGAGCGAAGGGTCAGCAGGTAACCGGCAAGATTGCCGCTGTCGACCGAAGACACATAACGAGGATGCAGCGGCTGCAAGGTCCGAGTGTCGTACCAGTTGTAGAAATGCCCGCGGTACCGGGACAACCTGGCCATGGTTCGAAACGTCTCGGTCGTTCGCCCGACCAGGGAGCCCGTGCTGATGTAGCCGAAGTCATGGGCGGTCAGGTTTGACAGCAACAGCAGGCCAATGTTGGTCGGTGACGTGCGATGCGCAATTCTGGGGCCCGGGTCCTCCTGGAAGTTGTCGGGCGGGAGCCAGTTGTCTTCCGCACCGACGAAATTCTCGAAGAAGCCCCAGGTCTTGCGCGCAATCCTCCGCAGGAAGAGCGTCTGCGCCGCCGAAAGCCGCGCCTGCCGCCGGCGCAGGGGCAGACTCAGCCACCAGGTGATGACGGGTGCCGCAGACCAGAGCGCAAGAATGGGCAGCGCGGCGGCGATGGCGCCCGGGCGGACTCCGGCGAGCCCGGCCAGCGCAGCGACGGCGAGGGCCGGGGCGACCCACATCGAGCGTACGCTGGCGCCGAGACTGCCGGACGCTGACGGCTGGCGTTCCTCGTGCGGGCTCCATTCGAGAAGCCCGCGGCGCGTCACGAGCTTGCGCCACAAGGTGCGCAGCACGGCGCCCATGTTGACGACAGTCTCATGCGGGAGGCAGGCGATCCTGATTGCCGATTGCGCGAGTCCGCGACCGGTCGCGCGGAATACCGTGGAAGCATGCCGTTGCAGGCGGAGCTCCCGCGGCTTTCGGAACAGGGCCACGAGGCCATTCAGCAACGTCGGAATTGCGACCAGGCCGGCGAGGGCGAGCGTCCAGGCCGATGCTGCCGGTGCGAAGAACCAGCCGACCAGCGTCAGGAGAACGTACGCCCCGGGTACCAGGCTGCGACGCAGGTTGTCGAATATTTTCCAGCGTGACAGGCCGGAGAGCGGATTCGGCTCGCTGCCGCCATCGGCTCCGGGAACGCGCGGCAACAGCCAGCTGGCGATCTGCCAGTCGCCGCGAATCCATCGCTCATGCCGACGCACGTCGCTCGCGTAACTGGCGGGGTAGTCCTCGTACAGGAGGACATCGCTCAGCAGTCCCGAGCGCGCGTAGCATCCCTCGAGCAGGTCGTGGCTGAGGATGCAGTTGTCCGGAAAGCGCCCCTTGCACGAACGCTCGAAGGCGTCCACGTCATAGATGCCCTTGCCGATGAACGACCCTTCTCCGAACAGGTCCTGATAGACGTCGGAGACGGAGCGCGTATAGGGATCGATACCCGGTTCGCTGCCGTAAAGCTGGGCATACCTCGAACGGTTGGCGCCGGGCAGCGTCGCCGCCATGCGCGGCTGCAGGATTCCGTAACCGCCGGTCACGCGCCGCTTCTGCTCGTCGAACCTCGGCATGTTGAGCGGGTGCGCCATGACACCGACGAGCTGCCGGGCCGCATCCCGCGGCAGCTCGGTGTCGGTATCCAGCGTGATGACGTACCGCACGCCGGACAGACGGGAAACGTCACCAACCAGGAGCGAAAAGCGGTCCTGGCCGGCGCCGCGCAGCAGCAGGTTCAGGTCGGCCAGCTTGCCGCGCTTGCGCTCGTTACCCATCCATGCGCGCTCGCGCGCATTCCAGGTTCGCGGCCTGTGAATCAGGAGGAACGGGGGATTCCCGCGGTCCCGGTACTTTTCGTTGAGTCTCCCGATTCCATTGCGTGCCACCGCAAGCAGCGGCTCGTCCCCGGGCAGTTCCGCCGCCGCCGCGTCGCTGAAATCGGTCAACAGCGCGAACATCAGGTGCGGATCCCGGTTGCCGAGGAAGCGCACTTCGAGTGCGTCAAGCAGATCTTCGACTTTCCGTTCGCTGACCAGCAGCGATGGAACCACGACGAGCGCGGTGTTCTCCGGCGGCAGACCCTGCGAGTAATCCATGCGCGGCAGCAGCTGCGGCGTGGTCAGCAAGGTCGACAACCAGTTGGCCAGTGCCGCCGCAAGCTGGCTTCCGGCAAGCAGGGCGAGTACGGCCAGCAGCGCGAGCCGCCACCCCGAGAGGGCCGCCCCATCCATCAAGGCGACCAGGGTCGCTCCGATCACGAGCGTCATGGCGAGCAGCGCGGCGAGGTACTGGAGCAGCGGGAACCGGCCGATCCAGCGGCGCAGGCGCAGCACGAACGGGCGGCGATACTTCACCGCGAGTTCCAGCTGCGGCAGGCCGCGGTCGATCAGGTAGTGGCCGACGTGGGCGGTCTGGTCGCGCGGGCCGGCGCTGGCAGCGCCCGACTGCGCGAGGTCGATCGCTGCCCGGGCGACCAGTGATTCCGAAAGCGGACTGTGCTTCGCCAGGCGGGCGACGACGTGCCGGTAGCGGTCACGGGTCGCGAAGTCCATCAGGCGATACGCGTCGGCCGGGTCCTCGCGCAGCGCCTGCTCGACGAGACTCATGGTCTCGACGAATACGCGCCAGTCCATTGCGCCAAGCGAGCGCAGGCTCCCGATCGTGTTGCTGACGGAGACCTGGTCGGCCGCCTGCTGCTGGGTTTCCGACTGCACCAGCTGTTCGATCGTCAGGCTCGATTCGGCGAGTCGCTGTTCCACCCAGGTCAGCGGCAAGGCCAGGGCGAGACCGTGATCCTGGAGGCGGCGCACGAGCTCGGCGACGAACGGGCTCACCATCGGCGGGTTCGAGCGCGCCATGTCGGCGATCACGAGTATCAGGCTCTTGGGATCGCTTTCGGCGATGGCCGTCATCTGGTCTGCCCAGCGCTGCGCCTGTATCGCGTGCAGGCGGGCCGCCGTGATCCGGGCGCTGACCCGGCGCAGGTTCTCGATCAGCGCCAGCCGCAGCATGATCGGAATCGCCCAGAGTTCTCCCAGCGAGAGTTGCGCGACGGACTGGTAGGCCGTCACGAAGCGTGCAAGCGTGCGTGCGTCGATGCGGCCGTCACCGTGGGATATCGCCTCGAGTGCGATGTCGTACACGCGCGGCAGGCCGCGGGAGGGCCCTTGCGCAAGGTGGGGCAGGCCCCGACTGTACTCCTTGGGAAGGTGTTGCCGGGCGGTGCGGATCTGCTCCTCGATCAGGTAGAAGTTGTCGAGCAGCCAGTCGCCGGCGGGAGCGATGCGCAGCCGCGATCTCACGGCTGCCGTCAGCATGTCGAAGGTGTCGATCAGCACCCGCTCGTTGTCGTCGAGCCGCTCGAGCAGCCGGGGCGGCGGACGCGACGTGCTCAGGGAGTGGGTACCGGCAAGCGCCTTCCCGTGCTGCTCCATCTGGTCGACGCTGAACAACTCCGCGCGCAGCGGAGTCTGGTCATCGGTGCTGCTGGAACCGGGGCTCGTGTTGCGCATGCTGTCGCGCAATGCCGCAGAGGCGCGATGGAAAGCACTCGTCAGGAACCCGCGGCTCATCGGGGTGAATCGAGCCGGATCTCGTCGTTCGGGTTCCCGGTGCGTAGCGGATCAATCACTCACTGCGCATATTAGTCGAACATGCGCTGGTAGTCCCCGATTACGTTCTGGTAGCACTCGCAGGATGCCGCCTCGAGCCCCTTGCGGTCGACCACGTCGATCTCGCCGCGGGCGTACCGGATCAGTTTGCGTCTCTGCAGTGCGCCCGCCGCTATCGTGACGGCGCTCCTGCGCACGCCGAGCATGTCGGCCAGGAACATATGGGTCAGATGGAAGCGATCCGCATGTGCACGATCGTGGGTCATCAGCAACCAGCGTGCCAGCCTGGCCTCAACCTCGTGGAAACGCGAGCATGCGGTCGACTGCGAGAGCTGCGTGATGACGACGAACAGGTATCGTTTGACGACGTCCCGCAGCGCGGGAATTTCGCGAATGGCGCGCCGGAACCGCGGGGCCGGTATGCGCCAGGCCGTTCCCGCACCCTGGACGATGCCCTGCAGTCTCGCCCTGTTGACTCCCAGCACGAGCGTTGCACCGAGCATGCCTTCATTGCCGATCAGCGCGATCTCGAGGGGCGGGTGACCGCCGACCGTGGCCACCAGCGAAATGGACCCGCCCAGCGGGAAGTAGACGTGGCGATACGATCTGTCACGCACGCAGAGCACGGAGTCGAGCACCAGCGAGACCAGTTCGCATTCCTTGAGTAGCCGGTCGCGCGCATTCCGCGGAAGGAGCTCGAGCAGGCGATTTACGATCGGCATTTGGCGAACCGGCCGGCCTGGACCGGCCTCCTGCCTACGGCGATTTCGCGACCGGCGTCGGGTTCTCGATGATGACTTCGACGCGCCGGTTCTGCTGGCGGCCGCCCTCGGACTGGTTGTCTGCAACCGGCTGATGCTCGCCTTTTCCGGATGTACTGATCCGCCCTGCAGCGATACCGCGCTGCACCAGGAAGGACTGCACGGAATCCGCACGACGTTGCGAGAGTCCCAGGTTGGAGTCGTCGCTTCCGACGTTGTCGGTGTGACCTTCGATCATTACCCGGCGATCCGGGTTCTGGTCGAGAAACGCGACCAGGCGGTCGAGATTGCCCGCGGCGCCGACCTTCAGGTCTGCCCTGCCGCTGGTGAACAGCACGTCGCCCAGCGTCAGGACGATGCCGCGCTCGGTCGCCTTGGCCTCCAGTGCGTCGATCTGGCGCTGCATGTCCTCGGCCTGCAGGGCTGCCTGCGTCGCAGCGCCGGCCGCCGCAACGCGCGTCGCCTCGGCCTCGGCGTGCGCGGCGTCCGCCTCGCGCGTGCGCGCGTCGAGACGCGAACGTTCGCGCTCCTCGCCCAGTTTCACGCGCTCCAGCTCCGCCTGCTTGGTCGCGGCCTGCGCCATCGCGATCTCGACCTTGCGATCGGCGATATAGACGCGATGGGTGCCCAGTGAGGCATCGGCTGCGGCAAGGGGCTCCTCCGCGGTGCGAACAGCCGCTTCGGCTTCCCGGATTGCGACCGGTGCGCGAGTCGCCAGTTCGGGATCCGCCTGCAGCTGGGTCAGCTTGGCGCGGACATCCGCGGACCCTTCAGGGCTGACCGGTGCGGTGGCGCATCCCGCAAGCGTGAGGCCGACACCCGCCGCGACGGTCAGGGCCGTCGCATAACTTGCATGGTTGCGAAACAGATTGTTCATCGCTGATCTCCTGCGCGTTCCATTTCTTCGGTCATGGCTTCCGTCCCGCGCTCCATGTCCCGGTTGACGGCCGCGGCTTTCGCCGCTGCCGTGCGGGCGGAGGCGAGTTCCGCCTGGACCTGCGACTCGCGTGCGAATCGCTCCGCCGCGACCATGTCTTCATCCTTCACGGCGTTGTCTGCCAGCGCGAGTCGCGCGCGCGCCTCGGCGAGCTCGGCATTGGCGTGCTGGCCGGCTCCTGCCTTGTCCGCGTTCGAGATCGCCACCCTGGCGCCGTCCAGCGCCGAGTCGGGTGCCAGTGGCGCGGAAGCGCATGCGCTGACCAGAATCAGGATGCCTGCCAGGCTGGCCGCGATCATTGGGCGCAGTGCTCGCCCGGATGCAGTTCTGTCGTTCATGTCACTTCTCTCATTTTGGTGGTGGTTGCGTGCCCGGCGACTGCAAAGACTGCCGATGCGGTGTCAGGATGGGTCGCCGTTTCGCCGGAGCGGCGGCCGCGGAACAGCTGCAGGGCGGTCAGCAGGACGGTTGCTCCCAGCAGCGACACGAGCAAACTGGCGATGAAGAAGGCCTCCGGGTTGAAGGCCGACATCCCGGTGAGCGCACCGAGAAGCCACCCGCCAGACATGACGCCGGCGATTCCGGTGACGGCGTTCAGGGCGATCCCGGCCCGATTGCGGGTTCCAAGGACAAGGCTTGCCGCACTACCGAGGAGGGCGCCGGCGAGGATCCAGATGACTACATTCAAATGCTGCACTCCAGGCATCGTTTGACTGGCGCCAAGATAATCGCAACCAGCAGCGCCGTCGGTGCGCTGACGCACCGAGCGTGCGTAAGTCCGTGATGCCCGTCCTGTGTGTGATACCGTACAGATCGCTGCGCGGCGAGTGGCGCAGGCTTATGCTGTGTATTCAGCGCCATGTAATGGGTCGTATATTTCCCGTGGGTGCCCCTGATCCCGATCAGATTGCCGTTTCCCAGCAAGCAGTTGCCGAACCCGCCTTGCGCCAGCTGATCACGCCGTTCATCGGTGCGGACGACCGCCGAGCCTGGTTCCAGCTGGTGACCACGGGCCTGCTCTTCGTCGCAGGATGGAGCGCCATGGCTGCAGGCGTGCAGCTCGGCTGGCACTACGGCCTGGTCCTGCTGCTGGCGCTGCCCGTTGCGGGTCTTAGCGTCCGGCTCTTCATTCTCCAGCACGACTGCGGCCATGGCTCGTTCTTCAGCAATCCACGCCTGAACGACGCCGCCGGGCGTGTGATCGGCGTAGTGACATTCATGCCGTATGCCTACTGGCGCTACACGCACGCCATCCACCATGCGACGTCGGGCAACCTGGATCGACGCGGGATCGGCGATATCGCGACGCGGACCGTCAGCGAGTACGCGGAGTCGGGCTGGTGGAAACAGCTGGGTTATCGGTTCTACCGCAGCATGCCGGTACTGCTCGGTCTCGGCCCGCTGTACCAGTTCGTGCTCAAGCATCGCCTGCCGCTGGACCTCCCGCGTACCCGACGCAAGGAATGGGCCAGCATCTGGATCAACAACCTCGTGCTCGCGGCGGCAATCGGCGCGCTCGTGCTGGCACTCGGCTGGAAGACGCTGCTCCTGGTGCACGTCCCCGTATTGCTCCTCTCGGGGGCGGCCGGCGTCTGGCTGTTCTACGTGCAGCACCAGTTCGAGAGTGCCTACTGGGCGAGAAGCGATTCCTGGAGTGTCGAGCGCTCAGCGGTTGCAGGCAGTTCCTTCTACGACCTGCCGGCTGTCCTGCGCTGGTTCAGCGGCAACATCGGCTATCACCATCTGCATCACATGGCGACCCGCGTCCCGAATTACCGCCTGCGCGAGTGCTACGACTCGCACCCGCGCCTGCAGCAGGTCCCACGCCTGACGCTCTGGAGCAGCCTGCGAACCGCGCGACTGCGGCTCTGGGACGCAACGGCGCAGCGCATGGTCCCGTTCCCGGCGGTGAGCCTATAATGACTGGCGGCGAACCGAAGCGGGGTGGCAGTCACCCGAATTCCCCCGCCGGCGAGTTCGGGAATTCAATGGAAATGGAAGCAGTTGCTGCGACGCCAAGGCAGAACCAGTTGCTCGCCGCGATGCCAGCGGCAGAGTGGGACCGGCTGCGACCGAGAATGGAACTGCGGCCGATGCCGCTCGGCCACGTGCTGTATGAGCCCGGCAGCACGATGCGGCACGTGTACTTTCCCACGACCGCGATCGTTTCCATGCTTTACGTGATGGAAGACGGGTCGTCCGCGGAGATTGCCATCGTCGGTTACGAAGGGATCGTCGGCATCTCGCTGTTCATGGGCGGCGAGACGACCTCGAGCCGCGCAGTCGTGCAAAGCGCCGGTCATGCGTACCGGGTCCCGGGGCAGTACCTCAAGGAAGAGTTCTTCCGCGCAGGTCCGTTTCAGCGGCTGCTGCTGCGGTACACGCAGGCCCTCATTACCCAGATGGGGCAGACGGCGGTGTGCAATCGGCACCACACCGTGGAGCAGCAGCTCTGCCGTTGGCTGCTGATGAGCCTGGACCGCCTGCCTTCAAATGAGCTGCAGATGACCCAGGAGCTGATCGCGAACATGCTCGGCGTGCGGCGCGAAGGCGTCACCGAGTCCGCCGGCAGGCTGCAGAAACTGGGGCTGATCCAGTACAACCGCGGACATATCACGGTTGTCGACCGGCCGGCGCTGGAAGCGCACGCCTGCGAGTGCTACGAGGTGGTCAAGAAGGAGTTTGACCGCCTGTTGCCGCATCACGTAGCAACCTGAGCGCTCTGGGAGCGCGGTCGCCGGCTCAGTTCGCGGCCTTGTAGAGACTGTCCAGACCGTTGCGCAGCGCCTGCGCCCAGATGCGGATTCCACGGCGCGCATCCGCGTTGTTCGTGACCCGGTTGGTGATCTGCATGGTGCCGAAACTGCGCCCGGAACGGGTGTCGACGACCCGCGCCAGGGTGCGGCTTCGGCCGGCGGTCATCGTTTCGGGCGTCGTGATGTACAGGTCAATGATCGCCGGGATGACGACCAGCGTATCCGGCCCGGTCTCCGTGACGAGCTGGTAGCCGCCCGCCGTCAGCTCTTCGCGGAAAATATCGTGGAACATCGTCGCCAGGTCGGCCTGGATGGAGGCCATGTCGGCCGCATTGAGACGGCCGACCGCGCTGCGGCGCCGCGATTCGGATCCCAGTTGCGCGCGAACCGCACCTCGGCCGGCTTGAGCAGGATGTTTCGATAGGCCGAGATCTCCGCATCCGGCCTGATGAACACGGCATCGAGGCGCGTGCCCGGCTGGCGCACCAGGCCGTCCCATTCCGCCGGGCCGCGCTGGGTGGTGGCGCAATCGCTGGCCACCAGGGCGACCAGCAAGGCGGCAAGTTTCAACGTCGAGCGATTGATTGACATCGAAATCCCCGGATTAGTTGCGGCAGACCAGGCCGCGGCGCAGGCTTGTCTTTCGTGGCCGCCGTTTCTGCAGCCGTCGCGTGACAGGTCGTCAAGCCGGGGTTTGCCTTTGGAATCAACTCCGTCAGCAACCGGCTGACTGGTCAGCGGCTCGCCGCTTGTTTCTGCGAGCCGGCGGCAGTTGACGTTGATCTGCGTCAATTTGACGAGTGACATTCT
>Ga0105107_10002913_pt1 | contig 11330 bp, 6 predicted proteins | sample PPLLaktember2015_6_FD_79335 | JGI IMG/M metagenome (GOLD analysis project Ga0105107, IMG submission 79335) | Freshwater sediment microbial communities from Prairie Pothole Lake near Jamestown, North Dakota, USA - PPLs Lake P8 Core (1) Depth... | ecosystem: Environmental > Aquatic > Freshwater >... | reverse complement strand
GGCAGCGGGCCCTCGAGCGAGAGCTGGCCCTTGCGCGGGGCGCTGATCGAGAGACTCGAGTGCGCCAGCGCGCCCTGCGCGACCAGCGCGGCCGCGAGCAACGCCGAGCCTCCGAGCATCGCCGTGAGTCCGAACCCGCCGCTTCTCCGCTGCATCGTTTCTCCCTCGCCGATCAGCCCCCACGGAACGCACCATCCTATCACGGCGGTCGTGACCGCCCCCGCCACAACCGCCGCGAAAGCTCGCCGGCACGAAAGGGGGACGCGTGCTGAGAAGCCTGTGGGCGGGTGTGATCCAGACGGGGATCGTGGTGGCCGGGGTGCTCGCGTTCGGGCTCGGCTGGGCCGGGGTCGCGGGCCTCGCGGGTCGCGGGCCTTACACTCCGGGCCCGATGAGCGACGAACGCTGGCTGGTGGATGGCTTCAACGTGCTCCACGCCGGAGTGCTCCGCGGCGCCGACCGGCGCGGCTGGTGGCGCGAGGAGGTCCGCGCCCGCCTGCTCGAGCGCGTGGCCGGCTTCGAGGACGCCGCGGCCGAGCTGTGGGTGGTCTTCGACGGGCCCGGCCCGGGGGGCGGCGCCGAGCGCGAGTCGGAGCGCCCGCGCGTGGTGTTCGCGCCCTCGGCCGACGAGTGGCTGCTCGCGGCGGTGCGCGACACCCCCGACCCGGCCTCGGTCGTGGTGGTCACCGCCGATCGCCAGCTCGCCGACCGCGCCCGCCACCGCGGCGCCCGCGTCGTCTCTCCGCGCGCCTTCCTCGCGCGGTGTGAAGAAGGGGACGGGCCTCGGAGTTAAGAAACTCACTGCCCGGGTTCGCGCTGCCCAGCGGGTGCAGAGTTTCTTAACTCCGAGGCCCGTCCCCTCCGTAAACCTCGGGGTTCGCGCAGTGAGGCATGGGCTCGCCGCGTAGGGCTGCGAGCAGGTTGTCGACGGCGAGGTCGGCCATGCGCGTGCGGGTGCGCACGCTCGCGCTCCCGATGTGGGGCGTGAGCACGAGGTTGGGCGCCGCCAGGAGCGGGCTCGCCGCCGGCAGCGGCTCGCTCTCGAACACGTCGAGCGCGGCGGCCGCGAGCCGCCCGCTGGCGAGCGCCGCCGCGAGCGCCGCCTCGTCCACGATGCCGCCGCGCGCCACGTTCACGAGCACCGCGCCCGGCCGCATGCGGGCGAGCGCCGCCGCATCGAGCAGGCCCCGCGTGTCCTCCGCGAGCGCCACGTGGACGCTCACGAAGTCCGAGCGTTCGAGCAGCTCCGGCAGCGGAACGGACTCGACCTCCGGCGTCGGACGCGGCGTCCGGTTCCAGCCCAGCACGCGCATCCCGAGCGCCCGCGCTCGCAGCGCGACCGCGCGCCCGATCGCGCCGAGGCCGATGACGCCGAGCGTCGAGCCCGCGAGATCGCGGCCGAGCAGCAGATCCGGCGACCATTCGCGCCACTGGCCCGCGCGCACGTAGCGGTCGGCCTCGACCACGCGACGCGCTGCAGCAAGCAGCAGTGCAATGGCGAGCTCCGCCGTGGTGTCTGTCAGGACACCCGGGGTGTGACCGACCGGGATGCGGCGCATGGTCGCCGCGGCGAGGTCCACGTGGTCGAGGCCGACCGAGCAGCTCGAGATCGCGCGCAGCCGCGGGGCACGCGCGAGCAGCTCGGCGTCGATGCGATCGGTGAGCAGGCAGAGCAGGCCGTCCGCCGTGGCTGCGCGCGCCAGCAGCGCCTCCCGCGGCGGGGCGCGGCGCTCGGGCCAGAGCGCGATCTCGGCCTCGCGGCCGAGCCTCTCGAGCCCCGCGCCGGGCAATGCGCGCGTCACGAAGACCCGGGGTCGAGGCCTGGGATCCGACACGGCTTGCTACCTCCGAACCTGCCCGCAGGCGGGCGCAGAAGATGGTGCATCCCGGCGTTCCCCCGTGGTATGAATGCGTCCCTGAGCCGGCCGGCGCCGGCTCGGAGTAACCCGGTGGCACGGGCCGTCCACCGGAGGTCGCGCGCCCCCCTCTCCGGCCGGGTGTGCACCTCCGCGTGCGGTCCGCGGCCAGCAGCGCGAGAGGATGGAAATGGCCGAAGCACCGAACCCCCACGGGCACGATACGGTGACGATCCGGTTTGCGCGCTGGGTCATGCACCACCGCGTCGCCGTCGCCGTCCTGCTGGCCCTCTCCACGGGCTTCTTCTTCTGGCCCATCCTGAACACGATCACGTCGGCCTTCGGCGTGCACCTGCCGGGCCCGGTGGTGCGCATCGACACGAACGCGCGCGACCAGTGGCCGCAGCATCCCTTCATCAACGCGCAGGACAAGTTCGCCGCGAAGTTCGGCTCGGCGACGAGCGTGGCGATCGGCGTGGTCGTGAAGGAGGGCACGATCTTCACGCCCGAGACGCTCGCCAAGATCGACCGCATCACCAAGTCGATCGACGGCGTCGAGGCGGGCGAGCAGCTTCCCTCCTACGACAGCCAGACCGACGCGCGCGACGAGTACCGCTCCACGATCGAGGAAGAAGCCGAGGCCGCCGGCCAGGAGCTCACGGCCTTCCAGATCATCCGCGCGCTCGACCAGAAGTTCCCGCCCTACCCCGTGAACCACGATCAGGTGCGCTCGGTGGTGCACCGCAGCACGCGCGTGTTCGAGATCCAGCCCGACGGCGCGATCGAGAACCGGCTGCTGGTGCGCAAGCTACCGAAGACGCAGGAGGAGGCGGACGCGCTGCGCGAGATCGTGCGGCAGAACCCGCCCGTGATCTTCGGCCGCTTCGTGTCCTACGACGAGAAGGCCGCGCTGATCACCGCGGACTTCGTGACCGACCGCCTGTCGGGCCGCGAGGTGTACCAGGCGGTGTTCAACCACCTCCAGCGCATCCAGGAGGTGGAGCAGGACGAGAAGCACGAGATCTACCTGTCCGGCGTGCCCGTGCTGGTGGGCTGGGTGCTGAAGTACGCCTTCCAGATCGGCCTCTACGTGGCGCTGACCGTGATCGCCACCTTCGCCCTGCTGCTGCTCTACTTCCGCCGGCCGCACGGCGTGGCGCTGCCCTTCATCTGCGCCGTCGCGACGACGATCTGGGGCCTCGGCTACTGCGGCTGGCGCGGCATCACCTTCGACCCACTGATCCTCGTGATCCCGATGCTGATCACGGCGCGCGCCACCTCGCACACCGTGCAGATGGCCGAGCGCTTCTTCGAGGACTACGAGCTGCACCTGCCGCGCTACGGCGACCCGAACGTCGCCAAGCGCGAGGTGGCGGCGGTCGCGATGGGCGAGCTGATCGTGCCCGGCACCCTCGGGATCATCACCGACGTGGCCGGCCTGCTCGTGATCATGGTGACCACCATCCCGCAGATGCGGAACCTGGGCGAGTTCGGCGCCTTCTGGGTGGTCTCGATCCTGATCACCGTCGAGATCCTGCATCCGATCCTGATCGCCTTCATGCCGGCGCCGCACAACAGCGAGCACTTCCTGCCGCCCTTCATGATCCGCCTGATGAAGCGCGTCGGGAGCTTCGTGACGCACCCGGCCGGCAAGTGGGCGGTCGTCGCGAGCGCGCTCCTGATCCTGGGCGTCTCGACCTACATCACGCTCTTCATGTCGAAGATCGGCGAATCCACCCCCGGCACCCCGCTGCTCTGGCCGGACCACCCGTTCAACACCGCGACGGGCGTGATCGCCCAGAAGTTCGGCGGCGTGGACGTGATCCAGATCTACGCCGACGGCGACAAGAAGGACGCCAGCGGCGACGCCGAGCCGATCCGCCGCATGGAAGAGCTCGAGCGCTTCATGGGGGCGAACACCGACCTCGGCGCGACGGTGTCGGTGGTGCCCTTCCTGAAGGCCTACTGGGGCCAGAACCACTTCGGCGACCCGAAGTGGTCCTTCATCCCCGACGACTCGGGCAGCGTGCGCTCGGCGCTGTTCCAGCTCCGGCAGAACGGGGCGCCCGGCTTCCTGCGCCCGTTCATGACCGACGACGGGCGCTACGCGACCATCTCGCTGATCTATCGCGACCACAAGGGCGAGACGATCCGCGAGGTGGTGACGGCCGCCGAACACTACATCAAGCAGAACCCGATCGGCGAGGTGATCGTCCGCCTCGACATGAACAAGGGCGAGAAGGGCGCGGGCTTCTTCGACAAGCAGGCCCTGATCGACAAGCTCTACTACATGCTCGGCCCGATGCTCCCGACGCGGGGGCACACGATGACGGTGCAGCTCCGCCAGAAGGACGGCAGCTACCAGCCGCTCGAGGTGAAGCAGGTCAACGGCTCGGGCGACGTGCCGGAGTGGCTCGAGGAGTTCCGCGAGGGCGCGATCGCCGACTACGAAGAGGAGCGCGACGCCGTCGAGGAGGGCGACTTCTTCCCCTGGCCGGACTCGCTCGCCGATTGGACCGCCGACGACGTGGACTTCTGGTGGGAGAGCGAGGAGCACGGCATCCGCGCCGTGGGCGTGAACACGAGCGCCCTGATCGTCCACGACATCAAGGTCGTCGAGGGCGAGCCCAAATACCAGCCCACCAACTCGTGGACGCGCGGCATGCAGTTCGTGATGGCGGGCGGCATCATGGGCATCCTGGCGGCCGTGAACGACGAGGTGGAGCGCGGCCACGTCGCGAACATCGCGCTGATCTTTGCGGTGATCTTCACCCTCCAGTCGATCACCTACGGCTCGATGCTGAACGGGAGCATCGTCGTGATCCAGGTGGCGACAGCCACGATGTTCTCGCTCGCCTACATGGCGCTGCGCGACGTGGGCCTCAACATCAACACGCTGCCGGTGCAGTCGGTGGGCGTGGGCATCGGCGTGGATTACGCGATCTACATCGCCGACCGCATCCGCTTCGAATTCGCCGACTGCCGCGACGTGGACGAGGCCTGCCGCCGCGCGATCCGCACCACCGGCATGGCGGTGACCTCCACCGCCAGCTGCATCGTCGCCGGCATCGTGCTGTGGAGCGCCTCGGACCTGCGCTTCCAGGCCGAGATGGCGCAGCTTCTCAGCATCCTGATGGTGTTCAACATGATCGGCGCGGTCACCATGGTGCCGGCCTTCTTCTCGGTGCTGGGCGAGCGCGGCATGGGCTCCGTGGCCGAGCTGACGGCCGAGCAGCGCGAGGCCATCCAGATCCATCGCGAGCTGGAGCGGAAGAGGGGCCTGATCGACTGAGCCGCCCCGCGTCGGGTGGACGGCGACGGCCGGCTCGAGCCGGCCGTCGCCGCGCAAAGCGCGCCCCGAGCCTAGTGCTATCGTGCCGAGCGGCGGCGGGCATCTTCGCCCGCGAGCCCGCTCGGACGGCCGGCATGGCTCCCGCTTCCTGGATCCAGCGCGCAGGCGCCGCATGCGCGGCCGCGGTGATCGGCCTCACTCTGCTCGCTCCGCCGCCGAGCCTGGCGCTGTCCGCGGGCGACTCGCCCTCGCACGAGATCGGCACCGGCGGCACCACGACGCTCGGGGTCGCGCCCAATGCGACGAAGCGCGGCGCGGAGAGCACGTTCGTCTTGCTCGGCGTCGTGGCCGCGGCGAAGCCCACGGCGTATTCGACCCCCGACCTCCGGGTCGTCCACGCAGGCAGCGAGGCTCCCGCCCTCACGCGTTGGCGCATCGCCCACGGAACCTCCACCTCGACTCCGTAGGGGCCCGCACTCGCGAGCCAGCGGCGGGAGCGACCTGCCGCACTCCAGGGCGGCCGCGCGTGTGGCGGCAGACCTGGACCCGTCCCGCTTCTCGTCACGGAGAGGTCGGCATGCGCTTGCGCCACACGGAACCCACTTGCCGTAGGCCCGAGCGAGGCCTCCACGGAGAACGTCGATGACTGAGTCCGCGACGCCCCACCATCAGGTCCGCCAGACCAAGACGCTGCAGTTCGCGCACTGGGTGGTGAAGCGGCGCTTCCCGATCCTCCTGCTCCTGATCGGCACCACGCTCTTCTTCTTCTACCCGATCCTGAACACGATCCTCGGGGGGCGCCTGCCCGGGCCGCAGGTCCGCGTGGATACGAACGCGCGCGATCAGTGGCCCGACCACCCCTTCATCCACGCCCAGGACAAGTTCGCCGCGAAGTTCGGCTCGGCGACGGGTGTCGCGATAGGCCTGGTCGTCACCGAAGGCACGATCTTCACGCCCGAGACGCTCGCCAAGATCGACCGCATCACGAAGTCGATCGACGGCGTCGAGGCCAGCGAGCAACTGCCCTCCTACGACTCGCAGACCGACGCGCGCGACGAGATGCGCACCCGGATGGAGGAAGAGGCGGAGGCGGCCGGCGAGGAGCTCACCGCCTTCCAGATCATCAAGCGCCTCGACCGCGTCTACCCGCCCTATCCCGTGAACCACGACCAGGTGCGCTCGGTCGTGCACCGCAGCACGCGCGTGTTCGAGATCCAGCCCGACGGCGCGATCGAGAACCGGCTGCTGGTGAGGAAGCTCCCGAAGACCCAGGCGGAGGCCGACGCGCTGCGCGAGATCGTGCGGCAGAACCCGCCCGTGATCTTCGGGCGCTTCGTCTCCTACGACGAGAAGGCCGCGCTGATCACGGCGGATTTCGTCACGGACCGGATCTCCGGCAGCAACGTGTTCACCGCGATCTTCGAGCACGTCCAGCGCATCAAGGAGGTCGAGCAGGACGCCCGGCACGAGATCTACGTCTCGGGCGTCCCGGTCCTGGTCGGCTGGATCCTGAAGCACGCCTTCGAGATCGGTATGTACGTGGCCCTCACGGTGGTCGCGATCTTCCTGCTGCTGTGGGGCTACTTCCGGCGCTGGCACGGCGTCGTCATCCCCTTCATCGCCGCCATCGCGACGGTGATCTGGGGGCTCGGCTACTGCGGCTGGCGCGGCATCAACTTCGACCCACTGATCCTCGTGATCCCGATGATCATCACGGCGCGCGCCGTCTCGCACACCGTGCAGATGGCCGAACGCTTCTTCGAGGACTACGAGATCATGCTGCCGATATACGGCGACCCGAACGAGGCCAAGCGCCAGGTCGCCGCGATCGCGATGAGCGAGCTGATCGTGCCCGGCACGCTCGGCATCTTCGTGGACGTCGCCGGCCTGCTCGTGATCCTCGTGACGACCGTCCCGCAGATGCGCGACCTCGGCGAGTTCGGAGCCTTCTGGGTCACCTCGATCCTGTTCACCGTCGAGATCCTGCACCCGATCATGATCTGCTACCTGCCGGCTCCGCACGATCCGCAGCACTTCCTGCCCGGCTTCATGGTCCGCTTCATGCGCGCGGTCGGGAACGCCTGCACGCATCCGACCTGGAAGTACGTGATCGCGGCCAGCACGCTCGTGCTCTTCTCGGTGTGCACGTACATCACGTTGTTCCATTCCCAGATCGGCGAGGCCAGCCCGGGGACGCCGCTGCTCTGGCCCGACCACGAGTTCAATACGTCGACCGCGATGATCGGCCAGAAGTTCGGCGGCGTGGACGTGTTCCAGGTCTACGCCGACGGCGACAAGAAAGACGCCAGCGGCGACGCGGAGCCGGTGCGGCGCATGGAGGAGTTCGAGCGCTTCATGCAGGCCAACACCGACCTCGGCGCCACGGTGTCGGTCGTGCCCTTCCTGAAGGCCTACTGGGGACAGAACCACTTCGGCGACCCGAAGTGGTCGTTCATCCCCGACGACTCGGGCAGCGTTCGCTCCGCGCTGTTCCAGCTTCGGCAGAACGGCGCACCCGGCTTCCTGCGCCCGTTCATGACCGACGACGGCCGCTACGCGAACCTGTCGTTCATCTACCGCGACCACAAGGGCGACACGCTGATGCGCGTGATCCAGGCTGCGGAGGTCTACGTTCGCGAGAACCCGATCGGCGAGGTGATCGTCCGCCTCGAGAAGGACAGGGCGCCGGAAGACGCCACCTGGCTCGACGGCGAGAAATGGGCGGACGCCACCTACTACCTGTTCGGGCCGCTGCTTCCGGCGCGCGACCACACGCTGAAGGTGAAGCTCCGCGAGGGGGACGGCAGTTACGTCGAGGAGGAGGTGGTTCGCGTCAACGGGGACGGCAGCCTGCCCGGCTGGCTCGGCGAGTTCCGTGAGGCGGCCATCGCCGACTACGAGGAGGAGCGCGACGCCGTCGAGGAGGGTGACTTCTTCTCGTGGCCCGAGCATCTCGGCTCCTGGTCCGACGAGGACGTGGAGTGGTGGTGGGAGAACGAGGAGTTCGGCATCCGCGCCGTGGCCATGGGCGAGACGAACCTGATCGTCCACGACCTGAAGGCGGTGGAGGGCGAGCCGAAGTACCAGCAGACGCAGTCGTGGACCCGCGGCATGCAGTTCGTGCTGGCCGGCGGGATCATGGGCATCCTGGCCGCCACGAACGAGGACGTCGAGCGCAGCCACGTCGCGAACATCTCGCTGATCTTCCTCGTGATCCTCATCCTGCACTCGATCACGTACTGGTCGATCCCGAGCGGCTTCATCATCCTGCTCCAGATCGCGACCGCGACGATGCTCTCGCTGGCGTACATGGCGGTCGCCGGCATCGGCCTCAACCTGAACACGCTGCCGGTGCAGTCGGTGGGCGTGGGCATCGGTGTGGACTACGCGATCTACATCGTGGATCGCATCCGTCAGGAGTGCGCCGACACGGGCGACATCGACGAAGCGGTGAGACGCGCGGTCAGAACCACCGGCATGGCGGTGAGCTTCACGGCCACCACCGTGGTGGGCGGAATCGTGCTCTGGAGCTTCTCGCACCTCCGCTTCCAGGCCGAGATGGCGCAGCTGCTGTCGATCCTGATGGTCGTCAACATGCTCGGGGCGATCACCGTGGTGCCGACCTTCTACTCGGTGCTGCGCCCGAAGGTGGCCATGGCCCTGCTCTCCGAAGAGCAGAAGGAAGCGATCCGCCTCCAGAAGGAAGCCGACCGGAGGAAGGGCCTGATCGATTGATCCAGGAGGGGAGGCTCGCTACGCGGGCCTCCCCTCCTGGTGCAGCTCCAGGATCCGGGCCGCGGCCTCTTCCACCGCCTTGCCCGTGATGTCGACCACGCGCCAGCCCTGCCGGCGGTAGAGCTCGCGGGCGCGGCGCAGCTCCTCGTCCACCGCGTCGGCGTCGGCATAGGCCAGGTAGGGCGAAGCGCGGAGCTGCCGGATGCGAGCGCGGCGGATCTCGAGCAGGGCCGGGGCGTCGCTGACCAGGCCGATTACCTTGCGCGGGTCGATCTCCATCAGCTCGCGCGGCGGCTCGACGCCCGGCACGATCGGCACGTTGCCGGTGCGGTAGCCGCGCTGCGCCAGGTACATCGAGAGCGGCGTCTTCGAGGTGCGCGAGACGCCCGCCAGCACCAGGTCGGCCTGGAACAGCGTGTGCAGGTTCGCGCCGTCGTCGTGGCGCACGGCGAACTCCACCGCCTCGATGCGCTTGAAGTAGTCCTCCGAGAAGCCGTGGAGGATGCCGGGCCGGAGCTGCGGCGAGAGCTTGTAGTGGCTGGCGAGCGCCGAGATCAGCGGGCCGAGCAGGTCCACGGCCGGCACGCCCTTCTCGATCGCGAGGTCGCGGATCAAGCGCGTGATCGACTCGTTCACCACGGTGAAGACGACCAGCGCGCCGTCCTCGGCGGCGCGGTCCATCACGCGGCGCACCTGGGACTCGTGGCGCGTCTCGCCGAAGGTGCGCACGCGGAAGGTCTCGAGGAACTGGGTGGCCGCCGCGCGCACCGCGGCCACGGCGGTCTCGCCGGTGCCGTCGGAGACGACGAAGAGCTCGGGGCCACGATCTTCCACGGGCGGGAGCGTAGCGGGGCACGGGAGCCCGCGGAGCCGGGAGGGTCGGTCTGCTCCGGGCCTCGACTCACAGACGGCGCGAGACGTGTTGGAGGCGCTGCCTGGGCTCGGAGGCAGTGCCGCCGCTACCTCGGTTGGCCGAGCCCGGATACCGGCCCTGCGCAGACCGAGCCCTCCCGTCTCCGCGGACGCACGCGGTCGGGGCACGCGTTCTCGACTTCGTCGGTCGCTCGTAACGCCGCGCGGTCGCGCGATCGCCGACACACACACCTCCCGAGGCACGGGGGACGGAGGGAGCGTCTGGTCCGGGCCGGATATCGGGGCTCGGCCAACCGAGGTGACGTCGGCTCAGTCGCCGAGCCTGGGCAGCGCCTCCAACACCTCTCGCACCCACTGTGAGCGGAGGCCCGGACCAGGCGCTCCCTCCGGCCCATGGCGCCCGACTCCGGGCCGGCGCGAGCGCGTTGACTCGCTCCGGGCGGCTCGGCACCCTCCGGCGCCATGCCGTACGACCCGAAGGCGATCGAGGGCCGATGGCAGCGCCGCTGGATCGAGGAACGCACCTACCGCGCCGAGATCGATCCGGCCCGGCCGAAGTTCTACGTGCTCGACATGTTCCCCTATCCGTCCGGCGAGGGGCTCCACGTCGGGCACCCGAAGGGCTACATCAGCACCGACGCCATCGCGCGCTACAAGCGCATGCGCGGCTGGAACGTGCTGCACCCGATGGGCTGGGACGCCTTCGGGCTGCCGGCCGAGCAGCACGCCATCGAGACGGGCACCCACCCGCGCGTCACCACGCGCCGCAACATCGACACCTACCGGCGCCAGCTCCAGAGCCTCGGCCTCAGCTACGACTGGGGCCGCGAGATCGACACCACGCACCCCGACTACGTGCGCTGGACGCAGTGGATCTTCGCGCGCCTGTTCGAGCGCGGCCTCGCCTACGAGGCCGAGGTGCCGGTGAACTGGTGCCCGGCGCTCGGCACCGTGCTCGCGAACGAAGAGGTGATCGACGGCAAGAGCGAGCGCGGCGGGCACCCCGTGGTGCGCATGCCGATGAAGCAGTGGATGCTGCGCATCACGTCGTACGCGGAGCGGCTGCTGGCCGACCTCGACGAGCTCGACTGGCCCGAGAACATCAAGAAGATGCAGCGCGAGTGGATCGGCCGCTCCGAGGGCGCCGAGGTCCGTTTCGCGCTGGAAGGCGCGGCCGGACGCGAGATCGAGGTCTTCACCACGCGGCCGGACACGCTGTTCGGCGCCACCTACATGGTGCTCGCGCCGGAGCACCCGCTCGTGGCCGAGATCACGACGCCGGCGCAGCGCGCCGCGGTGGCCGCCTACGTCGAGCAGGCCGCGCGGCGCAGCGAGCGCACGCGCATCGCCGAGGCCGACGACAAGACCGGCGTGGCGACGGGCGCCTTCGCGCTGAACCCGGTGAACGGCGAGCGCATCCCCGTCTGGATCGCCGACTACGTGCTCGCCGGCTACGGCACCGGCGCGATCATGGCCGTCCCGGGCCACGACGAGCGCGACTTCGAGTTCGCGACGGCGTTCGGGCTGCCCATCCGCAAGGTCGTCGCACGCAAGCCGCCGCAGGCGGCGCGCAG
>Ga0105107_10002912_pt1 | contig 11330 bp, 15 predicted proteins | sample PPLLaktember2015_6_FD_79335 | JGI IMG/M metagenome (GOLD analysis project Ga0105107, IMG submission 79335) | Freshwater sediment microbial communities from Prairie Pothole Lake near Jamestown, North Dakota, USA - PPLs Lake P8 Core (1) Depth... | ecosystem: Environmental > Aquatic > Freshwater >... | reverse complement strand
GAGCAGAGCATGCGCAAGATGTTTTTAATCGGTTTCAAAGACGTGCGCCTGGCGTTTCGCGACCCGACGGCGCTGCTGCTGATGCTGCTGGCGCCTTTCGTGCTCACCCTGGGGCTGGGCTTTGTCACCGGGGCGTTTGGCGGGAGCAGCACGGGATTGCAGGAAATGCCTGTGCTGGTGGTGAACCAGGACGAGGGCGAGCTGGGGCAGGCGCTGGTAGAGCTCTTCCAGGCGCCGGAGGTGGCTGAGCTGCTGGAACCCAGCCTGCTGGACGACCCGGCCGCCGCCCGCCGTCAGGTGGACGACGACCAGACCACAGCAGTGGTGATCATCCCGCCTGGCTTTACCGCCAGCATCATCCCTGCTGCCGGGCAGACATCTACAGGCGAGATCCGCCAGATTGAAGTGTATGCCAACCCCGCCCGCCCCACCGGCGCCGGGATCATCCAGACCATCGTGGAAGAATTCGCCGGGCGGGTGGAGATCGGCAGGATTGGCGGGGAAGTGGCCATCGCGCAGATGCTGGAGAGCGGACTGCTGCCCGCCGACCCACAAGCGCTGGCAGCCGCCGGAGAGGAGCTTGGCAAGCAGATTGCCGGCGACAAGGCCTCGCTCAGCGCCATCGGCATCCGCAAGACAAGTGCGGTGAATGAGGCCACACAGTTCAACATCATGGCATACATGGCGCCGGGCATGGCGCTGATGTTCCTGATGCTCACGGTCGCTTACGGCGGGCGCACCCTGCTCACCGAGCGCACCCAGGGCACTCTGCCGCGCCTGCTGGTCTCACCCACAAAGGTGCCGCAGATCCTGGCCGGCAAAGTGCTGGGCATCTACCTGACCGGCGTAGCGCAGATCACCATCCTGGTGGTTGCTTCCAGCCTGCTGTTCGGCCTGAAATGGGGCGACCCGCTGGGGCTGGCGGCGCTGATCCTGGCGGTGGTGTTCGGCGCCACCGGCTGGGGCGTGCTGCTCACCACGGTAGTGCGCACCCCAGGGCAGGCTGCCAACCTGGGCACAGCCTTGATGCTGATCTTCGGTATCCTGGGTGGCAGCTTTATCAGCCTGAACAACCTGCCGGAGGCGATCCAGTTTGCCAGCAAGATCACCCCCAATGCCTGGGGGCTGGATGGCTTCACTACACTGGCGCTGGGCGGCGGGCTGGGCGACCTGGGCGGGACCATGATGGGACTGCTGGTCATGGGCGCCGCCCTGTTTGGGATTGCAGTCCTGACCTTCAACCGCCGCGCAATCCTACAAAAGTGAGCGTATGGTGTGGGCGGGGTCTTATTTGGTATTGCCGTGCTGACCTTCAACTGCCGCGCCATCCTGCAGAAGTGAGCGTACAAGATGGGTAAAATCCTGGCGATCATCTGGAAAGACCTCAAGCTGCGCTTCAGCGTGAAAGCGGAGCTGCTGTATTTCATCATCCTGCCGCTGATCTTCACTTTCCTGCTGGCGGGCGGCACGCCCTCGGGCGACGACGACCCGCGCCTGAGCCTGGCAGTGGTGGACCTGGCAAACAGCTCGCTGTCTGAGAACCTGCTGCGTGAGCTGGAAAACTCGACCACCGTTAACCCGTACCTGGCTGAGCTGGCGGAGGCCGAAAGCCAGTTCGACGAGCGACGCCTGTCCTCGCTGCTGATTATTCCCGCGGATTTCACGCTGGAGAGCCTGCAAGCGGGCGAGGCCGAAGTGGAGCTGCGCCAGCAGCCCAACAGCCTGAACGCCCTGGCCGCCGAGCGCGCCATCCAGAGCGCGGTGCAGCGGGTGGGCAGCGCCGTGCAGATCGCCCAGACCAGCCTGGAAGCAGCCGAGCAGCGCCAGCCATTCAGCGATGCGGGCAGCCGGGCAGCCTATTTCGAGCGGGCGCTGGAATCCGCCCAGGAGCAGATGGCTCACGCCCCGCAGCGGGTCAGCGTGCAGCGCGGTAACACGCCCGACCAGGTGGAATACGACCCGGCGACCAGCTCCTCGGCCGGGCAGTTGATCACCTGGGTGTTCATCCCCCTGGTGGGCATCTCGGGCATGTTCGCCTACGAACGCCAGCAGGGCACCCTGCGCCGCCTGCTCACCACCCCCACGCAGCGCGTCACTTACCTGCTGGGGACGATCAGCGGGCAGGTGCTGACCGCGCTGGTGCAGATCAGTTTGCTGGTGGGGTTCGGGATGCTGGTTATGGGGGTGCAGTGGGGGGACGACCTGGGCGCTCTGGCGCTGTTGATGGCTGCCTTTGCGCTGGCAGGTGCAGCGCTGGGCACCGCCATGGGGGCCTTCGTCAAGACCGAAGGCCAGGCCAGCGGGCTGAGCATGGTAACGGGCATGGTGATGGCGTTATTGGGCGGCTGCTGGTACCCGCTGGAGCTGTTCCCCGAGTTTGTGCAGAACGCGGTCAAAGTGCTGCCGACCACCTGGGCCATGCAAGGCATGCTCGACCTGGCGCTGCGCGGGCAGGGGCTGGCGGGCATCCTGCCGGAAGCCGGGGTGCTGCTGGGATTCGCAGCGGTGTTTCTGCTGATCGGGGTGATGCGGTTCAGGTATGAGTAGCACGCTTGTACGTCGGACTTGAAGCCAGTGCTTTCCTGGCTCGTCCGACCAATCAAGAATTGACATGGATGAACAGGATATTCAGGATTTCCGATCAAACCGGAAGAAGATAAATCGTAATATCCTGATCATCCTGAATATCCATGTAATTTGGTTTATGACTGGAGACCCTACAGGTTTCCGCGTGCCGCTTGTACTGACTGAGACGCATTCCAGCATCAGACAGTCAGCGATTCAGGATGCTGTAAAACCTGTAAGGTTTGCTCGCAGAGTGAGGAGACCCTACAGGTTCTATTTTTTCTGCTTGGAAAAGTGGAAACACCCGTTTCAAGTATTCTGAAACGGTAAGGTTCTACGGAAACCTGTAGGGTCGGTGAAGAAGATGAATTTCGGGTGAAATGCGCCCAAAAAGGGCTGACAAATTTCAAAAATTGGGTATAATAAGCGCTCCCCGCGTCCGAATGACTGAATCTCCATAAGGACCACCAGACCAAGAAATTCCTGCCATTTATTTTGGAGGGATGGAACCCACAACCACCACCAGCACAACTGTTGGTGTGACGTATTGAATTCTCCAAGCGCCAGATGAAGAAAAACAGGAGGCTTATGGATCAACTCCCAAACAAACCACGAAAACACATACAATACGCACGCTGCTGGTGCAAGCCCGAGCATTATTACACCTCACCGGTAGGTGGTGAGGTATGGATACACAACGACGAATCTGGAGCGGTACCCACGCCAAAGCAGATCGCTGAGGCCATCGCCATATCGTGGGGTGTGCTGGGAGAAGCACACAAAGGAGGATTGCGCTGGAAGATCGGGGTGCGGTTGGGGCTGGTTGCCTTGCGGCTCTCAAAGTTTTTCAGGAAGCTGGCCGAGCGGCTTTCAGTAAATTAACATAAAGAAATGAATGGGAAACCTGTAGGGTCGGGTGCCGACTTTTTTGAACCCTACAGGTTTCCGTATTGAAGCCGTGCATCATACGGCACTGTCTGGCTTCGGGTAACCATCGCTTCAAGGTTCATTAAAACCTATAGGGTTTGCACGCGGAGTGAGAAGACCCTACAGGTTTTAAGGTTTCTGCTTGAAAATTAGGTTATACCCGATTCAAGATTTCTGAATCGGTAAGGTTCTACGAAAACCTGTAGGGTCGCGAGAGATCAGGGGGCAGGTTTCTGGGCCAAACTCGCCTGGTACGCTTTCCAGCCGGGGCACCAGGTGGTGTGCCACTTCCACAGGCGCGAGAGGAAGGCTTTGGGGTTGGTTTCGGCTTTCTTGCGCATCGGGCAATCTGCGCAGGAGGCTTCTTTTTTCTCGGGGGTTTGGGGGTTCGTGCTCATTTAGAACTCCTTTTGTTTTTATATTGCGCTGCTGAACATTTTCCTGGTGGTCAGGGTGATCCATTTCCAATGCCGGGCAAGATGGATGGTTTGCAAGGTGAGCACCAGCAGCGCCAGCAGGACGTGGATACAACCCAGGACGAGATGGAACGGGCCAGTGAAGATAGCGCCACGCGCCATCAAACCCATGCTTCCGGCGGCAGTATAGGCAGCGAACAAGGCCACGTTGAGGACGAAATTATCACGCATCTTGTCCGGCAGCTTGCCGAAGCGCTTGAAAGCATTGGCGATCCAATCCCAGTGCAAGGCGATATGGGTCCAGGCGCCCAGGCTGAGCAGCAGGCCCAGCACCACGTGCAGGAAGCAGTGCGTGGCGACCTCGATCAGCGCCGCCAGCACGGTGAGCGTCAACAGGGCGGCCATACCGAGGTCGATCCAAGCGTTTTGGGCGGCTTTATTCATCCATTCTCCAGGGCGGGCGCGGTCGCAGGCTATGCAAGCGAACGCATACTATTCTGTATACAGCGATTCTTCCCGGCTGTCAACCAGTGCGCAGATATATCCTACGTGCGCCGAAATATCCTGCATGCGCAGGCGCGGAACAGGCTTATTATCTATCTACGGATAATTCATCCGATTGTTGCAGTAGAATTAGGACATCCACCATCGCTGCCCGCCATTCACCACCACCGATCGACGGGAGGTTGTTTATGCGATCCTGGCTTGCTTTTCGGAGAGCGTCTCTCCACACCCTGACTGCCCTGCTGGCGACCTGCCTGGTCTGGGTAATCTGGTCAGCCTGGTTTGTTTTCATCCAAGGAAATTATGATGCCCAGTCCGGTGGCGCTGGGGGGACCTTTGCATTTGCGTTAAAGATTGGCGTCACAGTCAGCTTCATTCTGACTGGCGTATTTCTGCTACTCAGTTTTTTGTATCATTACAAGGCCGGAAAATTCACCGCCCAGCAGTACACCCTGAGCGCCCTGACGCTGGCAATCCCCAGCCTGCTACTGTTATCTGTCCTGCCAGAGGGAGGCCCGCCCTTGATTGCCGCTTTGATCGGGCTGCCGGTCCTGTCCACGCTGTGGTTGGTGGGCGGGCAGGAGACGCCAGGCCAGGCTGATCCGGAAAACTGAGCGGCAGGATCTATCCTCATGCGCATCTACTTCACGCGTCATGGCGAAAGCCAGGCCAATCTCCTGGGGGAAATCTCCAATCGCGGCCTGCAGCACGGGCTGACCGGGAAAGGCCGCCGGCAGGCTGAGGCGCTTGCCCGGCGGCTGGAGGGAATCCCGATCAGGCGGATTTATTCCAGCCCACTGTTGCGTGCGGTAGAGACCAGCCAGATCCTGGCAATGCGGCTTAAGGTGGAATATGAGATCACACCGGCGCTGCGAGATTTTGACTGCGGGGTGATGGAGGGCCGCGCCGACGAGCTCGCCTGGCAGGCGTGGCGGGAACTCACCGAGGCCTGGGTGGAGCATGGCCAATGGGACCAGCGCATCGCAGGCGGCGAGAGCTTTAACGATCTGCGGGGGCGCTTTGAGCCTTTCGTTCAAGGACTGGTTGATGCGTACCGGGAGACGGCGGACAATCTGGTCTGCGTGGGGCATGGTGGGCTGTACGGGATGATGCTGCCGTTGATGATCCCCGGTCTGAGCGCCGGCGAGCTCTGGCGCAAGGGCATCGCACACACGGATTGTCTCGTTGCTGAATGGGGAGCAGAGGGAGTTGGTGTGGGTTGGCTCGCAGACTGAGAAAGGGAATCTAGGGAGTAACGCGCAGAGATGTTGCAGTAGAATCAAGGAGTATGGTTCAGCCAGCCAGAAAGGCAGCCAACAATGGCGAAAGGCAGTGTCAGCGAAAAACCTTCCCAAACAGCATTGTTCACCGCGCTACGCCGGGCGATTGCCCATCTGTACAAGGCTGCCATCGAGAGCGAATTTTTGACCCGGGCGGATGGAAGTCGGCTGGGGCAGATCACCGGGCATTTCCGGTTTATAGTGGTGACACCGGAGAACCAATGACTGTCAACGGATGCCCGTAAAGAGCACGGGGATGGATTGCAGGAAATATTGATCGCTTGTTTTAGACAGTAGATCATGGGGTTTAATCGCCAGCAGCCGAATGACTTCAGGAGAACCTGCGGTGGTTGAAAAATTTTCGCTATTAATAAGCAAACCTAACGTGTGATCATATGGCCAAACAACAATTACGGGCGTGGAAAACTATATCCAAAAGGACCATCCTAAATCCCAATCGCTTCCTGACAGTTGAAAGCCACGCTGTGGCGCTGCCGGATGGGCAGGTAATCCTCGATTGGACGTGGGTGAAGATCCCAGATGCAGCCATTGTCCTGGCAATGACCCAGTATAGCCAGTTTCTGTGCTTCCGGCAGATCAAATATGCCATTGAAGGCGCTTCTCTGGCGCCAGCTGCCGGGATGTTGGAACCGGGTGAGGCTCCATTAGCTGCTGCGCAACGCGAGTTACTGGAAGAAACGGGGTATATAGCGAGCGAGTGGGTGAGCCTAGGCAGCTATATCCTGGATCCTAATCGTGGCATCGCTACCATGCACTTATTTTTGGCGTTACATTCCAAACAGGTGGCGGACCCAAATAGCGATGATCTAGAAGACCAAGAAATATTACTGCTCAGTCGAGATGAAATTGAAAACGCATTAAGGGCGGGAGAGTTTAAGATACTGGCCTGGTCAGCAGTAGTTGCATTTGCATTACAGTATCTCGATCATCGCGCCGCCCGCTCAAATCCCGCCGATACGGCAGATCGAGTAATATGAGCATCCCAAGTGGCTCTCATATTCAGCTCGGAGAACCCCTCGCCTACAGGCGTACGGCGGCGATCTACGCCTGGTGCGAAAACCCGTGTTTGGGGACTCGGTCTGATTGTTTGACTGTGTGGAGTGCTGATGCTACTGCAATTCTGGATTACAAGGCCCATGGCCTTTATTTCATATGGTCTTAACACACAAAAAAGGAGCCTAAATCATGCCAGATGAATACGAGATCCGTTATGTCGAAAAACCAGACGATCCGGTCTGGGAGGTGGTGGGCGGGGGTATCAATGAATACAACACCCGCCATGCCGGTGCCGAAGGCTACCAGCGCCTGTGCTATGTGCTGTATGCCCCGGATGAATCCGTCGGCGGCGGCCTGGTCGGGGCGACCTTTTGGGACTGGTTTTACATCGACCTGCTGTTTGTCAAAGAAGAGCTGCGCCGGCAAGGCTATGGGCGGCAGCTATTGGAGCTGGCTGAAGCGGAAGCATCGAGGCGCGGCGCCAGGAACGCTTACCTGGATACGTTCAGCTTCCAGGCGCCAGAATTCTATACCGGGCAGGGCTACCGCGTATTCGGCGAGCTGCCCGATTTTCCCCGGGGGTACACGCGCATCTTCATGACCAAGGCGCTGGCAACAGGTATCCGTTGACAGCCCCTATCTATCTTCACTCATTATTATGACTGCTGAAACCGATCCGTCCGGTCGCTCTTCACGAACGCCTACCCTCTCAGGTGCGCCCATCGCCTACGGGCGCACGGCGGAGATCTTCGCCTGGGGCGAAGAGCAGGTGCTGAAGCTGTTCTACGACTGGTTCTCGCTGGAAGATATCGAGTATGAGGCGCGTATCGGGCGGGCAGTGCATGCCAGCGGGGCGCCGGCCCCGGCGGTGGGCGAGCTGGTGCAGGTGAGCGGGCGCCACGGCCTGCTCTACCAGCGCATCAATGGCGAGAACATGTTTGAACATCTCCAGCGCAAGCCCTGGCGGGTATTAGCCTGCGCCCGGCAGACCGCTACCCTGCTCACAGCGCTGCACCGCTCGACCCTGGCTATGGAACTCCCCGATCAGCGCGGACGGTTAGAGCACAAGCTCCACCAGGCGCAGGCCCTGCCTGACGCGGTGCGGATTAAAGCCCTGGCAGCCCTGGAAAGGCTGCCGGACGGGAACAGCATCTGCCACGGCGACTTGCACCCTGGTAATATCCTGCTGACCCCCGCAGGTGGGACGATCATCGACTGGATCGACGCCACGCGCGGCAATCCGCTGGCGGACCTGGCGCGCAGCACGATCCTGGCCCTGGGCGCAGCAGCCACCAGCCAGGTGCCCAACCCGGCGCTCAAGGTTTTCGTGCGCCTGTTTCAGGCTGCTGTAGTGCGCGAATATTTCCGGCGGGAGCCGGGCGGCGAAGCTGTGTACCGGCGCTGGCTGCCTGTGGTAGCGGCGGCGCGCCTGAGCGAGCAGATCCCCGAATTGGAAGTGTGGCTGCTCTCCCACGCGCAGGCCGGGTTATAATCCGAGCCATGCCCACCATCCCGATCATTATTCCCTATCAAGCCTCCTGGCCGGGCGAGTTTCAGACGCTGGCGGCCGAGCTGCGCCGGGCGCTGGGGCCGCTGGCGCTGCGCATCGACCATATCGGCTCGACGGCCGTGCCGGGGCTGGCTGCCAAGGATATCATCGATATCCAGGTGACGGTGGCCGCACTGGATGAGGCGGTGAAAAATGCGTTACGATCTCTCGGCTATACGCAGCATGAAGGTGTGGTGCGCGATCATGTCCCGCCGGGTTATTCCGGGCCCGAATCCGACTGGGAGAAGTGGTATTTCCGCCCGCCGGAAGGCCAGCGCCCCACTCACCTGCACGTGCGGCGGGCTGGCGCCCCCAACCAGCGCTACCCGCTGCTGTTCCGCGATTACCTGCGCGCCCACCCCAAAACGGCGCAAGCCTACGCCGAGCTCAAGCGCCGTCTGGCTGCCAGCCTGGCAGATCCCTATACTTACCCCGACGTGAAAGACCCGGCGGTGGACCTGATCTACCTGGCGGCGGAGGAGTGGGTCACCCGTACCAATTGGAAACCCTGGCTAACGGATGGGTAGTGGCATGATAATATAATCGGCTCAGGTAACAGTCGGGGCTCCCGCACAGGTTGGAAGCCGTGGTTATCGGACGCGTAGCAGCCCTTATTTACATTGATATGCAAGATGGACAGGATCAAACCTTTAATCCATCACCAATTTGATCGATATCCTGTGCATCCATGTCAATTTTCCGATTTACTCTGCGACCCCTGCGGCCTGGCAGGGATTTTTTAAACCGCAGATGGGAATGATCAGGCTTGAATCGGGAATCTCCTGCAATTCCATAAATGTTACCAGATTATGACATTCTACACTTGCATTGCCAGGGCATAACATGCTAATTTGATAACGCTTTTGTATCCGGCATGGACATCATGCATGCCCAGACCACACAAGAGAGCCCATAGCAGCCATGAGCGAGCAACCCACCCCGACCCCCAAACCCCAACCCAATCCGCGCGGCATCGAGCTCGAATACAACTCGCTGCGGGGCGAGATCCTGAAGCGCATCGAGCTGCGCCAGCAGATCATCTCGGTCACCCTGACCCTGGCGGGTGTCTTTCTGGGCTTTGGTCTGACCACGGACACTGTGGCGCTGGTTTACCCACCCCTGGCAGCTTTCCTGGCTTTCGGCTGGGCGCAGAACGATTTCCGCATTCGCGACCTGGCGACTTACATCCGCACCCACCTAGAAAGCCCCGAAACCGGGCTGGGCTACGAGACCCAGGTGCAGAAAGCGCGTGAAAATGGGCAGGGGTTGGGTACCTGGCGTTTTGTGGTGCTCTCCCACTCCGGGATCTTCATCTTCACCCAGCTCATGGCGGTGATCATCGAGCTGGCGAAGTATGGTCCGCTGGCGCAGGCAACGCAAAGCTTTTCACCGCTGACCTGGTTCCTGCTGATCATTGATGCAGTCGCCATCCTGATCGTGCTATGGGTGGCGCGCAACTCGCGCAGGTAGTTGTTCAATGGCAGGCTGGGTTTAACCTACTGAGTGATGAAAAACCTTTTGATCAGACTGGTATCCGGATTTTTCTTCGCCATCCCCGCGTTGCTGGGATTGGTTGCTAACGCGGGATATTTTAAGGGTGAGTACTTCGCCTTATCCTACACCCTGGTATTGGGGTGTTTCTGGTTGGGCAGCTTTGGGATAGGTTTTCTGGCTCCCTGGCTGGACCAGCGTGGGTATGGAATGTGGAAGATATTCTGGCTGCTGTTCGGCGGGGCATGCCTGGCCTGGTTTGGTGCGCTGATCGTGCTGGGAGCACTGAATTTGACACCCTTGTGCATCGGGCAGAATAATGGAGATGGTAACAATTGGATCAGTGACTGCGTGATCCAAACCATAGCGGTCAGCCTGGTTTTCACGCCGCTCGCATTGGCCCTGATGGCAGCGGACGCGATTGCCATCTCGGTGGCGTTCTGGGTGGCGCGGAATTCAAGGCGGTAGACGGGACGCCCGGCGTAAGCTGGAAAACATATAAGTTCGGTTTGTAAGGGCAATCATGGATATCTTTTTGGGTATCTTCCTGATTCTGCACGGGCTGGTGCATGACCTTTACGCCGGGCAAAGTTGGCGCTTGTTTGAGCTGCGTCCCGGCTTGGTCTGGCCAGCCGGCTCCTGGTTATTTTCTAAACTATTTGGGGATGACCTGACCCGGTCTAAGGCAACGATATCACTGGCACTTGTGACATTTGGGTTTCTGGGCGCTGGGCTGGGGTTGTTCCTGCGCCAGGAGTGATGGCGACCTGCAGCAATCAGCGCTGCGGTATTATCCTGCCTGATTTTCATCGTTTTTTGGGATGGCAATCTCCAGGCATGGGATGCCAAAGGTGGGATTGGCATGCTGATAAGCCTGGCAATCCTGGCGATCAATTTCTTTTTTAAATAGGCGCTGTAGTGGACCTGATGGCAGCCGCTTGAAAGCCTAGATGCATAATTGTAATATTAAAAGTACACTTTACATGAATAATGCTATAATTAACGCTGGATTAGAAAAAAAGCAACGGGAGTTGCACCGTTTCTGAGTTTTGGAAGGCAGAAAGGAGGTCGAGCGAGATCTTATCTGGGTCAATTTGATTCTTACACTACGTTGGACAACGCACATTGCTCTTAATCGGAGGATCATATCATGGCAACACAATCAAGTTCTTCAGAATTGACCGCTCAAGAAATCTGGACCGTACAACCCGGAGAACGCCGCTCGGTAGGCGTGATCCATATCGTTATCACCGCGCTGCTGATTGGTATCGGCTTTGTCGTCGGCGCCTTCGGCAGCATCAGCTTCCCATTGGGCTTCGGGGTGAATTTCTTCTGGACCGGCATTGCCGTACAGCAAGTGGGCGCGATCTGGTTCGGAGCATGGGGAGTTATTGCGGGGGCTATTTTCCCCTTCTTTTCCAACGCTATCGCCGGCGGGGCTTTCTATGTCTCACTGGCCTATGTTCCAGCGAATGCGCTACAAGCCTTCCTGCCTGCCTGGGCATTCCGCTATTACAAAGCCGATCCACGCCTGAAGACGGGACGTGATTACCTGGTGCTGCTGGGCGCGATGATCGTCTC
>Ga0105107_10002911_pt1 | contig 11331 bp, 9 predicted proteins | sample PPLLaktember2015_6_FD_79335 | JGI IMG/M metagenome (GOLD analysis project Ga0105107, IMG submission 79335) | Freshwater sediment microbial communities from Prairie Pothole Lake near Jamestown, North Dakota, USA - PPLs Lake P8 Core (1) Depth... | ecosystem: Environmental > Aquatic > Freshwater >... | reverse complement strand
CCTGTTGATATAGTGGAAGTTCACCAGAAACCCGTACCATCTCAATTTATTGAAGAAGTTTCCGGAGAACTCGGAGATATCATAGTACTCAGGAACAAAGGTGACAAGCCTGATTCCTGCAAGCTTGCAGAAACAATTGAGCAAAAGGCTGTGATGCAATTCATTATTATATGCAAAAACAGTTGTATGTTTCCGCTTTCCCAACAACGAAAATAATAGAGCCGTCAGTGAGAATATTCCGTACAGGTCTCCAACAATTTTAAGTAATTTGTTCGATGACCTGTTAACGAAACTCAGGTAAGTATATTTAACTCCGTAATCGGTTAAATTCCTTTTCCTGTCTTCGGTCTTGCGCCCCCCCAGGAAATAGCCTTTAAGGATATACACTGCTATATCCGACCCGGAAAGGACAAGCCCTTTGCAAAAAAGATTCAGAAAATTCGCAGCGGCTGATCCTTTTGGAAAGTTCGCAGATGTTATCAGGATATTTCTCCAGCGCATGCTCTTCATATTGATTTCCTAAATTTCGATTCCATTTAAGAAAAGATCATTTCAGGTTTTTTACATCCTCCCTGATTGAATCGAGCTGCATCAACAGGGCTTTAGTTTCTTCCAGGCTCATCCTGTGAGTATTGTGTGATGTATAATCTTCAACCTGTGCAATTTGTGTCTCTCCCTCGATAAAGAATCTGTTATAATTCAGATCACGGGTGTCTGCCGGAATTCTGTAGTACCTGCCCAGATCTTCTGCTTTCGACATCTCTTCGCGGTTTACGAGAGTCTCATACAGCTTTTCACCATGTCTTGTTCCTATGATCCTGACCGGATTATTTGCTTTATAGAGTTGGAGTAAAGCCTGGGCAAGGGTTTCTATTGTTGCTGCCGGGGCCTTCTGGACAAACATATCGCCGGGGTTCCCGTTTTGAAATGCAAAGATCACCAGATCAACGGCTCCGTCAAGTGTCATCATGAATCTTGTCATATTCGGATCAGTTAACGTAAGCGGATTTCCCTTTTTAATCTGTTCCACAAAAAGCGGAATGACCGACCCTCTTGAAGCCATGACATTACCATACCTTGTACCGCAAAAGACCATGTCAGGATTGATAAGGCTTCTTGATTTTGCCATCATAACCTTTTCACTCAGGGCCTTTGACATACCCATTGCATTTATAGGATAGACTGCCTTGTCTGTGCTGAGCACTATAACCCTGCTGACTTCATTCTCCAATGCTGCATTTAATACGTTTTCGCAGCCCAGGACATTTGTTCTGACAGCTTCGGTGGGAAAGAACTCACAGGAGGGTACCTGCTTAAGAGCTGACGCATGGAAAACGAAATCAACTCCTTTCATTGCACTGTTTATGCTCTCAAAGTTCCGTACGTCCCCAATGTAATATTTTATCTTTTCATTGCTGTACAACTGCCGCATATCATCCTGTTTCTTTTCGTCACGGCTGAAAATGCGTATTTCTTTAATGTCTGAATTAAGGAATCTCCTGAGAACTGCGTTCCCGAAAGAGCCTGTTCCTCCTGTAATTAAAAGAACCTTATTGGTGAACATAATTCTTGCTTTTATAAAGGTTTATCAGTAAATTCTGAAAATGACTTCTTACTATTTCTGCATCAAATTTCTCCCTGGCCAGAGTGACAGCCCTATGGCTTAACGTTGCCCTCAGATCCTCATCCTCTATCAGACGTATTATTGCTTTCTGTATTTCGGACTTGCTTTGCTTTGTGACACAATATCCGCAATTATTCTGAATGAAAAATTTAGTAACTGCAACAGATTCAGAGGCATAGACTAAAATAGGAGCTCCTGAAATCATATATTCCGAAGCTTTTGTCGGCATTGACAATTTTAGATATTTGATTCCCATCGCATTGAAATCATTTGCCAGTAGTAAAATGTCGGCACTTGAAAAAATCGCGGGGATACGACTGTACTCTGCGAACGGATTGATCACTACGCAATTGAATTTCTGAAGCATATCAAGTATCTCCTTCTTCCTGGTGGGGGACTGTATATGTAATTTAATGTTCATCTGATGATCGTTGCTCATACTATCAATTGCCGAAGCAACTTCCATAAGAGAGTCAGCGATGCCATTGCCGCCAATCCTTCCGGAATACAGAATAGTAATATAATCGGTGCTTATTTTAAAGGTTGTCTTTATATTTGGTAACCATGAATCTATCTCTATTGGATTATGGAACGGAATGAATTTTTTACAATACCTCTTTTCATATTCCTCCGACATGGCATCACTAATACTCAGATGCAAATCGATCCTGCCTAACAACTTCTTAAATTCCCGGTTGATCTTTTTTTCCCAGAATTTTCTGAATAATCCACTGCTGCTGACAGTTGACGGCCAATCATCCATTACGTGAACAATAGAGGGTATCTTCAAAAACCCGATCAGTTCTTCCGCAAAAAAAATATCCTCGAGTGTCGAAACCTGCAGGTAAAGAATCCCGGGCCGGTAATCGGACAGCCAGTTTTTCATCCTTTCCGATACATTCAACCTTGATACTATATGAAATAAGCCCATCCACCTCAGAAATGGGAAGAAATACCAGTTGACAATCCTGTACCTCAGCCCGGTCTGAGAACTATTCACGGGAGCGTCCTTCTTTTGACCAAAACTTTTCTGACCCGATTGAAACTGCCTTTGGAACAGATTGAGCGGAAAGATCCATTTATGCTCCTCTCCTCCCAGCTGATAATATGTATCGCAGATATCGGTAGTAACATTCCTTAACCCATGCCCGATATAGGTGACGGCAATATTCTCCTTTGGCCAGCCTTTGAACAGATTGGTCAGAGTAATTCCTCCTCCGGAATAATTATTGAACCCCTGACCAAAAATCAGGATTTTAGGAAATGACATAAAAAGTTGTTTCGTAGATTAATAGATAATAAGGCTGTCCGGTTTCGGTAAAGTTCAGTCATGTGCCTGATCATATTCATCAAATTTTTACTTGCCGACAGGCTCCAGAGTATTCAGGATCTCAAGGTCAGTCAGATTGCGCAGCCTGTCAGAATAGCAGATACCTATCGATATCCAGACGATTATGTAGTGAAGTGAGAACATTGTCGGCGTGGCGGGATACAGGAAAAAGAAAAGCAACAGGACCCAGATTCCGGCCGCCTTCGATAAAATGTTCCTGGAATTAAAGAGTCCTTTAAATATCGCTGGAAATGCTATAAGTGCCAAAAGGCCCAGACTTATTACTCCGCCTTTTAAAATGATCTGCAGAAATCCTGTCTCGATCACCTTCCTGTAAATTGTGATCCTGCCTTCCCCTTCATTAACTCCAGGGCAAAAGTACTCCCCGTTCATGCCTTTTCCAATTATCCAGTCTTTTGTCTTTAAATCCCTGTAGAAATATTGTTCCACTTCCAATCTTGTCTGTTGACCGATCCTTTCAGTAATAAGGCTGAAAGTATCTTTACGGTTCTCCGAATAAATTCTGACAACTCCATAGGTAAGCATTATGACAAAAAACAGGGAAACAATAATGTTTACCACCCTTGTTTTATTTACGTATTGGTAGATGAAAAATGCAAAGAACAGCATGCTGAACGACATAAGCATCAATCCTCGTCGGGCCCTTATTACAGCAAGCACAAATGTAACTGCTAAAGTAAAAAGGATCATCAGGTTGTTCTTTTTCGAGTGGTAAATATATGTTAGCAGGAAAAAGCCGCCGGGCAGGCTGAGATGCTGGGTGAAATACTCAAACATTGCCTGGCTTCTCATATTTTCATAAGGATACAGAAGCTGCCTTATAAAGATGAGATCATATAAGAGGTAAATAATACTAAGCGCAGCGATCGTTGTGAAGAGCCGTCTGATAAGGGAAGAGGAGACCGGGATCAGTATTACAAGGGGAACCAGATAAAGAAACAGACCGGAACTCGGGTCGAAGAGCAATTGTTTGATGCTTTCGTAGTCAAACTGGATTCCTCTTATCACCACGCTTAACAACCAGAGGATGTATACAAAGAAAACTGCCTTGAGATAAGTATTTTCTATTTTCAGCGACATCAGCAAAACTGCTGATGGAACCATGAGCAGTAGTCCTGTGATCTGGAAAATATTACAGATAACATAATTTACCTCATCAGATGTGGAAATTACAAAGCTGGCAATATAAACAATGAATCCCAGCCAGAATAAATTCATTGCGACGGCAGATGTCACGATAGTATTCTGCACTTTTACTTCGTCCAAGCTGGTATCCATAGTCAATTTTTGAAATCCGTTAACTTAAAATACTGTTAATAAGATCGATATGTTTCCGCACCAACACATTTTTCGCAAATTCCGGCAACAGTTTCCCTTTTACCTTGCCTTCAAGCAGATATCTTATCCCATTTGCAAGATCCTCAGGGTCCCTGTATTTTGCAAGATAACCGTTTTCAAGGTGACTGATCATGTCAGGAATTCCACCTACATTAAAGCCGGCGACCGGGGTTCCACAGGCCAGGCACTCCAGAACAGTTGTAGGTAACTTATCGGCAAGTGAAGGCGTTACAAAGACATCAGCCGCATTATAAACAAGCACCGTCGAATACTCATCCTTCAGGAACCCCATAAACCTGGTCCTGAATGGAACAGTACCTGAAATTTCATTATTCTGACCACTGCCAAAAATCAATATAGTGATTTCATCTTTTTGATAAGTGGCGCTGAGAATTTTTAAAGCTTTCAGAAGTTCCGGCCAGCCCTTATAGGCACTTGAAACTGAAAATGCCCCAAATGCAATAATTTTACTGTCTTCATTCAAATTGAGAGTTCTTCTCGCAAATTCCCTGCCGACAGGTTTGAAGAGATTATTGTCAATGATATTGGGAATATGGTAAAGTGGTTTTCCCCTGACCAGTGCTGATCGCGTTGCACAGTTAAAAAGCCATTTGCTGGGTGAGATAAAATAAATATTATCAAATTCAGAATATATCTTCTTTTTACTGTGGAATTCCTTATTAGGCCAGTCAATTGTACCTTTTTGATTAAATACCTGGCATTCGCAGCATTCCGTCATATATTTTTCACAATTGAAGCTATGGTGGCATCCACCTGTTATTGCCCACATATCGTGCATGAAAAATATTACAGGTTTTCCAAGTTTTGCGATCTGCCTGTAATTCGAAAAATTAAGAAAGCCTCCCTGGACCCAATGAATATAAATTATATCAGCATTTCTGATCAGATCCATTCCCGATACGTCGGTCCCCAACAACGGGAATGAGAATAATCCATACCTGCCGTCATTATTTCTGGTGATGAATAATTGAAGGTAGTTGTCAATTTTTGCCTTGAGTCTGGGGGTCTTTCCGGTTTCGGTAATTTTTTCCGTAAGATTCACATCGTACTCCATTGATAAGATTGAAGAGTCGATGTTTTCCTCAATAAGGGCATTATGAAGCCTTAATGGCGCCCTTCCGGTCGACAGGACTGATTTCTGTATATGGACGACTTTTAATCTTTCCAACTTAATGGCCTTCTTAAGCTTTAATCTAAACTAAAATAGCCTTTTTATATGAATCCGAAGTTTCCTGCGCGGTCCTCACCCATGAAAACTTCTTTAACTGTTCCCTTCCCTCACTGACCAGTTTCCCGGCATATTCCTTATCATAAATTACTTTTTCAACTGCGGCCAGGATTGAATCACGATCCTCTGGATCAAAAAATGCACCGGCATCTCCGGCAATTTCAGGGAAACAACTCGATGTGCTCAGGCACACGGGACAATCATTGGCGAATGCTTCAAGGACAGGCATGCCAAATCCTTCATAAAGCGATGGGAAAACGAATACAAGCGCATGAAAATAGAGGTCATCCAATTTTTCTTCACTGACATTCATTGCCATGGTCTGCCCGGCAATTCCCAGTCCCCGCAAAAATTCCGATTCCTTATACGTTAAAGGTTCCCCGATGCAAATGAGCCTTAGATCTTTTTTACCCCTTATCAGCGGGCTGACAGAGTCGGCGAAAACTTTAAAGTTTTTATAAAATCCGCGTCTTCCGACGAACAGGATATAATTGCCATATTCATTGGTTCCGTGGTGCGTTCTGACTTTATCAATGCCATGATAAATTACATCTATTTTGTCTTCATTTATGTTTAAAAATTCTATGAGGTCTCTTTTGGTATTATTGCTAATGGCGATTAAACGTCTGGCATTTTTTATCACCCTGGCCATCTGCGTTTTCCGACGGTCATCAACCTGGAACCTGGGATGGCACCTGAATTCGATCAGGTCGTGAACTGTTACAATATAGGGCTTCTTTAACACGCCGAGAAAATAATCATCGTAAAAAGTTGGATGGAACAGGTCAAAATTACCCGATGAGATAGAACGTTTGGAATGGAACTGGTTGATCGAATATAACATCTTCCTGATCATGTGCTTGCCTTTAAAATCCCTGTCAGGCAGGATGTCCCTTACTTTGGGCAACCCGCCACCCGTTTTCAGATAATGGTTATCAGAAAAGATCAACGAGAGATTATATTGAAATCCATCAGGCAAGTTCTTAAACAACTCATAAAAGTACTTTGTGATACCTCCAAACTTCTGGAGCGAAAACATCTGGTGATCATAGAGTATCCTCATCGTTTCCGTTCGAATGAAAAAAATCCGGGGCAAACTTTCTGTTTCATAATAGGAAGAACTAATTCCGGATTCAGATTATTTGTACCAGACCGGGGACTTTGATTTTTTTACAATGATCTTGTAATATTGCAACGGGGCAAGGATATAACCATTGAAATTGGCAATGATCGAAGCAATAAACAAGGAATAAACACCCAGGTGGAAATTCCTTATCATCACAACCGCTGCAACCAGATATAAGAACGGGCTTATTAAACATGAAATAAACTGTATTCTCAAGGCACTTATGCCGTTCAGAAAATTAACATATTTCCCGGCATATATAAGAACATTGAAATACAGGAATCCCCACAGGGAAAGTGAAAATGCTATGTAAACTTTTCCCTCACCGAGCCATAGCCGATACACAGTATCTGAAAAAATCAACATGATAAGACCGACTGCAAAAAGCAGAATATTCAACTGATTATACTTCTTTATTCCATTCCTGATCCATTGGATATCGTTATTATGATAGGCTTCGGTAGATGCTGACCAGAACGGGGTGATAAAGATCACAAAAACCATGTTCAGAATTCCAAAATACTTGTAAACAATATTATAAGCAGTGACATCTTCAGTTCCGAAATTCCTGGAAATTATAATATTGGCCGTCTGGTACTGGACAATCCCGGCAAACTGAATAATAAAAAATAAAATTCCGAGGTTAAAAAGGCCTTTGGCATGTACAAACCTGACATGTGAAAACACAGGCCGGTAGATCTTATAATCACCTTTAAATAAAAATATATTGGCGGCAAGCAGTATGATCAGCGGTGAAATACAAAGGGCAACTCCAAGGTTAATTAAAGAGCCTTCTGTGGTTTTAACGAGTATTAGAATAAATACCAGGGATAAAACCTGGCCCAAAAGATCAATCAGCGATGATTTTGCAGGCTGCTGGTCAGCAAGCAGTATTGTCGTAATTATTTTCAGAACAAATGAAAGGCAGAAATAAGTAAATACAATTACTGCAAGAAGGGACATTTCAGACTGCATAACATCCGTAACATTCAGGACTTTTGACCAGTTCAGATAGTTATTTAATACCAGGAAAAGAATCCAGATAACAAAAAAAATAATAGCAAGCAAAGCATATGTGGTACTGACGTAAACCTGCGCAATCGAATTGTCATTTTTTGCCCTGGCTTCGGCAAATTTATTTCGCAATCCCTGTGAAAGGCCAATATCAAAGAAACTTAACCAGGCAACTATTGAACTCAGCGTAAGCCATATACCATATCTTGATGGGTTGACATAATTTATGGTAAGAGGTACCAATAAAAGGCTTATTCCAACACTGAGGCCTTTGATCACGACGGAAGCAACTATATTTTTCTTTGCTTTTATGCTCCGTTCATGTCCTTTGTTGAAATATTTATTCAGAAAGTTTTTAGCCAGGGAAGTCAGGTTGGTCATTTAAATCAGTTTAGTTACTCTGCCAGGAAAATCCTGTTTGCCTGTTAATTATCTTTTCTTAACGGTTTCTTAAAGCTTCGCCCCGTCGGTCACAGCCCGGACCAACAGATATTCAGCATAAATTGATATCTCCTGTACCCGGTGTCACTTTAGCAAACCAGCTGCCAGGCGGAAAGAAATATCAGGGTTTTCAGATCGTGTAAAAATAAGTAAAAAGGTTTTACCGGTCTTTAATTTTTGATCAACAGTTTATTATTGTAAATAAATGGTTGTCTTCAAAGCTTTCATAAAACTATTTCACCATGCCAGGGTGTTTATTATATATTCAGTTGTTTTCTGCATAATAAGCATTACTTCACGGTTAAAACCAATCGTAAAATGCCCATTCTGTTTCATTACCGGCTGGTTGTGCTATTAATAATATCATTAATATAATATTTCACAGGATCATCCTTCCTGACAAGTTTACCCGGATTTCCAATTACCAGGGAATTGTCGGGCACGTCAAAATTCACAAAGGAATTAGGCGCAATAAGTACATTATTTCCAATACTTATTCCGCCAACCACTACCGAACCTGGTCCCAGCCATACATAGTTCCCGATTTCCGGACGGCCCAGAACACCACCCTTGTAGGAGCGTCCTATGGTAACCGAATGTGAAACGTTACAGTTCTTTCCAATATTTACCGGACCAATTATTACCGGACCGCAATGACTTGTGAGATAAAACCCCTCGCCTATCCTGGCCCTGGTATCAATTTCAAATCCATATTTAAACCGGTACCTTCTCTTTAGCAACCTGAAAAATATCCCCAACACCGTGAATTTGTTATATCTGACAGTCATACGATAAACAAACGTATACCGGAAACCGGGCAGAAACCATCCCTTCAGGAATCCCTTAAATCCCGTAAGACCTTCATTCCGGTACAAATCGGCTCTTATTATTTGGCCTATTGCAATCATTTTTTGTTTTGTATTTATCCCTGGAAATTATTAATCAGATTGAAACCTGCAACCCTGGTTTTATACCACATAACAAAATACTATAAACTTGATTATGTTTACACTTATTATCTTATAATAAAGAAATATAATAATCTTTACCAAACATATAACGTTTTATACCTGATTCAATTATCTGAAAAAATTAGAATGTTGGATATCCGATTTTTATTTTCTGACTTTTAAGATTATTTTAGATGTTCACTTAACCCGGTTCATTATTATTAATTGCAAGTGGTTTGAAAAAAAAATTGTTATTCGCACTGATTGCCCTGATATTAGTGATTTTATTATCAGCACTTTATGTGAGGTCTGGCTCAAATCTGTCCAGGTTTTTGTCTGATTCTCACGAAGTTGATGCAAATATTCTGATAATAGAGGGATGGTTGCCCGATGCTGCAATTGAGATGATCAAATCAGAAGTTCGGAATGATAAATATGACCTGATCCTGACTGCAGGTATCCAATCGGCAGAACTGGATTTCTGCATGGTGGCAATGAACGGCTACCTTATTTTTTATCCCACATTCTTAGATACTATAAGAGAGTATACTGAAAGTCACCTTATCGAAGTAACTGCAAGAAGTAAAATGGGAGGAATTTACAAATCACATTTCAATTTCTTTGTGAATGATTCCCTGGTTGGGGATTTCAATGCTGATGAGAAACCGCAGAAATTTGGAATTCATTGGAACGGGCCGCTCACGGATATTGATTCGATTGCCGTCCAGTTTACGAATGACATGGTTGATGAAAACGGGGACAGGAACCTCTATGTCAAGGAAATAACAATTGACAATCAGATAATCATTCCTTATCAGTACAATTCGGTATTTGATATTGGATTGATTGGCGGAACTGACAGGATCGTGAATGATTATGGATCGCAGCCCCAGGTTATCAGGAATAAATTGATTGCAGGCAGCATTGATTCATCAAGGGTAGTGGCAATAACCGGAAAAAGAACTGACATCAACAGAACCCTTGTAAGTGCACTGGCTGTGCGTAAATGGCTCAGATCAACAAACCCGGATGTAGCCGGCATTAATGTTGTTTCAATGGGAATCCACTCGCGGCGTACCTGGCTCACCTACAGAAGGGTCCTTGGAAAATCCTTTAACACCGGCATAATTTCACTTCCCGGTGATGCAACCGCTGAAAATGGAAATTCAGAAGTCCCCGGCACACTCGTGGAAACACTTGATTTAGTTTATTACCACATCATCCTGCTGCCATATATGTTCAACTGACAGCCTTTCCGGCAATTACCCGATATTGGGGAAAACCTTAACATTATTCCTCAATGTCAATTGTTATTGGTTGCTTATCTCTATAACCTGCTATATATAAACCTTTCTGAAAAGTTGACCAGATGTTTAAAAAATTTTAAAAAAAAAGATAAACCTGAATAAGAATATCTATTTTTTATCGTTTAATTTGTAGTGTTTATCAATTTTTGGTTCCTGTTCGTCAATTTATCATTTATAATCCTCTATGAGAAAGGCCCTGATGGTGTTTTTATGCCTTACCAGTCTGGCAAGCTATGCGACAGATTATTATGTCAGCTCAACAGGCAATGATTCGGCAAACGGGCTCTCATCATCCACACCCTGGCAATCAATCTCAAAAGTCAATTCGGTATTTTCAGGGCTAAATCCCGGCGACAGGGTACTATTCCGTAGGGGAGACCGTTTCTACGGTTCGCTTCAGATATCGCGGTCAGGTGTATCCGGAAATCCAATTACTGTAAGTGCCTTTGGTTCCGGAGCAAACCCGGTAATAAGCGGATTCACAACAGTCACAGGATGGAACAGTTATGGCAGCGGGATCTACTCAAAGGCAATATCCTGCCAGTCAAGGCCAAACATGGTAACCGTAAACGATGTAAATACACCCATCGGCAGGTGGCCCAACACAGGATTTCTGACGATTGATTCGCATTCTTCAAATACATCCATAACCGACTCCGAACTGCCCTCTTCCCCGGATTGGACAGGGGCTGAGGTAGTTATAAGAAAAGCACCCTGGATCTGGGACAGAAATACTATTACCGATCATACAGGAAGTACCTTGTATTATAACAGCGGTTCTGATTATGCCGGCAGGGACGGATTTGGCTATTTCATCCAAAACAGTATCAGAACCCTTGATCAGCTGGGCGAATGGTACTATGACGGGTCAACTTTTTACATGTACTTCGGAAGTGCCAGTCCCGACAATTATACAGTCAGGGTAAGCACT
>Ga0105107_10002910_pt1 | contig 11332 bp, 10 predicted proteins | sample PPLLaktember2015_6_FD_79335 | JGI IMG/M metagenome (GOLD analysis project Ga0105107, IMG submission 79335) | Freshwater sediment microbial communities from Prairie Pothole Lake near Jamestown, North Dakota, USA - PPLs Lake P8 Core (1) Depth... | ecosystem: Environmental > Aquatic > Freshwater >... | reverse complement strand
GGGAATCTACCTGCCACTCGAACTCTCGACCCCGATCTTCACCGGCGGCCTGATCGCCGAGCTCGCGACTCGTTGGCATCGCAGGCGGAATCCCGGCGGCGATACCGAGATCCTGAAGCAGATGGGCCTTCTGTTCTCCGCAGGCCTCATCGCGGGCGAGGCCATCATCGGCGTCCTGATCGCGATCCCGATCGTACTGACCGAGGATGCCGATGCGCTCGCGGTCGCCGCTTCCATGCGGCCCGGCCAATGGGCCGGAATCGCGGCGCTCTCACTTGTCGGCTGGTGGTTGTACAAGGTATCCATACAACCAAAGCGCGCATAACGCGCGCACCAGGGACAGTCCCCTTCAAGTTCCTCTTGAAGGGGACTGCCCCTTCCTGACGATGCACCAAGCTCCAACCCATCGCACCCAGGTCACGATCGCGCTCACGATCGTGTATCTGGTCTGGGGATCGAGTTACTTCGCGACCAAGATCATGGTGACCGACGAGCCGCCGCTCGTCGCCGCGGGCCTGCGCTTTTCAGTCGCGGGCATCCTGCTGATCGCCTTCACGTGGTGGCGCAGCGGGCCGCCGGTACTGTCGCGGATCGAAGTGCGGCATGTGCTTGCCATGGCTTTCCTGTCGGTCCTCTTCAGCAATGCCTGCCACGTGATCGCGATGCAATACGTGCAGTCGAACACCGCGGCATTCCTGAATGCGACGCCGGCGCTCTGGATCGCGTGGCTCGGCACCTTCGGCCAGCGGCGCAAGCTGCTCTCCGGCACGGCGCAAATCGGGCTCCTCATCGGGCTCGCAGGCGTCCTGCTTGTGCTCTCGCCAAAGGGTGGTTTCCATCCCGCAGGTTTCGGCTGGCAGCTCCTGATCCTGCTCGGTTGTCTCTCATGGTCGATCGGTACGATCTACCACCGCAACTCGGGGGCCGTGAATCCTCCGCTCATGTTCGTCGCGCTCCAGATGCTGGCAGGTGGGCTGGGACTGCTGATGGCGGCCGCCGTCGCAGGCGAATCGTTCGGGCCTCACTGGACGCCGCGCGCGTTCGCCGCCTTCCTGTGGTTGACGCTGATGAGTTCCTGCCTCGCGTACTCCGCGTACGCCTGGCTCACCATCCACACCTCACCCGTCATCGTCGGTTCCTACGGCTATGTCTGTCCGGCCGTGGCGGCTCTGATTGGCTGGCTCGCGCTCGGCGAAACGCTATCCTGGATCCAGATCATTGGAATGGCGGTGATCCTCGCGGGTATTGCACTGGTCACAGGCTACTGGCGACCCTTGCCGCCGCGCCAGCCCGCCCATAACGGGACGGAACAATGAAGAAACTGTTGCTGCTCGCCATCGTCATTGCGGCCGCCCTCTATCTCAACCGGCAACCGGATGAAGTCCCGCCGCGGAACGCGGAGCCGGCCGCCGAGCGCGCGGAGGCCAACAGCAGCGATGCGCTCGCGAATGCTTACGCCGGCCGGCAAAGCGGGGTCCAGGTCATGGGCGAGGGCTCGGTTTCCAGGATTCTCGGCGACGATAGCCTGGGCGATCGTCACCAACGGTTCATCCTGACGCTCGACTCGGGCCAGACAATCCTGATCACGCACAACATCGATCTCGCTCCGCGGATCGAATCGCTGCGCAATGGCGACACTGTATCGTTCAGCGGCGTATACGAATGGAACGACAGGGGTGGCCTCGTCCACTGGACGCATCACGACCCACAGGGGCAACATGAGGCCGGCTGGCTGCGGCATCGCGGCCGGGTTTATCAGTGAAGGCGCGGTGTCCACCATGAGAGCGTTGCTGCTCGTCGGCATCGGCGGAATGATCGGGTCGGTCGCCCGCTACAAGGCGGGTGGCTGGGTGCTTCACCTGACAACCCTCGAAAAGTTTCCGTACAGCACGTTTGCCGTGAACATCACCGGCTGCCTGGTGGCGGGTGTGCTGGCCGGCCTCGTCGAGAAGTACGAGTGGTTCAGCGCCGACACGCGGCTATTCCTGTTTACCGGCCTGCTCGGCGGATTTACCACGTTCTCCGCCTTCGGGCTGGATGCGCTTTATCTCCTGCGCCGCGGCGAGATGCTGACCGCCGTTTCCTATGCCGGCTTCAGCGTCATTTTCGGCCTCGCCGCGGCCTGGCTGGGACTCCGGCTGGTGCAGGCATGACCGAGCGCGGCCACGATCCCTCGCGGCGAACGATGCTCGGTCAATCGCTTGCACTCGCTGGTGCAGCGGCGCTCGGCGGCCTGCAAGGCCGCGCGTCGTCTGCCGACGCAGCCGAGGCGGTCGCTGCGGTGCCGCTCTCAGATCCGCACCCGGCGCTGGGACGCAGGCTGAAGCGGATCGCGTTCGGTTCGTGTGCCGAAGCGTCAAAGTCCCAGCCGGTCTGGGACCCGATACTCGCCCGGCAGAACGACCTGTTCATATTCCTCGGCGACAACATCTACGCGGACACGCGCGACATGGCGGTGCTCCGCGCCAAGTACGCGCGGCTCGTGGCGCAATCCGGCTTTGCGCGGCTGCGCGCCGGGACTCCGGTCGTCGCAATCTGGGACGACCACGATTACGGCGAAGACGATGCGGGTGGCGAATATCCGATGAAGGACGAGTCCCGGCAGATCTTCCTCGATTTCTGGGCAGAGCCCGCCGGATCGCCGCGCCGCGACCGCGACGGTGTCTATGCGTCCTACGTCTTCGGTCCGCCCGGCGAGCGCGTGCAGGTCATCCTGCCGGACCTGCGCTACAACCGCACGCCGCTCATCCCGGTCGATCTCGGGGGCGCCGACTACGAGAGTTGGGCCCGGGCGAGGCTCGCCAGGGGGCTTGAGGTTCCGGGGCCATATGCGCGGAATCCTGACCCGAAAGCCACGATGCTCGGTGAGCGCCAATGGCGATGGCTGGAACGACAGCTCGAAGTGCCCGCCGAAGTTCGCCTGTTCGGCTCCAGCCTTCAGGTGCTTGCCGATTTCACGGGCTGGGAGTCATGGGTCGGATTCGCGCGCGATCGGGAGCGGCTGATCGATCTCATCCGCCGCAAGAAAGCGAACGGCGTCGTATTCCTGAGCGGCGACATCCACTACGCCGAACTTTCGAAACTGGACGTCAACGTGCCGTACACGCTGTGGGATCTGACCTCGAGTGGCCTCACCGAGGAATGGCGCGTGCCGACGCCGAACGCGAATCGTGCGAGCGAAGTGGTGGCGGACGCCAATTTTGGCTTCATCGACATTGACTGGCGGGGGCCATCGACGCGACTTTCGCTGGGCATCGCCGATGCGAAAGGCCGGACGCGGATGTCCTGGGACATCGAACTCGCGAGCCTCGCCTGATTCCAATGACGGCGACAAGACCGGTGCGCGCCGTCCTCTTTGACCTCGACGGCACGCTGGTCGACAGCGAGACGCAGACGGACGAGGCGATCACTGCCGTCGTCGCGCGCCATGGAGTCGCGAACTTCGCGCTCCCGCATTCCGAGACACGCGGTCGCACCTGGGCGCACGTCGCCAACGCCATCCGGGCGCGCACGGGCATCGGCCTCGCGGCGGAGGCGCTCGCCGCCGAACTGCTGGAATACTGGAGCGACGCCACCGCGAACGTGAAGCCGATCCCCGGCGCACCGGAGGCGCTGCGCGCCGCGAGCGCCTGCGGGCTCAATCTCGGCGTCGTGTCGTCGAGCCCGCGCTCCGTGATCGACTCCTTCATCGACAGACTCGGGGTCTCCGGCTGCATCGACCCGCGCGCGCGGATCGGCGGCGATGCCGTCCGCGATGGCAAGCCCGACCCGGAGGGTTTCCTGCTCGCGGCGCGTGCGTTCGACGTCGGCCCGGCCGACACGCTCGTGTTCGAAGACAGCCAGGCTGGCCTTCTCGCGGCGCGGGCCGCCGGCATGCGATCGATGTTCATCACCTGCTGCGCGTCTGACATTCCGGGAAATACCCGGCTTGCGACGGCGAGCTGCACGCACTATCTGGCCTTGCCGCCGCGATTCTGGGAACAGGTGGCGGATGGCAGCTTCGATTTCACCGGCAGGTCGTTCGAATGAATGCCGCCAATCCCGAGCTGCTTCGCCGCTATCGCCTGCAGCTCTTTACCGCGACCTGGCTTTCGTATTGCGGCTTCTACATCACGCGCAAGGTCTACGCGGTCGTCAAGCATCCGCTGAAGGAGCAGTTCGGCCTCGACGACGTCGAGATCGCCTGGCCGTGGACCATCTACCTCATTACCTACATGCTGGGCCAGTTCCTCGCCGCCTGGCTCGGCCGGCGCATGGAAAGCCGGCGCGTGCTCGCCTGGGGCATGTGCATCGCGGCCGCCTGCAACATCGTGCTCGGCTGGCTCGTCGATTCGCAGGTTGCGAGCGTGTTCCTGTGGATGTGCGTGACCATGGGAATCCATGGTCTCGCCCAGGCCATGGGCTGGCCGCACAACGTCGCCCTGTTCGCAAACTGGACGCGCCGCTCCGAGCGCGGAACGCTCTTCAGCATCTGGGGCACCTGCTACCAGTTTGGGGCGATTTTCGGGAAGGGTTTGGCCGGGTTCCTGCTCGGCTGGCTCGGCCTCGCCTGGTCGTTCTTCGGTTCAAGCGTTCTGCTGCTGGCATTCACCGTGTACTTCGTCCTGTATGCGCGCGAGCGGCCGCAATCCGTCGGCTTGTCGCTCGAAGACGATGCGGAACCCGACGTCGCCGCGCCCGGCCCGCGCAAGGTCGGCGACGCCCGAGAGGCCGCGCTGCCGCCCGGATTTGTCGCGCTGATCGTCGCGATGGGCCTGATCTACTTCGGCTTCAAGTTCCTGCGCTATGCACTTGACAGCTGGTCGGCACTGATCCTCGGCGAGCATTTCGGGATGACCACGTCGATTGCTGCTTACTGGTCCACGGCATTCGACTGGATCGGCTTCCTCGGCGTGCTCGCCGCCGGTTTCTGGTCGGACCGCATTCCGGGTTCACGGCGAACGCCGGTTATTTTCTGGATGACCTCCGGCTGCCTGGTGTTCACCTGCACGATGTGGCTCGTCGGCCTGTCGTCGCCGGTGCTGTTCGTCGCGCTGCTCGGCCTGATCGGATTCATGGCAATGGGCCCCGACTCGCTGCTTTCCGGCGCCTGCGCGATGGATGCGGGAAGCCGGCGCCAGGCTGCGCTCGCGGCCGGTGTCATCAACGGCTTTGGATCGATCGGCCCGATACTCCAGGAGCCGGTGATCGGCTGGCTGAAAAAGACCCAGGGCCTGGACTCGGTTTTCCTGCTGCTCGTTGGTGTCGTGTTCCTGACGACCGTCGCGACCGGGCTGCTTGCGCGAGCCGAGCGACGGCGCGGAATCTAGTCGGAGTGCTCTACGACCTGATCGTCATCGGCGGCGGAATCAACGGCACAGGCATCGCTCGTGATGCCGCCGGCCGTGGTCTCTCCGTGCTGCTCGTCGAGCAGGACAGCCTCGCGCGCCACACGTCTTCCGCCTCCTCCAAGCTGGTGCATGGCGGCCTGCGCTACCTCGAGTACCTGCACCTGCGCCTGGTTCGCGAGTCGTTGTTGGAGCGCGAGCGCCTGCTCGCGATCGCCCCGCACCTCGTGAGCCGGAAGCGCTTCGTGCTGCCCTATCGGAGCTGGCTGCGGCCGGCCTGGGCGGTTCGCCTGGGCTTGTTCCTCTACGACTGGCTGGGCCGGAGCAGTACGCTCGAATCCTCCGCGCGCGTCCGCTTTGCGTCATCGACCTACGGGGCTCCGCTCCGGCCGAACCTGAAGCTCGGCTTCGCCTACTCCGACTGCACGGTCGACGACAGCCGGCTGGTCATCTTGAATGCGAAGGACGCTGCCGAACACGGAGCCGACATCCGGGTCGGCCACCGTCTGGTGCGCGCGCTGCGCGATGGCGGGGAGTGGCGCGCCGACATCCATTGCGAGGCGACCGGCGAGTCTTACGCGGCGCGCGCGCGCGCCATTGTCAACGCGGCAGGTCCCTGGGTGGCCGAAGTGCTTGCTGGGCGGCTCGGTACCGGAAGCCGCCAGCCGATGCGCCTCGTCAAGGGGAGCCACATCGTCGTGAACCGGCTCTACGAGGGCGACCACGCCTACGCGCTCCAGCACACGGACCGGCGCCTGGTGTTCGTGATCCCTTTCCTGGATGACTACACGCTCATCGGCACGACCGACGTGCCCTGGCACGGCGAGCCGGGTCCGGTGGCGATCGACCCGGCCGAGACGGAGTACCTGTGCCAGGTCGTAAACCGCTCTTTCGAGCGGCAGATCGGACCGGCCGACGTCGTCTGGAGCTATGCCGGCATCCGTGCGCTGCAGGACGACGGCGTGGCCGAGGCCTCAGCCGTGACCCGCGATTACGTGCTCCAACTTGACGCTCCCGCCGGCCTCGCGCCGGTGCTGTCGGTGCTCGGCGGCAAGATCACGACCTACCGTCGCCTCGCGGAACTCGCGCTCGAGAAACTCGAGCCGCACCTCGGCTCGATGCACGAACCGTGGACGTCTTCGGCGTCGTTGCCTGGCGGCGACCTCCCGGGCGGAGACATCGAAGCCTTCGTCACCCTGCTGCGCCGCCGCTGGCCATTTCTCGGCGACGCCGAGAGCCGGCGCCTGGCCAGGGCCTACGGCACGCGCGCCCTGCGGCTGCTTGAGCCGGTTCGGTCCCGCGCGGACATGGGCGAGGAGTTCGGCGGCGGCATGACTCGCCTCGAGGTCGACTACCTGGTGCGCGAGGAATGGGCGCGCTCGGCAGAAGACATTGCATGGCGGCACTCGAAGACCGGCCTGCGTGCCACCACGGCTGACCAGCAGCGACTGCGCGACTACCTCGGAAGATGAGTCAGGTGCGGTGGCGAAGCGTCAGGGAGACGAAGAAAATCGTGAGCACGCAACACGCGACCATCGTGACGAACACGCCGCCCCAGCCCCAGTGATCGGCGATCCAGCCGACGCCGGTTCCCGCAATCGCAGATCCGAATACGTAGCCGAAGAAACCGGTGAACCCGGCGGCAGTGCCGGCCGCCTTCTTGGGCACGAGATCGAGCGAATGAAGCCCGATCATCATGATTGGCCCGTACACGAGAAAGCCGATCGCGAAGAGGGCCGCATAGTCGATCCAGAGCGGTCCCTTCATGTTCAGCCAGTAAACGACGACTGCAGCCAGTGTCAGCGCCATGAAGATCATGGTCATCGGCGCACGCCGGCCCCGGAACCAGCGGTCCGAAAGCCAGCCGCAGGCGATCGTGCCCGGGATGGCCGCGTACTCGTACAGCGCCCAGGCGGTGCTGGACTGGTGGAATGAGAACCCCTTTGCCGTCTCGAGATATGTTGGAATCCAGTTCACGACGCCGTAGCGTACGAAATAACAAAACGCGTTTGCGATGGCGATCGCCCACAGGTAGCGGTTCGGCAGCACGTACTTGAGGAAGATCTCGCGGAACGCGAGCGTCTTCTCGTGCGCCTCGCTGTAGCCTTCGGGGTAATCGTTCCGGAAATGCTCGATGGCCGGCAGCCCGCGCGACTGCGGCGAATCCTCGAGCAGCCGGAACACCACGATCGCGATGATCGCGGCGACGAGCGCATTGAAGTAGAACTTCGCTCCCCAATCGCTGAAGAGGATCACGCCCACGAGGGCGAGGTTCGCGACCAGCGCGCCGCCGATATTGTGTGCGGTATTCCAGGTGGAGACGGTGAGGCCGCGCTCCTTCGTGCTGAACCAGTGCACCATGATCTTGCCGCAGGGCGGCCAGCCCATGCCCTGCACCCAACCGTTCAGGGCCATGACCAGGATGATTGCGCCGAGCGACGCGGCGAGCGCATCGATGAGGCCGAACGCCGCCATGAGCCCGGCGGAGAGCAGCAGTCCGAGCGGCATGAAGAATTTCGGGTTACTGCGATCCGAGATCGAACCCATCAGGAATTTCGACAGGCCGTAGGCGACGGAAAGCGCAGTCAGTGCGGTGCCGAGCTGCGCCTTGGTGTACTGCGGGTGCTCCGCAAGCAGGTCGGGAATCGCTAGCGCGAGGTTGTTGCGGACGAGGTAATAGCCCGCATAGCCGACGAAAATCCCGATATACACCCGCCGTCGAAGGCGCCTGTACTCCGGGTCTACGCGGTCGGCGGCGAGCGACGTGCCGAACGCAGCTGGTTTCAGGAATCCGATCATCGCGTCGGTGACGGCAGCGAGATTCCCTTCGACTCGAGCACGGCGCGCAGCCGGTCGGGATAATCTGTGATCAGGCCGTCGATTCCGAGCGCGATTGCACGCTGCATATCGTTCGGATCGTTGACAGTCCAGGGCACAACGCTGAGCCCGAGCTCATGCGCCTCCGCAAGCAGGCGCGGATCCAGATCGAGCGCATGCGGCGACCAGGTGCGCGCACCGAGCGCCTGCACGGTACGCGGTATCGAGCCCGCGGAATCGTCGACGTCGAACCCGCCAAGCCAGGGCGAGGCACCCGGCTTTCCGACCTCCATCGTGTCTTCGTCCGTCTGCTGGTCGGTGAGCGCGACGATCGCGATCTCGGGTGCGAGCTTTCGCGCCAGCACGAGCGTCCGCCAGTCGAAGGACTGGATCGTCGTGCGCGACTCCATGCCCGCGGCGCGGACGACCTCGACGAGCGCCGCCACGAAGACTTCCGGCGTCACCGTTGTTTCCGGCTGCAGCGGATCGATCTTGGTTTCGACGTTGAAGCGCACGTCGCGGTTTCCCATCTTCTGCACGAGCGCATAGACGTCCGAAAGGCGCGGAATGCGCTCGCCGTCCACGGGTTGCTGCTCCGGGAATTGTGCGGCGTAACCGCTGCCGGGCCGGATCCGACCCACGTCGTACTGTCGCAGCTCGGCATAGGTGAGCTCGCGGATCAGCGGTCCCGGTGTCTCAAGGAACCGGCCCCCGGCATCGCGCGTGTGATCGGGATTGAGCACCCGGTCGTGGCTCACGACGACGACGCCGTCTTTTGTCACGCCGCAGTCGAGCTCAAGGGTCGTGACACCGATCGCGAGCGCATGGCTGAAGCCTGAGAGCGTGTTCTCCGGCCGCAACGCCCGTGCACCGCGATGACCCTGGAGATCGAACACGGTCGTGCGTCCTGCTTCAGGAGCCGTCGACAGGCCCGGCGCGCAGGCGCTGGCGAGCGCGAGCGCGAGCGCGCAGGCCGCAATTGCGGATTTTGTTTTCATCCTGACCCCACGCTGCCTCAACCGCGCGCCGCCAGGGCGCCGATGATCTCCGTCTCGCCGCAGACACCCAGCACCTGCCCGCCTTCCGCGAGCAGCACAGGATGCCCGGTCCTGCGGCGCAGGTCGATCAGGCGCTGAAGCGACAGCGACGTCGGCGCCACGATCACCGCGCCATCGTCCTCAGCGCATTCCGTGTCGTCTTCCACGGCGCGCAAGGGATGCGGCTGCCCGTTCAGGCGCAACTCGATGGGTACGAGCCGGCTGTCGACTGTCAGCTGATATCGCCTGGCGTCGTCGAGGCAGAGCGCCCCATCCGACCGGTCCATCTGGTCGCATCGGCGCATGATCATCGCGCCGGTCAACACCGAGAGCGGATTCATGTGGCGTACGAACTCGGCGACATAGTCGTTGGCCGGGCGCAGCACGATGTCCTGCGCGCTGCCCGACTGCACGATGCGCCCGTGATGCATGATCGAGATCCGGTCGCCGAGCTTCAGCGCCTCGTCGAGATCGTGGCTCACGAACAGGATCGTCTTCTTGACGCGTTGCTGCAGCGCCAGCAACTCATCCTGCAATTTGTCCCGGATCAGCGGATCGAGGGCCGAGAAGGGTTCGTCCATCAGGAGGATGTCGGCCTTCGTCGCGAATGCGCGTGCAAGGCCCACCCGCTGCTGCATGCCGCCAGAAAGTTCCGCGACGTCGCGGTCCGCCCATTGCGACAGCCCGACCAGCTCGAGCTGCTCCGCGACGATCTGCTTCCGTGAAGCCACCGGCTCGCCGCGCAACTCGAGGCCGAGCCCGACGTTGTCCGCGACCGTGCGCCAGGGCAATAGCGCGAACTGCTGGAACACCATGGCGACGCGCTCGCGCCGCAAGCGTCGCAGCTTCTCGGGACCGCAGTTGCCGACGTCAATCGGCCCGTTCGCATCGCCGATCAGCACGTTCCCGCGCGTCACCGCCGTCAGGCCGTTCGCCGCCCGCATCAGCGTCGATTTTCCGGATCCGGAGAGCCCCATCATCACGCAGATCTCACCCGGCGCGATCGCGAGGCTCGCGCCGGCGACGCCCACCACGACGCCACAGGCCGCGGCTATTTCTTCCCGCGCCTCGCCCGCGTCGAGCCGCGCAAGCGCATCCTGGATCGCGCGCGCGCCCTTTCGCCCCTGCTCGCGGGAGAACAGGATGTCGACCTCCTTGAATTCGAGAGCGGCGTTCATCCGGACACGCTGCTGGTCCGTGGCCGGCTCACGCGGTCGAGGATGATCGCGAGCAGCACGATTGCAAAGCCCGCCTCGAACCCGACGTCGACCTGTACGCTGTTGAGCGCCCGCACGACCGGCACTCCGAGTCCGCCGGCGCCGACCAGTGCCGCGATGACGACCATCGAGAGGCTCAGCATGATGCATTGCGTGACGCCCGCGAGGATCGTCGGCATGGCGCTCGGCAACTCGATCTTCCAGAGCTTCTGCATCGGCGTCGCGCCGAAGGCGTCGCCCGCTTCGAGGAGGGGTTTCGGCACCGAAGAGATCCCGAGATGCGTCAGGCGGATCGGCGCCGGCAGCGCAAAGATGACAGTCGAGATCAATCCAGGCACGACGCCGAGACCGAACAGAACGAGCGTCGGAATGAGATAGACGAAAGTCGGCAGCGTCTGCATCAGGTCGAGCACCGGGCGAAGCGCAGCGTAGAGGCGTGGCCGGTGCGCGGCCGCGATGCCGGTCGGTACTCCGACCAGTGTCGACACGAGCGCCGACACGAACACCAGCGCGAGGGTCTCGAGCGTCGCCGCCCAGTAGCCCTGGTTCATGATGAACAGCAGGGCCGCGATGATGAAGATCGCGAGACCGATCGAGCGATGCAGAAGCCAGGCAAGCGCCGCGACGAGCAGGATCAGGAGCGGCGCGGGAGTCGTCGACAGCAAGGCGTTCACGGCATCGACGGTACCGCCGATGACGATCGAGATGCCGGCAAAGAATGCTTTACCGCGCGTCTTGATGTAATCGATGAACGCGGCGACCGTGCGGCCGAGCGGGATCTTGTGACCGGTCACCCAGGACTCGAACCCGCGCGCGTCACGTGCCACGGGCGTCGATGCTGAATCCTGCAGTGCAGGTTTGCCGTCGAACGTCAGCCCGCCATCGAACCAGGCCTTCTGCGCCGCCGGGTTCGCTGCCAGCCCGTCGGCCGCCG
>Ga0105107_10002909_pt1 | contig 11333 bp, 12 predicted proteins | sample PPLLaktember2015_6_FD_79335 | JGI IMG/M metagenome (GOLD analysis project Ga0105107, IMG submission 79335) | Freshwater sediment microbial communities from Prairie Pothole Lake near Jamestown, North Dakota, USA - PPLs Lake P8 Core (1) Depth... | ecosystem: Environmental > Aquatic > Freshwater >... | reverse complement strand
GTATGAGGAGCTCTTCGTGCCCGCGTTGTTCAAGCAATGGCCGCCGTTGCTGGCGGGCGCCGCGAAAATCGAATCAGGACATCGCGTGCTGGACGTGGCCTGCGGGACCGGGATTCTGGCCCGCGATCTGGCATCACGAGTCGGGTCCGCCGGTTCCGTAACGGGGCTGGATGTGACGCCGGGGATGCTGGAAGTCGCCAGGAACCTCGCACCAGACATTAATTGGAAGCATGGCAACGCCGACGCTTTGCCGTTCTCTGACCAGTCTTACGACCGGGTGGTAAGCCAGTTCGGCATGATGTTCTTTCCCGATCGGGTGAAATCGCTGCGCGAAATGCTGCGTGTGCTCGTATCGAGAGGACGTTTGGCAGTAGCCGTGTGGGATTCTTTAGAAAGTATGCCGGCCTATATGGAAGAAGTGGAACTGCTGGAACGAATTGCCGGGACTCCTGCCGCCAACGCGTTGCGGGCGCCGTTTGTCCTCGGTAACAAAAACGACCTACTCAAGTTTGCCAAGGAAGCAAGTGTCGGATCGGTTGAAGTGAAAACCCATGAGGGCACAGCGAATTTTCCGAGCCTGCATTCACTGGTCGAGGCCGATCTCCGGGGATGGCTGCCTACGATGGGCGTGCACCTGGAAGAGGCCATGATCCAGGAGATTCTCAAGGAAGCGGAGGTTGCGCTGCGCAAGTACGTCAACGCACAGGGCCGCGCCGTGTTCAAGATATCGGCGCATGTCCTGGGCGGTTCGAAGCCGTAATATGGAACCCCGCCTCAGCTTTGTAACTCTCGGCGTCTCCGACCTCCTGCGCGCGACGCGGTTTTATGAGGAAGTATTGGGTCTTCCACGAATACCCACGCCGCCCGAAGTAACCTTCTTCGAGTTGGGCAAAACCTGGCTGGCGCTGTATCCGCGCGAGTTGCTGGCGGCGGATGCCGGGGTGCCAGCGGCGGGTTCGGGGTTTCCCGGCTTCACGCTGGCACACAATGTCCGCTCGGCGGCGGATGTTGATACGCTGCTGAAGGAAGTCGCGGCCAAGGGAGGCCGCATCGTGAAGCCGGGCACGCGCGCGGACTGGGGCGGGTATACGGGCTACTTCGCTGATCCCGACGGATTTCTCTGGGAAGTTGCCTGGAATCCGCAGTTCCCGCATACCTGACTTCAGGCCGCCAAGCACAAGCGTTTATCGCTCTGTTTTACTTAACAGACAGCCGAATCCTTGCAATTCCGGCCGGTGCGGCTAATTCATATTGGTATGCGCCTGCGTTTTTTGCTGTTTCTGTCGGTAATTCTGTACGTGCCGGTTTCCCTGGCGCAGCCCTCCGTCGATTTCGTCCGCGTGGTGAAATCCGAGCGCAAGCTGATGCTGTTCTCGGGAGGGCAGGTTGTCCGGGAATTCCGGATCGCGCTGGGCGGGAATCCCGCGGGGCACAAGCAGCAGGAGGGGGATCAGAGAACGCCCGAGGGCAGCTACATACTGGATTACAAGAAAAGCGACAGCGCCTTTTACAAAGCCATCCATATTTCGTATCCAAACGAGCATGACATCGCCGCCGCGAAACAACGTGGCGTGCGCCCGGGCGGCCAGATCATGATTCACGGCCAGAAGAAACGTGCCGGCCGGTTCGCGTTCCTGGCGGAGTTCGTGGACTGGACCAAGGGCTGCATTGCGCTGAAGAACGAGGAAATGGACGTGCTCTGGAATCTGATTGCCGAAGGCACGAAAATAGAAATCCTTCCCTGAAACCTCAAACCTTCAAGGGAGAACCGGGGTTAAAATTCCATGAATCCATCCTGGCTGCGTGAACTCCAACCGTTGTCGCTGCGCGTCGCGGTGCTGTCGCTGAGTCTGGCCCTGGTTTTGCTCGCATTGCGCGCGATCTGGCACAATTATCCCTACTACGATCCTGTCTCTCTGGCCGTGGTTTTTATCCTGTTCATGGCGGCTTTCTTGCTGGTGAATTTGTCCCATTGGGGGCGCAGGATCGTCGTGGTGATCTTGTGGTTTCTGGTCATTGTCGTGCCAATCGGAGTCATCAATCCTTTTTTTGCCTCCGATATGACTGCGGAGGGCGCAACGCCCCCGCCGGTAGAATACCTGCTGGTGCTTATCGTGCCATTTGTCGCCTGGGGAATCTGGTGCCTGCATATTCTGGGAAAGTACAAGACAAAGTTCAGTTAGGGTTGTCCCCGACAAACAAACACCTGGAATTTAACTTCCGTGCACCGTGCGTTTCTCGATAATGCACCCGGATTGGCAGATGGCAAGCACTACTCTGAAAAATAACGGCATATTAAGACCATGTTCCTTTTGGCCGGATCGCAATTATGTTACCGAGCTTCTCCGGCCATGGAAGCTGGTTACGTTCGGCGCAGGTATGCTTTGGCTTTTTCATGGCGCGTTGAACTATGGAATCGCCGACTGGGATATTGGGATCAGTGTCATTATGGGAGGGCTTACGTATCTTTGTGCGCCATGGAGTGTGTCTATTATTCTGAATGCCATCCGTTATCGGCCCGCAGGTTGGCCATGGCGCATGGTGGCGGCGTTTGTCATGGCGCTACTGGTGGTGGACTGGGTATATTGGGTCTACCACACGATCATGGGAAACGAAATGTACCGCCTGGAAAACTTCGTCGCATCCTCGGCACTTTATTTTTTGGCAGGGACTGTATGGCTTTACAGAGGATCGTTACAGGAACTCTTGCGCAATGTCCGATCACTGATGAGCCGTTAACCGGGCCGGGGCGGATACACGACTACTTCGCCCCCTATGGATTTCTGTGAGAGATTGCGTAGAACCCTCAATTTCCACATACCTGACAGTACGAGATTCACAATTTTCCAGATCGTGTTAAGGTCAGTATCCTGCAAGAACAATTCCGGGAGACATCGACCGTGGAACTGGGACTGATCGGTCTGGGGCGCATGGGGGCCAACATGGCCCGGCGGTTGAGGAAGGGCGGCATTGAAGTCGTCGCGTTCAATCGCAGTGCCGATGTCACGCAGGACCTTGCCAGGGAAACCGGCCTCGAGGCCGCGGCCAATCTGGCGGATATCGTTTCCCGGCTCAGGGCTCCCCGCATCGTCTGGCTCATGCTCCCCGCCGGCGAGGTGACGCAACAGCATATCGATCAACTTTCCGCACTGCTGTCCCCGGACGATATTGTCGTGGACGGGGCCAATTCCTGGTACAAGGATTCAATACGTCGTGGGCAGGCACTGGCGGCGAACAAGCTGCATTACATCGATGCCGGCGTGTCAGGTGGCGTATGGGGGCTGGAGAACGGCTATGCGCTGATGCTCGGCGGCGAGAAAGCCGCGATGGAGCGCCTGACGCCAATCATCAAAGTGCTCGCGCCCGCACCGGACAAGGGCTGGCTGCACTGCGGGCCGGTCGGATCAGGGCATTTCGTGAAGATGGTCCACAATGGCATCGAGTACGGCATGATGCAGGCCTATGCCGAGGGCTTCGCGCTCATGAAGGCGCGCAAGGATTTCGACCTCGACCTCGGCGCGGTTGCCGAGATGTGGCGCCACGGCAGCGTGGTGCGCAGCTGGCTGCTCGACCTCAGCGCCGATTTTCTGGCGCGCGATCAGGAGCTGAAGGATATCGCACCCTTCGTGGGCGATTCGGGTGAGGGCCGCTGGACCGCGATCGAGGGCATCGAACAGGGCATACCCACACCAGTGATGAGTCTCGCTCTCATGATGCGTTTCGCCAGCCAGGGCAAGGACGAATACGCCGACAAGCTGCTGGCGATGATGCGCCGTGGATTTGGCGGGCATGCCACGAAGGAAAAAAGCAATAGACAGGATTAACAGGATTAAAAAATCTTGTGAAACAAATCCTGTTAATCCTGTGAATCCTGTCCATTCATTTTGTTAAAGATATTAGGGAAGAAAAATACTGAAAGGACAACATGGCTGATCTCGGACCCTGTTATTTCGTCATCTTCGGCGCCACCGGCAACCTCGCATCGCGCAAGCTGCTGCCGGCGCTCTACCAGCTGGAAGCCGCCGACCGGCTGCATGCCGACCTGCGCTTCCTCGCCTTCGCCCGCCGCGACTGGACCCTGAGCGAATGGCTCGGCTTCCTCAAGCAGAGCATCCAGGAACATATCGGCAACAGCTTCGATCCCGCGGTGTTCAAGCGCTTCGAGGCGCGCTTCGATTACGTCATGGGCGATCTCAACGACCCGCAGGCCTACAAGCGCATGATGGACGAACTCAGCAAACCGCGTATGGGCGTATGCGAGAACATGGTTTTCTATCTCGCCATCAAGCCGTCCGATTTCCTCGCGGTGATCGAGCAGTTGAGCAAGATCGGCATCAGTCGCACCCACGGCCGGCATCGCATCGTGGTGGAAAAGCCCTTTGGCGAGGACATTGAAAGTGCGCGCAAGTTGAACGCAGAGCTGCACCGCTATTTTGACGAGGACCAGATTTACCGCATTGATCATTACCTCGGCAAGGAAACGGTGCAAAACCTGCTGGTGTTCCGCTTCGCCAACACCCTGATCGAGCCGATCTGGAACCGCAACTACATCGACCACGTGCAGATCACCATGGCCGAGTCGGAAGGCGTGGGCACGCGCGCCGGCTACTACGACACCGCCGGCGCCATGCGCGACATGCTGCAGAACCACCTGATGCAGTTGCTGACGCTGGTGGCGATGGAACCCCCGGCGATACTCGAAGCTGACGCCCTGAGCGACGAGAAGGTGAAGGTGCTGCGCTCGATCCGCCCGATCCCGCCGCAGGGTGTGGGCGACCACGCCTACCGCGCCCAGTATGCCGCCGGGCGCATCAACGGCCAGAACGTGCCAGCCTATCTCGAGGAGCCGGGCGTGGCCAAGGGCTCGGCGACCGAGACCTTCGTGGCGGCCAAGTTTTATATCGACAACTGGCGCTGGCGCAACGTGCCGTTTTACGTGCGCACCGGCAAACGCCTGGGCGAGAATTCCTCGCTCATCGCCATCCGCTTCCGCCATCCGCCGCAGCTGCTGTTCCATGCCGCCGGCGCGGCCCACATCGATCCCAACTGGATCCTGCTGTCGATGCAGCCGACCGAGTGCATGCACATCGAGCTGCACGCCAAGGAACCCGGCCTCGGCATGAACACGCGCATCGTGCGGCTCAACGCCTCGTACCGCCCGAGCCAGGCGACCACGATGGAGGCGTACGAGACGCTGTTGCTGGATGTCGTCGAGGGCGATCGCAGCCTGTTCCTGCGTTTCGACGAGGTCGAATGGGCGTGGCGCGTGGTCGATCCCATCCTGCGCGACTGGTCGCGCCGCCGCGATTACATCGCCACCTACCCGGGCGGCACCTGGGGTCCGCGCGATGCGAGCCGCCTGTTCGAGCGCGAAGACCAATTCTGGCGCAACGAGATCTGACGGCGTGGACGCCATGGCACCGACGACGCGCTGGCAGGTGTTCCCGAACGCCGCGGCGCTCGCGGGCCAGGCGGAGGCGCTGATCCTCGATGCCGCGCGCCAGTCGATCTCGGCGCGCGGCGTGTTTCATCTGGTGCTGGCCGGCGGCAACACGCCGAAGGACGCCTACGAACGCTTGCGGGAATGCGGGGCGAATTGGGTCAAGTGGCAGATTTATTTTGGCGATGAACGCTGCCTGCCGCGTGGCGATCCCGGGCGCAACGACACCATGGCGCGCCGCGCCTGGCTCGATCACATCCGGATTCCTCCGGTGAACGTCCATCCCATCCCGGCCGAGCACGGCGCGGAAAAGGGTGCGCAGCGTTATGCCGAGATTATGCGGCGCGTGCCGGAATTCGATCTCGTGCTGCTGGGGCTGGGCGAGGACGGCCACATCGCCAGCCTGTTCCCCGGCCAGCCGCTGGGTTCGGGGGAGGGCGCGGCGGACGTATTGGCGGTGCGCGCCGCGCCGAAGCCGCCGCCGGAGCGCGTGAGCCTGAGTGCCGCGCGCCTGAGCCGCGCGCGGCGGGCGCTGTTTATTGTCGGCGGCGAATCCAAGCGCGACGCGATGCGGGCCTGGCGCGCCGGCGCGGATATCCCGGCGCGGCATATCACGCCGGTCCTGGGCGTGGACGTGTATGTCGACCGGGCCGCGTGGCCCGAGGCCTGATTATTACGGCGGCATGAATCCATTTAAAAAGGGTGGATAGGTCGGATGTTTCGTGACCATGAATCGCAGTCGTTATGCCGTCGTAATAATCGAAAAATCATATGATTTTCATTATTGACCCGGCACTCGTACCTCGTCATAGTGGCTTTGCCAGTCCAGGTCGTCTGTATTTTTGTTTAAATGTAGTCGTGCCGGGTCAATAATCAACCACATGCATAAAAGCCGATACGTCAGCGTCGAGTCTTTCGTCACCAAGGACGGCTCCATCATCCGCGAGCTGATGCATCCGAGCGTGCATGGCAACGTGAATCAGAGCCTGGCGGAGGCCATCGTGCCGGTGGGGCAGGGTACACAGTTGCACCGGCATCATCTTAGCGAGGAGATTTACCACGTCACTGCCGGCGAAGGGCGCATGGTGCGCGGCGACGAGGTGTTTGCCATCCACGTCGGCGACACCATCTGCATTCCGCCGGGGACGCCGCACCGGGTGGATAACACCGGCCCGACAGAATTGAAAATTCTGTGCAGCTGCTCGCCGCCGTATTCACACGCCGATACCGAGCTTCTCAAGTAGACCTAACACCGGCCGCGCTGCGGCCATTTCCTGACGTTTTCCGCCCCTGGCCCTGAAAGCCTGCCGCCGCGCGCCAAAAAACCCGTGTCCGGGCAGGAAGTTAGCCGACTCTCGCATTTACAGCCGTCGGCACGGGAGTTGCACGCCATATCCGTCGATTTAAACGGAAAGTTCTGACGGATGCGAAGTCACAGACTGTCATCGGCGCGAAGCAGTGCGGCAGCCCTCGGGCTGTGCGCGCTGTTTGCCATGGGCGCCATGGCCCAGGCCGAGGTGTACGTGTACGAGATGCCGGACGGCTCGCGCATGATCACCGATCATCCGATCAATACCAAACATACGCGTGTCGTGCGCGTGGCGCCGGACGTGAAGGGCGCGGGCAAGCTGGCGGCACGGAAGAACAGCCCGGTGTTTCGTGAACATCACTCCACCTACGACCGCCTCATCCGGCGTTATGCCGATGAACATGGCGTCGACTTCGCGCTGGTCAAGGCCGTGATGCACGCGGAATCCGCGTTCAACCCTTACGCCGTGTCGAACAAGGGCGCGCGCGGGTTGATGCAGATGATGCCGGAGACCGCGCGCCGTTACGGGGTGCGTGACATTTACAACCCGGTCGAGAATATCCGCGCCGGCGTGCAGCACCTGAAATTCCTTTCCGGGATGTTCAACAACAAACTCTATCTCGTCATTGCTGCCTACAACGCCGGTGAGAACGCGGTGAAGCAGCACCAGGGCATTCCGCCGTACGCGGAAACGCAGTATTACGTCCGCAAGGTACTGCAGTACCATCGCCACTACAGCCCGCGCTACCGCTACACCACGTTCGCCGCCAGTCCCGCCGGCGGCTGATTGCCAAGCTGTCGCATTCCCTGTAACCTGCGGCCGATTGCGCGGTTCCCCGCCACATTGGTTGAGCCAGGACATGAGCGACGACAAAACCACCCCGCTGGAAAGCAAGGAATACCAGATTCTGAAGGCCCTGAAGCTGGTGCTGACCGATGTCGTGAAGGACACGGCCACGCAGCCGGGCCTGAAGCACCCGCTGTCCGACCGCACCATCGAGGGCATTCGCCAGTGCCTCAAGCTGATTTCCGCGCGTGAGCGCGAGCTGATCGAGGATTCCGGCAAGACCATGGACATGCGTCCGTACTACACGGACGATCCGAAGAAGAACGTGGTGGTGCCGATCACCCGGATCGGCCGCAACAAGAAAGACCCCGAGAAGAAGTAAATACCGATTATCTTCCTGGTATGCGTCTGGCCGATCTGCTGCCGGACGGCGCATGCGCGGTTTTGCGCAGCACCACATATTGTTGCAGCAACGGCTCCAGCACCGGTTCGAGCTTGCGGCGCAGCAGGGTTCCGCTGGCGGTGGACGCGGCGATGATGGGCGTGACCAGCGCCTCGCCGGTGTGCGCCAGCGTGAGCATGGCGGCAATTTCCTCGCGCAGCTCCGGCACGGCCTCCAGCAGCGCGGCGGGCTCGCCGCCCGATGCGGTCATCAGTTTTTCCGTGGCGGCGATGGCCGCGCCGATCTCGCGGGCGGGTTTTTGCGCGCCCAGCGCCGGCCTGAAATAATTTCCAACGATGTCCATCAGCTTGGCCACGGTGTATTTGTCCACCGGGTGTTGCAGTTGCGTCTCGGAGACGGCGAGGAAGGTCTGGCCCGGGCTGTCGAGCAGCTTGGCCAGCAATGCCGCCGACGCGTTACTCTCCGCCGCCAGTGCCGCGAGCCGGGCGCGATAATCCGCATGGTCCGCGCGCGCCGACAGGAGATCGGGCAGCTCGTCCGGCAGCGCTTCCAGAAATCCGATGTGGTAGACATTGCGGTGCGTGCCCAGGCGGAAAATACGGTCGCGTGCCTCAGGGTCGATCAGTCCCGGCTGGAGAATCAGCCGTATCGTGGCGATGACCAGCATCGGATCGGATTCGAACGGCAGATGCTCCGCCAGATAATCCGCGAGCTCCTTGCCCATGGTTCCCTGCACCACGGCCTGCTTGTCGAGCATGCGCCGCGCGATGTCGGACGTCGGCTGGGCCCACCAGGTGCGCCGCGCCAGATCGTCGGACAGGCCCGGCGCGCCGGCCACGGCGGTGACCGCCTCGGGTTCGCCGAGCAACAGCAGTTTATCCAGGTGGGTCTCGCGCGCCTGGCCCATGCGCGTCCAGCGTTGCAGGAACACCGGATAACCGCCGGGCGAGCCGAGCACGTGGCTCGACAGCATTTCGCGCACCAGCCGCAGGTATTTCTCGGGACGACAATTGGGATTGAGCGGCACGCGCGCCTCGTTGCCGCGCGCCAGCCCGTAGACCGTCATGCTCTGTTCGTCGATGCGGATCGCCTCGATGTCGTTGGCGAGCAGCACGTTCAGCCGCAGCAGGTCTTCGCTGGAGAGTTCCATGTCAACAATATGATCATTTAATATTTTGAAACCACGGATGAACACAGATAAACACGGATAAAAACTCGTCTCTTCTTCTATCTGTGTCCATCCGTGTTCATCTGTGGTTACAAAAACTTATTTTGAGATAGCTTTTAATTCAATTGTATGCGCTGGCCCCAGGGCACTTTCTCCTTGCCCTTGACCAGCCACAGCACCGGATAGGACGGCTCGCGCTTGGGGAACTCGCCCCTGGCGTCGGTGAAGTACAGCAGCAGGTTCGGCGGGCGTTCCTGGCTCTCGGCCCATTCGAACACCGGCGTGAATCTGGTGCCGCCTCCGCCGTGCCACTGTTTCGGCAGTTCGATTTCCTCCCACGGCTCGAAGGTCCAGGGACCGTCCTGCGCCAGCTTGTCGTCGCAGGCGTGCAGGGTGATGCGCGCGCCGACCTGGCCCTTGATGGCATTGACCTCGCTCACGAACTCCTGCATTTCCTCGTCCGAGATGGAACCGCTGGTGTCGAGCACCACGATCAGATCGGTGTGCTGGCTGCGCATGCCGGGCAGGATCGCCGTGCCCTCGCGCCGCGACGGATGCGCGAAGCTGTAATCGTCGCGCGACGCGCGCGTCATGTAGTGCGCCAGCAGCATGCGCCACGGCAGCTGCGGTTGCAGCAGGTGATCCACGATGCGCGCCATCGAGCCGCCGAGCTTGCCGGCCTGGATCGCCTGTTGCGCGGCAGAGGCCAGGCGCTGCTGCCACTGCTTGTGCAGCGATTCCCGCTCCGGCGCGGACAGCGGCGGCGGTTGCGGCGCACCGCCGGCCTGTGGATCTATTTCGCCCTGGCTGCCGCCACCGTCATCATCATCCTGGGACTGTCCCTCGCCACCCTGGCCGCCACCCTGTTCGCCCGGACCTTGCGGCCTGTCGTCCTGGTCGTACAGGTGCTGATCCATCGGCTTTTCGTCGGCGTTTTCCTGGATGCAGGGATAAATCTCTTCCGCGGTCATGTCCTTGTAGGCGTCCAGCAGGAGCGCGTCCGGCGCTGGTTTCAGCCCGTCGGCCACCAGCAGGGGATTGATCGCGAAATCGCAGGCCAGGTCCCAGCGGCGCTTGTCGCGGTGTTCGCGGCGCGCGAAGTGCGACAGCGCGCAGTGCAGCGCCTCGTGCGCCAGGATGAACTTTGTCTGCTCGAAGGACAGCGCCTCGATGTAACGGCGGTTGTAATAGAACGAGCGCGCGTCGGTCGCGGTAGTCTGGCACCACTTGGGACTGGCCTCGACCAGCGGCAGGCGCAACACCAGCGCGCCGAGAAAGGGCTTGTCGATGATCAGCCAGGTGCGCGCGGCAACCAGCTTGTCTTCGACGGCGTCGCTTTTGGGGGCGTTGGAATTCACAGGATTAACAGGACCAGATATGAGTTTTTGCCACAGAGTACACAGAGTTCACAGAGGGCAAAAAAGCAATTCATTCTCTGTGTGCTCTGTGATCTCTGTGGCTAAATTATTAATCATAAATTCCGTCTATTTGGATTTTGCCACGGCAGGTTTTTGCCACATGTCGAAGATCATCACGTTGGCGATCTTCTTGGCCCATTGCGCGAATTGCGGCAGCGCGAACAGTTTCTCGCCCACGGCGCGCTGCATGTCCGAGACCAGCATGACGCCCATTTCGCGGCTCGGGAAACGGCCGGCGTAGTCGAGGATGTTGCCATATACTTTGGCTTCGTCGGCGCCGCCCTTGGCACGGATGGCGCGGCCCACGAGCGCCGCGGCCACGGCGTATTGCAGATCGGTTTCCTTCGGCACCGTGGTGGAAGCGCCGTCGACGATGGCGTCGATGTCCGGCAGGTTGTCGAGGTTGTCGATGAAGGCCTTCAGTTCCACGCCGGCGGCGGGGCCGACGCAGGCCTCGAGCGAACCCAGCAGCAGATCCGGCGCTTCGCCGAACTTGGCGAGCGCGCGGTGCGCAAATTCCCACGAGCGCGGGCTGGGGAAGGCCACGGGGTTGTGCGCCGGGTCGAAATCGAACAGCAGCTCGGGGCGGAAGCGCAGAAACGCGATGACGCGTTCGTCGATGTTGTTGGCATAGGCCCAGGCGACCCAGTCATCGAGATGGGTCTCGACACCGAAATGCGAGAAGCGGTTGGCCAGCGGCGCGGGCATGCTGTAGGTGACGCCGCGGTCGCCCTGGCGGTTGCCGGCGGCGAAGATGGCCCAGCCCGCGGGCACCGTGTAGGCGCCGAGTCGCCGGTCGAGAATTAAT
>Ga0105107_10002907_pt1 | contig 11334 bp, 9 predicted proteins | sample PPLLaktember2015_6_FD_79335 | JGI IMG/M metagenome (GOLD analysis project Ga0105107, IMG submission 79335) | Freshwater sediment microbial communities from Prairie Pothole Lake near Jamestown, North Dakota, USA - PPLs Lake P8 Core (1) Depth... | ecosystem: Environmental > Aquatic > Freshwater >... | reverse complement strand
GATCTTCTTCCAAAGGTCTGAAACAGCGTCATACTCAAAGAGGATCCCTCCGATGCCTCCTGCCCATATTTTCTGGCCAACCGTCACTAAGGATTTGATCTCCGTTTCCGTCAGCCCTTCTTTCTGGGAATAGGTTTTCCAAGTCCTCTTAACTTTGTCAAAACGACTGATCCCTCCGTTCGTGCCCGCCCATAGAAAATTGGGTTGGGCGAGAAGGGAATTGACAAAATTCCCAGAGAGGCCATCTTCTGTTGAGTAAAATCTCTTCCAGCCCTCTGTCTTTTTGTCGAGAAGGGAGAGGCCCTTTTCAGACCCCACCCAAACCGAATCTCCATCTAAAGCCATGGAGTTGACTTTTTTAGCGCGGCCGTCATTGGTCGTGAATTTTCTCCAAGGGGGATTTCTCCGGGGTTGGTAGTAGGATATTCCCCCGCCCCCGAAGCCGTAAAAATAGGTGCCAAACCAGGTCCGATCCACATCCGGAAGGATGACGGAGACATGGTTATAAGGGAGAAGATTTTGCCAGTTGATGCTGACCCCTTTATCGATTTTGTCCATGGGCTCTCCCTTGGTCGTGTAAGCTCTACAACTCTTCTTGGACGGATCATAAAGGGTAGCTCCTCCGCTTTCGGTTCCGAACCACAGCTCCTCACCTTGAACAGCAATTGCAAACACCATTTCGCTGGAAAGACCCTCTTTGGAGGTAACATGTTGGAAGGACAAGGGCCGCTTTAACATACCGGCGTCGGAAGGAAAGGAAACAAAGAAAATAAAGAAGACCGGAAAAGACAATTTTATTAAGGACTTAAGAATTCTTTTCATCTGTCCTCCTCTAAGAGTTCCATAATTATGTCGAATCAAACGGAGTTTTTCAATAGTCCTTGCCATTTCATTCCCGAGAGAAAGAGAAGTATGATAGGACACAAAAAATTTCATCCCCTTACCTTGACAATCCCCTTCTTGATGATTATCTAAAAGGCAGCGCTAAAGGGTTGTCTTGTATCTGTTAACCAGCCAAACTTACAGAAAACCCGTAACCAATTAATTCTAAAGAGCTTTACTTCTTAAGGAGGTGATGGGGCATATTCATTAATCATGTAATTATATTTCCAATTTTTTCGATTTGAAAACCACTGACCAAGAAAGGAGAAGTCAAAGATGAAGATCAGACCGTTACAGGACAGAGTGATTGTCAAGCGACTCGAGGAGGAAGAAAAGACAAAGGGCGGGATCATCATTCCTGACACTGCCAAGGAGAAACCACAGGAAGGGAAAGTCATCGCAGTTGGGAAGGGAAAGATGACAGAGGAGGGCAAGTTGATCCCTCTCGACGTAAAGGTTGGAGACAAAATTCTTTTCGGGAAGTATTCGGGCACAGAGATCAAGATTGAAGGGGAAGAGCATCTTATCATGAGAGAAGAAGATATCTTAGGAGTAATTGAAGGAAAATAACAAATTTCAAAGAAATGGAGGTAAGTTAAAATGGCAAAGGAACTGAAGTTTGATCAAGAGGCCCGCAATGCAATTTTGCGGGGAGTCAATATCTTAGCCGATGTGGTCAAGGTCACCTTGGGCCCGAAGGGAAGGAATGTCATCTTGGAAAAATCCTTTGGAGCCCCGACCGTCACCAAAGACGGTGTGACCGTAGCAAAAGAAATCGAACTGGAAGATAGGTTTGAGAACATGGGCGCACAAATGGTGAAGGAGGTGGCGAGCAAGACCTCCGACACGGCAGGGGATGGGACGACGACGGCCACCGTCTTGGCCCAGGCGCTTTATCGTGAAGGATCGAAGGTGGTTGCAGCCGGCGCCAATCCCATGGATGTGAAACGTGGGATGGATTTGGCGGTCGAGGAAGTGTCGAAAGAGTTAAAGAAGCTGAGCAAGCCGACGAAGGATCAGAAGGAGATTTCTCAAGTCGGGAAGATCTCTGCCAATAATGATGAAACCATCGGGAACATCATTGCCGAGGCCATGAATAAGGTCGGCAAAGAAGGCGTGATCACCGTAGAAGAAGCGAAGGGAATGGAGACGACGCTTGATGTGGTCGAGGGGATGCAGTTCGACCGGGGATATCTCTCTCCTTACTTTGTCACCGATCCTGAGAAGATGGTAGCGGTGCTCGAAGACGTCTATATCCTTCTCAACGAGAAAAAGATTTCCAACATGAAAGATATGCTTCCGATCCTGGAACAGATTGCCAAGATGGGAAAACCCCTCTTAATCCTTTCCGAGGATGTGGAAGGGGAAGCCCTGGCTACGTTGGTGGTCAATAAACTCCGAGGAACTCTCAAATGTTGTGCGGTGAAGGCTCCCGGTTTTGGAGATCGCAGGAAATCAATGCTGGAGGATATTGCCACCCTAACCGGAGGAAGAGTGATTTCTGAGGACTTGGGCATTAAGCTGGAAAACATCAAATTGGACGACTTAGGCAGGGCAAAACGGATCACGATCGACAAAGACAACACAACCATCGTCGATGGAGCGGGAGACAAAAAGGATATTGAGGCACGAGTAAAACAGATCCGTGCCCAGATCGAAGAAACCACCTCCGATTATGATCGGGAGAAGCTTCAGGAGCGCCTGGCCAAGATCATCGGCGGAGTGGCTGTCATCAACGTCGGCGCAGCGACAGAAACAGAAATGAAGGAGAAGAAGGCCCGTGTCGAAGACGCCCTGAACGCAACCCGGGCGGCTGTAGAGGAAGGAATCGTTCCGGGGGGTGGTGTGGCCTACCTCCGCTGCCTTCCCGCACTCGGTAAAATGCAATTAGAAGGAGATAAGAAGATCGGGGTCGATATTGTGAGGAGGGCCCTGGAAGAACCGATCCGCCAGATCGCCAATAACGCCGGTCAGGAAGGATCTGTGGTGACGGAGAAAGTGAAGAATGAGAAGGGAGCCTATGGGTTCGATGCTTCACAGGATGAGTATACGGATATGATCAAGGCAGGAATCATCGATCCTACCAAAGTGGTCAGGCTCGCCCTTCAAAATGCGGCTTCCGTCGCATCGTTGATGATCACCACACAAGCGATTGTGGCCGACAAGCCCGAAAAGAAAGCCCCTTATCCCCCAATGCCTCCGGGTGGCGGTGGAATGGGCGGGATGGGTGATATGTACTAAGATTTTAATCTCTATTGAATTTGAGAAGAGGGCTTGGGAGCCTGGAACATTTTTCCCAAGCCCTTTTTATTTTAACCCGTTCAGAAGGGTCTCCCTCAATAAAGAATCATCCTTGAAACCTATCCCTGAAACTTTCCTGTAGTCGTAACTATCGAATTCAATTTTTGAAAATCAAATTTTTGCTTGCAATTCAAAAGAAAGGGCTTTAATATCTCTTCCGTAGTGGAAAGAAAACCATTGCAAATTGAATTTCGACACCTGGAAACTTTCTGTCGTGTCGCTGATTTGAAAAGCTTCTCAAAGGCGGCTGACGATCTCTTCCTTACCCAACCTACGGTCAGCGGTCACATCCTCTCCTTAGAGCAATCCCTGTCCTTACGCCTCTTTGACCGGGCGAGCAGGGAGGTTCGGCTGACAAAATCCGGGGAGGTCTTCTGGGAATATGCTTCAAAGCTTTTGTCTTTGCGCAAGAATATGCTCAATGCCTTGAGTGAATTTTCCCGGGGGATCCGGGGAGAGCTTTCTTTGGGTTCAAGCACCATTCCCGGGGAGTATCTCCTTCCGAAGCTCATCGGTGATTTTAAAAAAAACCACCCTTCTTTTGTCATCTCCCTCAAGATCGGCGATACCAAGGAAGTCATCCAATACGTTCTTCAAGACCAGGTGGAGTTTGGCGTCATCGGCGCAAAGTTGAATCATCCTTCCCTCCATTATGAAAAGTATGAAGAAGATCAAATCATCGTCGTCGCCCCATCCGGACACCCTCTGACCCGGAAGAAAAAAGTGGACCTCGATGAGCTTTTGAAGGAACCCTGGATCATCCGAGAAGAGGGTTCCGGAACCCGGATCGCCGTGGAAAGGGCGTTAAGAAGGAAAGGCAGAACCCTCAAACAGTTTAACGTCGTCATAGAAATGGGGAGCACCTCTTCAGTCAAAGAGGGGGTGAAGGCCAGACTCGGTCTTGCCTTTATCTCCGGAAGAGCCACCGAGGGAGAACTCCGTCAGGGCTCCTTCTCCCGAATCGATGTGGAGGGCTTGGAACCCATCTCTCGACAAATTTATATCGTTTCTCATCGCCGGAGGACGCTTTCCCCCATGGCCACCGAATTCCTTCGATTCCTCCGTAACACCTTGTCGAAGAAATAGTTGACTTGGAAACAATTATTGTCTTAAATAATAAAGGCGTATGGAAAAATTCAGCCACTCAACATTACATAAGATGAAAAGATACCTCTCCATTTTTCTCTTTTTAGGCGTCTTCGTGCCCTACGTTGCGGAGGCAAGAATCTATTTTGATATCAATGCTCCAACCTTTGTCCAAATCCCCATTGTCCTGCCGAAATGGAAACCCGTGGACAAAACCCCTGCTTCCTTCCCGGAAAAAGTCTATCAAATTCTGGCCAGCGACCTCACGCTTTCCGGCTTTTTCAAGGTGATCGATGCCAGCCGCCTGCCCCCTTCTCTTAGAGAAAGAGACGGCATCCCCAGCGCCTCCGCCTTGCAAGAATGGACTCCTGCGGGCGGGGAAATTCTCTTGGCCGGCGAAGTCCTCTTGGAACCCAACGGTCTCAATTTCAACGTGAAATTTCATCTTTTTGATTTAGTAGAGCAGAAACACATCGTCGGGAAACAGTACGAAGGCCCCTTGCAAACCCTTCGACCCGCGATCCACCGAATGGCGGATGAAATCCTTCTTCAAATCACAGGGGAGAAGGGAGTTCACAATACTAAGATTGCTTATGCGCTTGCTCAGGGAGCGGGCAAGGAAATTTGTATCTCTGACTTCGACGGCGCCAACGTCAAACAGCTCACTCAGAATCAATCGATCAACCTTTCGCCGACCTGGTCTCCGGAAGGGAAAAGAATTGCTTTTACCTCTTATCTGAGAAGAAACCCGGATCTCTATCTGATCGACGTGGATGGAAGGAATCTTCAACCCCTCTCCCGACACCCGGGGTTAAATGTCTCCCCCTCCTGGTCACCCGATGGGAAGAAGATTGCCCTCATGATGGGAATGGAGGGAAAGTCGGATATTTATCTCATGGATTCCAATGGGGGAAACCCCCGGAGGCTGACGAAGGGACATGGCAATGAAGCTTCTCCCACATGGTCCCCGGATGGCGAGTGGATCGCTTTCGTCTCCGACCGATCCGGTTCTCCACAAATCTATATCATGGCGCAGGATGGATCCAGGGTGCGCCGCCTGACGTTTGAAGGGAGCTACAACACCCAACCTTCCTGGTCCCCTAAAGGAGACCGGATCGCTTTCTGCGCAAGGGCAGAAGGGCGCTTTGAGATCTTTACGATTGGGATCGATGGAGCGGGACTCCGGAGAATGACATCCAATTCCGGACATAACGAAAGCCCCAGTTGGTCCCCGGACGGGCGTTACATCGCTTTCAGTTCCACTCGGACCGGGGCGTCAAAGATCTTCATTATGAATGCCAACGGCTTCAATCAAAGAGCCTTAACTTCATCGAAGGGAGGTGAGTCGAGCCCCGCCTGGTCAAGGCGATTCGAGTAAGCCCCGTTAGAAACGAAAGAGCTGAGCCCCCTGCTTTTCCGTAAGGAGGTGAAGCTGGTGAGAGGATTCCCACCCGACATGAGGGAAAGTTTGAACGGGGTCCAAATCATTCACGAAGGGAGGTTCACATGAGTAAGAAAAGTCTCGTCATCACCATTCTTATCCTCTGCATTGGACTCATTATGATGGGTTGCCCGAAAAAGACAGTCGTGAAAGAAGAACCCTCCGTCAAGAAAGAAGAAGCAGCCAGGTCGGAAGCAAGACCCCCCGCAAAGGAAACCACAACGAAAGAACAATTCGAGAAAAGTCTTGTCGCGGAGAGAACCCCCGGTATCCAAGGCCAGGTTTTCGAAAGCTCTATGCTCAAGGATGTTCACTTCAACTTTGATAAATATGACATCCGTCCTGAAGATACAGCTATTTTGAAAGAAAACGCAGCCCTTTTGAAGAAATTTTCTAACGTCAAGATTCAAATCGAAGGCCATTGTGATGAACGAGGAACCATAGAATACAACCTCGCTCTCGGTGAGAGACGGGCCAACAAGACGAAGGATTTCCTCGTCTCCATAGGCATCTCCGCAGATCGTATTTCTACGATCAGTTATGGAAAGGAAAGACCGTTAGATCCTGGCCATAACGAAGAGGCCTGGGCCAAAAATCGAAGGGCCCATACCATTATCACCGCAAAATAATGAGCCGCGGCACTCCTCAGGGAGTATGGAGTTTCCCCGGGGAGAGCCCGTCCACCCAAGAAAACTTTCAAAAAGGGGATGGTATGAAAAGATGGATTGTCTTCTTAATAGGATTGTTGCTTTTTGGATGTGCGAGCAGCAAGGACGTACGCACGCTCGACAAGGAGATGGATAAGCTTTATTCTCAGATCAATACCCTCAAAAGAGAAAATGATTTCACCCGGAACGATTTATCTGACCTGAGGGCGGAAAACCAGAGGTTGAAGTCGGACCTCTCGCTCCGCCTCGAAAATATTCAATCTGAGATGCAATCCCTTACGACGGATATCGAGGAATATAAGGAATTGCTGAAGCGGCCCTCGAAGGACATGGACCGCGTCAGAGAGGATATGGAAGCCCGTTTGAAAACCCTGGAAGAAAGGAGAAGAAACCAGGAGGAAAAAATCAGGGAATTAGAGGATCGTCTCAAGGCACCCGAGCCAAAGACGCCCGGGTCGGACTCGAGACCGATGGAATCGGAGAAGTTGGCTTTAACCAAGGAGGCCCCCGCGGAGCTCAAGGGGGGTTCCACGGGAATGGGAGACCTCTATCGAGATGCTTATGAGACGTTCCATAAGGGGAACTTGGAAGGATCCCGAAGCAAATTCGAAGCCTTTCTCAGACTATATCCCAACACAGAACTTTCGGATAACGCCCAGTTTTGGATCGGTGAGACTTTTTATCTGAAAAAGGATTATGAGAAGGCGATCATAGAATATGAAAAGGCGATCGTGAGATATCCGGAAGGAGACAAGATACCCTCCGCGATATTCAAACAAGCGCTCTCCTTTTTGGAACTCAACGACAAAACCAATGCCAGAAGTTTGTTCAAACGGGTGATCGAAAAATATCCCCGCTCCGACCAGGCCGAAATGGCCCGGAAGAGGTTGGAAGCCATAAAATAGAAGAAGGACGGTGGAAAGCCGGAGTCGGTTTGTTGAACGACGACCGGCTTTCCACTTTCCAATTTCTCCTCTCTCGACTTCCTAACATAAACGCATCCCATTCCATGACGACCTTGTAGAAGGTGACCCGCAATCACGCCAATCCGCCTTAATTTTCCCTTGACAGTTGATAAGAGGGATTATATTTTTAACCAGTCATTCTGTTTCCAAAATGAAAGGAAGGATGCAAAAGATGGACGATCCCAAGCAGAGTCTCACCGAATTCATATCCACATCTGAACTGGAAAGACGTTGGAGCGAAGTGCGGGAGAAGATGAAGGAAGAAAGCATCGATTTTCTGGTGATGCAAAATGACAACGAATGGTTAGGGGGGTACGTCAAGTGGTTTACGGACATTCCGGCACGAAATGGCTATCCCCTGACCGTGATTTTTCCGATCGATGATGAGATGACTACGATCACCTGCGGAGGGAAACCCCCTGGAGATTTGGGGCCCCCTGCCTGGACGATGAGAGGCGTCAGAAGAAGGCTCACGGCGCCCTATTTTCGAAGCTTAATGTATAGCAATACCTATGATGCAGCGCTGGCCGTGGAGACGTTGAAGGCTAAGAAGAAGGGGAAGATCGGACTCGTTGGAAAGGGATCGATGTCGGCCATGTTTTATGAATCGATCCTGAAGAACCTTCCGGAAGCGACCTTCATTGATGCGACAGACCTTGTCGATCGGATCAAGGCCATCAAGAGCGACGAGGAAATCGCCCTGATTAAGAAGACCACCGCACTCCAGGATGAAGCGATGGAATACGCGAAAAAGGCGATTCGCCCCGGAAGAAGGGACTTCGAGATCGTGGCAGACATCGTCCACAAAGTGACCGAGTTAGGCAGTGAAGAACAGTTGGTCATCGGCGGGTCCGGCCCTCTGGGAAGGCCCGTCCCGATGCAGAAGCGGCATTTTCAGAATCGTGTGGTCAGGGAGGGAGATCAATTTACGCTGATGGTCGAAGTCAACGGCCCCGGCGGGATGTACGCTGAGGCCGGAAGGGTTTATTTCCTCGGGAAGGTCCCTTCTGAATTGTATGATGCCAACGAGTTATGCAAAGAAACACAAAAAGTCACGTTGAAACTCATGAGACCGGGCGCAGACCCTGCGGAGATCTGGCGAGCCAACAATGAATTCCTGGTAAAAAAGGGATTTCCTCCTGAAACGCGTCTCTATGCTCATGGGCAAGGATACGACCTGGTGGAGCGACCTGCCATTCGTGACGATGAGCCCATGAAACTTCAGCCGCGGATGAATATCACCGTCCATCCGATCATCGGTTCTGACCGCGTCTGGCTCTGGTTGTGCGACAACTATCTCATTACCGAATCGGGGGTGAGTGAATCTCTACACAAGACCCCTCAGGAAATCTTCTCGATTTGAACCATAAGACTCTGTCGACCGACCTCGTGGCAGGAATGGATTTGAATAACGAGAGGAGGTAAGTCCGAGTGCCTTTTACAACCGTCAAAAGGGAGGCGAGGCATAAAGCCATTCTGGAGATCCTCAAAGAAGATCATCTCATGGCACTCCTTCTTATCGGAGATACAAATGTCGGGAACGGATTTTTGGGAGACTTACGTTACTACACCGACAATGTTGTCATCTTTGGCAGGCAGGTCGTTGTTGTCTTTGCCCAATCCGAACCCGTTCTGTTTGCGGGAAGTGAGATTCAAAGACAGGCGGCCCTCAGAAGGTCCTCTGTCAAAGACTGCCGCTTCAGTGAGGATCTCGTCGCCGATGTTGCCAAGCTCTTGAAGGAACGAGGCATCTCTACAGGAAGGATCGGTATTAACTTTGAGATGCTTCCTCTCGCCTGGTATCACTTTCTGAGGCAGGAAATCCCTCAAATCAATTGGGTCGAAACGCACGATCGCATCATGCAGATTCGCTTTCAACGAAGCCAGGAAGAGGCGGAGAGGTTTCGCAAAGGGGCTGTCTTGGCCGACGGTGGATTTGAAGCGGCTCTTCAGATGATCCGTCCCGGAGTGAGCGAATATGAAATCGTTGCAGAGATTGAACGTTACGCCCGTGCAGGCGGAGCCGAAGCTCACTTCACATTGATCGGGTCCGGGAAGTTTGCTTTCGGGGAGGACAATCGGTTGCCTCTCCCCTATTCCCCTTCTCCGCGGCGGTTGGAGGAGGGCGATAGCACCGTCATGGAAATCACGCCTCGTTATGAGGGTTACTGGACACAACTGGTTAGAACGGTCAATGTAGGAACGCCCAACAGCGACCTCAAAAAAATACATCGGGTATGTCGTGATTCGATCCAGAAAGGTTTGGAACGATTTAAACCAGGAAATAGAGTAAAAGACGTTGTTCTGGCCATGGAGGCTTACGTGACGGGTTGCGGCTACCTTTTCAAGCCTCCCTCGGGCCATCTCTGCGGAATCGACGGAATCGAGGCCCGGGTTTCTTGTCAGAATGAAATGGTCCTTGAGCCGGGGACGGCCGTGATTCTCCATCCAACGGTGTTTACACCCGACGGCAAAAACAGCTTCTTCTGGGGAGAAACCTATTTGGTGAATCCAGATGGGTACGAACGGCTTCATCGGAGCACGGACGAATTGCTTACCGTATAAAAAAAAGGAGGTAGAGGATCATGAAAGCGAGACATCTATTCATTTCTGCTGTTCTCATCGTGTTGGGGCTTGGCATGCTCGCCCCCGTCCCATCTTTGGCCGCTTACCCCGACCATCCCATCCAGATCATCATTCCTTACGTTCCGGGGGCAACGGGAGACATCACCGCCAGGATGCTCGCGGACGAGTTGGAAAAAATTCTCAACGTAAAAGTCATTCCAAACAACAAGCCCGGGGCATCGACGGTCTTGGGAGTCGATACGTTGCTCAGAACCAAAAACGATGGGTACACCCTTTTCTATGGGGGGGCCACACCCTTCATCTATGTTCCGATCAGCAATCCCCAGATCGTCAAGTACGACCCGGCCAAGGATGTGGAGCCCTTGGGATTGCACTATTTCTTTCCGACGGTGGTCGGGGTGAAAGGGGATGCGCCCTGGAAAACCATTCCCGAGCTTGTCGATTATGCCAAAAAGAATCCTGGAAAAATCCGCGTCAGCACCATTGGCGTCAGCTCTCAACCCCACTTTGCATTGGAGATGTTTCAGTCCATCACGGGCACCAAATTGACCCATGTTCCTTTTGAAGGAGGAGAATCCGTTGTCACTGCCGTCATGGGAGGGCACGTCGAAGCCACGGTCGATGGGTTTGGAAAGTTGAAACCCCACGCCGAGGCAGGCAGGATGAGGATCCTCCTGGTCGATCCTAAGAAGCCCGATCGCCCCGAAATTCCGACCCTGAAGGAACTGGGCTACAAACAGGGCCTGCCCGCAACCTGGTTTGCGGTCTGGGCCCAGGCCGGGATTCCGGAAGAGGCGAGGCGGGTATTGGTCCCCGCGATTGAAAAGGCTTTAAAGAATACAAAACCCAAGATTGACCTGCTCGGAAGCATTTTCGAATATAAGTCGCCCGCGGAGCTTAAGAAGTGGCGGGACGATGAATACAAGCAGATCTATGAGATCGCCGTCAAAATAGGGATCCGCAAACCATAGGGCCGAGGAGAAATGCTGATGGGCAGAGCCGACCAAGCCAGCGGGGCTTTCTGGTTCATCTTCTCCGTCTTCATATCCTACGAGTCTTATCACCTGGGCCTGGGCAGTCTGCATCAGCCAGGCCCGGGTTCCTTCTTTTTCTTAACGGGGATCGTCACAGGCCTCCTCTCACTGACCATCATTCTGAGGTCCCTCAAAATCCGGGCGCCGGAGGAGACCAAAGCAGCTGTCTTTGAAAAGCGGGGAGTTGCCAAGATCATCCCCGTTTTACTCTCTCTCTTTCTCTACGCCATGCTGATGGAATGGCTGGGTTTTCTCATCGTAACCTTTTTGCTCTTCACGTTCATCCTGAGGATAATCGAGAAGAAAAAGTGGTGGCTTACGATCCTGGTCAGCCTGATCGTCACAGCCATCTCCTATCTGATCTTTGAGGT
>Ga0105107_10002905_pt1 | contig 11338 bp, 7 predicted proteins | sample PPLLaktember2015_6_FD_79335 | JGI IMG/M metagenome (GOLD analysis project Ga0105107, IMG submission 79335) | Freshwater sediment microbial communities from Prairie Pothole Lake near Jamestown, North Dakota, USA - PPLs Lake P8 Core (1) Depth... | ecosystem: Environmental > Aquatic > Freshwater >... | reverse complement strand
GGTATTCTGGAAGTGTGCGGCCGCAAGGGAATCAAACATGCGGTCATCGAATCCGGCGGTTTTTCCGAATTGGGCAAAGAAGGAGAACCCCTTGAAAAGGCGTGTCTGGAAGTCGCTCGTCGCTACGGCATTCGATTCATCGGGCCCAACGGCATCGGAGTCACAAGTCTGGAAAAAGGGCTGGCCCTGCCTTTCATGCCTCTGCGCACGGACATCACCCTCGGTCCGGTATCCATCCTGGCTCAGAGTGGAGGTGTCGGCCTGAGCTACCTCAACTCCCTGGCTGAGGAGCGAATCGGCATCAACAAATTCGTGTCCATGGGCAATAAGCTCAACGTGGATGAAAATGATCTGTTGGGCTACCTGATTCAGGATGAAGGAACCAAGATCATCCTTGTGTACCTTGAAGGCTTTAAAGATGCGAGAAGATTTATTGAGCTGGCCTCCACCTCCACGAAGCCGATACTGGTTCACAAGTCAAACCGCTTCGAAGCGAGTGCCCGCATCGCCCACTCTCACACCACAGCCCTTTTTGCCGATGACACGCTGGTGGACTTTGCCTTGGAGCAGGCAGGATGCATTCGTCTCAATACCATGGACGACAGCATGGACTACATCAAGTCGCAGACCTTGCCTCCTCTCCGGGCAAATCGTCTCGCGGTCATCTCCCGTTCCGGAGGCCACGCGGTCATTGCGGCCGATGCTTGCGCCCACTACGGCTTCTCCCTCCCCCTCTTTCCTGAAGAAATCTTGAAGAAAGTCGAAAGCCGGCTCAGGGCCCATGTCATTCGCCTGCAGAATCCCCTGGACCTCGGGGATTTGTTTGAACTCGAGTTCTATGCCTTCATCGTTGAAGAAATGCTCAAAAGAGACGACGTGGACGGCATCGTCCTCGTCCATCAATATCGAAGCGGCTTCGAGCAGGAAGCCTCCAGAATGCTGATCAAGAAATTGGAGAGCTTGGTTGAGCAGTATCGCAAACCGGTTGCCCCCGTGATTTTCACAGAGGCGATTGAAAAAGATTACCTCAGGAAAAGCGTCAAAATTCCCATTTTTTCCGCTCCTGAAAATGCCATGCGCTCTTTCAATCTCTCCTACAAGTGGCCTTTTCGAAAACCCTCGCCCCTTCAAGTTCAATCCCTCGCCCGGGTCCACCGGGTCAAGGCAAGCAAAGTGCTTGCCCGTGCGCAAAAGAGAGGGCATCTGCTGCTCCATGAATCCCTGCAACTGCTGGAGCATTACGGGTTCTCTGTTCCTCCTTACAGTCTTGCCAGGACAGAGGCTGAAGTGTTTCAATTCCGGAGAGCCGCCAAGTGCCCAATCGCCATGAAAATCAACCGGCCGCACTTCTCCCACAAAACCGACCTTGGGGCAGTGTGGCTGAACATCAAGACTCAGGGTAACGCTGAAAAGACCTTCAACAAAATGAGGGCGTTGGGAGGTGAAGAGACCGAGGTTCTTCTCCAGTCTATGGTCACCCGGGGCAGGGAACTCATTCTAGGAGGCAAGCGGGATCAGAGCTTCGGCCCGATTGTTCTCTTCGGATTGGGAGGCATTTTTGTGGAGGCCTTGAAGGACGTGGTCTGGCGGGTTGCCCCGCTCTCCTATGAGGAGGCGAGAAGGATGATCGGCAGCATCCGCGGGGCAAGGGTCCTGCAGGGCATAAGAGGCGAGAAACCTTGCGACATAGAGACGGTTGTGGACCTTCTGGTCAGGCTCTCCCACATGCTCGTCGATTTCCCACAGATTCAGGAAATCGACATCAACCCTGTCCTGGTCTTTACCGAAGGAGAAGGGGCACAGGCCGTGGATGCCAGAGTCATTCTAACAGGCTGATTAAAAACGCCCATCTGCGGTGTTACCCTCATTCCTCGTCATTGCGACGTACTGGACTGTTCGCCTCAATCTTCGGAATTTCGGGTGCCTTGCATCTGGACGCTTTTAATCAGCCTGCACAGTCGGCCCTTTTCAGCGACCTGGTGAAGGGCTAACTCCGGCAGACCCTAAAACAGCCATCTTTTCTACTTTTTCTATCCGCACAGAGAGCATCTCGTTCCTGATCTCGCGAGGAAAAGGGAAGAGCACGGGCAGGTAATTGTCGCTCAGCCCCTTAATCATCCCCATCCCTGATCGGTCCAGCCCTTCAGCGAGAACCTGGAATGTGTTCCCAATGCAGGATCGATAGAAGTGCTCCCGCTTTTTCTGTCCCAGACCCCTCAGGGCCTCCGCCCTTCTCTTGGTCTCCCGCTCGTCGACCTTGTTTTCGAAATCCCAAGCCGCCGTCCCCTGTCTCGGGGAAAAGGGAAAGACGTGGAAATAGGAGACGGGCAGATCTTTCACCAAGTCGTAAGTGTTGCGATGGGCCTTGCCCTCTTCCCCTGGGAAACCCGCCATGATGTCCACCCCAATGGCGGCCAGGGGTATCTGGCTGTGAATGGATTCGACGAGCCGAGCATACTCTTCGGATCTGTAGTTCCTGTTCATCCTCTTCAGAATATCGTTATCCCCACTCTGCAGGGGAATGTGAAAGTGGCGGCAAAGCCATTCTTCGGATGACGCCATCCGGATCAATTCCGGCACCACTTCCTTGGGCTCGATGGAGCTGAGCCTGACCCTCAGGGGGAGTTTTTCTTTTCCGATAAGGATGAGAAGACCCTTGAGAGATGTGGCGGGGCTCAGGTCCACCCCGTATTTCCCGAGGTGGATTCCCGTGAGCACCACTTCTTTGTACCCCTCTTCGGACAAAGACCGCAGCAGGCCGATCACCTTGAGGGGGTCGAGACTCCGCAAGGGTCCACGGCTGAAGGGCACAATGCAGTAACTGCAGAAGGAATCGCAACCATCCTGGACTTTAAGAAAGCTTCTGGTCCGCTCAGACAAGGGAAGGATCTCTTCAGAAAGAGAAGCGCTGAAATCCCCCTTAGAGAGACAGGTGGGCGATCCCTTCATGCAGTCTTGCAGGATGCTATGCAGATGCCCTTTCAGCGCATTTCCGGCAATGAGATCTAGACCCCCGATCCTGGAAAGCTCGTCCGGAAAGGTCTGGGCATAGCACCCTGTGGCAGCGGTGAGGGCCGAAGGATTTTCCCTGATCGCTTTTCGGAGGGCTTGCCTGGACTGGTAGGAGGCTCTCTGGGTGACGATGCAGGTGTTCACGATGTTCACGTCGGCCAACCCGCCCTTTTCAGCAGGAAGCCAGCCTGACTGCATGAGAGCTTCCCTTAGGGATGAGGACTCGCATTGGTTCACCTTGCACCCGAGCGTTATGATTTTAAACGTTTTCCCCATTCGAAAACCCGTCGAGACTCTTATCACGCGACTTTGCTACATCCTTCTCAGATGCATTCGAGCCTAGGCCGGGGGGTGTGGTCTCTGGCGAGCTCGCAACCGGAAATGGACTCATCCCGCCAACCGCCCCCTTGCCTTCGAACCTTCCCCAAATGAGGCGCAGGCCTTCAAGCCAACCGGAGGGTCTGTACCAAAGGGCTTCTACCATAACCCACTGACTTTTCGACGCCGCTTTAGTACCCTGAAGAAATGGTTGCGGCTCTAAAGAGACCACACCCCCCGGCCTAGGCTCGAACAATCTTAGGTTGCGGCTGTGCCTCATTACGCTTCCTGATCCATCCGCCCCCAAGAACTCTCTCTCCCTCATAGCAAACGAGCGCCTGCCCCGGCGTAATCCCCCACTGCGGCTCTTCGAACTCGAATCTCACTTCTTCGGGGGTAATCCCCTCCAGCCATCCGACGCCTGGGAGGTGTCTGTACCTGATCTGGGCAAGGACTCTCGTCTTGCCTTCCCGGGGTTTTCCATCCAGCCAGTTGAATGATTCCGCTTCCACATGGGTCGAGAAAAGATCGTCCTTTCTTCCCACGACGACCTCGTTTTCCTCGGGTCTGATCTCCATCACATAGTAGGGCCGCGGCGAAGCGATGCCGAGCCCGTGCCGCTGTCCGATCGTGAACCGGTAAGCGCCGAGGTGTTCGCCGACTTTCTCCCCTTCTTTTGTCACGATGTTTCCCCGTTGAGCAGTCCCCATGCTTTTGTTCTTTTCAAGGAACAGGCGGTAATCATTCCCGGGAACAAAGCAGATCTCCTGGCTTTCCGGTTCTGAAACGGTCGGCAGCTTCATCTTGGCTGCAAGCAGTCGGGTTTCCTTTTTGGTTTTCTCGCCGAGAGGAAGAACCATCCTTACGAGATGACGCTGTTCAAGGCGATGGAGAAAATAGGACTGCTCCTTGCTTTGGTCCACGCCTCGCCACAGTTCAACCTGGGAATTCTCCTGCCTTCTGACCACCGCATAGTGACCGGTTGCCACGAAGGCGATTCCCTCTTCATCTGCGTGGCCGACAAGATGATCGAACTTGATCACCTGGTTGCAAACAGCGCAGGGATTGGGAGTGAGCCCCTTGAGGTAAGCCTCCACGAAAGGCTCGATCACCCTCTTGGTAAACACTTCCTCCAGGTGGACGTAGGAGACAGGAATCCTCAGGCGTTCTTCGATCCTTCGAACGGAATTCTGTCTTTCCGTTCTTTTGATGGCAGGCGCAGGCAGGAGGAAATGCAACCCCTTGACCTGCCAGCCTTGCTCCTTGAGCAGGGCGGCGGCGAGAGCGCTGTCCCCTCCCCCGCTGAGCGCGACAAGGATGGATGAGGGCTCTGTGTTCATGAGGTGAGGATCTTCACGGCAGGTCTACGCTGGCAGAATTTAGAATCCAATTTCGAAATTCGAATATCGAAATCCGAAACAAATCCAAAAATCCAATTTCCAAATGACCAAAACACAACCCCAGAAAACCTCTGGAAATCGATACTGGTTTGGGGCATTTGAATTTTGGTCATTGGGTATTGTTTCGTGCTTCGGATTTCACCTCCTGCGCGCACCAAGGGTAAACTGGGGGATTGGTAAAGCAGCCCAGAGAAAGGCACACTCGTCTTGTCATTCAATGAGGCTCCGATCGAACCGGACTTCCATAGCTTTCGCAGGGCAGGCGGCCACACACATTTCACAAGCGCTGCACTTGTCCCCGGCAAAGATCACCTCCATGGACGGTCGCATGACAAAGAGGGCCCCTGTCGGGCAAACCGCCGTGCAGGCTCCGCACTGAAAACATTTCTCCTCGTTTCTACGAATATCCTGGCCGATGCTCTCTACCTTGACCCCGATGCTTTTCAGGTAACGGATGCCCTTTTGGAAATTCTTCTTGTGCCCGCTCAGCTCCATGACGACCATGCCCTCTTTTCTCGGATAGATCGTGGCTTTGAGGATGTTGCAGTTCAGGTCAAACTTGCGAATGAGGCTGGCCACAATCGGCTCATTGACGGCCGACGGAGGAAATCTCAGTGAAAGCATCTTGACGTACATAGAACGAACTCCTTATAGTCGTTCGCGCGTGTTGCAGGTGGCATGTTGCAAGTAGCCAGTGGTCAGTTGTTCGTATTCAAACAAACTATACAGAAGACAGTAGACAGAATACAGTATGAAAACCTAAGAATTCACCACTAAAACACGAAAATTGGAAAGGAGGAAAAAGGACCTTTTGTTCTATAACCCTCTCTTCTTTCGTGTTTTCGTACCTTCGTGCTTTCGTGGTTGCAGTTATAGGTTTTCAACTTCAGGCACTATCGTTTGAACTTCCTTATCACTCTCTCAAACCCCGGCATGGCCTTTTCGATGGTACGGTCGTCCACACAATAGGCAATCCGCATATGGCCGGGACCATAGAACCCGCTTCCAGGGACCGCAAGGATGTTCTCTTCCTGCAAGGCGGTGACGAAAGCGACATCGTCGGAGATGGGAGTTTTCGGAAAGAGATAAAAGGCACCTTCCGGTTTTGTAAACTGGTATCCGCAATCCGCCAGCCCATTGCAGAGCATATCCCTTTTCTTTTGATAGAGCGAAATGTCCACGCTCTCTTCCAGAAGTCTGGAAATCGCTCTCTGCATGAAGGACGGTGCATTCACATACCCCAGGACCCGGTTGCAGAGGATCATCCCTCCCATGACCGACTTCTTGTCTGAAATAGCCGGATGGACCGCAGCATAACCGATTCGCTCGCCGGGAAGGGAGAGATCTTTTGAAAAGGAAGTGACTAGAAACGTCTCCGTATAGGCATCAAACACGCTGGGAACCACAATCCCGTCATAAACGATCTTGCGATACGGCTCATCGGAGATCAGATAAATGGGCTCCCCCCGTTTTCGGCTGTGAGTAGCCATCAGGTTTCCCAGGGTCTCCAGGTCCTGCTTGGAGTAGACTTTTCCCGTGGGGTTGTTCGGCGAATCGATCAGAACCGCTCTGGTTTTTTCCGAGATGGCTTTTTCAATGGCATCGAAGTCGAGAGAGAAATCAGGCTTGGTACTCACGACCTTCGGCACGCCCTGGTGGTTGTCCAAGTAGGAGTTGTACTCAACAAAATAAGGGCTTGGAATGATGACTTCCTCACCTGGATTCAATATAGTCTTCAGAACCACATTGAGCCCCCCTCCAGCTCCCACGGTCATGACAACGTCGTCCGGGCCGAAAGGGTGAGGGTTGTGTGTGCTCAGGTATTCTGCCACCGCCTTTCGCGTTTCAACGTGACCTGCATTGGGCATGTAGCCGTGAATACCCGCCCGGGTGTCGGCGACCAGATCGCGGAGCACCTCCTTGAATTTTGCCGGCGGCTCCAGGTTGGGGTTTCCGATGCTGAAATCGAAAACGTTCTCCGCGCCGTACTTGGCTTTTCTTACCGTCCCCTCTTCGAACATCTTCCGGATCCACGAAGACTTCTCGATGGAAGCCTGGATTTTCTTCGCAACTGGCATGGCTTTCCTCCCCTCAATATAATGTGTTCACCTTAGTCGGTTTTGCCCCCTTTGTAAAGGCTTTCAAATAATCTCCTTCCCTAATCGCGCGAGTTGGTTTAAAATCTTTGAGAACAGCTTCTTCCCAAGGGGCTCAGAGCCATCTGAGCCGGGGCACGAGGGGTGTGGTCTCTTTAGAGCCGCAACCATTTCTTCACGGGTCTAAAAAGCGGCGCCGAAAAGTCAGTGGGTTACGGTAAAAGCCATTTGTACAGACCCTCCGGTTGGTTTGAAGGTTTGCGCCGCATTTGGGGAAGGTTCGAAGGCAAGGGGGCGGTTGGCAGGATGAGTCCATTTCCGGTTGCGAGCTCGCCAGAGACCACACCCCTCGGGCCCCGGCTCATTGCAGGCTATAATTGGCTTTTTGGATGAACTCAAATCGGCTAATATCCTCGTTCAGCTTGTCCGAAGCTCTCGTGCAATCCCCTTAGCGGTTCATGGAGATGCGTAGAAAGAAAACTCGCCAAATCCATGTGGGAAATGTGACTGTGGGCGGCGGAGCACCCATCGCCGTTCAGTCCATGACCAACACAGACACCCGAGATGTGGAGGCAACGGTCCGGCAGATCGATCAGCTTCATGCCGCTGGCTGCGACATTGTTCGCCTGGCCGTGCCGGACGAACAGGCTGCTGTGGCCTTCAAAGAGATCAAGAAGCGGGGTCTTGCCCCAATGATTGCGGATATCCATTTTGACCACCGGCTCGCTCTTGCTGCCTTGAATGCCGGCGCAGACGGGCTCCGGATCAATCCGGGAAACATCGGCGGCCGCAAAGCGGTTGAAAAATCATCAGGGAAGCCAAGGCGAGAAACGTCCCGATCCGAATAGGGGTCAACGCCGGATCTCTTCAAAAGGAAATCCTCAAGCGACATGGACATCCCACTCCGGATGCGATGGTGGAAAGCGCCATGGAGCACGTCCGTCTGTTCGAGGGCCTGGGGTTTGATCAGATCAAAATCTCGCTAAAGTCCTCCAATGTCCTGAGCACCGTCAAGGCTTATGAATTGCTCAGTCGTCAGGTGGACTATCCTCTGCATCTTGGTGTTACGGAAGCCGGAACGCTTATCTCCGGAACTGTGAAAAATGCTCTGGGTATCGGAATCCTTCTTTCCAAGGGAATCGGGGATACCCTGCGGGTTTCTCTTTCGGCCGATCCTCTGGAAGAGGTGAAAGTGGGTTACGAAATTCTTCGAGCCCTCAACCTCAGGCACAGAGGGCCGGAGATCATCTCCTGCCCTACCTGCGGGCGGTGCGAGATTGATCTTTTCAGCCTGGTTCAGGAAGTGGAGAAGGCGATCGTCGGAATGACCTCCTCCCCCAAGGTGGCCATCATGGGGTGCGTGGTCAACGGGCCCGGTGAAGCCAGGGAAGCGGATGTGGGGATTGCAGGGGGTCGGCATCAGGGTGTACTTTTCAGAAAGGGCCGGCTCGTCCGAAAAGTCGGGGAAAAGGACATGGCAAGGGCGTTGATTGAAGAGGTAATGAAAATAACCGGCGAAAGAGAACCCGATGAGCAATCACGAAAGCACGAAGGTACGAAAACACGGAAGAAGAGAGGGTTATAAACCATAAGGCCCTTTTTCGTGCTTTCCAGTTTTCGTGTTTTCGTGGTTATGGTTCTAGATTTTCATTCTGTATTCCCTGGCTCGGCGTAGCGTTAGCGAAGACGGCTGTATGCTTTGTTTGAATACGGATAACGGACAAGCAGCGCCAGGCAACATGCAACCCGCAACATTTGCCCGGCAATGTTCAATGACATGAGGTTCTAGAGGACTATGCGCTATACGAATTACTTCATTCCCACCTACAAAGAGATCCCTGCAGAGGCCGAAGTGATCAGCCACCAGTTGATGCTTCGGGCAGGCATGATCAGGAAATTGACTTCCGGGGTTTACACCTTCCTGCCCATCGGGCTCAAGTCGCTCAGGAAAGTGGAAACCATCATCCGGGAGGAGATGAATCGATCCGGCGGTATCGAGGTGCTCATGCCTGCCGTGCACCCGGCAGAGCTCTGGAAGGAGAGCGGCCGCTGGGACTATTACGGCGCGGAGCTCCTCCGCTTCAGGGATCGCAACAACCATGAAGCGTGCCTCGCGCCCACCCACGAGGAGGTCATCACCGACCTCGTGCGAAGAGAGATCCATTCCTACAAGCAACTCCCGGTGAACTTCTACCAGATCCAGTTCAAGTTCAGGGATGAGATCCGGCCGAGATTCGGGGTCATGCGCTGCCGGGAATTCATCATGAAGGACGGGTACACCTTTGACATGGACGAGGCCGGCGCCGACAAGAGCTACGAGATCATGAGGCAGACTTACAGCAGCATCTTCCAGCGGTGCGGCCTCAACTTCAAGATTGTTGACGCGGATTCAGGAAGCATCGGCGGGAGTTTCTCTCAAGAATATATGGTTCTCGCGGACACCGGAGAGGACCAGATCGTCACCTGTTCAAAATGCGAATACGCGGCCAACATGGAAAGGGCCGAAGTGAAATGGGACGAACCAGAGGCCCCCGCTGCCGCCAGAACCATGAAGAGCCTCGAAGCGGTGGCAACCCCGAACATGAGGACCGTGGAAGAGGTCACTTCCTTTCTTTCCGTTTCACCCCAGAAGCTGGTTAAGACACTCATCTTCAAAACGGACACCGAGGTTGTCGCCGCTTTGATCAGAGGCGATCACGAGGTGAACGAAGTGAAACTGAGGAATTTGCTCCGTGCCGATTCCGTGGAGTTGGCTGACCCCGGTCTGGTGGCCGAGGTGACAGGAGCGCCTATGGGTTTTGCCGGTCCTGTGGGGCTCAAGGTGAAAATGATTGCAGACAACGCCCTCAAAGGCATGGCGAACTTTGTAGCGGGGGGCAACAAGCACGATGTTCACTTTCTCCATGTGAACATGGAACGAGATTTCAAGGCAAATCAGTTTGCCGACCTTCGCCTGGTCATGCCCGGAGATTCCTGCCCCAGGTGCAAAGGAGAACTGGAATTCAAGCGCGGAATCGAGGTCGGCCACATTTTCAAATTGGGAACCAAGTACAGCAAGCCTCTGAATGCCGTTTATCTTGACGAGAAGGGCCAAGAAAAAGTGATCATCATGGGGACCTACGGCATCGGCGTGGCCAGGACCATTGCCGCCGCCATTGAACAGAACCATGATGCGGACGGAATGATTTTTCCCATTCCCATCGCTCCCTTTGAAGTGGTCGTCCTGCCCCTCCAGCTCCATGAGGCAGGAGTGTCCGCAGCGGCCGAGACAATTTACGGGGAGCTTCTGGAACAAGGTCTCGATGTCCTTATCGACGACAGAGACCTCCGGCCGGGCGTGAAGTTCAAAGATGCCGACCTGCTGGGAATCCCGCTGCGCATCAATGTCGGCGCCCGCAACCTGAAAGACGGTTATGTGGAAATGAAGCTTCGCACGCAAGCCGAGAGCGTTTTGGTCCCTGCCCGCGATGCCCCGAAGATCATCGCGGCAAAGGTAAAAGAGCTCTATGATTCGCTTAAATGACATCACCTCCCAGGTCCTCAAGTACCAGCCGAAGGCCGACGTGAGCCTCATCGAAAAGGCTTACGTTTACTCCGCAAAGGTCCATCAGGGCCAGGTGCGTTTGTCGGGGGAATCTTATCTTTCCCATCCCCTGGAAGTAGCTTACTTCCTCACCCAGATGAAAATGGACGTTATCAGCGTGGTCGCCGGACTTCTCCACGACACCATCGAGGACACGGCCGCGGAATTGAGCGAGATCGAACGTCTCTTCGGCAAGGAAACCGCCAACATCGTGGACGGGGTCACCAAGATCAGCAAGATGCAGTTCAGCAGCACCGAAGAGCAGAAAGCCGAAAACATGCGAAAGATGATCCTCGCCATGTCCAATGATATCCGGGTGATCATCGTGAAGCTCGGCGACCGCCTTCACAACATGAGGACCCTCGGCTTTCACCCTGCGAAGAAGCAGGAGACCATCGCCAAAGAGACGCTCGACATCTACGCCCCTATCGCGGGCCGAATGGGCATCTACTGGTTGAAGTCGGAGCTGGAGGATCTGTGCCTTTACTACCTGGAGCCGGTGATCTACGAGAACATCAAATCCGAGCTGGCCGAAAGGCGGGACACGCGTGAAAAATTCATTCGAGAGGTGATCGAGCTCCTCTCCCAGAAACTGAAGGAAGCAGGCATCCAGGCCGCCATCAAGGGCAGGCAAAAGCACCTTCACAGCATCTACAAGAAGATGAAGGAGCAGAACCTCAGTCCGAACCAGGTTTACGATATCGTGGCGTTCCGGGTCATCGTCAATTCGCTCAAGGAGTGCTACGAGGTCCTGGGGATCATCCATGCCGCGTGGAAACCGGTGCTCGGCCGTTTCAAGGATTACATTTCCCTCCCAAAGGCTAACATGTACCAGTCTCTTCACAGCACGGTCATCGGCCCCTTCGGACAGAGGATGGAGGTGCAGATCAGGACCTGGGAAATGGACCGGGTGGCCGAGGAGGGGATTG
>Ga0105107_10002904_pt1 | contig 11338 bp, 6 predicted proteins | sample PPLLaktember2015_6_FD_79335 | JGI IMG/M metagenome (GOLD analysis project Ga0105107, IMG submission 79335) | Freshwater sediment microbial communities from Prairie Pothole Lake near Jamestown, North Dakota, USA - PPLs Lake P8 Core (1) Depth... | ecosystem: Environmental > Aquatic > Freshwater >... | reverse complement strand
GGGCTGCGGCGAGACCGCGCGTCCCGGCCAGCCGGTGGTCATCGATTTCGCGAAGGTCGCGCAGGGACAGATGCCGGCGGGCTTCACCTCGCGCCGCATCGCCGCGCCGTCATCGCCCGCGCCAGGCCGCAACCGGACTTACGGCGACTGGCCGAACCGCGAAGACTCGCGCGCCGTGCCGGCCTCCGGCTCGCTGCGCGGCGATCACGTCGTGAAGGGGAACTACTCGCCGGAGATCCGCTTCGCGATCGGCGAGCGACACGACTTCATGGAGCAGGTCCAGCTCGCGCCGGTGCAGCCCACGCCGGCCGGCGCGATGAAAGTGCAGTGGCGCGCGGTGCCGAACGCGACCGGCTACTTCGCGACGGCGATGGGCGGGAACGACCGGGGGGACGTGGTGTTCTGGTCCTCGAGCGAGGTGCAGGAGATGGGCGGCGCGCTGATGAACTACGTGCCGCCCGCCGAGGTCGCCCGGCTCATCCGCGAGAAGATCGTGATGCCGCCGCAGACCACCGAATGCAGCGTGCCCGCGGAGGTCATCAAGGCTGCGCAGGCGCCGTTCTTGAACTTCATCGCGTACGGCGACGAACTCAACCTCGTGCATCCGCCGCGGCCGAGCGACCCGAAGCAGACCTGGGAACAGCAGTGGGCCGTGAAAGTGCGACTCAAGTCGACCGCCTCCACGCTGCTCGCGGAGGGGATGGGCGACGAGGCGCGTGCGCCGCGCGGGCAGCGCGGCCAGGAGCCGACGCCCGGCCCGCAGGCGCAGCCGCAGCAGGGCGAGCCGCCGGCGCCCGGCTCGCCGGTCGAAGAGGGCGCGCGCATCCTGCGCGGTATTCTAAAGTTCTAACGCGCGCGTCGTCGCCTCAGCGCGACGCAGCGACGATCGCCTCCGCCCAATCGAGCACGCGCTGTACGCGCGGAACGAGCAGCACGCGCGCTTCGCGGTAGCCGAGCCAGCGGTACTCGTGGTGCTCCGGGCGGCCCAGCGCGGGGCTCACCGGCAAATGCACGTCGCCCGCGGGGCTTTCCGCGACGTAGTAGCGCGCGACCTTGCCCCGTCCGTAGGGCTCCGTCTCGCAGAACGCAGCGCCCCAGCGGAATTCGAGCGCGGTGAGCCCGGATTCCTCGGCGACCTCGCGCACGGCGGCAGCGCGCGGACGCTCGCCCGCCTCGACGACCCCCTTCGGAAAGTCCCAGTGCCGGAACGCGCGCAGCAGGAGGTAGCGCCACGCGCCGCCGTGCTGTCGCACGACGACGACACCCGCCGAAAGGCGCGGCGCGGGAACGTGATCTTTTGTCAAACGGTGGCTTTGCGTCACACGTCTATGCTAACTTCGCCCCCGGGGCGAAAAGCAGAAAGAAAAAAGAACGCAGTCGAAGGACCAGTGAGGCCCGACTACCACGGCGGCAGCATCGTCAACCTGATGGCGTCCATCGTGGCGGCATTCGGCGGACGGAGCGACTACGAATTCGCGCGGGACCTCGCGCCCGCCGAGATCGCGTCCGCGCGCAACGTCGTGCTGGTCGTGCTCGACGGCCTCGGCCACCGCCATCTCGCCCGCGCACTCCCCGGCGGCGCGCTCCACGGGTCGCTGCGCGCGAGCCTCACGTCGACCTTCCCTTCCACGACCGCCGCGGCGATCACGACTTTCATGACCGGCCTCGCGCCGCAGGCGCACGGGCTCACCGGCTGGCACATGTACTTCCGCGAGATCGGCGCGGTGCTCGCGGTGCTGCCGTTCCGCCCGCGGCACGGCGGTCCGTCGCTCGTCGCGAGCGGCGGCGTCACGCCTGCCGAGCTTCTCGGTCATGCGCCAGTTGCCGACCTGCTCGACGCCGCCACGTTCGTGGTGTCGCCCGCCGCGATCGTGGAGTCCGACTTCAACCGCGCGGTATCGGGACGCGCGCGTCGAATCGGGTACGCCCGGCTCGACGAGATGTTCGCAGCGGTGCGCGACGTCGTGTGCACCGGCGCGGAGCGCAAATACGTCTACGCGTACTACTCCGAGATCGACTCGCTGGCGCACGCGCACGGCGTTGCGTCGGATCCGGTCGGGGCGGAGCTCGCGCGCGTCGATGCGGCCTTCGGACGATTCCTGGACGAGATCGCGGGCACGGACACGCTCGTGATCGCCACCGCCGATCACGGATTCGTCGATACGCGCCCCGACACGGTAATCGAGCTCGACGACCATCCGGAGCTCGCGGCGATGCTCGCGCTGCCGCTCTGCGGCGAGCCGCGGGTCGCGTACTGCTACGTGCGGCCGGGCGAGGGCGCGCGCTTCGAGCGCTACGTCGAGTCCCGGCTCGGCCATTGCGCGTCGCTCGCCGCGAGCGCCGATCTCCTCGCCGCGGGCTGGTTTGGGCCCGGCGCGCCGCATCCGCGCCTCGCCGAGCGCATCGGCGACTACATCCTCGTCATGAAGGACGGCTACGCGATCCGCGACGTCCTGCCCGGCGAGCGCCGCCACGCGCAGATCGGCGTGCACGGCGGCACGAGCGCGGACGAGATGCTCGTCCCGCTCGTCGTCACGCGGCGCTGACGCGTCGCGATCAGGCGGACGCCTCTTCCTGCGATACTGCGGGCGCCACCCGGGTCAGCCACTCGCGGTGCGGCTCGTTGCGGCCGCTTACCGCCGCCCTGAACGCGCGCAAGCCGCCCAGCGGCCGGCGCGCACCCCGGTAGCACCCGTTCGTCGGCGCGCCCCGTCCCGCCCGGCCGGCGCGTCGGGAGGGGCTGCGGGCCGCTGCTAGACTAGGCTCCAAGGCTCGCGCGGGGCCGCCCGACGTTCCGTCCCGCCGCTCACCAACAACAGCAGCCCGCGGAGGAGACCATGGCATCACGCCCCGGATCCGGCAGCTCGGAGCGGCTCGATCAGGTGCTCGCCCTCGTGCGCGAGAAGGTCGCCCCGGACGCGCGCGGGCCGGTCGAGGCGTTCGTCCGTGCCTACTACCGCCAGGTCGACTCCGGCGATCTCGCCGAGCGCGAGAGCGCCGACCTCTACGGCGCCGCGCTGTCTCACTGGAACTTCGCGCGCCGGCGCGAGCCACGCGTGCCGAAGGTGCGGGTCTTTAATCCGAGCGTCGCCGAGCACGGCTGGCAGTCGACGCACACCGTCATCGAGATCGTGAACGACGACATGCCGTTCCTCGTCGACTCGGTGACGATGGAGGTGAACCGGCACGGGCTCACCCTACACCTCACCGTCCACCCGATCCTGCGCGTCAATCGGGGCGGCCCGACTGGCGCGGGCCCGGAGCAGGTCCAGGGCGCGGGGCCGGAGCGGACGCTGATGGGCGTCCTGCCCGACGACTCGCAGGCCGGCCAGCGCGAGTCGTTCATCCACCTCGAGGTGGACCGCGTCAGCGACGCCGCGCGGCTCGAGTCGCTCGCCGCGGACATCGCGCGCGTGCTCGGGGACGTGCGCGCCACGGTCGAGGACTGGAAGAAGATGGCCGGCAAGATGCGCGAGATCCTCGCCGACCTGGAGCGCCGCCCGCCGCCCGTCGGCCAGGCGGAGGTCGCGGAGACGCGTGAATTCCTTCAATGGCTCGCCGACAATCACTTCACCTTTCTCGGCTATCGCTGCCACGACCTGGTAATGAAGGATGGCGACGATGCGCTTGCGGTGGTGCCCGAGTCGGGACTGGGCATCCTGCGCGTCAAGCCCGGGGAAAGCCTCTCGACGAGCTTCTCGCAGCTGCCGCCCCGCGCGCGCGCCTACGCGCGCGAGAAGGACCTGCTGATCGTAACCAAGGCGAATTCGCGCTCGACGGTCCACCGACCCGGCTACCTCGACTACATCGGGCTCAAGCGCTACGACGACCGCGGCGAGGTCTGCGGCGAGCACCGCTTCCTCGGCCTGTACACGCACATCGCGTACCAGGCACGGCCGTCGGAGATCCCGCTGCTCCGGCGCAAGGTCGCCGGCGTGCAGGCGCGCGCCGGCTATCCGGCCGGCGGACACGCCGCGAAGCGCCTCGAGAACATCCTCGACACGTATCCGCGCGACGAACTGTTCCAGATCGGCGAGGAGGAGCTGTACGCGGCGGCGACCGGCATCCTGCATCTCGGCGAGCGCCAGCGCTTCCGCCTGTTCGTGCGCACTGATCCGTTCGAGCGCTTCGTCTCGTGCCTGATCTACGTGCCGCGCGAGAACTACACCACCGAGCTGCGCCGCAAGTGGCAGGCGATCCTGTCCGAGGCGTTCAAGGGCGCGAGCACGGAGTTCGACGCGTTCCTGTCGCAGTCGATGCTCGCGCGCATCCACATCGTGGTGCGCACGACGCCCGGGCAGATCCCCGAGGTGAGCGTCCCCGACCTCGAAAGACGCCTCGCGCAGGCGGCGCGCCGCTGGGAAGACGACCTGCGCGCCGCGGCGCTCGAGCGCCTCGGCGAGGCGCGCGGCAACGAGCTTGCGCGCCGCTTCGCCGGCGCCTTCCCCGCCGCCTACCGCGAGGACGTGCCGGCGCGGAACGCGGTGCCCGACATGGAGATGGCCGAGCGAGTGGCCGCGAGCGGCACCCTCGGCATGAACCTCTACCGTCCGCTCGAGGCGGCGCCGGGGACGCTCCGCTTCAAGCTCTTCCACGCCGGGAAGCCCGTGCCGCTCTCCGACAGCCTGCCGATGCTCGAGCGCATGGGGTTGCGCGTGCTCGAGGAGCGGCCCTACCGCGTTTCCGTCGAGGGTGGGCCGGCGGTGTGGCTGCACGACTTCGGCCTGGCGACCGCGCCGGACGTGGACGTCGAGATCGACGCGGTGGCGTCGCTCTTCGAGCACGCGTTCGGCCGCGTCTTCGCCGGCGAGATCGAGAGCGACGACTTCAACCGGCTGGTGCTCGCCGCGCGGCTCGCCGCCGACGAGATCGTGGTGCTGCGCGCCTATGCGAAATACGTGCGGCAGATCGGTTTCCCGCTCTCGCAGGCGTTCATCGAGCAGACGCTCGCCGCGCATCCCGAAATCGCGCGGCGGCTGGCCGCGCTCTTCCAGCTACGCTTCGAGCCGCTGCGCGGCGGCGGCGCGTCCGCCGATGCCGCCGAGGCGGATGCCGTGGCGGCCGCGCAGGCGAAATCCATCGAAGAGGCGCTCGACGCGGTCGAGAACCTGAACGAGGACCGCGTGTTGCGCCAGTACCTCGCGCTGATCCTGGCGACCACGCGCACCAATTTCTGGCGTCGCGATGCCGACGGACGGCCCCGGACGTTCCTATCGTTCAAGCTCGATCCGGCGCGGGTGCCCGGCCTGCCCGAGCCGAAGCCGATGTTCGAGATCTTCGTGTACTCGACGCGCTTCGAGGGCGTGCATCTGCGCGGCGGCAAGGTCGCGCGCGGGGGGCTGCGCTGGTCCGACCGGCCCGAGGACTTCCGCACCGAGGTCCTCGGCCTGGTGAAGGCGCAGATGGTCAAGAACGCGGTGATCGTGCCGGTCGGCTCGAAAGGGGGGTTCGTCCTGAAGCGCGCGCCCGCCGCCTCCGAGCGCGAGGCGTTCATGAAGGAAGGCGTCGCCTGCTACCAGGACTATCTCCGCGGGCTGCTCGATCTCACCGACAACCTCGTCGGCGGGAAGGTCGTGCCGCCGCGCGAGATGCGCCGGCACGACGCGGACGATCCGTACCTCGTCGTCGCGGCCGACAAGGGGACGGCGACGTTCTCCGACTACGCGAACGGCATCTCGGCCGAGTACGGGTTCTGGCTCGGCGACGCGTTCGCCTCCGGCGGCTCGGCCGGCTACGACCACAAGGCGATGGGCATCACCGCGCGCGGCGCGTGGGAGTCGGTGAAGCGCCACTTCCGCGAGCTCGGCGTCGACACCCAGACGACCGCCTTCACGGCCGTCGGCATCGGCGACATGTCGGGCGACGTGTTCGGGAACGGCATGCTGCTGTCGCGGCACAGCAAGCTCGTGGCCGCGTTCGATCACCGCCACATCTTCATCGACCCCGAGCCGAACCCCGGCGCGAGCTTCGCCGAGCGGACGCGCCTGTTCGAGCTGCCGCGCTCCTCCTGGGCGGACTACAACACGATGCTGATCTCGGAGGGCGGCGGCGTGTGGCCGCGCAGCGCGAAGTCGATCCCGCTTTCCCCGCAGGCCCGCAAGGCGCTTGGCATCGAGGCGGAGCACCTGACGCCGGCCGAGCTCGTCAGCGCGATCCTCGCGGCGCCGGTCGACCTGCTCTACAACGGCGGCATCGGGACGTACGCAAAGGCGACCGACGAAACGCACGCGGAGGTCGGCGACCGCGCGAACGACGCGCTGCGCCGCAACGGCGCGGACCTGCGCTGCAAGGTGGTCGCCGAGGGCGGCAACCTGGGGTTCACGCAGCGCGCGCGCGTCGAGTACGCGCTGAAGGGCGGCCGGATCTTCACCGACGCGATCGACAACTCGGCGGGCGTCGACACCTCCGACCACGAGGTGAACATCAAGATCCTGCTCGGGCTGGTGATGGCCGACGGCGAGCTGACCGAGAAGCAGCGCAACGCGCTACTCGCGCAGATGACCGACCAGGTCGCGGCCCTGGTCCTGCGCGACAACTACTTCCAGACCCAGTCGCTCGCGGTGAGCGGGCGCCTCCAGAGCGCACTGCTGGACGCCCAGCACCGCTTCATCCAGTACCTGGAGAAGGCGGGTCGCCTCAACCGCGCGCTCGAGTTCCTGCCCTCCGACGAGGAGATCGCCGAGCGGCGCGCCGCGAAGATCGGACTGACCGCCCCGGAACGCGCGGTGCTGCTCGCCTACTCGAAGATGTGGCTGTTCGACGAGTTCATGGCATCGAGCCTTCCCGAGGACGAGTGGGTGGCCGGCGCCCTCGGCCGCTATTTCCCGCAGACCCTGCGGGAGGTGTATGCGGGCGTGATGCCGCGCCATCCCCTGCGGCGCGAGATCATCGCGACGCACGTGGTCAACAGCATGGTGAACCGGGTCGGCTCGACCTTCGTGCACCGGCTGATCGAGTCCACCGGCGCGAAGGTGAGCGAGATCGTGCGCGCGTACCTGCTCACGCGCGAGGTGTTCGGATTCGTGCCGCTGTGGCAGTCGATCGAGGCGCTCGACAACAAGGTGCCCGACGCGATCCAGGCCGCGATGGTGATTGAGGCCGGGCGCCTCATCGTCCGCGCGGCCAACTGGTTCCTGCGCTCGAGCCGGCTGGCGGAGCCGATGGAGCCGACGATCGAGCACTTCCGCCCCGGCGTGGAGGCGATCTACGGCCGTCTGAACGAGCTCGTCGACGCGCCGGCGGCGGCGCACATCGAGGCGCTCGCGTCAGGGTGGGAGCGCGCCGGGGTGCCGAGCGAGGTGGCGCGTCGCGTCGCCGCGCTCGAAACGCTGTTCGCGGCGCTCGACATCGCGGAGGTCGCGGCGAGCACGGGGCGCGCGGCGGAGACGGTCGCCGGCGCCTATTTCGGCGTCACGTCGAAGCTCGGCCTCGCGTGGCTGCGCGATCGCATCGGCGCGTTGCCGGGCGACGGCCACTGGCAGGCGCTCGCGAAGAGCGCCATGCGCGACGATCTCGCCGGCCTGCAGCGCTCGCTCGCGACCAACGCGCTCGCGGCCGCGCCCGAGGGCCAGGGCGACCCGGTCGCCGCGTGGGAGGCGCGTCAGCGCGGCACGATGGAGCGCGCGGCGCGCATTCTCGGCGAGCTTCGCGCCGTTCAGTCGCCCGATCTGGCGATGCTGTCGGTGGGGCTGCGCGAGCTGCGGAACCTCGCCTGAGCCGGCACGCCGCTCAGCGCCCGGGGGTCCCGACGCCGCGCGGCTGGCCGGCGCCGCAGCGCAGGCAGCGCCGGTCGCGCGGCCCGAGTGGCCCGAGGCACGACCAGCAGCGCCGGATCCAGTTGAGTAGAGTCACCACCTTCGAGCATATCGCGTCGACGCCGCCGTAACCCCGAATGAATCTGCGCGGCGTTTACTGCGCCGTGATCCACTTCACTTGGGAGCTGCAATGATCCGCCGTACTCTTCTCGCGGTCGCCGGCGCGCTTGGCGCCGCCACCGTTTTTGCACAAGCGCCCGCCGAGCCGGTCCGCTTCAACCAGGTCGATCTCCAGGCCGAGGTCTCGCGCGAGGTGCAGAACGACCTGATGAACGCGAGCCTTTACGCCGAGGCCTCCGACCCGTCCGCGGCCAGAGTCGCCGACCAGCTCAATCGCCTCGGGGCGGAGGCGCTCAAGACCGCCGGCGAATTCAAGACCGTGAAGGCCCGCAGCGGCTACGCGCAGACCTACCCCGTCTACGATCGCGCGAACAAGCTCACCGGCTGGCGCGGCCGCACCGAGATCCGCCTCGAGTCGAAGGACGTGCAGGCGATGGCCGCGCTGATCGGCAAGCTGCAGTCGACGATGCAGCTCGGCGGGATCTCGTTCACCGTTTCGCCCGACCTGCGCCGCCAGACCGAGAACGAGCTGATCACCGACGGCGTCGCCGCGTTCCGCGCGCGCGCCGACATCGCGACCAAGGCGCTTGGCGGCCGGAGCTACAAGATCCGCCGCATCGGCCTCAACACCGGCGATTTTGCGCCGGGGCCGCGCCCGATGGCCGCGGCGCGAATGGCGCCGCAGTCCGCGGAGGTCGCGCCGCCGGTGTTCGAGGCGGGCACGAGCATGGTGAACGTGGTGGCCGCGGGCACGGTCGAAGTCGAATAGCGGGGCCGGATGAGGTCGGTCGTCGTCGCGATCGCCGTCACCCTCGCCGTCCAGATCCTCACGGCGACCGCGCTGATTTCGCCGTCGGTGATCGCGCCGGCGGCGGCCGGCGATCTGGGCGTGGCGCCGCAAGTGATCGGGCTGTTCGTTTCGCTGGCTTACTTCGCCGCGATGCTGTCCGGGCTCGCGACCGGCGGGCTCATCGCCCGCTTCGGCGCGCTCGCGGTGTGCCAGGCGGCCGTGGTGAGCGCGGGCGTCGGGCTCGCGCTCGGGAAGGTCGCCACCCTCGCGGTGGTCCCGCTGGCAGTCTCCCCGCTGGTCGTCCTCGTGCTTGCCGGGTTGCTGATCGGAGCGGCCTACGGGCTCGTCAACCCGGTGAGCTCGCACATCCTCGCGCGTCACACGCCGCCGGGCGCGCTGGCGCTCGTGTTCTCGATCAAGCAGACCGGCGTGCCGATCGGCGGCGCGATCGCCGGTGCGGTGGTGCCGACGCTCGTCCTCGTCATGGGGTGGCCGAACGCGCTCCTGGCGCTCGGTGCGGTCTGCATCCTCGCCGCGTTCGCGCTGCTGCCGGCGCGCGCGGTGATCGCGGATGCGCCGCAGGCGCGGGAGGCCGCTCCGGCGCGCGCACCGTTCGCCTATCGGTGGCGGCGCGCGCTCGACGGGATGATCGGGCCGATCCGCCTCGCGCTGTCGCAGCCGCGCCTGCGCGATCTCGCCCTCGTCTCGCTCGGCTACGCCTCCGCGCAGCTCGTCTTCATCGCCTATTTCGTCTCGCACCTCACGCTGCAGCTGGGCATGAGCCTGGTGACCGCCGGCGTCGTCTACGCGTTTGCGCATGGCGCGGGCATCGTCGGCCGCATCGTATGGGGCGCGGTCGCCGATCGCTGGCTGTCGCCGCGCGCGACCCTCGCGGCGCTCGGCATCGTCTCCGCGGCGTGCGCGGCGCTGACGGCGCTCTTTTCCGGGGCCTGGCCGCTGGCGGCGATCGTGGCGGTCGCGATGCTGTACGGCGCGTCGGCGGTCGGCTGGAACGGCGTGTTCCTCGCGGAGGTTGCGCGGTCCGCGCCGCCCGGCCAGGTCGGCGTGGCGACCGGCGGCACGCAGTTCTTCACGTTCGGCGGCGCGATGGCGGGACCGCCGGTGTTCACCGCCCTGGTCTCGGCCACGGGCAGCTACGCGTGGGGCTTCGCGTTTTTCGCGTTCGTGCCGCTCGCGATCTCGCTGCGCCTGCTCGCCGCGCGCACTGCGCCTTAGTCCCGGACGTTAGAATCGGGGTCGCGCCGCACCGCCGCACCCGATGCAACGACTCCAGTCCCACGACGCTCCTGCCCGTCCCGCTCACCCGCTTCCGGACCCGGTGCTCCTCGTCCATGGCCTGTGGACCAACCGCGCGATCATGCTCTACCTCGCGCGCACGCTCGCCGGGCACGGGTTCGCGCCGCGAACCGTCGGCTATCTCTCCGCGCTGCACGAGTTCGAGCACAACGCCGCGCGCGTCGCGCGCGCGATCGCCGAGAGCCCCGGTGAGCGCCTCCACATCGTCGGGCATAGTCTCGGCGGGCTCGTCGCCCTGCGCGCGCTCGCGCGGCGGCCCGACGCGCGCGTGCGCCGCGTCGTGCTGCTCGGCTCGCCGATCGCCGACTGCCTTAGCGGGCGCAAGATGGCGCGCATGCGCTTCCTCGCCCCGCTGCTCGGCACGACGCGCACGCTGTGGGCCGACATGCCGCAGCTCGACATCCCGCCGGGCGTGGAAGCGGGCGCGGTCGCCGGCACGCGCCGGTTCGGACTGGGCAGCGTTGTCCTGCGGCTCCCCGGGCCGAGCGACGGGGTGGTGCTGGTCGAGGAGACCCGGCACCCCCGCCTCGCGGATCATCTCGTGATGCCGGTGGCGCACAGCGAGATGCTCGTGTCGCGCGCGGTCGCGATGCAGGTCGCGACCTTTCTGCGGAGCGGACGGTTCGCCGCATGAGCCCGCCGGGCCGCCCCAAGGGCGAATCCCTTGGCGCGCAGCGCCAAGGTCGTCCAATGAGCCGCCGTGCCGCGCTCCTCCTTGTCGGCGCGGCCCTGCTCGTCGCGACGATCGGCGGCTGCGCGACATTCTCGTACTACGGCCAGGCGGTGCTCGGCCATCTCGACGTGATGAACCGCGCGCGCCCGATCGAGGCGCGGCTCTCCGACGGCGAGGCGCCGCCCGAGCTGCGCGCGAAGCTCGCGCGCGCCCTGGAGATCCGCGAGTTCGCCACGCGCGAGCTCGGCCTGCCCGACAATGGCAGCTACCGCGCTTACGCCGACCTCGAGCGGCCGTACGTCGTGTGGAACGTATTCGCTGCGCCGGAGTTCTCGGTCGAACCGCGCCCGAGCTGCTTCCCGGTCGTCGGCTGCGTCAGCTACCGGGGCTACTACGGGCAAGCCGACGCCGACGCGTTCGGCGCAGGGCTGCGGGCCGAGGGGTACGACGTGTTCGTCTACGGCGTGCCGGCCTACTCGACGCTCGGCTGGTTCGACGACCCGGTCCTCAACACGTTCGTGCGCTATCCCGACGCGGAGCTGGCCCGCCTCGTGTTCCACGAGCTCGCGCACCAGCTGGTCTACGTGAAGGGCGACACGATGTTCAACGAGTCCTTCGCCGTCGCGGTCGAGGAGGAGGGCGTCCGGCGCTGGCTCGCGCGGCACGGCGACGCGCGCGAGCGCG
>Ga0105107_10002902_pt1 | contig 11339 bp, 11 predicted proteins | sample PPLLaktember2015_6_FD_79335 | JGI IMG/M metagenome (GOLD analysis project Ga0105107, IMG submission 79335) | Freshwater sediment microbial communities from Prairie Pothole Lake near Jamestown, North Dakota, USA - PPLs Lake P8 Core (1) Depth... | ecosystem: Environmental > Aquatic > Freshwater >... | reverse complement strand
GTCGCCCGCGAGCAGCGCCGCGGGCGGGCCGTCGGCCGCCACCGCACCGTCCCCGAGCAGCACCAGTCGGTCGGCCACGCCGAGCATCAGGTCGGCGTCCTCGCTCCCCACGACCACCGCCGCCCCGCGGGCGGCCTCCGCCCGGAGCAGGCCCCGGAGCGCCGCGCGGCCCGAGGCGTCGAGGGTGGCGCCCGGCTCGTCCAGCAGCCAAGCGGCCGGTTCGAGCGCCAGCGAGGCGGCGAGCAGCACCCGCTGCAGCTCCCCCGCCGACAGCGCCCGCGGGTCGCGTGCGGCGAGGTGCCCCGCCCCGGCGCGCGCGAGCGCGGCCGCGGCCGCGGCGAGGATCCGCTCGCGCGGCCATCCGTGGTTCGCCGGCGCGAAGCCGACCTCCGCCATTGCCGTCTCCGCGAAGCCCGACCGCTCCAGCTCGGGTTCCTCGCCCAGGACCGCGATCCGCCCGCCGGCGCACGGCTGCCGGCCGTCGTGCACCGGGGCGCCGTCGAGGGTCACCACCCCCTCGAGCGAGCCTCCGGTGAGGGCCGGGGCGAGGCCCGCGGCCACGCGGAGCAGCGTGCTCGCGCCGGCGCCCGGCGCACCGAGCAGCCACGTCACCTCGCCGCCGCGCAGCTCGAGCGAGACGTCGGCAAGCGCGTCCCGCGTCGCACCCGGATGGCGGAACCGGACCCGGTCGAGGCGGAGGGCGGTCACGCCGGGGGCCGGCCGAGGAGGCGCCACGCCAGCGCGGCCACCACCGCCGCCAGTGCCAGCGCGCGGAGGATCCGGTCGGTGGGGCGGTCGGCCGGCGGCTCGAGGGCGGTGCGCCGCGCGGTGCCGTCGAGGCCCCGGGCGGCGCAGGTCAACGCCCGGTCATCCGCCTCCGCGATGGCGCCGAGCAGGAGCGGGAGCCCCAGCGGCACCAGGGCCCGGAGCCGGCGGACCGGGCTCCCGGCCACGCTGAGGCCGCGCACCCGCTGAGCTGCGAGGATGCTTGCCGCCCGGCGCCGGAGGCGCGGGATCGCTTCGATGGTGGCCACCACCAGGAGGGCGGGGCCGAGCGGCCGGCCCCGCGCCGCGGCGGCGTCGAGGAAGGCCGCCGGCCGGAAGCCGCGGAGCACCGCCGTCGAGGCGAGGATGATCGCGCCGAGTCGCGCGCCCTGGCCCAGCGCGGTGCGGAGGCCGTCGGCCCGCCAGGTCAGGCCGAGCGCCGGGATCGGCGCGCCGTCGCCGAGCAGGCCGTGGAGGATGAGGAGGAAGAGCCAGATCGGGGCGACCACCGGTGCCGCGTCGCGGAACGCGCCCCGCGGTCCGGCCCCGGCCACCGCCGCGATGACCAGGCCAAGGAGGACCACGGGGCCGGCCGGCGCCGGCAGGAGCACCGCGAGCGCGGTGACTGCGCCGGCGAGGGCGAGCGGGGTGTAGGGGTGGAGCGGTGTCCCGCTCACCGGCCCGCCGCGGCCGCGCCGCGGGGGAAGCGGGCGGCCAGTCGCCGGGGGAGGCCCCGCAGCGCCGCCCCGACCAGGGCGAAGGTGATCGCCTTGTCGAGCAGGTCGAGCCCCACGCTGGCCACGCCCACCGCCTCGGCCCGGCTGAGCCCGAGGCCGACGAGGAGCGTCGTGACCGCCGTCGGCCCCGGCGAGGTCACGCCCTGGAAGACGTAGTAGGAGATGACCGCCGATGGCACGCCGGCCACCAGCCCGGTCAGGAGGCCCCAGCCCACCGCGCGCGGCAGGGAGCGGAAGCCGCCGGCCCCCGCCGCCGCCCACGCGACCAGCGCGATCAGCACCTGGATCGGGGCGAACGCCAGCATGTGCTGGCCGATCTGCAGCGCGGCCACCGCCTGGCTCACCAGCCCGGTGGTGATCCCCACCGCGGGCCCGGCCAGGCCCGTGGCGAGCACGGTGCCGATGGTGTCGAGGAACACCGGCAGGCCGAGCGCGGCGGTGAGCTGGCCGATCACCACGTTGAGGGCGACCGCGAGCGGGACGAGGGCGAGGATGCGCGCGGACACGGGTCGTGGGCAGCCGGGGGCGAAGCGCGTTAGAATCAATGGGTCATCGCGGGGCCCGGCAACCCCGTGTCACTCCGTACTCCGGCCATTGCCCCGAGGTCAGCCCCGTGTCCGCCCGCTCGTCGGTCCTCCTGTCGCTCCTTCTCGCGTCCGTCGTCGCCGCGCCGCTTGGCGCGCAGACCGCCGCGTTGCCGTCCGCCCCGTCTGCCGCCCCGGTTGGGCTGGACGCCCTGCGCCGTGACGCCAGCTACCTCGCCGGCGACGCCCTCGCCGGCCGGCTGACCGGTTCCCCCGGCGCCGACAGCGCCGCCGAGTACGTCGCGCGGCGGTTCCGCCAGGCGGGACTCCAGGCGCCGCCCAACGGCTGGTTCCAGCCCTTCACGGTCGCGGCCGACGCGCCCGCCGCGGCCCACGCCGGGGTCGGCGGCGCCGCCGGGAAGAACGTGATCGGCATCCTTCCCGGCCGGGACCCGGTGCTCCGGAACGAGGTGGTGATCGTCGGCGCGCACTACGACCACCTCGGCCTCGGCGGCAGCTTCGCCCTCGACCCCGACAGCACCGGGGCGGTGCACAACGGCGCCGACGACAACGCCTCGGGCACCATCGCGCTCTTCCGGATCGCGGAAGCGCTCCGGGCCGCGCGGCCGGCCCGGACGATCGTCTTCATCGCCTTCTCGGCGGAGGAGCTCGGGCTCCTCGGCAGCGCGCACTACGTCCGCGAGCCGGCCTACCCCCTCGCCGTCACCCGCGCGATGGTCAACCTCGACATGGTCGGGCGGCTCCGGAACGACCGGCTCATCGTGTACGGCTCGGCCACGGCGGCCGAGTTCCCCGCCCTGCTCGAGTCGCTCAACAAGGAGCACGGCTTCGCCCTCCACCACGAGGGCGACGGCTACGGCCGGAGCGACCAGTCGTCGTTCTACGCCGCCGGCGTGCCGGTGCTCCACATGTTCACCGACCTGCACGAGGACTACCACCGCTCCACCGACGACTGGGAGAAGCTCGACCTGGCCGGGCTGGCGCGGGTGGCCGACTTCTCCGCGGCCGTCGTGGCCGCGATCGCGAACCGGCCGGCGGCCCTCACCTTCATCAACCTGCCCCCGCCCCAGCCGCGCGCGGGCGGCGGCGGCTACGGCGCCTACCTCGGCTCCATTCCCGACATGGCCGGCGGCGTCCGGGGCGTCCGGCTCACCGGTGTCCGGAAGGACAGCCCGGCGGAGCAGGGCGGCATCCAGGCCGGCGACGTGATCATCCGCATCGGCACGAGCGAGGTCGCCGACCTGCAGGGGATGACCGACGCCCTCCGCGAGCACAAGCCGGGCGACGTGGTGGACATCGTGATCGTCCGCGACGGGACCGAGCGGACCTGCCGCGTCACCCTCGGGAGCCGCGGCGGCTGACGTGGCGGTGCTCGACGCCGACCGCGTGGTCGCGGCCCTCCGCGCCGCGTTCGCGCGGGAGGAAGGCCGCGAGTCGCTGCTCCGCCTCGCCGCCGAGCGGATCCGCGCCGCGGGGCCGCCGTACACCTCGGTGTACCTCTACATGCTGCACGGCGGCGAGCTGGTGCTCGAGGCGTCCAGCGGCCGCGAGACCGACCACGTGCGGATCCCGGTCGGCACCGGCGTGTGCGGCACCGCCGTGGCGACGGGGCAGGACCAGAACGTCGGCGACGTCACCGCGCTCGGGAACTACCTCGCGTGCAACCTCGAGACGAAGTCGGAGCTCGTCGTGCTGATCCGCCGGGGGCCGGCGGTGCTGGGCCAGATCGACGTGGACAGCGACGTGCCCGGTCCCTTCGCCGCGGACGAGGTGGAGGCGGTGCGGAGGGTGGCGGAAGCGCTCGCCGTCCTGCTGTGACCGGGCACGGGGCACTGGGCACTCCCTGGGCCCTGGGCACCGGGCACCGGGCACCGTGCAGGTAAGGGGCGTCGACCTCTTCGAGCTTCGCGTCGGCACCGGCCCCGCAGCCGTCGTCCTCCATGGCGGCCCCGGTGCCCATCACGACTACCTCCGCCCCGGCTTCGACCGCCTCGCCGCCCGGCGCACCCTCGTCTACTACGACCAGCGCGGCGGCGGCCGCTCCCCGGTGCCCCGCGACGTGCCGGTCGGCTGGACCGAGCACGTGGCCGACCTCGAGGCGCTCCGGGCCGCGTGGGGGATCGAGCGGCTCCCCCTGGTCGGCTACTCCTGGGGCGCCCTCCTCGCGCTGCTCTACGCGCTGGAGCACCCGGAGCGGGTGGAGCGGCTCGCGCTGGTCTCGCCGGCGCCGGCCTGGCGCGCGGCCCGGGAGGAGTTCGAGCGGCGCTTCCAGGCGCGGTCGCAGGCGCCCGGCCTCGTCGCGGCCCGCGAGGCCCTCCGCGCGAGCGGCCTCCGCGAGGCCGACCCGGCCGCGTACCAGCGCCGCGCCTTCGAGCTCTCGGTGGCCGGGTACTTCCACGACCCGGCCCGCGCCGCGGAGATGACGCCGTTCCGGGTGACCGGCCGGACCCAGCAGGAAGTGTGGGCCAGCCTCGGGGACTTCGACCTCCGGCCCCGCCTCCCCGCGCTCGCGGTGCCCGCCCTGGTGCTCCACGGCGACGACGACCCCATCCCGCTCGACGCGGCGCGCACGGTGGCGGAGCTCCTCGGCGCGGCGTTCCATGTCGTGCCGGACTGCGGTCACGCGCCGCACGTCGAGGCGCCGGACTCGCTGGAGGCGGTCGCCGGGTTCCTCGGCTGAACCCCGCCTTGCGCCCCGGCACGACGGCGACCATCCTTTGCGGCCCTTCACCCCCGGAGCGGGAATGCAGGAGTCCCCGGCACGGAAGCGTGTCGCGCTCGTCATCGGGAGCGGCGGCGTCAAGTGCGCCGCCGCCGTCGGCCTCCAGGAGGCCTTCGCCGACGCCGGCATCCCGATCGACCTCGTCGTCGGGTGCAGCGCCGGGAGCATCTTCGCCGCCGCCACCGCCCTCGGCTGGTCGCCCGCCCGCACCACCGAGGAGGTCGGCCGCCTCTGGACCAGCGAGTCGGCCGGGCACACCCGCCGGTTCGCGTTCCTCCAGGCGGCCTTCCCCCGCCTCTTCGGGTTCGACGCCGAATTCGGCTTCCGCGACGACCGCCGGCTCCGCACCCGCCTGCGCGACGCCTTCGGCGAGACGACCTTCGCCGAAACCCGGCTGCCGCTCTTCATCACCGCCACCGACTTCCATACCGGGGAGCAGGTCATCCTCGGCGACGGGCTCCTCCGCGACGCGATGCGCGCCAGCATCGCCCTGCCGTTCGTCTTCGCGCCCACGCGCGTGAACGACCGGCTGCTGATGGACGGCTTCCTCTCCGACCCGGTGCCGGTGAACGTCGCGATGCAGGAGGGCGCCGGCATCATCGTGGCGATGGGCTTCGAGAGCCCGCGGATCCACCGGGTCTCCACGCCGATGCGCCTGGCCCTCCAGCTCACCGGGGTCATGTCGAACAACCTGCTCCGCTCCCGCTTCGCGTTCCACAACGTCTCGCACCACTCCGAGGTGATCCCCATCCTGCCCGACTTCCAGGGCCAGCGGGTGAACATCTTCGACACCTCCCGCATCCCGTTCGTCATCGAGGAGGGCCGGCGCGAGGCCCAGACGCACATCCCCTACATGCGCCGCCTCCTCGCGGAGGGCTCCTGGTGACGCCGGCGCCCGAGGCCCCCGCCCGCGTGCTCGTGGTGGACGACACCGAGCTCAACCGCGACCTGCTCACCCGCCGGGTGCAGCGCCTCGGCCACGAGGTCCGCACCGCCGAGAACGGGCGGGTCGCCCTCGAGCGGCTGCGCGAGGAACCGTTCGACGTCGTGCTGCTCGACGTGATGATGCCGGAGGTCGGGGGCGAGGAGGTGCTCCGCACGATGAAGGGCGACCCGGCCCTCCTCCACGTGCCGGTCATCATGATCTCCGCCCTGGAGGACGCCGAGGTGGTGGCGCGGTGCATCAGCCTCGGCGCCGACGACTACCTGCCCAAGCCGTTCGACCCCTCGATCCTCCGGGCCCGGCTGGGCGCGTCGCTGGCCAAGAAGCGGCTCCACGACCGGGAGCAGGTCTACGCCCGGAGCCTCGAGCGCGAGCTGGAGATCGGCCGCGAGATCCAGCGCTCCTTCCTCCCGGCGACGCTCCCCACCCTTCCCGGCTGGGAGGTGGCGGCGGACCTCCAGCCCGCGCGCCAGGTGTCGGGGGACTTCTACGACGTCTTCCCGATGGCGGGCGGGCGCGAGCTGGCCCTGGTGGTGGGCGACGTCTGCGACAAGGGCGTCGGCGCCGCCCTGTTCATGGCGCTGATCCGCACCATGATCCGGGCGCTGGCCGAGCAGTCGGACGGCGCGCGCTGGACCGACCAGGGCCGGGACGGGGAGCGCCGCCGGGAGGTGGCGGACCGGGTCGAGGCCCGCCGCGGCCACCTCCGCCGCACGCTGACCCTCACGAGCGAGTACCTCGCCGGCACCCACGGCGACACCAACGTCTTCGCCACGATCTTCATCGGCATCCTCGACGGCGAGACCGGCGTCCTCGACTACATCAACGCCGGCCACGAGCCCCCGCTCGTCGCCGGGGCCGGGCGCACCGCCCGCCTCGAACCGAGCGGGCCCGCGATCGGGCTGATGCCGGGAATGGCGTTCGTGGTGGAACGGGTGGAGCTGGCGCCGGGCGAGCACCTGCTGGCGTGGACCGACGGCGTCACCGAGGCGCGGAACACCGCCGGGGAGCTGCTGGGGGAGGAACCGGTGCTCGCCGCGGCGGGCGCCGCGGCACCGACGGCGGCGGCGGCGCTGGACCGGGTGCGGGGCCTGGTGGAGCGCCACGCCGCCGGCGCGGAGCCGGCCGACGACGTCACGCTCCTCGCGGTGCGCCGCGCCGGCTGAGCCGGCTCAGCCGGTGAAGCTGGCCCGCGCGGCGGCCTCGTCGGGATACAGCTTGAGGATGCCGGTGAAGCCGCTCAGCTCCAGCACCTTCCGGACGTGCTCGCGCACCGCCGCGAGCCGCACGTCACCGCCCCGCGCCCGCGCCTCCTTCGTGGCACCGAGCAGCACCCGGAGCCCCGCGCTGCTGGTGTAGTCCACGTCGGCCAGCACCAGCACGAAGCGGGTGCCGCCCGCCGCGCTCTCCGCCTTGATGGCCTGCTCGAGGTCCGGCGCGGTGAGGCCGTCCACGCTGCCGGCCAGCCGCACCATCGTCACCTCGTCACCGCGCTCCACGTCGATCTTCATCAGGTCGTCCTGTCAGGTTCCGGACGCCGGGCGGCTGCCGTCGAGGCGGCGCACCAGCGTCACTTCGTTGCCGCCCGCGGCCAGGGGCCGGTGGCGGATCTCGTGCATCAGGCGACGCACGAGGTACCATCCGAGCCCGCCCACCCGGCGCTGCTCGAGCGAGGCGTCGAGGTCCGGCTCCGGCGCCAGCCGCGGGTCGAACGGCCTCGCGTCGTCCTGCACCACGGCCGTGACCGTGCCCGCGCCGCCCTCGATCCGCAGCACGAGCCGCGTGGCCCCGCCGTGGGTGATCGCGTTGGTCACGATCTCCTCCACGGCGAGGCGGAGGTCCTGCGCCGCGTCGAGCGCCGCTCCCGCGGCGTGGGCGCGCTCCGCCACCCAGGCACCCATCCCGGGCAGGGCGTCGAGTGCCGCGGGCCACTCCCGCGCGCCGGCGTCCATCCCGGGCTAGCGACTGCCGGCGCCCGGCGGGCATGCCGCCGCGGGCGCGACCGGCATCCCGTACGCCGCGAGGAACAGCTCCGGGTCGCTGGGCGGCCGCAGCCCGCGGAAGACGGCCCCCTCCGCCCGCCCCACGCACGCCCCGCCCCAGGGCACCGGGAAGCGCCCCACCAGCGGTGCAGCGGCGATGTTGAGCGCGGAGCCCACGCCGACCCGCGCGGCGGCCAGCCGGTCCCGCAGGAGGGCGCTCACCGCCGCCAGGTCGCGCCGGTCGAGCGACCCGCCGGCGAGCGCGAGCGACACCAGCCGGAGGGAGTCGCGCTCCCCCTCGAAGTCGCCCACGAAGGCCACCGTGTCCACCCGCCCGCGGCGGCCCTGCATGCCGTAGGTCACCCGTACGCCGCCGGCCGCCGGCACCGCGCGGACCCCGGTGACCAGGAGGTCCTCGCCCCGGCCGCCGCACGCCGTCTTGTCCGGGCAGGGGCGCCAGGCCTGGGCGCCGCCGAGCACCGCCTGGCTCAGTGCCAGCGAGATCTCCCGCGCGTCGAGCGGCACGTCGAACGGCACCAGGAGGTCGGGGGTGGGCGGCAAGCCGAACGCCGAGGTGAGCGCGTCCCGGAGGCTGTGGAGGCGCACCGTGGCGCGCCGCGTGCCTTCCGCGGCCGCCTGCCGCTCCGGCTGCGCCGCCGTGGAGATCGACCCGCCCAGGACGTAGGAGCCCGACCCGGGCAACTCCGCCATCGCGTCGCCGCCCGGGGCCGGGGTGAGGGGCAGGCCCCGGCCCGCGCTGTCGGCCAGGGTGATGCCGAGCCGGGAGTACGGCTGGCCGAGCACCTGGACCATCAGGCGGTCCCGCACGCCCTCGCCGGCGGAGAGGGCGATGGCCGTGCGGAAGCGGGCCCGCGCATTCGCCGCCGCCGGCGACTCCACCCGCTGCGTGCAGGTGAGCACGCCCTTCTCCCGGTAGAACCCGCGCCGGGCGCTCGCCGACACCGAGAGGGTCACCTCGCTCACCCCGGGGCCGGTGGCGCGGCGCGGCGTCACCGCACCCGAGGCGCGCGCCTCGGACTGGCGCCACTCGCGGCCGCACGCCTTGGTGCGCTCGTCCCCGGCCCCGGCCTCCTGGAGGTCCACCGGCGCGCCGAAGGCCCCGGTCGTGTCGCGGCGGCCGCGGGCGGTGCCGGCGGTGACCTCCACCGCGACGTCGCCCCGGGTGGTCACCGTCAGCGCATAGGGCCGGTCCTCCGGCACGCGGACGGGGGGCGGGGTCGCCGCGGTGACGTCGGGGGCCGGCGCGGCCGGCGGCGCGGAACCGCCGGCGGCACAGGCCGCCAGCGCGAGGAGCGGAAGGGGGAAGAGGGCGCGCATCGGGTCGGGTCGGTCTCCGTGGTCAGGCGCCCCCCGGCGCGCGCGGAGGCGCGGCCAGGAGCGCGTCGATCTTGCCCATCAGCCGGGCGAAATCCACCGGCTTGGTGTCGTAGTCATCGGCCCCCGCGGCCAGCGCCTGGCCCCGGTCGCCCGCCATCGCGTGCGCGGTGAGGGCGAGCACCGGGATGGCCGCGATCGCGGGGTCGGCCCGGAGCTGCCGGATCGCCTCCCAGCCGTCGAGCACCGGGAGGCTCAGGTCCATCACCACGAGGTCGGGACGCTCCGTGCGCGCGGTGTCGAGGCCCTCGGCCCCGTCGCCCGCGAGGACCACGTCGAACCCCCGGCGGGCGAGCCGCCGGGAGAGCATGTCGCGATTGAGCTCGTTGTCCTCGACCAGCAGGATCTTCGCCATCGTCAGGCCTCCGGCGCCGTGCCGAGCACGCGATGGAGCTCGGCCGCCAGTTCCTGCTCCTCCAGGCTGAGCTTGTCGAAGATCCGGCGCACGCTGAGCCCCAGGATCTCCCGCTCGTCGGTGGTCAGGTCCCGCCCGGTGACGACCACCACCGGGATGGCCTCGGTGCCGTCCCGGGCGTGCAGCTCGTTGAGGAAGCCGAACCCGTCCAGCACCGGCATCTGGAGGTCGAGCAGGATCAGGTCGGGCGTGGCCTCGTCCAGCCGGGCCAGCGCCTGGCGGCCGTCCTCCGCCTCCATCACGCTCCAGCCCTCCTGGCCGAGCATCGCCACCAGCCGGCGCCGGGCCACCGGGTCGTCGTCCACCACCAGCGCCGTCCCGCTGCCGTGCTCGTGCCGGAGCCGGCGCACCACCTCGACCAGGCGGTCGCGGTCCACCGGCTTCGTCAGGTACTCCGCCGCGCCGAGCGCCATGCCCATGCTCCGGTCGTCCACCACGGTGAGCATCAGGACGGGCACCCCCGCCAGCACCGGGTCCTTCTTGAGCTCCCGGAGGACGTGCCAGCCGTCCCCGCCCGGCATCATCACGTCGAGGATGATGGCGGCGGGGTGGAGCTGCCGCGCCATCGCGAGGCCCTCCTCGCCCGAGCCCGCGCCGATCACCGGCATCCCCTCCTTCTCCAGGATGCGGCGGACCAGGTCGTGCATCGTCGGGTCGTCGTCCACCAGCAGCACCAGGCCCGCCCCGGCGCGCTGGCGCACGTGCTCGCCGGTGACCCGGATCGCGGCCTGCTCCACCGAGGTCGGCAGCCGCAGGGTGAAGGCGGAGCCGTGGCCGGGCGCGCTGTCCACCGTCACCTCGCCCCCCATCATCTCGACGAAGCGCTTGGTGATCGCGAGCCCGAGCCCGGTGCCGCCGTACTTCCGCGTGGTGGAGGCGTCGGCCTGGCTGAAGGGCTGGAACAGCCGCTCGAGCTGCTCCGGCGTCATCCCGATGCCGCTGTCCCGGACCGCGAAGCGGAGCACCTGGCGGCCGTCCGCCTCCTCCCGGCCCACCTCGAGCGTGATCGTCCCCTGCTCGGTGAACTTCGATGCGTTGCTCAGCAGGTTGAAGAGCGACTGCCGCAGCTTGGTGAGGTCGGCGTGCATCGCCCCCACCTCGTCCGGGCAGTCCACCACCAGGGTGTTCCCCTTCTGCTTCACCAGCGGCTGGATGGTGTTCACCACGTCGTCCACCATGTGGCGGACCTCGAAGGTCTCGAGGTAGAGGTCCATCCGGCCGGCCTCGATCTTCGAGAGGTCGAGTACGTCGTTGATCAGCTGCAGCAGGTGGCGCCCCGCACCGTGCACCTTGCGGAGGTCGGGCACGAGGGCGTCGAGGCCGGTCTCCGTGGCCTCCTCCTCGAGCATCTCGCTGTAGCCGATGATCGCGTTGAGCGGGGTCCGGAGCTCGTGGCTCATGTTGGCCAGGAAGCGGCTCTTCGCCCGGTTGGCCTCGTCGGCCGCCTCGCGCGCCTGCCCCAGCTTCGCGTTGCTCTCCTCCAGCTCCCGGGTGCGCTGGTGCACCTTGTCCTCGATGGTGGCGTAGGTCTGCCGCATGTCCGCCGCCATCCGGTTGAACGCGTGCGCCAGCACCCCGACCTCGTCGCGCGAGCGCACCGGGATCGGCTCCGGCCACTCCCCCTCGCCCAGCCGTGCCACCGCCCCGTGGATGGTGCGGAGGGGCCGGAGCAGCCCGCGCACCAGCAGGAAGAGCAGGAGCGACGTGCCCAGCGCCACCAGCGCCACCGCCGGCAGCACGCCCTCCGCGACCTCGCGCGTCGCGCTGCGGGCCGCGTCCTTGAACGGCGCGAAGGGCGTCCCGGCGTACACCACGCCGACGATCCCGCCGCCGAT
>Ga0105107_10002901_pt1 | contig 11342 bp, 8 predicted proteins | sample PPLLaktember2015_6_FD_79335 | JGI IMG/M metagenome (GOLD analysis project Ga0105107, IMG submission 79335) | Freshwater sediment microbial communities from Prairie Pothole Lake near Jamestown, North Dakota, USA - PPLs Lake P8 Core (1) Depth... | ecosystem: Environmental > Aquatic > Freshwater >... | reverse complement strand
GATTCAAGGAACCGGTGCTCATTCATCAGAAGATCATAACCCATTAGCTGATGGGCCGTCAGAAGGTCCGCAATATTTTTTGTTTTCACTTCCGGCGTGGACCACTTCCGGTAATTTCCATAATCATGGTTACCGGTGCTGGAGAATACGCCCAACGGCGCGCGAACCTTCGAAAAAACAGAGATGTAGTCGTCCACTTCGTCCGTTTGATAGTTCACGAGGTCGCCGGTGAATAGGATCACATCGGTTTTTTCCTTCAGCATCATCTCGACGCCGCCCTGCACTGCGACCTTGTTGAACAAAGTGCCCGCATGGATATCCGATATTTGTCCGATGCGGATGCCATCGAAAGCCTTTGGAAGGTTTGGGAGGTAAATGGTTTTTCGTATCACCCGGTAATCCGTAGCACCGGATAAGATACCCGTTACCATGGAGGCAAAAGGTACCAACCCGGCAGCAATGGCGGTCTTGTCAAAAAATTGCGAGCGTGTGATCGGCTTTCCCGGGATTTGTTTTGTTGCGCGTATCTTAATATGACGGATCAGCCTTCTCGTGTTGACCTGTATGTCATCGATGAAGATCACGAGGATAGTCAGCAGCTTTGAGCTGTATATAATGACAACGATGGTGATCACCCACTGACGGGCACTCATGTCCTTATAATAAGGGTCTGAGAGATTGTACCAGACAACGACGGAGATCGCCAGCGCTGTCATTAACCAGATACCGCTGCGAACACACTTTCTCCAGAACACGGAGAAATGGCGGGTCGTGCGGTAGATGGATGTATAGATGTAAACATCTATGATGACAAGCAGAAATATTTGTAACGGGAGACTCTCCTGCAGCATTTTTAATGTGTTAAGGTACAAGAGTGTTCATGTGCTCATGTTTCGGACTCCACTATTTACACTTTTTAGATTTGGTATCAGGCTTCACAAGTCATCCTTACTATTCACGTCACCATTGAGGAAACACCAGCACATGAACACATGAACACATGAACACATTAACACATTAACACATTAACACATTAACTCGACAACCGTCAGCTCCGGCGGCATCCCGATCCTTCCCGGATACCCCAAATATCCGAAACCGCGGTTAACATACAAAAACTGGTTTCCTTCCTGATACAATCCCGACCATTGTTTATACGCGTACTGTGAAGGACTCCATTTAAAATCGCCGATCTGTACTCCAAACTGGAATCCGTGGGTGTGACCAGACAACATGAGATCAACATCAGGATAGTTCTTTCTTACCTGTGCATCCCAGTGGCTGGGATCGTGGGACAGCAGGAGCTTCACCGGCGCATCTTCCGTTCCTTTCCAGGCCCGATCAAGTTTGCCGTACTTGGTAAAGCCGCGCTCACCCCAGTTTTCGTTGCCGAGGATAGCAATTTGATCAGCTCCTTCGCGCAGGATATGATGATCGTTCATCAGCAGCCTGTATCCTAACAGCTCATGTGCTTTTATGAGGTCCCGGAAATTGCTGCGCTTTTCCTCCTGTGAACTCCAGCTGTGGTAATCACCGTAGTCGTGATTTCCAGTTACAGAAAACACGCCAAGGGGCGCTTTCAGTTTATCAAATACATTAATATAGTCGCGAACCTCTTTAGCTTCATTGTTCACCAGGTCGCCGGTAAAGAAGATCACATCCGGTTTTTCCTTCATCAGCATTTCGACCCCGCCCTTTACAGCTGTTTTATTGAAGAAACTTCCCGAGTGGATGTCTGAAATATGGCCGATGCGGATACCATCAAAAGACTTTGGAAGATTCGGAAGATTTACTTTCACACGCCTGACGCGATAGTCATGCGCTCCGGAAATAATCCCGTAAGCCATAGTGCCAAAGGGAACTGCTGTAGCAATGAGCGCTGCCCTGGTGAGGAACTCGGAACGGGGAATGGCTTTTCCGGGAAGACTTTCGGTCGCGCCTTTGTTGAACAGATCGGCCACCCACCGCACACCGCGCTGGATATCGTCGGTAAAAACGAAAAGTATACCGATGGTTTTGGAAAAGTAGGTGGCAAACAGTCCGGTAAGGATCCAGTTCCTCATACCGGTCGTGATCCTGTAGGGATCCGCGAACAACCACCACGAGAGCGCGGCAATACACAATGTCGTGGGGATCCAGAATCCATACCGGATGATGCTTTTCCAGAGCGGTGACCAGTCTTTGCTGACAGCAACCACTGCCTGGAAGAGGTAGATATCCACCAGCAGAAAGAAGATCACGAAAAAAAGAAAGGTCATAATACGGGGTCTCATAAATAGAAAAAAGACGTCTTGGAATTTAAGACGTCTTTATAACACAGATTATTGTATATCAATTCAATGCTACTGCACCTTCTGTTCCGGAGGCGGGTTGGGTGCGCACACCGTAGATCCGTTCCTTCAGCTTGGCTGCCAGCAGGTAGAGCACGGGTACTACCACCAGGGTCAGGAATGTTCCGAAGAGCAAACCAAAGATCATGGTCCATGACAAGGGCGCCCAGAAAGCGGCGTTGTCCCCGCCAAAGTAAATCTGCGGATCAAAATTGGTGAACAGCGTCACGAAATCGATGTTGAAGCCAACAGCCAGTGGGATGAGTCCGATGGTGGCTGCCATTGTGGTCAGCAGAACAGGCGTCATTCTTGTTTTCGCAGCCTCGACAATGGCTTGATACAATGGTACACCCTGCGACCTCAGAAGCTCGGTGAATTCCACGAGAAGGATCCCGTTCCGAACAACAAGTCCTGCCAGGGCCATGATGCCTACTCCTGTCATGATAATAGATATCTCCATTTTAAATAACGAAAACCCGATCAGAACACCGATAACGCTGAAAATAATCTCAGACAGAATGATAAGTGGTTTACTGACGGAATTGAATTGAGTAACCAGGATCATAAACATCAACGCACCGGCCAGTCCAAAAGCAAGCATCAAAAAAGCTCCGGTTTCGGCCTGGTCTTCCTGCGCGCCTGTCATTTCCACGGTCACACCATCGGGAACATCAAATGATTTCAGGCGCTCCTGAATGTCAGCAACGACTGCATTTTCGTTATGGCTGGCAAGAACGTTGGAAGACAAGGTGATGACCCGTTTCAGGTCAATTCTTTTGATCCCTGCAAAACTATTTGAATACTCCACGGTGGCTACGGACGAAAGAGGAACCTGGCGAACCACGCCGCCCATTCCCATATCCCTGTATGTTATGGGGATATTGATAAGCGTATTCACATCGTTGCGCTGATTTTCCTTAATCCTGAGCTGAATAGGATAGTCGTCATTAGCGTCGCGGAACCTGGAGATCTCGTATCCATATACGGCCGTACTGATTGCCTGTCCGATCTGCCCTGTTGAAATACCTTCGCGGTTGGCTTTCTCGCGATCGATGTTGATTACAATTTCCGGTTTGTCGCTTTGAAAATCCGACTTAAGTTCTTCGACACCTGGAACTTCCTGGGCGACCAGGAACCGTTGCAGGCTATTGGCTGTTTTAACGAGCAGTTCAAAATCATCTGCAGCCACCTCAATATTGACCGGCTTACCGGTGGGCGGGCCGTTAGCTTCGGAATTAACCGATATCTCCGCACCGCGGATTCCCTTAACGGCATCCCTGATCTCATCCATAAACGCGCGCGTTGACTGACCCTGCCGCTCTGAGAACTTAACAAATGCTACCGTGACTTTTCCCAGGTGCGGAGTGGCCTGTGTGCCGGCGTCAAAGGGGTTATCGCTTGCACCGATGGCTACGTTTGAAATAACGGATTCAACAACGGAATTATCGACTCCGATAGCACTGATCACCCTGTCCTCCACGATGCTCGTGATGGAATCGGTCACCCGCTGATCAGTTCCGATTGGCATTCTGATATACGTATAGATAAAATTCGGATCACCATTCGGGAAGAAAACCACAGGAGGCTGTCGGATGCCTGTGAATACAATTGCGAAAATAAAGAGCCCAATGACTCCGACGGCTACCCAGATCGGCCGATAGCGGTACAGACACCAGGTCAGCAATCTTTTATATCCAGTCTGAACTTTTGGCCACGTCGAATTCTGGAAACCGGAAATGACGTTTTTTAGAAAGAAATGGTGCAACACATACAACAGGTAAATGAAAACGATGAAGTTTCCAAGGCCGACACTGATCATATAAAAGATCAGCGCAATGGCAGCAAAGATCACGCTGGTAACCTTGAACCCCCTGGTCATTTTAGACTCGCCTTCCACGTCGTGCTTGTGCGGCTTCATGAAATCGGCGGCAAAAACAGGGTTGATGATATAGGCAACCACCAGGGAAGCCAGCAATGCCACGATCAATGTAATGGGCAGGTACATCATGAACTTTCCGATAACTCCAGGCCAGAAGGCCAACGGAATAAAAGGAGCCAACACCACGAGCGTTCCCGTTAATACAGGCAGAAACACTTCACCCGCAGCGATCTTGGCTGCTTTGCGAATCGGCACTTTGCCGTTGTCAAAAACGCGGTGGGTATTCTCTATTACCACAATGGCATCGTCGACAACGATACCGAGTGCCAGCAGAAATGAGAACAAGGTCATCATGTTGAGTGTAAAGCCTATCGCCGGAAACACGAGGAAAGCAATAAAGCTGGATATCGGGACAGAGAGTCCCACAAAGATGGCATTGGTCACACCCATGAAAAACATCAGGATAATCGTTACCAGCGCAAACCCGATGATGATAGTATTGATGAGGTCGTGAAGGGTGACGCGGGTGTTCACAGACTGATCGGCGGTGACCGTCACTTTAAGGCCGTTCGGAAGAAGACCATTTTCATAGTCCTTGATGATAGCGTTGATCTTATCCGCGGCTTCAACAAGGTTTTCACCGCTGCGCTTAATAACATTGAGCGTAATTACATTCTTCTTATCCAGCCGCGCAAAACTTTCCTGTTCCTTGTGTGTATCCACTACTTCAGCGATATCCTTCAGAAAAACTTTACCTCCCTGGATAGACCCGATTACTGTATTGGCAATTTCACGGGCATCGACATATTCGCCATTCACACTCAGCGAGCGCTTCATTCCGTCAACCGAAAGCTGACCGCCGGGAATCAGCACGTTCTCTCCGCCAATAGCCTGAGAGATATCACCCAGGTCCACTCCTGCCAGCGCCGCCTTGTAAATATCCACGTTGATCTGGATCTCCCGGTCGAGAGCACCGACAATATCGACCCTGCGAATTTCCTTCAGACTCTCAAACCGGTCTTGCATCAATTCCGCATAACGCTTGATAGTTTTCAGATCGTAGTCCCCGGAAAGGTTGACGAACATGATAGGCATTTCGGAAATATCGATCTCCATAACAATAGGGTCATCGGGAAGATTGCCGGGCAGGTCGGGCTTGGCGCGGTCAACTGCGTCGCTTACTTCCCGTTTTGCCTCATCAACATCCACATCAGCCTCAAACTCGATGATCACGTTTGAAAAATTCTGAATGGAATTACTGGAAATCTTTTTAACGCCGGCAATGGATTTCACCTGCTTTTCAATATGCTTCGTAATCAGGTTCTCAATGTCCGTCGGAGCAGCCCCCGGATAAGGGGTCGCCACATAGATCTGAGGAAAAATCACTTCGGGAAAGTTTTCCTTCGGAAGGGTGATGTAGGTGACAATACCCATGAGGCATATGATCACGGTCGCCACGTAGATGCTGACCTTATTGTCGATGGCCCAACTGGTGGGTTTGAATTCTTTTTCGATGTCTTGCATGTTTTAAAATTTTAGGCTGGAACCGGTTCGCTTTCGGCATGGCCATTAACCATGCCGAAGCGGTAACCTCTGAACTGTTTCCTTATATCTTTATGTAATCCCCGTCATTGAGACCCTGGTATCCCACTGTGATCAGTTTTTCTCCTGCGTTCAGTCCCTTCACGTGCGCAAGGTTCCCATACACTCCCTCGACGGTGATCACTTTCCTTGTCGCAACCATATGTCTGCCTCTTTCCTCGGCGACGTACACAACCTTCTCACCATTGATTTCCTGAACGATGTTGATCGGAACCACGAGGGCATCCGGATCAGATTGAAAAATGATCTTTACTATCGCCGTCATGTTCGGACGAAGATCCGGGTTTGAAGGAAGCGCTACCTCGACATTAAAGGTGCGTGATAACCGGTCTATAGTCCTACTGACAAAAGTCACCTTCGCTTCTACCTCTTTGTCCAGCTCGGAAATATTTACGAGGACCTTGTCACCCTTCTTGATATCGGTCACATACGCTTCCGACACCGGAGCCTGAATTTTCAGATCAGAGGTATTCACTACCCGCACGGCCGGCGCTCCCGGTGCGATGTTCTCGCCAACCTTGACAGTAATTTCGTCAACGGTCCCGCTGATGGGGGATTTGATCCTGGTTTTGTCTTTCTGCTCGCGAAGGGACGCGAGTTGTTTTTCCAGAGACTCCTTGCCGGTTTTGGCCTGAAGGAACTGCACCTCCGTACCGATCTTCTGATCCCACAGGTTCTTCTGACGCTCGTAAACGGATGTCGCCAGTTCGAGCTGCGCCTCCATGTACTCGATATTCCTTGACATGACCGAATTGTCGATCTGTGCAAGTACCTGACCCCTTGAAACCGACTGTCCTTCGGTTACATAAACGTTCGTGACCACCCCCATCATTTCAGCGCTCACCAGCACGTTGTTGTCAGACTCAATATGGCCCTGTGTTTGCACATAGTGATCAAATTTTTGAACTGCAAGTTCGGAAACGCCGACGTCCTTCGCCCTCACGGCCACGACTGAGTCGGGATTTTCCTGCGAGATTTCGCTCTCCAGTTTCTGGATCTCCTTCGTAAGGCTCGCCTGCTGCTCCTTTAGCTCTGCGAGGCGTGCGGCCTTGTCATCCTCACGGGTAGTGGCACTGCACGCTGCCAGAAACACAGCAATGACTCCGGCAACGGCAATTCGGGTAAATACATTGAATTTCATAAAAGGGGTGTTTATAGCTTCGGTCATATGATTATTTCTGTTCTTCATTTGTCTGGGGCAACAATTTGCCATATGCTTTATCGAGATCCACTTTTGCGATCAGCGCATCGTATAAAGCGTTGTAATAATTTATTTGAGATTCTTTAAGGCTGGCTTCCGCATCGATCACTTCGAGATTGGATCCTACGCCCTGTTCATATTTTATTTTTGTGATCCGTGCGATGTTTTCCGCGAGTTTGGTATTAGCGCTCTGGGATTCCAACGTCTTGATGGCATTCAGGTAACTGATGGCAGCCTGCCTTACCTCCAGGTCAATGGCCGACTTCAGGGAGGTGAAGTTGTTCTCGATCTTCATGAGATTGATCTTCGCCTGCTGCAACCTGTACGACCGCTGTAAGCCGCTGAAGATGGGAATGTTCAGGTTCACACCAAACGTACTGAACGAATACCATTTGTCCGGTCCGACCTCTTCCGTGTCCGGAACACCACTGCTGTTTGTTTTAAACAAGCCACTGATATTGGGAGACTGCGTGCTGTATCCAAGGTTCGCAAATGCTGACAGACTCGGAAGCGCAGTGGAAAACTTATTGCGCACATCCAGGTTCTGCAGATTGCGGGTTGCCTCCAGCAATTGATAATCACTGCGCTGGGTATAATCCCATTCCAGTTCATAATTCTTCAACAACCCTTCATCCACCTGCAGGGAAGCGATATCTCCTGTCACCTCCAGCGGTTGATCCATCGGATAGTTCATCTGGAATTTTAAGAGGTGGACGGTCAGCTCCTGAAGGTTGTAAAATTTATCGCGTTCAGCCCTCAGGTTATTCAGCGTCACCTGTATCCGGTCAACGTCAATTCCTTCAGCAAATCCATTTTTGTGCAATGCCTGGGTTGTCCTCAGCAGGGAATCCACCCGGGCGATGTTGTTGTCAAACAGATTCATCCTGTCTTTATTGATCAACACTCCGTAAAAGGCTTTGGTCACCTGTTGAATGGTCTGTTCCTTTGACTGTGTAGTACTTTTTATGGACAGTTCACGGTATGCATTGGCAGCTTTCAATCCGACCAGGTAAGATCCGTTGAACAATATCTGATTTATGTTTAACGATGCATTTCCCGAGCTTCCCAGCTGAAAGAAATTTGGGAACGCCACCACATCGCCTGGCTGGATTCCCTGAATACCACTAAGATCAAAAAAGCTCTCTCCGCCCTCAGGATTGTATTGGGCGAAAAACCGGGGGAGTTTCTGATTGTGAAGCAATCCGACAGTAGCATCGACCTGAGGAAGACCGATACCACGCGTTTCCTTGACGCGCGCATCAGCAATCTCCTCGTCAAGCACTGCATTCTTTACGATGATGGAATTATCCAAAGCATATTGAATACACTCGTCAAGGGTTAAAGTTTTCGCGCCCGGGCTGTCCTGTGCCTCAGCCAATACAGGAACAAGCAAAACCATGAACAATATGTGATAAACACGTTTCATACTACAGTAGATTTGTGGGTGGACTGATTATTAACTTCTTTGTACTTCAGGTATAACTTTCTTCCTTTCTCCGTTAGCAGACCAAAAACAAAGTGGTCAAAGATCTGCATCTGAACTTCCGGTAACCGGTACGTCTCACGGGGAAACAATTCCTCGTTGAAAGCGATCTGAATCATCTCCAGACGCACCGCCGCGATGACCTCCGGATCCATTTCAGGTCTGAAATAACCCTCCGCGATCCCCTCTTTCAGGTTGCGCACAACCGACTCGCGAATGAATTTGTTCTTGTGGTTAAGCCACACATTCCACGCCTTCGGATGATACTTCTGAAGGTCGAAGAGCAGTGAGGGGTTCATATCCTGCAAATTCCTCCGCACACACTGCGACAGGTGGAACAGTTCTTCAATAGCATTTTGCGATTTCTTGCGGATCGACATGAACTCCTCCTCGTGCCGCTCCAGGTGCGTTTTGCACGTCACGGTCACAATATCTTCCTTGTCCGCAAAGTGCTGATACAGTGTCTTCTTCGATACCGACAAGTGCCGGGCGATGTCATCCATTGAGATACTGCGTACCCCGTACCGCATAAAAAGATCCTCGGCCCCTTTTTGTATTTTCTCCCTGATATTGTTCTCTTCCATGGTCGGCAAAAGTATGGAAACTTTGGATATAAAAAAAGTTTCCAACGTTTCCTTTAACGGCTACCGCTGTATTTTGGTTGGGGATTTTCAGGGAATTTGATTGAAATTTTTTGACTTAGGGGTTTCAAACGTTTGAACTACCCGTTTCACCCCCCTGCTGCGGACGGGCGGGGGAACACCATTTTTCACGCATTCTTGTCTTGAAACGCTCCCGCTCTTCCGGGGTCATCGACGACCATTTCTCATAATAGCGGTGTTTCCAGGAATGTCCACCATCGTTTCTGCATCCCTTACCGCCCCAGCCGCTGAAAAGGATCTTCGTCAGCAGCAACAAACCGAGAGCTTCCAGGAAGGTGAGTTCCGGACCGTGAAAAAGCAAAGGTACCAGCCAGTTCCAGAGAAACATGGTAATCGTACCCAGGACCAGCAGGAAGAGAATTCCCGCCAATACCCATTTTAAAATCCATTTGCCCTTTTTCATAACATCATATTTTTATCGGCTATCGGCCGTTTTACATTTCGTCATACAACTGCTGGAGTTTCTTCCTCAGCGCAAGGATAGCATAGCGCTTCCGGGACAACAGGGTATTGATGGATATCCCTGTTTCCTCCGAAATTTCCCGAAAGCTGCGATCCTCCATCTCATTGAGAATAAAGATCCGGCGCTGTTCTTCCGGCAGATCATCCAGTGCGTCCACGATCGCATCCCACAGCACTTCTTTCAGGTATGCGTCTTCAGGGGTGTTACCCAGGTCCGGAAGGATCTCCTGCAGCGTAAGGGGCGCATCATCATCAGAGCCCGTCTGCCAGGTCAGGTCGGTCCTCTTCGGGCGCGACGACTCCTTCCTGTAGCGGTCGATGATCTTGTTGCGCGCCACAGAAAATAGCCACGACGTGACGCGGTCCAGCGACTCGATGGTATCATAGCCTGCTACGAACTGAAAGAAAACATCCTGCAGAATATCTTCAGCCTCCTCCGAGGACGACACCCGGTTCCTGATAAAACTCAGGAGCCGGTCTTTTTCCCTCCGGAATGTCTTTTCTTTTATTTGCATGGCCAGGTCCATCACCCTTGCGCTGTTTACTTACAGAGTCGGGCGAAGGAAGATATTATTTTAGAAAACCTGAAATTTTCCGTAAAGTTGGCGCAATCCTGAAAAGGTGATCAAAGGCACAACGGTTTTTACCTGCAGGAACAAAGGGAATGATTCAGGAAAGCTTTATTCATTACCGCCGGAACCTCGTCCATTACGTCAAAGCAGGTAACGGAAATCAACCGCTTTTGGTTTTTCACGGCTTTGGCCAGGATCACACCTTATATGTTCCCCTCCTGAGGTCCCTGTCCGGGAAATATACCCTCTATATTATTGACCTGTTTTTCCACGGCAAGAGTGAGTGGAATGAGGGTGAACGCCCACTGGAGAAGTCGACGTGGACCAACATTCTCCAGGTGCTTTTTCAGGAGCAGCACATCACCACTTTTTCTGTGCTTGCGTATAGCCTTGGCGGGAAGTTTGCGCTTGCAACGATAGAAGGTTTTCCAAAACAGGTTAGAGAGGTTTTTCTTCTGGCTCCCGATGGGATCAAAACGAGTTTCTGGTACAGCCTCGCTACCTATCCGAAAGTATTGAGAAAATTTTTCAGGAGCATGATCTTTCGCCACGAACGGTTTCTCATGATCGCCGGCAGGCTGAACGGCCTCAATCTTGTTGACAAGGGGCTGATTCGCTTCGCCGACTATCAGATGAACACCGAGGCTAAACGGAAGCGCGTTTATTATTCGTGGGTGGTGTTCCGCCGGCTGACCTTCGACCTGAGAAAGATCGGAAACATCATCAACGACAACAATATCCGGCTCACCATGATCGTCGGCAAATACGACAAAGTGATCCGTCCCGAAAGCATGCGGCGGTTGCTCAAACACGTGCGGGATTATAAGCTCGAAATTTTAGAGAGCGGGCACACCGGGCTGATCGCGGAGAGTTTGCATCTGTTGATGAAGTAGGTGCCGGGTGCCAGTTACCAGTTGCCGGGTGCCGGGTTGCCAGTTACCGGGTGCCAGGTGGGAGCGCGCGGGCAACCTTTCTGTGAGTTTCGGGCGAGTTGTGCGTTGGTTTGGTGCCGGGTGCCGGTTACCAGTTACCAGTTGCCGGGTGCCGGGTTGCCAGTTACTGGTCGAGGCGATTAATTAAACGCCTCCGGACGTCAACGGCTACTCGACCAGTCCGAGATGATATTCCACAATACCGGGATTATTGTCACG
>Ga0105107_10002900_pt1 | contig 11344 bp, 7 predicted proteins | sample PPLLaktember2015_6_FD_79335 | JGI IMG/M metagenome (GOLD analysis project Ga0105107, IMG submission 79335) | Freshwater sediment microbial communities from Prairie Pothole Lake near Jamestown, North Dakota, USA - PPLs Lake P8 Core (1) Depth... | ecosystem: Environmental > Aquatic > Freshwater >... | reverse complement strand
CCTGTTCTGCGCCGATTCGAGTTCTTTTTTCGCCTCGTCGAGCGCGGTGCGAAGCGTGGTGCTGATGCCGATTTCAGAGCTGAGACGGGCGCGCAGCTCCACTTCGATGGCGGCCAGCGCCTGCGCGGCCGTGGCTTCGGCCTGCTGGCGCGCCTGTTCGGCGCGCTCCGTCGCGGCGTGTGATACCCGCTTCATCGCGGCGTCAATCACCGGCGTGTGGTCGGCTTCGTCGAGCGCCGCTTCGATGGAGGAGATTTGCCGGTCGAGCGCGGCTTGCAGCGTTCTGATCTGCTGTCGCCAGTTCTCGGAGACATGGCTGGCCAGCGTCTCGAGTGAACCGCGAATCTGAGTGTCTTCGTCCTGTTTCTTCATGGCGGCAGCACAATAGTTAGAGGCGCACTTCTCAGGCAGGCGCGTTAGCAATTGTGGTACCGCACGGGACACGCGGAGATTGTCGTCAAACCGCATTTCTGGTGCACGGTTTTGAAAGTGAACGGCAAATCTTGTAACGATCGTCATTGCGGCGCCAACCGGTACAGCGTGTCCTCCGTAGCGATGTACAGACCACCATCCCGACCTTCCGCGACGACGCGTAACGCCCCGATCCGATCCTTCAGCAGCCGTTCGGTGGCGGCGACGCGCGACGCGTTGGCTGGATCGAATCGCAGGCGAATCAATTCGCGTCCCGTCTCGGCGGCGATGAACAGGTTCCCCTTGAAGCCCGGCATCAGATCGCCACGATAGAACGCGGCAGATGCGGCGCCCGTTCCCGCCGGCAGGGCGTACGACGTGCGCATGGTTTGCGCCTGCTGCTCTGGCCCGGTGGCGACGCTGAGCCGGCCGCTGCCGGCTTCAATCCCGTCCACGACCCAGAGATGGCCGGTGGCGGGCTGCCAATCGAGTGCGTGGGGCCACGGATGGGCGGACGAGAAGATCGGAGTGGGACGAGGCTGATCGTTCGGCGTCGTTCCGTCCGTCTCGAGCCGCAGCACCTTACCGTTGTAGGTCGCGGCGTTGCCGGCGAGGCGTTCGTCGCCGGAACTGTCGAGCGCGACGTAAAGTTTTCCATCCGGCCCGACGCGCAGCGCGGCGCTGGCGCTGTCGAGTGACGCGGGGATGCGATCGAGCAGGACAGCGCGCTCGGCGAACATTCCATTGGCGAAGCGGAACCGCGCCAGCACGAACTGCTGCGCGTCGCGCGCCGCGGCCGACGCGTACAGCGCGTACATCATCCCGGTGTCGGCGAATTTCGGATCGAGGGCGATCGCCAGGAGGCCGCCCGCCGGAAGGCTTACTTCGCTCGAGAGGTCCAGCGCGACAGCGCCGACAGGAATGCCGTCTCGAATCACGCGGACAATGCCACCGCGTTCGGCGACGAAAATCGATCCGTCTGGCGCGAACGCCACGTCGGAGGGCAGCTTCAGGCCGCGGGCGAGGGGGGCGAGGTTCAGTTGCGTCTGCTCGACGGTCACGACGAGCGGCGTCGCGGCCGACTGTTGACTTGCGACCATGGACTGTCGACGGTCGACTATCGACTGTCGACCGTCGACTGCATTGAACGCCGCCGTTCCCGCACGCCGCATCTCGGGCGTCACCTCCATCACCGCCGAGTACGCGCGTTGCGCGTAACCCGGGTCGACGTTGTTGCCTTCGGCGTTGCCCGCGTTGATGATGACGCCGTCGAAGGCCCGCGCGTAGGCGTACGCAAAACGCCGTGCAGGCAGCGTGTCCCCGTAGTTCGCGAGGGCCTCGAGATCGACCACCGCCTCGAACGGCGCTGCGGTGTCGGTCGCGATAAGCACCCAGTCGAGCCAGAATTCGACGCGCTGGGTATCATCGCTCGTCGCGGCGGTCATCGTGAGTTGCGTCCCGCTGAGATGCGCTGTCAGCGCGATGGTCGGCGGCGGATCGTAGTGGAAGTCGAGCGTGAAATCGCCGTACGGACGGTCCCGGTAGCTCTGCAGATTTCTGAACGTGATGCTCGCCGGCAGCGAGCCGAACGGCGTCGCCAGCGCGTCGGCGACCGGGTCGTGGAAGGACGCCGGCGTCACGAGCAGCGGCGTGAATTGTCCCTCCGGCTTTTTCTGATCCTTGCGCAGCAGCACCAGCTGGCGGTCGTAGTCGAGCCAGAAGCTGTTGACATTGGGGTAGAACGGCCGTGGTCCGTCCGACCAGCCGAAATGATACGGATGCACGCCGGGCCCGAACGTGTTCTGAGCCACACGAGGAAAGGAAGACGAGCAGTAGCGCACCGACCAGTCCACTTCGTCGCTCCGGTTGGTGCACGTGTCGGAACCACGCCAGATCGCGACGCCCGGCTCTCCGCCGCGGCCCGGCGTCAGCGCGGAGAAGGTGTTGCGGATGAAGCGCCCGCCCGCCCACGGATGCGGTTGAATCGAATAGTTGTTGAACACAATGCCGCGATCGGGGCTCGCCTCGAGCCGGATGGCGTTCTCGCCGCGGCCGAGCACGGTAGAGTCCTGCAGGAACCCCTGCGTGACCTGCTGAAAGTACGCGACGCGATTGCTGGCGAACAGGGCGTTGTAGACATACAGATCGAATCCGTAGGCGCCATGCCGGAACCCGTCCGCGTTGCCCCACGACGCGCCGCCGACGATGTCGTGTCCGCGGTTCCCGCGGTTCTGCCACGAGTGCCAGCCGGCGGCCGTGTGTGAATGCGCCTCGTTGGCGACGAACGTCCGCGGAATCCTGCCCTTGTCGCTCACCGTGTCCTCGGGCCAATGGAAGCCCGTCGCATCCGCGCCGTCCGGGGCACTGCCCGCGCTGACGTTGCCGAGAAACGCTTCGTGCTCGCTCGCGCCGGGCCAGAAACCCGAGGCCCCGCGCAGGCGCTCCCCGCGGATGGCAGGGGTATTGCGGTCGGAGAAGTGCAGGCCGACGTGACTGACGACGAGGTTGTGCACGAAGACGGAGTCCTGCTGCTGAGAGGGGTTGTCGGTCTGCACGAAGTGCGCGGCGCCCATCGGGTTGACGCACACCGTGTCCTCGACGAGCATCCCGTTCGACTCGTGAATGTTGGTGCAGCGAAACCCGGACTCGAACCACGAGACGCCACGCACGATCATTCCGCGTGCGCCGTCGCCCAGCCGGTGGTAGTGCAACGCGTATCGGCCGTCTTTCCCGTAATGTCCCATGTGCCGGAAGGCCACATACTGCAGGTCGCCCTTCCCGCCGCCGCCGTGCGTCACTGCCGTGCCGTCGCCGTGCGCGGTCGGCATGAACATCACGTGCGCAAACTTCCGCGCGCGGATATCCGACGAGAGGTTCACGGCGCCTTCGAGCTCTGTCGAGATGGTGACGTTGCGCGTGAGCAAGCCGACCTCGCCGCGCAGTTGTCCTGTGCCCCTGTGGCCGAACTGCAGCGGCGCCGTCAGTACCAGCGTTGAGCCGTTCACGGCGGCGATCGTCGCGTATTCGGTCTCGTGCTGCAGCCGTGTGAGATTGCGCGGCGACGGACCGGAGTCCACGGAGTACGTCAGCCCGTCGCTCGTCTGCGTGATCGCGACCTGCCCGCCCACGGGCCAGTCCGAGACGTCGCCGTCGACGTCCAACTGCGTCGCCCCTGCGGCGGCGTCGCCCGCCAGCTTGCCCCAGGCGCGCGTCAGCGGAGCCGCGTGGGCATCCCACCGGCCCATCACCCACAGTCCGCAATCCGTGGCCTCGAAGTCGGCGCCGCCGACGAAGGCCGCGGCCCGTGCCCGCGTCAGCCGGAAGACGAGGTCGTGCCTCACGTGGGCCGGGATGTGGTCGCCCGGGCGGCCGATGTCGAGCGTGCCATACACGATCAGGTTGCAGCCAACCGTGAGCCGCGTCGTGCGATCGCGTGCGACACGCAGCGTGCCACGCACCGTCAAGCCCGCCACCTCGGCACTGGATGCGTCGAACGTCACGAGGTGTCCAGACGCGATCTCCGCCATCTCCTGCGGGCGGGGCAGCGAGCCGCCCCACGTGGCCGGGTTGGTCCATGCGCCGCTCCGCACCGTCACCGCCGCCTGCGCGGGTGTGGCCGCCCACAGCGCCGCCGTCAGAACCGCTGCGCCGGCGAATTGCTTCATCGTGAAGTTGATCTTCCCACCGTTGCCAGAGGCGGTCTTCGGCGCGGGCCTGAATCGAGCAAATAAATAGACGAATGTCCTATGCAAGCTCATGTTGAGGGAACCCGGATGAAATGCAGGTCAGTCAGCCGTGTTGAGCGGCCGCATCCTGAACCGCAGCAGGCTGAGATCTGCGCTGCGGAACCGGATCGAGGGGGGTGTTCTGATTATGGAGCACAGCCCGGCACTTTCGCACGAATTTTCAGATGCGAACGCGTCGGTGCGAGCTCGACCCGGCGCTACCGCGCGGCGGTGCCGGCCGAGGGACCGTTACGACGACTCAACTCCTGCCGGCGCGTGTCGAGCTTGACGAGATAGGTCTCCAGCGCGGCGGCGTAGAGGCGTGTGCGATGCGCGTGATCCTGAAAGGCGGCGCCGTTGGCGTCGGTTGTGTGCAGCACGGCGCGCTCCTCGATGAGCCGTTCGTGCGTCGCTTTCAGGATGTGGTACTCGGCGTTGAGTTCGGACATTGTGGCCATGCGCGCTCCCCATGGCGGCGCAGCCGCGGGCTGCAATCTCGCCACAAATGCTTTGGTGAGTATCTGGAGGCGTAACCCGCGGGATGCGAGCGGCAGCAGAGCTCAGGAAAGCAGAAAAACCACAACCAGTATACATGCACTAGCGCGCGCGGGCGGCGGTCACCCGATCGCCGATTTGTCGAGACTTCTCGAAGATCGTTCCCACGCGGATGCCGCCGGGAAGCGTGTGTCTGCCGATTGCCGAGAGCGCCGCCGACGCGATGCAGCCGCAGTTGGCGCAATCGGGATTGCCGCCGAACTGGCATGGCATGATTCGCGTCTGGAAATCGGCCGAGATGCAGGCCGTCGTCTGCGCGAATATGCACTCGTCCGGCGAGTGCGGTGGCAGCGCGTAGGATTGAATCATGCCTTCGGGCATGCGTAGTTTCGGGTACTTCGTTCGCAGCTCCAGAAGATCGTTGATGACGGCTTTCCGATCCGATGCCGTCAGTTTTTCTGCCGACAGCTCGCCGATTTGAGGCGTGTACAAGCTGATCCACAGCTGAGCGACCGCGGGGCTGGCCGACCAGAGCCTGACGAACTCCTCCAGATATCCCGGCCGCCGCACCTGCTGACGCGTGACCGTGCAATGAACGGTGATGCGGTGCCCCTCGATGTGCTTCGAGATTCTGTCGTAGGTGGCCGGCTTGCGGCGCGCGTCGTGCTCGGGCTGCAAGCCGTCGATCGACACGACGATCTGCAGCCGCGGCAAACCTGCCCACTCGATCGGGATCGGCCGGACCGCACTCGTGACGAGCTGCGTGTAAATGCCTTGCCTGGCGAGGCGCGGAAGGATCTCGCCGAGCTCGCGGTAGCGGACGAGCGGTTCGCCGCCGACGATCGAGACGTGCAGCGGCCGGTATTTCTCGACGAGCGCGAAGAAGCCGTCGACGAGCTCCTGACCTCTGTAATCCTGCAACTCGCGCAGCTTCACGTCGCCGCCCAGATGATCGCCGCCGTACGCGTAGCATCCGGGACAGGTCAGCGGGCACTCGCGCGTGATCTCAATGGAAAGATTCGGTTGGTCGCCTCTGAGAATGCGGCCCCACGCGCGGACGATTCCCAGGACGTGTTGTCTGGTCGTGGACATGGACGGCTCCGTATGTAAGTGCATCACCCCGAAAACCAGTATCGCACCGGTGCAGTACGTAGTGTCCGGCTGTAGCCGGACCGGCTGTAGCCGGACCGCCGTTAGCCGGACGGCCTTCAGCCAGACCCGACGCGGGACCAGACGTCATGCTGCCGGCCGGGCGCGGCCCATGCCGTGACGGTGGTGGTGGGCGACGACGAGCAGAAAGCTGGCGAGCACGACATGAAAGACAACCGGAATTGCATCGATTCTGAGCACGGCATAGCGCACGATCATTCCCGCTGCGTAGATCCAGCCGGCGATCCACAACGGGGTCGCGAGCCACTTCCGAGGTCGGAAGAAGTATCCGCCGGCGCGAGAGAAATGCATGCAGACCACAGCGAACACGCCGAGGATCGCAATCTGCGACGCCAGCAGGAGCGGATATGGCAGCAGGCCCGATTGCCAGTCATCCATGGGCGGGAGAAACGGCGCGACGCCCGCCACGACGAGGAGTTGTCCCACCACTCTGAGAGCGAACAGGCCGACGAGGATCCAGAGCCAGACCGGGCGCGTCACAGCGACATCATAAGTGCGGCTGCGATGTATAATGTCGATTCCTGTCCGGACAGATCTCCACTGCGGAAGTGGCGGAACTGGCAGACGCGCTAGCCTCAGGAGCTAGTGGGCGCAAGCTCATCGGGGTTCAAATCCCCGCTTCCGCACCACTCGACTCGCCCTGAGTCGAGTGGCTCGCTCGTGGCAGGCCATTCGACACTGCGAGTCGAGTGGTCACGAGCGAGCGAAGCGAGTCGAGGGGCACCCAGCATGCCGTTCGTCTACATCCTCCTCTGCAGCGACAACTCCTTCTATGTTGGCCATACCAATAACCCCAGCGCGCGCGAACAGGCGCACAACGCAGAGCCTCGTTCAGACGACCCTGCCGACTAGCTCTTCACATTGATGCGGGAACGTTCTTGATCAGACTACCGGCCGCACTTGCTGGCCCTCTCGGTTTTCAAGACCGGGCGCTTACCAGATTTGTCTCTCCATGTTCGCCCGCCCGTGCAGGAGCGTTAACTACATCAGAGCGGATGGCTGATGCCGCCGCATAGGAAATATCAAGGAGGACAGAATGCTTACTCGAAAGGTCATTCACACATTGTTCGGAGTGGCGCTCGTCGGTGTGCTGGCAACATCCTCGATAGGCGCGATACCGAACGCCAACAGAACGACTTACTTTACGTTCAGCAAAGCTGTGCAACTCCCCGGCGTCGCCCTTTCGGCCGGTAGTTACGTCTTCGAGGTCGTAAACCCCGAGACAGGTGGGAGCGTCGTTCGTGTGGCCAGCCGCGATCGTTCGAAGATCTATCTCACCCAGGTAACCCTGCCGGTTGAGCGCCCGCGGTCGAGAGATATGGCGCCGCGCATCGTACTCGGCGAGGCTCCAGCTGGACAGCCGCCTCCGGTGGCATCGTGGTTTCCCCATGGCGAGACAATCGGCCGCGCGTTCATCTACTGATCTCTACTAAAGCAACGCTCGCCATACCGGACGCAAATGGTTATCAGGTATGGCGGGCCTCGGAGTAGGCAGAGTGCGAGATTCGCGGACTGGCAGATTGCATGAATCTCACAATCTGCGAATCTCTCAATCTCCCAATCTCCTCCACCTTCCAATGCGGCGTCAGAAGCCATGGCCCCCGGCGTCGCCATACAGCCGTCCCCTTTTCAGAACCGCGAGGATTGGGCACAATCTCCCGGGCTGTATCACAATCTCCCCGGCTGTATCAGGTCGTTAACGCATCGGGTCGTCAAAAGGAGGAATCTATGAGGCAAGACGTGTTACCACGGCGATCGATCATGGCCAGCATGGGTGCCGCCGTCGCCGCCATCGCGCTTGGATCGAGGAACGCCAGAGCGCAAGCACCGGCCCGACAGTTTCAGCCGCTCAACCATGACGCCGACGCCTGGCTGGAGACCGTCAAGGGGAGACATCGGACGTTCATCGACGCGTCGACGGCAAGTGGCGCGGGCGAGGCAATGCTCTACGCAAACAATCTGTACGTGGCCAACAGGGCCGGATACGCGCTCGCCGAAAGCGACATCGCTGTTGTCGTGTGCCTGCGCCATTTTGCCACTGTCTTTGCCTTCAACGACGCTGTCTGGGCAAAGTACGGCACGCCGATGAGCTCGATGCTTCAATTCACCGATCCCAAAACGAAACAGCCCCCGTCCACCAACCTCCTGAACTCGGCAGACTATGGAATGACGCTGCCCAACCTCGGGAATACGATCGAGTCGGTCGTGAAGCGCGGCACGCACTTCGCCGTTTGCGACATGGCCACGCACTTCTTCGCCGGGGAGCTGGCAAAAACGGCGGGCGGCAGTGCCGAGGCGATCTACAAGGAGCTCGCCGCGAACACCATTCCCAACAGCCACATGGTGGCCGCAGGCGTCGTTGCGGTGAATCGCGCGCAGGAGCGGGGCTACACGCTGCTCACCGCGCTCTGACGCGTCGGAGTGGCGGCTCCGGCACCTCCGCTCTCGGGAAAACTATCTGGGTGTTGGCAGCTGATGCGACCGCGTGGCTCGGATGCGCCACAGGTCGCCCTGCTTCACCATGACGTCATACGTGTGGCTCGGCGTCGGGAACGACCTCGACCGTGATGTAAATCAAACGCGCCGAACCCGCCGACCCCCCCAAACCCCACGAACCCTACGAACCCCACGAACCCCACGAACCCTATCGTGTAATCTGGTGCCAAGGAGTCCTGCCATGGCCAAGCGCCGCCTGTTCAAGTTCGTTCTCGGCATCGTCATCCTGTTCTTCGTCGTGGGCGTCATGGCCGTCATCGGGGCCTGGATGATGGTGCTCCGAGGGCCGTCTGTGCCCGACCACTCGACGCTGATTCTGCGAATCGGCGGCGAGCTGGTGGAGACGCCGCCGAACGACGTGCTGGGGCAGGTCACCGGCGGCGCCCGCGCGCAGACGGTGCGCAGCTACGTCGAGGCGCTGCGGCGCGCGAAGGACGATCCGCGCATCGAGTCGGTCTTGATCATTCCGACGCCGTTCCAGTCGCCCTATTGGGGCAAGGTGCAGGAAATCCGCGACGCGGTCGTCGATTTCAAGAAGTCCGGCAAACGCATTTCCGCCTACCTCGAATATGCCGGCGAGCGCGAGTACTACCTCGCGTCGGCCGCAGACCGCGTGTACCTCGTGCCGACGAGCAGCCTCGACGTGGCGGGCATCGCCACCTACGAAGTGTTTCTCAAGGGTACGCTCGACAAGATCGGCACGCAGGCCGACTTCGAAAAGATCGGCGACTACAAGACCGCGCCGAACCAGCTCACCCAGACGACGTTTACACCCGCGCACCGCGAGATGACCGAGTCGCTCACACGCGACATGTACGAGCAGCTCGTCCGCGGCATTGCGGAAGCGCGCAAGAAAACCGTCGAGGAGGTCCGCGCGTTGATTGACGAAGGTCCGTTCCTCGCGGACCAGGCGCTCCGGGCCGGCCTCATCGATACGCTCGCCTACGAGGATCAGCTCGACGATCACGGTGCGGTCAGCAAGAGCGGGGTCGTGGAAGGCGAGCGCTACACCCGCGTGCGCCGCGCATTTCAGGGGCGCGGCGCTCCGCGTGTGGCCGTCGTCTACATCACTGGCGTCATCAGCTCCGGCGATGGCGGGTTCGACCCGCTCAACGGCGAAGTCGCCGGATCGACCCGCCTCGTCAAGGCGATTCGATTGGCCCGTGCCGATGACGCGGTGCGCGCGATCGTGGTTCGCATCGACAGTCCTGGTGGATCGAGCATCGCCTCGGACGTGATCTGGCGCGAGCTGACGGTGACGAAGAACGAAAAGCCGGACCGGCCGCTCGTGGCGTCGATGTCCGACCTTGCCGCATCGGGCGGCTACTACGTGGCGGTGGCGGCTCCGCACATCGTGGCGCAGCCGGCAACGTTGACCGGCTCCATCGGCATCTACGGCGGCAAGTTCATCACTGGCGGCACGTTCAGCAAGCTGGGCGCCAACATCGAGGAGGTCGCCATCGGGCGCAACGCCGGACTGGAATCGCCTGAACGCCCCTTCAACGAGAGCGAGCGGCAGAAGCTGCGCGAGCAGATCACCGCCTTCTACAAGGGGTTCGTCGAAAAAGTTGCCGCCTCGCGGAAGTTGCCGGTCGAGCGGGTCGACCAGCTTGCGCAGGGCCGCGTCTGGACCGGCGCGCAGGCGCGTGGCCACGGTCTCGTCGACGCGCTCGGCGGCCTCGACCGCGCCATCGCGCTCGCGAAAGAGCACGCCGGCATCTCGCCGGACACGGCGGTTGAAGTCGTCACCTATCCAGCGCGACGAACGCTCGCCGAGCTGCTCATCGAACAGTTGACGGGCGCGGGGGACGACCGTCAGATGGAGGCGGTGATCTCCGTTCTCGGAGGATTGCGGACGGCCGAACGCCGCGCGCTCGGGCTGTTGACGGCCCCCGCGCGGCTGTTCAACCCCGGCGAGCCGCTCGCGTTGATGCCGGTGACGTTTCTGCGCTGATTGTCAACCACAGAGTTCACAGAGAGCGCAGAGAAGAATTCGTGTTCTCTGCGTTCTCTGTGGTGAATTCGCGTGGTGAGATTCTCGACCTATCCGATGGCGCGCTTCAACGCCTCGGGATCGATGTCGATCTTCATCTTCGCGCGGGCCTTTTCCATGTAGGCCTGATAGAACCGCGAGCGCCGCTCGCCCAGCATCTCCATGCGGAACTGATCTTTCGCCATCGCGTAGTCGGCGGGGCTCACTTCCTGCTTCGAGACGACTTTCACGATGGCCGCGCCCTGCGGCGTGGAAATCGCGTTGCTGACGGTGCCCACCGCCGAGGCAAACGCCATCGCTTCGATCTCGGGGCTACGGCCGATGTTCGGGATGACGGCATCCCGCGCGATCGGTTCGGTCGCGACCGCCTCGAGGCCCGCGCCTTTGGCCGCGGCCTGGAAGTTCGCCGCCGGCTTCAACTGCGCCGCGAGCGTCTCGGCGCGCTGCCTGGCGAGCGCCATCGCGCGATCCTGGATGAGGTCGTCGCGGACGCGGCTCCGGACTTCGTCGAGCTTCGGCACGTAGGCGTCCTGCTTGCCCGACACGTAGAAGACCACGCGGCCCGTCGGCCCGGCGATGGGCGCGCTGACGGTGTTGTCTGCCAGGTCGAACGCCGCCATCGAGACGGGCGATTGCGGGCCGAGCCCTTCGATCATTCCGCCGCGCGCGAAGAATCCCGATTCCTCAACCCTGAGCCCGCGCGACGCGGCCGCCCCGTCGAGCTCCTGCGGGGTCTTCGCCGCCGCCGCAAGCGCCTCGGCATGCTGCGCGGCCTGGATTTCAGCCTGCTCGCGCAGCAGCGCCGACTCGATTTCCTTGTACACGTCGGGATCCGTCACCGGCCGCACGATCGCGGGCTTGCGGTCGGTTACCTTGATGATGTGATAGCCGAACTCGGTCTTCACGAGGTCGCTGATCTCTCCGGGTGCGAGCCCGAATGCGGCGGTTTCGAACGGCGCCACCATGCGCCCGCGGGAAAAGTAGTCGAGATCGCCGCCCTCCTGCGCGTTGCTTTCGTCCTGCGAGTACTTCTTCGCGAGCGCGGCGAAATCGG
>Ga0105107_10002899_pt1 | contig 11346 bp, 5 predicted proteins | sample PPLLaktember2015_6_FD_79335 | JGI IMG/M metagenome (GOLD analysis project Ga0105107, IMG submission 79335) | Freshwater sediment microbial communities from Prairie Pothole Lake near Jamestown, North Dakota, USA - PPLs Lake P8 Core (1) Depth... | ecosystem: Environmental > Aquatic > Freshwater >... | reverse complement strand
TCTCGACCGCGCGGACCTCGTCGCCGAGGGCGACCGTGGCCTTCACCGCGTGGTCCTGCTCGTTGTGCACGAGCGCGGCGGCCTCGAAGGTGTCGCCGAGGATGGCGAAGCGCGGGATCGCGGGCACCACCATGAGTGGCTTGCGGACGTCGAAGCCCTGCTCGTGCATGCCGCCACGGCCGTGCTCGTCGAGCACGACGGCCATCATGCGAAAGCGCGTCAGGTTGTCCGGCAGATCGAGCGGCACATGCACGCGGCCGTTCTCGTCGGTGACGAGATCGGGCCGCCACAGCGCGGTCTGGACGAAGTTCTTGCGCGTCGCCACGAGCGACTGCTCGCCGCCCGACGCACCGTCGCCGGCGATGTGGCTGCGCATCGCGAGCGCGGCGAGCAGGTCGCGCTGGTCGAGCAACCGCATCGACAGCCCGCCGGCGGGGTGCAGCGCCTCGACGGGATCGGGCGCATGGAAGTCGGTCAATCGCAGCACGCCCTCGTCGACGACGGCGAGCACGACGTCGGCGTTCGCGACCGGCTGGCCGCCGCGCAGCACCTCGATCGTGATCTCGGCGCGATCGCGCGGCTCGTAGGCCGGCTGGTCGCTCGAGACCGCGACCACGAGCCGCGCATCGTCGAGTGCGACGGGCAGTCGGATCGCCCCGAACTTCCACTGCATCGCGGCCTCGCCCTTGGCGTCGACGGGCAGCAGCGACACGGTCGCGTGCAGCCGCGGGGCATCGCCGGCGCGGATCTCGACGGGGATCGATCCCGTCGTGCCGGTGATGCGGTGGGTCGCAGTGCGGAGCTCGCCGGCCCCCTCGATCGTGACGATCGCAATGGACTCGCCGAACGGGTTCGGGAACTCGAGCGTCGCGGTCTGTCCCGGCGCGTGCTTCGACGCGTCGGCGACGATCTCGAGCTCGTGTCCCGGCTGCACCGGCGGGGTGCCGCGCCCGTTCCACACCCACACGTCCTCGGCCCCGCCGCGTCGACCGTCGACCCACGCGCTCACGACGTAGTCGCCGGAGTCCGGGGGCACCAGCTCGCACGAGACCGGGATCGTCGACGTCTCGGCGCTGCACCGCGCGACCTCCTTGCGCACCGGATGCCACTGCACGTGCTCGGCTCCACCCGGACCGGGTCGGCGCGTGCGCTCCCAGTCCAGGCGTTCGAGCGTCGCGACCACCGTGGTGCCCGCGACGGCCTTGCCCTCGCGATCGACGACGCCGAGCTCGAGCGGCACGGCGATGCCGGGCGCCTGCCAGCGATCGACGAGCCGCACGCCCGCGTATCGCTCGGCGTCGAAGACGGTGACCTCCGCACGATTCGCGATCGTGCGGTGCGACTCGTCGCTCACCTCGGCCTCGAGCACGAACGACTGCGGCCCGCCGTCCTTCGGCAGCTCGATGGCCTGGCTGATCGCGAGCTTGCCCTCGGTATCGAGCACGCCCTCGCCGACGCGCATCCACGTCTCCGGTGCGGCGCTCTCCTCGTCCTCCCACCAGCCGTGGCCGACGTCGTCGCGGAACCGCAGGCCACGATCCGCGAACGGCCCACCCGGGATGCTCGCGGCCGTCCGCCGCACGGTCCACGACGCGCGTGCGCCCTCCATCGCCGCGCCGAACAGGTAGCGGCCGCTGATCTCGCCGCGGATCGACTTGTCGTCCGCGGTCGCGCCGACGTCCACCGCGAACCGCGGCGGCTCGAACTCTGCGATCTGGATCTGCTCGCGGGCGAGCTCGGTGCGCTCGCCGAACCACGGCTCGACGACGACCGAATAGCGACCGATCTTCGCCGAGCGCTCGCTCGTGAACTCCGTCGCGATCGCACCCGCCGCGTTCGTGAGGCCGCGCTCCATGAACACCTGCTCGCCCGTGGGGTCTTCGATGCGCACGCGCACGGGGAAGCTCGGCGCTGCCGGCAGCTCGTCGCCCTCGACACGGCGCACGATCGCCTTCACGAAGACCTTCGAACCGGGCCGGTACACGCCGCGATCGGTCACGATCATCGCGCGCATCGGCGCGACGACGGCTGGCTCACCCGCGTATGCGGGTGCGAGCTCGGCCTCCGTCTGGCCACGACCGAGCCGCAGCTGGGTGCGATGGCCGGCGTGCTCGACCTCGAGCAGCGACGCGTGGGCGATCTCGGCACCGACCCGCAGCACCGCGAAGCCGTCCTTGTCGCTCGTGATGCTCGCGAGGTCCTGACCCTGGATCGAGAACGTCGCGCCCTCGATCGGATGCGCGTCGCCGATCCGGGCGACGTGGACGAGCAGCGCGCGCGGGGTCGTGTGCGCGCGGACGAGCAACGCATCGGGCTCGACCACGGTCACGAGCGCCGTCGGCGGGCGCCCGGCGTTGCTCCACTCCGGGTAGCTCGGTGTCTTCGCACCGAACGCGGGCTTGCCGAGCTCGAGCTGCGCCACGTAGGCCTTGCCGGGCTCGAGCTTGCCCGCGAGATCCACGGTGGTCTCGACCGATGCGTCCCGGGTCGGCGTCGGGGTGATCGGCACGTACAGCGTGGGATCGCCGCTCGGGCTCTCGCGGCTGCCGACCTTGCGTTCGGCCTCGTCCCACGCGAGCGCGGTGGCGTCGACCTGCCACAGCTTCAGCGTCGCCGTCTCCACGTTGCGCGTCGTGATCGCGAACTTGCCCGCACGCTCGGCATCGAGCAGCAGCGCGCCCTCCGCCATCGCGACGCTGGCGGCCAGAGGATCCGTCTTCAGCTCGAAGCTCTCCGCACCGTGGCGTCCGCCGAACTTGTCGCGTACGCCTGCGATCGTGACGCGGTACGTCGTCGAGGGCGCGAACTCGCCGCTCACCGACAGTCGTCCGTCCGTGCCCCACTCGTCGTTGTAGACCGACAGGTTGCGCACCGGCGGCGAGATCCGCACGAGCTTGCGCGCCGCCTTGCCGCGCGCGGCCAGGACGTTGCTGTAGGTCACCGTGAAGCCGTTGCCGGCCATCTCGAGCACGCCGTCGGCGAACGAGCACTCGCTGCCGTAGCCCCAGCACTGCACGCCGTCGAACGTCAGCTCGCCGGCCACCGAGAATCGATCGCCGCTCTCCGGCGCGCCGGGATCCTTGCGCCGCAGCTCGACGGTGCTGCCGCCCGGCAGTGCCTTCCGGGGCCGGACGACGGCCACATGACGGCGATCGACCTCGACCCCGCCGAACACGTCGCGACCCGGGTGCGACGCTGCGATCGGGATCTTCGTGTCGAGCAGGGTGCCGGGGATCACGAGCTCGACGAGCGCCTCGGCCTGCGCCGTAGTGACGGGCTGATCGAACAGCACCTCGAAGCTCGCCCGCCGTCCGATCTCCACGCCGCCCGTCGGCAGCGTCGCGACGATCCGCGGAGCGCCGAGCTCGGGCAGGTACGAGATGACCTTGCCGGCGATCCAGATCTCGGGGTCGGCGTGGAACTGGGCGTTCCATCCCTCGGCGATGCGCTTGCCCGCACGATCGTGGACCGTGCCGAGCCGGACCCGATACGTCTGCTCCGGGTCGAACGGTGCCGCGGCCTCGAAGCGCAGTGTGTAGTCGTCGGGCGCGACGATCTTGCCCGCCACCTCCGGCTCGATCGTCAGCACGGGCGTGGGCCCGTCGAGCTTCGCGACGATCTTGTCGTTGAACCGGATCCGCAGCGTCTGACCCGAGAACTCGAAGTTGCCGTCCTCGTCGAGCTCGGGCGCGACGATGCCCGTCTCCGCCTCCGGTGCGGCCGCCTTGATCGCGCGTGGCAGCGGTTGCCGCTCGCGTCGCACCGGCGCCGGGGGGAAGTGCAGCGCCTCGCCCGAGGGCTCGGCGGCGAGGGTGGGCACTTCGTCGCTCTGTGGTCGCGTCCCGCTCGGCACCGACTGGCAGGAGGACGCGAGCGACCACGTGAGCAACAGCGCGAGGGACCGGCGCGGCATGGACGCCACGACGCCCCTACGGCCCGCGAGATTTCAACCGGCGATCGATCGCAGGCCCATGTGCGTTTGCGGCCGGGGCGCCCGCACGACACGTGGGTTGCCGGGGCTGCGGCAGTGAAGGCCGGGTTGCCGGGACCCCGGCAGTGAAGGATAGTTGCGAGCGTCCGTGACCGATGGGTCCCGAGCGCTGTTCCATCCGACGCCCGAGCACGCGCTCTTGCGCCAGGTGGTGGCAGAGTTCGCGCGCCGGGAGGTGGAGCCGCAGGCCGCGGCCTCCGACGAGAAGGGCGAGCTCAACGTCGCGCTGTTCCGCAAGCTCGCCGATCTCGGTCTGCTCGGCATCACGGTGCCCGAGGAGGATGGCGGCGCCGGCCTCGATGCGGTCGCCGCCGTCATCGCACACCACGAGCTCGCGAAGTACGACCCGGGCTTCACGCTCGCGTATCTCGCCCATGCGATGTTGTTCGTGAACAACTTCTACGCGTGCTCGAACGCCGAGCAGCGCGAGCGCTTTCTGCCGAAGGTGCTGTCGGGCGAATGGATCGCCGGCATGGGCATGACCGAGCCGGGCGCAGGCACCGACGTGCTCGGCATGACCACCACCGCCGTGCGCCAGGGCGATCACTACGTCCTGCGCGGCACCAAGACGTACATCACCAACGCGTGCGAGGGCTTCGTATTCCTCGTCTACGCCAAGGTCGGGGGGCGCGTCACCGCGTTCGTGGTCGATCGCGACTGCCCCGGGTTCTCGACGACGAAGCACATCGACAAGCTCGGCATGCGGGGCTCGACGATGGCCGAGCTCGTCTTCGAGGACTGCCACGTGCCCCGCGAGAACCTGCTGGGCACCGAGGGCGAGGGCCTCACGCACATGATGCGGAACCTCGAGATCGAGCGCATCACGCTCGCGGCGATCAGCGTCGGCATCGCCGAGCGCTGCACCGAGATCATGGTGCGCTACGCCCAGGATCGCCGGGCATTCGGCCAGCCGATCCATTCGTTCGGGCAGATCCAGCGCTACATCGCCGAGGGCTTCGCGCTCAGCGAGGCCGCCAAGGCGCTCGTCTACAACATGGCCCGCGACATCGGCCCGGAGATCCGCAATCGGATCGGCTCGGACGCCGCCAAGCTGTTCGCGGGGCCCGTCGGCAAGACGGTCGCCGACTACGCGATGCAGGTGATGGGCGGCGCGGGGTACTGCAAGGAGTACCCGGTCGAGCGCCTGTGGCGGGACGCGAAGCTGATCGAGATCGGTGGCGGCACCCTCGAGGCCCACCAGAAGAACATCGTGAAGGACCTGACCCGAGCGATGCTCGCCGGCGGCTGAAGGGCCCGCAGGGGCCGATGGCGGCCGAATGCCGCGAAGCCGTGGCACCAGCGTCGTGAGGGTCGTCGCGCGGCGCGTGTGGGTGTCGCGCTTGCCCGCGTGCGGCCACGCAGGGCAAGATGCCGAGGATCTGGGGCGGGACCCCCCGGCTTTCTTTTCGGAGACACCATGGCACACACACGGCTTCGTTGGATTTCGGGATGTACGATCGCGTTCGGCCTGCTGCTCGGATCGGGCTGCGGCAAGGACGACGACGGCGACGACGGCAATGCGGAGGACACGACCGGTGGCGACGACGACACCACCGCGACGGCGACGGCGTCGGCCACGGGCATGACCGCGACGTCGACGACGGCGTCGACCTCGGCCTCGACGAGCGCGACTGACACGGGCGAGGACACCGTGTCCACGTTCTCGGACACCGGCACCGAGGACACCGGCGAGCCCATGCCCAACGGTTCGATGTGCACCGAGGACGCGGAGTGCATGTCCATGCACTGCTTCGTCGTCGGCATCCTGGGTGGCATCTGCGGCGAGTGCAACACCGACGCCGACTGTGCCGACACCACGATGGGCGGCTGCACGATCCCGAACCCGCTGGCCCAGCCGCCGGAGGGTGCGACGTGCAACACGGGCGAGCACGGTGCGGGCTGCGAGACGACCGACGTCTGCATGGAGCCCTTCGTCTGCGCCGAGATCCTCAACGTGCCGGGTGTGCTCGTCGCGTCGACGTGCAGCGGATGCGTCGAAGATGCCGACTGCGGCGCCGATCTGTGCTCGCCGAGCTACGACGTGCTCAACCTGAGCGGCAGCAAGGACTGCGTCATGGCGGGCTCGGTGCCCGACGGCGAAGGCTGCGACTTCATGGGCTCGGGCGACATGGCGTGCGCGTCGGGCTACTGCGCCGTCGCCGACGTCATGGGCCTGCTGCAGCTCGGGGTCTGCAGCGCCTGCGAGGGCGACATGGGCTGCGGCATGAACGAGATGTGCGAGGCGCCGTCGGTCGACCTGGCCACCGGCCTCATCGCCGGCACCTGCGTCCCGGCGTGATCCGCCGGGCATGAACCACCGCTCGCTCGCGCTCGTGCTCGTCGTCGCCGGCTGTCCCGGCGACGACGCCACGGGCGAGGGCGAGACCGGCGGCGACGCGTCGAGCTCGGGCGCCACGACGACGGGCTCGAGCTCGACCGACGACGGCACCGCCTCGTCGCCGACGTCGATCGATCCCGACGAGTCCGACGCGACGACCGAGGCCTCGGTCTGCGGCGACGCGACGATCGAGGGCGCCGAGGTCTGCGACGACGGCAACACGCTGGACGGCGACGGCTGCAGCGCGGACTGCACGAGCGCCGTGTGTCTCGTGCCCGTCACCCACGCCACGATCCAGGCCGGCGTCGACGACGACGCGTGTCCCACGGTCTGGATCGCGGGCGGCGAGTACCACGAGTTCGTCGACGTCGCCCGCGACGTCGAGCTCGTCGGCAGCGGGCCCGTCCCACCCGTCGTCGACGCGATGGGCCTCGGCCGTCCGTTCGACGTCGCGGCGGCCGTGATCGTGACGCTGCGCGGGCTCGAGATCGCCGGTGGCAGTGCCGACCTGGGCGGGGCGATCCGATCGCACGGCACGTTGACGCTCGCCGAGGTCGTCGTGCGCGACAGCCGGGTCGAGGGAACGCAGCCGTGCGGCGGCGCGATCTGGAGCGACGGCGCGCTCGTTCTCGTGGGCAGCACGATCCGCGACAACGAGAGCGCGCTCGTCGCGGACGACGGCACCGCCAGCGGCGGCGGGCTCTGCATCGCCGGCGGCAGCGCGAGCCTGGAGGCGAGCACGCTGACGCGCAACGTCGCGCGCGCGAACGGGCCGGGATCGGTCGCCGCCCAGGGCGGGGCGATCTTCGCGACGCAGGCGGCCGTCGCGACGAGCCGTGGCACGACGCTCGTCGACAACGCGATCGAGATCGACGGCGCGGTCGGCAACGCGATCGGCAGCGGCGGCGCGATGCGGCAGCAGGGCGGCACGTTCTCGGCCTCCGATTGCGTCGTGGCGGACAACCGCGTCGTGCTCTCGGGGGCGGCCGCGCCCGGAGCCACGCTCGTCGCCGAGGGCGGCGGGCTGGCGTGGGCGGCCGTGGATGGGACGGGCACGGCGATGGAGATCACCGGCAACACCGTGATCGTCGAGGGCACCGGCGACGTGATCGCGCGCGGTGGTGGGCTGCGGCTGAGCGGGCTCGCACCGACCACGCTCGCGCTCGCGGACATCGCGGGCAACGCCGCGACGGCCACGGGGGACGTCGCGCTCGCCGAGGGCGGTGGAGCGTGGCTCACCCTCGGCGCCGGTGCGCGCGGGCAGGCGCTCGCGCTCGAGCTCGTCGACACCAGACTCTCGGACAACGTCGCGACCGCGATCGGAGCCGACGCGCAGGCGAGCGGGGCCGGACTGCGAGCGCTCGCCGTCGGCGACGGCACGATCGTGGTGCGCATCGATCACTCCGCAGTCACGGGCAACGCGGCCAGCGGCGAGACGAGCGGGCAGGGCGGTGGGCTCGCGCTGTTCGCCTCCGCCGACGCGGCGCGGATCGAGGTGGCGATCGTGGATGCGACCCTCAGCGGCGACGTCGCGGACACGCGCGGCGGCGCGATCGCGGCTTCCGCCGTGCCGAACGCCGAGGTGATCGTGCGGCTGCGCAGTGCGACGATCACCGCGTGCACGGCCGACGAGGGCGGCGGCGCGTGGATCGATCCGACCGGCGGCACGGTGCTGCTCGAGGCCGCGAGCTCGGCCGTCATCTCCAATCTCGGCGCGGCGGCGCCCGACTGCGCGCCGCTTCTGGCCGAGCTCGTCTCACTCGGCCACACGGCCGTCGGCGCCATGGAGTGCACGCTGGTCGGCGACGGCAGCGAGCTCGTCGGCGTCGATCCCCTGCTCGCGCCGCTGGGCGACAACGGCGGGCCCACGCCGACCCATGCACTGGATCCCGCGAGCCCGCTGCGCAATGCGGGCGCTCCTGCCGGCTGCATCGACGACGCGGGGGCCGTGCTGGCGACCGACCAGCGCCACGAGGACCGCCACGGCGAAGGCGTCTGCGACATCGGAGCCTACGAGCTCGCGCCCTGAGTGACGGGAACGCCCGCCCGCAATTGGGCGATGCGCGCTCCGGGGGTATATTCGCCGCGCTTGTCGGTCCTGCGGACGCTGGTGAGCTCGTCGCGCGCCCTGATCACGGGTGCGCGCGAGGTCGCGCGCTTCCGCGAGATCTCGACGGTGTTCGTCACGCACGGCTTCGGCTGGGTGTGGGCCCAGCTCAAGCTGCGCCGCGAGCTGCAGGTCGACTTCCAGGGGATCGATCTCACGCGCGCGCACCTCACGAGCCCCGACACCGGCAAGCGGCTGGTCGCCGCGCTCACGAAGCTCGGGCCGTCGTTCGTCAAGCTCGGCCAGATCCTCTCCACGCGCACCGACGTGCTGCCGCCGGCGATCATCCGCGAGCTCGAGACGCTGCAGGACAATGTCGAGGGCGTGGCGTTCGCTGCGATCGACGCCCAGCTCGTCCGGAATCTGGGGCCCGAGTATCGCAGCCGGTTCGCGGAGCTCGACGAGAAGCCGCTCGCGTCGGCGAGCATCGCCCAGGTCCACCGCGCCAAGCTCGTCGACGGCACGCCGGTCGTGCTCAAGGTCCAGCGACCCGGCGTGCGCTCCAAGATCGAGAGCGACCTCGGCATCCTGCTCGTGCTCGCCCGCTGGCTCGAAGACGCGATCGACGAGGCGCGCGCGATGGACGTGTGCGGCATCGTCACGGGCTTCACGAAGTCGATCTCCGCCGAGCTCGACTTCCGCATCGAGGCGCGCAACCTCGAGCGGTTCCGGGTCAACTTCTCCGAGTCGTCCGACGTCGTGTTCCCGCGCGTGATCTCGGACCTGTCGACGTCCGACGTCCTGTGCATGGAGTTCCTCGACAGCCGCAAGTTCAGCGAGCTGCTCGAGAAGGGCGAGGACACCAAGCCGCTCGTGTCCACGTACTTCAACACCGCCTACAAGATGCTGTTCATCGACGGCTTCTTCCACGGCGACCTGCACCCGGGCAATGTCCTCGTGCTGCCCGACAACCGGGTGGGCGTGCTCGACTGCGGCATGGTCGGGCGGCTGTCGCCGGTCGCGAAGGACCGCGTCATCGACATCCTGTACGCCGTGCTCAACGAGGACCTCGAGACGGTCGCGCGCACGTTCTACGATCTGTCGATCCGTCACGGGCCGGTGGACTACGAGAAGTTCGAGGCCGACGTCGTCGAGATCGCCGAGCGCTACCTCGTCGGCGTGCCGCTGTCCGAGATCCAGATCGGCACACTCTTCGCCGAGATCGTCGCCGGGGCCACGCGCCACAACGTGCGCATGCCGACGGACTTCACGATGATGTTCAAGGCCATCATCACGACCGAGGGCATGGCCAAGACCATCGCTCCCGACACCGACCCGCTCGAGCTCGCGCGGCCGTTCATCGTGCAGATGGTCACGGAGCGCTACAGCCCCGAGCGGCTCAAGCAGATCGCGCTGGCCGACTTCAACCTCGTGTCGCGGATGTTCCGCTCGCTGCCGCGCACGCTGCCGGCGATGATCGACGACATCCGCGCCGGCAAGCTCGCGATCAGCCTGGCGCCCGAGACGTTGGCGGAGCAGCGGCGCCAGCTGGACGCACGCATGGGCCGGCTCGTGCGGGCCGCGCTCACCATCGCGTGCCTCGGCTGCGCCACGTACTCGCTGTCGCTCGGCCTGCCCGTCTGGCACCTGGTCGGGATTCCGGCGCTCTCTGCGATGTTGTTCTTCGGCGCGGGCGTGGGCCTGTTCACGCTGCTATGGCGCTGACCGGCGACTCTGCGCTACAAGGCGGGCATGGCCAACCCCACTGCGACGCTCGAGACCTCGCTCGGGAACATCGAGATCGAGCTCTTCACGGACAAGATGCCGCTCACCGCCGGCAACTTCATCAAGCTCGCGAAGGCCGGCTTCTACGACGGGCTGCACTTCCACCGGGTGATCAACGGCTTCATGCTGCAATTCGGCTGCCCGCACAGCCGTGATCCGAACAGCCCGCGCGCCGGCACCGGCAACGGCCCCGACGGCACGATCCAGGACGAGCATCCGGCCGACGCCAAGCTGTCGAACGAGCCGGGCACGCTGTCGATGGCGAACACCGGCCGGCCCAACAGCGGCAGCTGCCAGTTCTTCGTCAACACGGTGCACAACGCGTATCTCGACTGGTTCACGCCCGGACAGTCCAAGCACCCGGTGTTCGGCAAGGTCACGGCGGGCATGGACGTGGTCAAGAAGATCGAGACCACCGAGACCGATCGCAACGACCGGCCCAAGACGCCGGTGAAGATGAACAAGGTCACCGTCCACGGTGCCTGAGAGCGACATGAGCGACGAGACCGGCCCCTCGAACTTCATCCGCGAGCGCATCGCCGCCGACAAGGCGGCCGGGAAGCACGGCGGCCGGGTCGTCACTCGGTTTCCACCCGAGCCCAACGGGTATCTCCACGTCGGCCACGCGAAGGCGATCTGGCTCGACTTCGGACTCGCAGCCGAGCACGGCGGGGTCTGCAACCTCCGCTTCGACGACACCGATCCGGTGAAGGAGGACACGGAGTACGTCGAGGCGATCAAGCGCGACATCCAGTGGCTCGGGTACGACTGGGGCGATCGGCTGTACTTCGCCTCCGACTACTTCGATCGCCTGTACACGTGGGCGGTCGAGCTCATCGACCGCGGACTCGCGTACGTCGACAGCCAGAGCGCCGAGCAGATCCGCGAGGGCCGCGGGAACTTCTACAAGCCGGGCGTCGACAGCCCGTACCGCAACCGCTCGGTCGAGGAGAACCGCGACCTGTTCCAGCGGATGCGCACCGGCGAGTTCCCCGACGGCGCCCACGTGCTGCGCGCGAAGATCGACATGCAGCACAAGAACCTGAACATGCGCGATCCTCCGCTCTATCGGATCAAGCACGCGCATCACCACCGCACCGGCGACAAGTGGTGCATCTATCCGATGTACGACTGGGCCCACGGCCAGTCCGATGCGATCGAGGGAGTCACGCACTCGATCTGCAC
>Ga0105107_10002896_pt1 | contig 11350 bp, 6 predicted proteins | sample PPLLaktember2015_6_FD_79335 | JGI IMG/M metagenome (GOLD analysis project Ga0105107, IMG submission 79335) | Freshwater sediment microbial communities from Prairie Pothole Lake near Jamestown, North Dakota, USA - PPLs Lake P8 Core (1) Depth... | ecosystem: Environmental > Aquatic > Freshwater >... | reverse complement strand
GGAGCGCCCCCCGGCTCCATTGTCCTTGTCCTGGCCTTCAGTCAGGATGTTACCGGGAAAAGCCAAACAACTCTGGAGGTGGCCCAACGGCTGAGCCAGATCTCCACGGCCCCGATCTTCGGGATCCTGGACGTCAGTCTGGGACAAGGGATTACCGGGGGCAGTCTCATCAGCTTTGAGCTTATTGGTACAAAAACGGGCCAACTGGCTTTGGATATACTCGGTGGCAACAAAACTTCGGATAATAGCCCGGCCGTCCTGGACGTGCCTCCAGTGCCCATGTTCGACTGGCGGCAGCTGAGGCACTGGAATCTGGACGAAGATGACCTGCCCCGGGGAAGCATCGTCGTGAACCGGGAATTCACACTGTGGAGCATCCGGTATTACATCATGGGGGTTGTGGGCTTTTGTCTGGCGGCAACCACCCTGATTGTCTTTCTCATTGTTCAGGTGCGACGCAAGAATATTGCCGAGCAGTCCCTGCGCGAAAGCGAGGAGCGGCTGGACCTCGCGACGGCGTCGGCGGGTGCGGGCATCTGGACCATGAACATGGATACGGGCTTCGTCTGGGTGACAGAAAAGCTGCGGGAGCTGTTTCGATTTGCTCCGGATGAGGAATTAAGTTTCGAACGGTTCTTGGAGGTGATCCACCCCGATGACCGCGAGAAAGTCACGGAGAGCGTCCGGAATAGCCTCGAGAAGCGGGAGCCGCTGGGCGTCGAATACCGCATCCTTCACCCCGACCGGGGCATCCGCTGGATCGTGTCGCGAGGGCATCCCTCTTCGGAAGCGTCGGGCAAGCCGAAGCGCCTAATGGGCGTCTCCAGCGACGTCACCGAGCGCAAACAGACGGAGCTTCAGCTCAGCGAGTCCCGGACATTGCTCGCCGCACTGGTCGACAGCACATCGGACATGATCTGGTCCGTCGATTCCGAGCGCTTTGGTCTCCTGACATTTAACCGCGGCCTTTCTGAATACTTCCTGAGAGAGCGCGGCCTTCGGATCGAGGTCGGCATGGACCCAGGGATTCTCCTGCCGACCGAGGAATACGCCGAGACGTGGCGCACGTTCTATCGCAGGGCATTGGAGGAAGGATCGTTCACAACAGAGTACCTGGTGTATGCAGGAACCCGGACGCTGCGACTGAATCTCAACCGACTCAGGCGCGATGACATCGTGTTCGGGGTGTCCGTATTTGGTCAGGACATCACGGAGAGAAAGAGGGCGGAGGATGCGGTCAGGGAATCGGAGGCAAAATACCGCAGCCTCTACGAAAGCATGATGGACGGCTACGTGCTGACCGCCATGGACGGCAGGATCCTGAAATGCAACGAATCCTACCGGAAAATGACGGGCTACGCACTGGACGAGCTGCTGCAGCTGTCCTACCGCGACATCACGCCGGAGAAATGGCACGCTGCCGAGAAGGAGATCCTCGAGCAGCAGGTGCTGGTCCGCGGGTACTCCGAGGTCTATGAAAAAGAATACCGGAAAAAAGACGGGACCGTTTTCCCGATCGAACTTCGAACCTTTCTTCTCAAGGATGAACAGGGAGGCAACCTCGGGTTGTGGGCGATCGTCCGTGACATCACAGGCCGGAAGCAGATCGAGTCGGAGGCCCGCAAGCTCAGGGAGGATCTGGCCCACGTCACCCGGGTGTCGACGCTGGGCGAACTCACGAGTTCCCTGGCCCATGAGATCAATCAACCCCTGGCCGCCATCCTCAGCAACGCCCAGGCGGCACAGCGTTTCCTCTCGCAGGACAAACCGGACATGAAGGAGGTCGCCGAGATTCTCGGAGACATCGTCCGGGACGACAACCGGGCCGCGGAAGTGATCCGGAAAATCCGGTCCCTGCTGAAAAAGGAGGAAGCCCGGTATGAGACTCTGAACCTGAACGACGTCATCGAGGAAATTCTGAATGTCATCCGCAATGACACCGCCCTTGCGGCCGTGTCGATCGAAAAAGAATTCGATCCCTCGCTGCCTGCCGTATGGGGTGACCGGATCCAGCTGCAGCAGGTCATCCTGAATCTCGTTTTGAATGCCGCGGAGGCCATGAGGGAAACGGCTTCCGATCCCCGCAAGCTGAACGTCAGGACGTCGGAGAAGGATGGCCGCTTTGCCGAAGTGTCCATCGGGGATGCCGGGCCGGGCATCGATGCGAAGATGCTAAGCAGGATTTTCGAACCCTTTTACACCACCAAAGCCGGGGGGATGGGCATGGGCCTCGCCATCAGCAAAGATATCGTCAAGTCCCACAATGGAGAGATCCGGGCTGAGAACAACCCGGACAGGGGAGCCACGTTTTCATTCACCGTGCCGTTCGACAGCGGGGTGAGGCCATGAAGGATGCCAATCCCGTCGTCTTCATTGTCGACGATGATTCTTCCGTCCGTCGCTCCCTGGAGAGGCTGATTCAATCCGTCGGCCTCACGGCAAAATCGTTTGCTTCCGCCGCGCAGTTTCTGCAGTCCGGTCACCGGGAGCAAACGGGATGCCTGGTTCTCGATGTGCGGATGCCTGAAATCAGCGGACTCGAGCTGCAGGAGAAATTGACCCAAGCGGGCATCCTTTTGCCCATCATCTTTATTTCCGGTCACGGCACGGTCCCGATGAGCGTACGCGCCATGAAGGCAGGCGCCATGGACTTCCTCCAGAAGCCTTTCGACGAGCAGGATCTTCTCGACGCTGTCTACAGGGCCATTGATCGATGCAGTCGGGAACAGGCACAACGGGAGGAACTGAAGGAACTCGAGGCGCGGATCCGTTCCCTGACGCCGAAAGAGCACGAGGTCTTTTCCTGGGTCATCACGGGCATGCTGAACAAGAATATTGCGGACAGGCTCTCCACGGCGGAAAAAACGATCAAGGTCCACCGTGCATCGATCATGAAAAAAATGGGCGCACAGTCCGTTGCCGATCTGGTAAGGATGGCCGAAAAAGCGGGCATACACCCCCATCCAACAAAGTAGCCGACCGGCCTGACAGCGCTCGACAGGCCGCTTCGCTTCGTGCTCGAGTTATCGCACACGCAATTCCTTGGCGATCTTCGCGGCGCGCTGGGATTCGACTGGCTCACATCGCTGGGTGCCGGCGTTGAGCTTGACTCGAGCAAATATGACATCATCATCGCTCGTACTCGCCTCCTGGCTCGATACAAGTTCGGTGACGGCGTGCAAGGCTGGTCCATCGGGTGCGCGATAAGTTTTTGACAGGGTAGAATTATTGTAATCACCCACGCGCGTGCAATCGGCCGAACCCGCTCCTTCTATTTTCGCTGAAAACGGTCCTGGCGTTTCTATTGCAGGTCCACGAGCAGCCTCTTGAAAGCGGGTGCCTCGCGCAGGAGTCGGCCGGCAACCTCGCGCAGCCGGTCCACCTGCTCCTTGGGCAGTGTCAACCGGGTATTCACCTGCTTGAAATAGAGCCGCTCGGCCGGGTCCTTCAAGGCGTCGAAGGTGACCTGCGCGAAGTACGCGCGCCTCTCCGGTCCTTCGGCCGGGGCGGCGGCCTGCCAGGCGGCCAACTTCTCGCTTACCTGCTCCACCGAGTCGAGGGAGATCCGGTCGACCGGGATCGACCACATCTGGTCCGTCAGCGTCTCGGTGTCCGGCGGCGCGGGGGAACGGTCCCAGTCCACCTCGGGAAAGCGCAGCGCATTCACGGCGATGACCACAAGCTTGCGGGCCCGGCGGAGCGCGGGCAGTACCATTTCGTCCGGGTCGACTTTCAGGATCTCGAAGGCCCTGAGCGACTCGCTCAGGCCGAGATTTTCGGAGAGACCTCCATCGAAGACGTGAATGTACGGGCGGGCCGGGTTCTCGTAGGACTGAAGAGCGCGGGCGCGGAGCAGGGCCCGACCCGGTGTCTCGGACTCGCCAATAGCGGCCTCGGCAGCGGCCTGCCAGGCCGGCGCCTTTCTGCCGCAGGTCCCTCCGCGGTTCTCGAAGGTAATCGGCGTGAGCAGCGGCGGCAGCGCAGTCGAGGTGGCAACGGCCCGCCCCAGTGTCACCCGGGAGAGATCGCCGCAGATCGCGTCGAACTGGTCCTGCGTAAAGCTGAACCGGGCGCCGGTGGTGACATCGGTGCCGTTTATGATCACGTAGGGTCCGTTGGCCTGCTGCAGGTCGCCGAAGGTCGCATGGTCGAAAACCGTCTCGTCGTAGATCTCGGCGAAGAGATCCGACTTTCCGAAGGTCCCGGACGGAAGCCGGAACCAGTTGGCCGGGTTCAGGATGATGCGCTTCGCCAGCTCCATCTCGAGGTTGCGCGACAACACCCGCGCCTCGAACTCCTCGAACGTCTTCTCACCGCGAAGGGCGTAATAGGTCGCGGGGAATGTGCCCCCCGACACCGCCGAGATCATGTCCACCTCGTCGAGGAGGCGGCGTTTGACGCCTTTCACCATCACCTCGGTGCGGCGCAGTTCCTCCAGGACGCCGTAGCCCAGAGCGGCGGCACGCGTGCCGCCGCCGGAGATGGCGAGAACCACCAGCAGGTCGTCGGACTGGCCGGGGCGGTTCACGGCGGGGCGGTAGCCGGGCGCGCCGGCCTGCTCGAGCCGCGGTGTGGCGGGCCAGTGGGCGCAGCCGCCGGTGAATACGCAGAGTGCCGCCAACAGGGGTACGGTACAACCCAAAGCAAAGATGGAGTTGAGCTTCATCGTCTTCATGATTGTGCATCATCCCTTTTGTCTGAATCTGGCGTCGATAAACGTTTGCCCCTGTTTCTCGCCATCCAGGATGAGCCGGTTGATGTTTTCCGGTGAGCGATCCAATTTGCTTTCATAGGTCAGGCTGTTTGCCAAATCTTCAGACATATCGATCATGGGAATGTGGTAGGGCTGATCGGGATCTTCCGGGAATAATTTGGGGATCTTAATGGGTTCTTTGATATCCCGTTCGGCCAGAAATTCGTCCCTGAATGCCCCCATTGAAAACATCAGGTTGAGGTTCTCGATTTGGCGGAGGTTTTGAAAAAGCGAGACATTTCCTTCCAACTCATTGCGGCGATCGGCAATTTCATCCGGAGCCACCGGAATCCTGTCACACGTCGTCGGATTGATCTTGATGACCCAGATTTCCTGAGCCAGATTTTTGATTCCGACCGCATCGCGTTTGAGAAAATCCTCAATGGGCGGATTGTCGGAAAAGAGACCGTCCCAGTAAGCCATGGCAGGGGGCTCGGTTGAAGAGGGAGGGGTCATTTTTGTCCGCCTCTTCCCGGTCTTTCTTCGCAGCCCTGCGGGTGGTGAGCTTTATCTAGGTCGATACCGCTTTCCGGGACGATGGCTTTTGAGGTTTGGCAGGCTTGGCCGGTGGCTTCCCCATGCCAAGGATGAAAGACCCGATCTGATCACCCCGGCCTCTTTCAAAGATGAGGCTGAGGCGGTTGAATACAACGTTACTCCGTTTATGTCGTCCTCTCACATAATTCAAGAAGCCATCGACAATATGACGGGCAGTCTTCAGATCCTTGGGAATCATCCGGGCCTCGGCAAAGCCAGCCTTTTCATATTTTACCACGATTTCAAAGAGAACGGCCCCCACATCTGCGATACCCTCGACCACATAACGTTTCATTCGATTCCCTCCTGACTGATTTTTCACTCAACAAACTTCACGATATACTCCTCAACCAATCGACTGACCCAAGAGGAAAATTCACTTCGTCTTATGCAATTCAATACATCTTTTGATGCTGGAGGGAAATTGGACCTTGGTCCATGATGGATAAGAAGTGGAACTATGCTAATCAGAAGGGGAAATAAAAGCCGATTGAAATATCATTCCAATTTATTTATAAATGTAGATATTTATAGACAATTCATCCTATTCATTTTTTCTTGCTACGAGGCTTTTCCAATAGAGCTTCAGTCCTTCGTAAGCGTCTGTTTCCATTCTGTATTCCAGATTTCACGTTTAACCGGACCAACCAGTCATCATGGAGGGGTTTCAACATGGCTCTCCCGGCAATGGCAAGCGAGTCCCATCTCTATTTTGAAAGAGGGGGGCCCGCCTACAGGCTTATGCAGAGGTTAAACGTGGTCAAAGGGGAGGACCCCTCCATTGCCCGAAGAATAGTCATTTTCCTGGCCCTCACATGGTTCCCGCTGCTCTTCCTTTCCTTTCTCGAGGGGATTGCCCTGGGACCAACGCCGGAGCAGTCGTTTCTGCTGGATTTTGCATCGTACGCCAGGTTTTTTGTCGGCTTCCCGATGCTGATCATCGCAGAGATCATCATCGGCCCCCGACTGACGATTGCCGGCCTTCACTTCGTCAATTCCGGCCTTGTCAGGGAGGATGACTATCCCGCCTTCGACTCGGCCGTTGAAAAAGTCATCGCGCGGAGGGAAGCCCTGCTGCCGGAGTTGATCATCCTGGGCATTGCCGTTTTCGGGGCATGGTCCATGACCGCGGCACTCTATGCGGAACATGAGACGAGCTGGCACATCATCCGGACAGAAAGCGGTCTCCGGTTGTCCATGGCCGGCGTCTGGTATCTCCTGGTGGCCGTCCCTCTTCTGCAGTTCATGTTCTATCGATGGATCTGGAGGCTGATCATCTGGACGGGCTTTCTGCGAGACATGTCCCGATTGAACCTCCGGCTGGTCGTGTCCCATCCGGATCAGGCGGGAGGCCTCGGTTTTCTGGGCATGACACAGGTCCCCTTCGGCGCACTGGCTTTCGGCCTGGGCAGTGTCCTGAGCGGGAGCACCGCGTTCCTGATCGTCTTCCACAGTGTCAACATAGAGACCTTCAAGATCCCCTTTGGTGCGTATCTTGTGCTGGTCAACCTGCTCTTTCTGGGTCCCCTGCTCGTCTTTGTCCCGCTTCTGTCCAGAACACGCAGGCAGGGCCTCAGGGAGTTCAGCTCCCTGGCCGGCGTTTACAACTATTCCTTTGCGGAAAAATGGATCAGGGGCAAAGCGCCGGAGGGCGAACCGCTCCTGGGAAGCAGTGATATCCAGTCACTGGCCGACCTGGGCAACAGCTATCAGTTTGCCCGACAGATGAAACTCTTCCCGTTCAGCCTGCAGGAGATCATCAAATTGTCCGTCATCGCCGCGTTACCCATGCTTCCTCTGCTTCCGCTGGTGATGCCGGTTGAGGATATCCTGAAAATGCTCGCCAAGGCGCTGCTGTAGCCAACAAGCGGGGTTGCCCGGGAGCGGGCAGGGCAGGGGACGGAGGGTTACAGGAACGATGAGAAGGTTGAACGCTTTCAGCTGAATATCAGAGGAGGGAAGGGCCATGACAGCAGCGATGAGGCGCACGATGGGTATCCTCGTGGGGGCAACACTCCTGCTTTCGGCATGTGCGGGATTCGGTCCGACGACGATATCACGCGACCGGTTCGATTACACGGCGGCCATTTCCGATTCGTGGAAGCATCAGATGCTGTTCAACATGGTCAAGATACGCTACGGGGATGCCCCGGTATTCATGGATGTCACTTCCGTGATCAGCCAGTACCAGGTAGCGGGGCAGATCAATCTGGGTACTGCAATCGGCAGCAATCCCTGGAACCACGCGGAGACCCTCGGGGCGACGGGGCAATACGTGGATCGCCCGACCATCTCGTTCACCCCCATTCTGGGAGACAAATTTGCGCGCAGCCTGATGGCCCCCATTCCTCCCCCTGCCATCCTCAGCCTTCTGCAGGCCGGCTATCCCGCGGACCTGGTTTTTCGGATGCTGGTCCAGGAGATCAACGGCATTCGGAATCGCTTCGGGGGGGAAGCCAGGGCTCGAACCGCTGACCCCGAGTTTTACCTGCTGCTCGAGAAATTGCGGAAGATTCAATCTGACGGGGCCGTGGGGATGCGGGTGAAACGAAAAGACAAGGAAGAAGCCGCCGTGCTGGTTTTCCGGGGGAAGCGGGATCCGGCGACGGAGGCATTGTCCCTGGAAGTCAGGAAGATGCTGGGCCTGGACCCCCAGACCGGCGAGATCAACGTGGTGTATGGGACTGTTCCCAGGGATGACAAGGAGATCGCGCTCCAGACGCGGTCGCTCCTGGAGGTCATCGTCGATCTGTCCGCGGACATCGAGGTTCCTGCCGCCCATGTGCAGGAGCAGCGGGTAAGCGCGACTCACGTGGAAAAGGTGGATGCCCGGGGCACGATTCCGCCTTTGATCCGGATCCGGAGCTCACCGGAAAAGCCTGGCGATGCCTTTGTTTCGGTGCCCTATCGGAATTCCTATTTCTGGATCGACGACCGGGACATGAGGTCCAAGAAAATCTTTTCCTTTCTCATGTTTGTTTTTACCCTGGTGGAGACAGGGGAGAAAGGGGCCGCGCCTATCGTGACCATCCCGACCGGGTAGCGCTCCTGTCTGCAAATCTTATCAATCCGGAGGGGTATTGGACCAAGGTCCAGTGCGGATAGGACCAAGGTCCAATTTCCTTCGGGCGCAGGAAAATGTATGATTTTCAATGAAAATTAGACTTTTAATTCCTCCATATCGACCCTGTACGAAACTTCTCACGCCGGATCATACGCGCAACCTCACACGGAGTCTCAGTCGAGGAGAAGGGCTGTTCATACTCGCGTGAGCCAGCCGTCGAGACCAAGCCCGATTAACGATTCAACGAAAGGCAGGTGTGTCATGACCGCGGAGAATCATCGCCTCGAGGAGGCGCGGACGCAGAACGTGCCCTGGAAGAAATGGGGGCCCTACCTGAGCGAACGGCAATGGGGAACGGTGCGTGAGGACTACAGCGAGGGCGGCGACGCCTGGAACTTCTTCACCCACGATCAGGCCCGCTCGCGGGCCTACCGATGGGGAGAGGATGGTCTGGCGGGCATATCCGACGACAAACAGCGGCTGTGCTTTGCCCTTGCGATGTGGAACGGCAGGGATCCGATCCTCAAGGAACGCCTGTTCGGGTTGACCAACAGCGAAGGCAATCATGGGGAGGATGTCAAGGAATACTACTTTTACCTCGACTCGACGCCGACCCACTCGTACATGAAGTACCTCTACAAATACCCCCAGGCGGCATTCCCCTACGCCGACCTGCTGGACACCAATAAGCGGCGTTCCAGGGACGAGATGGAGTATGAGCTCCTCGACACAGGCGTGTTCGACGGCGACCGCTATTTCGACGTCTTCGTGGAGTATGCCAAAGACGGTCCGGAAGACATCCTGGTGCGGATTACGGCAGCCAACCGGGGACCGGACGCGGCCGAACTGCATCTCCTGCCGACACTCTGGTTCCGGAATGACTGGTCGTCGTGGATTGCCGAATCCAACAGGGCACCCGAAAAACCGAGCCTCAAGCAGATCGAAGCAGCGGCTGGCACGAGCGCGGTTGCGGCAACGCATCCGCTGCTGGGTGAATTCATCTTTTCCTGCGAACGCGAAGTGCCGTTGCTCTTTGTCGAGAATGAAACAAACCACGAGCGGCTATTCCCCGGGCAAAAGAATGAGAGCCCCTACGTCAAGGATGGCATCAACAACTGCGTCGTAGAGGGCTGTCATGACGCGGTGAACCCCGGCAAGCAGGGCACCAAGGTCGCGGCGCACTATCGTATGAAGGTTGCCCCCGGCCAGTCGGCCACCCTGCGGCTGCGCTTCACCTCCGTAGCCCCCGCCGGCGAAAGCGGGAAAAGCAAAGCCGCCGCAGCCCCCTTCGGTCCGGAGTTTGACAGGACCCTGGCCGCCCGGCTGCAGGAGGCGGACGAGTTCTACCGGTCCGTGACCCCGCCTTCCGTCTCCCCGGACGCGGCCAACGTCATGCGCCAGGCCATCGCCGGCATGCTCTGGAGCAAGCAGTTCTTCTTCTTCGACGGCGACAACTGGCTCGACGAACACCACTCCAACCCCCTCCATGCCGGGTATCGCAGCTCCCGGAATTCGGAGTGGTTCCACATGCTGAACGAGGACATCATCTCCATGCCCGACAAGTGGGAGTACCCCTGGTACGCGGCCTGGGACCTGGCTTTCCACACGCTGCCGCTTGCGATCGTGGACCCCGACTTCGCCAAGGAGCAGATGAAACTGATGCTCGAGGGCGTCTACCTGCACCCGAGCGGCCAGATGCCCGCCTACGAGTGGAACTTCAGCGACGTGAACCCCCCGGTCCACGCCTTTGCGACGCTCTTCCTGCACCGCACGGAGCAGGCCCTGCGCGGCGAGATGGACCTCGATTTCCTCAGGGAGACGTTCAACAAGCTCCTGCTGAACTTCACCTGGTGGGTGAATCGCAAGGACCGGTTCGGCAAGAACGTCTTCGAGGGAGGCTTTCTCGGCCTCGACAACATCGGAGTCTTCGACCGCAGCGCCCCGCTTCCGACCGGCGGCCACCTCGAGCAGGCCGACGGCACGGCCTGGATGGCCCTCTTCAGCCAGAACATGGCAGAGCTCGCCGTGGAGCTCGCCGCCCACGACCCCATCTACGAGGACATGGTCCTGAAGTTCGTCGAGCATTTCTACTACATCGCCGCGGCCATGAACCGATCGGGGCAGGACGGCATGTGGGACGAGGAGGACGGCTTCTACTACGACGTGCTGCAGCTCCCCGACGGCAGTGCCACGCGGCTCAAGGTACGTTCCATGGTGGGGCTTCTGCCCCTGTGCGCCACGACGGTCGTCGAAAAATGGCAGCGGGAGCGCATTCCGCGGGCGATGGCTTTCATGAAGGAACGGCTGCGCCGGATACCCGAGCTTTCGGCGACGATGCACCCTACCGGACCGGGGCATCTGGGCGTGGCCGACCGGGGGATCATTGCCCTGGTCAACCCGGAGCGGCTCCGCCGGATCCTTACGAAGATGCTCGCCGAGAACGAGTTCCTGGGCCCCTGCGGCATCCGCTCGCTCTCCAGGTTCCACGAGCAGCACCCCTTCGTCTTCCACGTAAACGGCCAGGAGTTCAAGGTGGACTATCTGCCGGCCGAGTCGAACACGGGCATGTTCGGCGGCAACTCCAACTGGCGGGGACCGGTCTGGATGCCGGTGAACGCGCTCATCATCCGGGCGCTGCTGAACTTCTACCTGTACTATGGCGACAACTTCAAAATCGAATGCCCCACGGGTTCAGGGAAACTGATGAACCTCTTCGATGTGAGCAAGGAGATCTCGGACCGCCTGGCCGGCATCTTTCTCCGCGATGAGCGCGGCCTGCGACCCGTCTACGGCGGCACGGAGAAGTTCCAGAACGACCCTTACTGGCGTGACTACATCCTGTTCTATGAGTACTTCCATGGGGATAACGGGGCGGGGCTGGGCGCGAGCCACCAGACGGGATGGACAGGGTTGGTCGCCAAGACGATCCAGCTCTTCGGATACCTCGATGCGAAAAAGTCTCTTGAGGCCGTCAAGGAGGCCGCCGCGTTCGCCCG
>Ga0105107_10002894_pt1 | contig 11357 bp, 8 predicted proteins | sample PPLLaktember2015_6_FD_79335 | JGI IMG/M metagenome (GOLD analysis project Ga0105107, IMG submission 79335) | Freshwater sediment microbial communities from Prairie Pothole Lake near Jamestown, North Dakota, USA - PPLs Lake P8 Core (1) Depth... | ecosystem: Environmental > Aquatic > Freshwater >... | reverse complement strand
GCCCACTGAAAACGCGCCGGCCGCGAAACCCGCGAGCATCAGGCTGGTATGCTGCGTCGCGGCCACGCGCGGCATGCCGTACACGTCCTGCAGGAACGGCACCGCCCACAGGCCGGCGAAGGCAATGAACGACCCGCCCATGCCGAGGTTCATCCAGAAGATCGGCCACGTGGCGGGATTCCGCAGCACCGCCATGAGCCCCTCGAACCAGTGCCCCGCATGCGGCGGGTGCGCCGCATGGCCGTCCATTTCGCGCAGGCTCGGCAGGCCGGCCTCGCCCGGATGATCGCGCACGAACAGCCAGGTCAGCACGGCGAGCACGAACGACACGCCGCCGAGGACGATGAACACGCTGCGCCAGGTCGTGAACTGCAGGACCCAGGCCAGCGGCGCGGCCGCCAGCACCGAACCGATGTTGCCGAGCACCAGCGTCAGCCCGACCACGGTGCCGAAATGGCGATCGTGGAACCAGGCCGCGTTGAGTTTGAGCAGCGCGATGAAGGCCACCGACACGCCGAGCCCGATCAGCATCCGGCCGAGGGAGGCCTCGGTCAGCGTCGCCGCGTAGCCAAACAGCACGGAACCGATCGCGGCGATGATGCCGCCGAGCGTGACGATGCGGCGCGGCCCGAGGGTGTCGACCAGTATTCCGGTCGGGATCTGCATCGCGGTGTACACGTAGAAATAGGTCGCGGCCAACCCGCCCAGTGCCGCGGCGCTGACGCTGAAGGCCTGTTGCAGATCGGTAGCGATGGCAGCCGGGGCAATACGATGAAAAAACGCCAGCATGTAGGACAGGGCCACGAGCGCGAACGCGGTCCAGCGCAACCGGCTTATCCGTGCCTGCATGCCGGAATGCAAACCGGTTTTCGTGTCCGGAAGGATTACTTTCGCCATCGTCGATATCCTGGTGAAAAGCAGGGCCTGACGCGAGCGGCAAAGACCACACGGTTACAAAATTTGCCGTCCGGGTCTTCCGGGCGCCCCACGCGGGCGGGAGGAAGCGTATTATTCTCCATCCATGAAGTCCATTTCCCCGAACCCGGCGGCGCCCGGCGGCATCAGCGAGGCGCTCGCCAGCCGGCGCATCCGCGAGATTCCGTACAACTACACCTCGTTCTCCGACCGCGAGATCGTCATCCGCTTTCTCGGCGAGGAAACCTGGCAGGTGCTCGACACCCTGCGCGGGCAGCGCCGCACCGGGCGCTCGGCACGCATGCTGTTCGAGGTGCTGGGCGACATGTGGGTGATCACGCGCAATCCGTTCATCCAGGATGACCTCATGGAGAACCCGAAACGCTGGCAGTCGCTCACGCACGCGCTGCATCACCGCCTCGACCAGATCCTGGCGCGCGCCGAGGGCAATGAACTCGCACTCAAACTCGAAGACGCGGCACGCGTGGCAGTGCGCCGCTTCGAGGCCTGGCTGCCGGCGCAGAAGCAATTGCGCCACCGGGCGCTCAGGCGGCTGGCGCGCGTCACCCGCCGCGATAACATCGGCTTCGACGGCATGGCGCGCGTGTCGCACGTCACCGACGCCAGCGACTGGCGCGTCGAGCTGCCGTTCGTGGTCATCACGCCCGACACCGAGGACGAAGTGGTGCACATCGTGCGCGCCTGCATCGACCTCGGGCTCACCATCATCCCGCGCGGCGGCGGCACCGGCTACACCGGCAGCGCCGTGCCGCTGTTCGCCGACACCGCCATCATCAACACCGAGAAACTGGAAGGCCTTGGCGCGGTGGAGCTGCGCGCCCTGCCCGGCGTCGCGCAGCCGGTGCCGACCGTGCGCGGCGAGGCCGGCGTAGTCACGCGGCGCGTCGCGGAAATCGCCCATCAATCGGGGTACGTGTTCGCCGTCGATCCGACCTCGCAGGACGCCTCCACCCTCGGCGGCAACGTCGCCATGAACGCCGGCGGCAAGAAGGCGGTGCGCTGGGGCACCACGCTCGACAATCTCGCCGCGTGGCGCATGGTCACGCCGGACGCGCAGTGGCTCGAGGTCGAGCGGCTCGACCACAACCTCGGCAAGATCCACGAGCAGGAGACGGTGCGCTTTCGCCTCACCCGTTACGCCGCCGACGGCCGCACGCGTCTCGGCGACCCGGCGGAGCTGAAAATTTCCGGACGCGAGCTGCGCAAGCCCGGCCTCGGCAAGGACGTCACCTCCAAGTTCCTCGGCGGGCTGCCGGGCGTGCAGAAGGAAGGCTGCGACGGGATCATCACCTCGGCGGTGTTCGTGCTGCACCGCATGCCGCGCTTCCTGCGCACGGTGTGCCTCGAATTCTTCGGTGCCGACATCACGCCGGCGGTGGCAGCCATCGTCGAGGTCAAGCGTCACCTCGACGCCGAACCGGGCGTGGCGCTGACCGGGCTCGAACACCTCGACGAGCGCTACGTGAAGGCGGTGAACTACAGCACCAAGGCGGCGCGGCGCGAGCGGCCGAAGATGGTGCTGATGGCGGACATCGCCGGCGACGACGAGGACGCCGTGGCGCGCGCCGCCGCGCACGTGGTGCAGCTGGCGAACCGGCGTGACGGCGAGGGTTTCGTTGCCGTGAGCCCCGAAGCGCGCGCCCGTTTCTGGGCCGACCGCGCGCGCACCGCGGCGATCGCCGCCCATACCAACGCCTTCAAGATCAACGAGGACGTGGTCATCCCGCTGGAACGGCTGGCCGATTACAGCCGCGGCATCGACCGCATCAACATCGAGCAATCCACGCAAAACAAGCTCAAAATGCTCGAAGCGGTGCTCGACTACCTGGCCGGCGACATGCCGGAGCTGCACGCGGGTCCCGAGGCCGAACGCAGCGCCGAGGGTGACGCCATCCTCGAATCCAAGAAACACGACGCCCGCCGGCACCTGACCGAAGTGTGCACGCGCTGGCGCGCGATGCTCGCGAACCTCGACGCCGACGCGGCGACCAACGCCGCCGCGCTCGATGACGCGGAACGCGCGAAAATCCGCCCCGGCGACAGCTTTTTCGATCTGTTGCAGCGCCGCGATATCCGCATCTCCTACCGCCGCGAGGTGGAACGGCCGCTCAAGAACATTTTCCTCGGCGGCGAGCTCGAGGGCGTGCGGCGCCGGCTGGACGAGATTCACGCCGGGCTGCGCGCCAGCCGGCTGTTCGTGGCGCTGCACATGCATGCCGGCGACGGCAACGTGCACACCAACATCCCGGTGTTCTCCAACGACTACGCCATGCTGCAGGAGGCGCACCGTATCGTCGACCGCGTGATGCGGCTCGCGGTAGCGCTCGGCGGCGTGATCTCGGGCGAGCACGGCATCGGCCTTACCAAGCTGCACTACCTCGATGCGCCGGAGATCGAGGCGTTCGCGCGCTACAAACACGACATCGATCCCGACGGGCATTTCAATCGCGGCAAGCTGCTGCCGGGCGCGACCCTCGACGGCGCGTACACGCCGTCGCTGCGCCTGGTGGAGCAGGAAGCGCTGATCCTGGAGGCGAGCGAGCTGGGCGCGCTCAACGACCAGATCAAGCACTGCCTGCGCTGCGGCAAGTGCAAGCCGGTGTGCAACACGCACGTGCCGCGCGCCAACCTGCTGTACTCGCCGCGCAACAAGATCCTCGCCACCGGTCTCATCATCGAGGCCTTCCTGTACGAGGAACAGACGCGCCGCGGCATCTCGATCCGCCACTTCGACGAAATGAACGACGTCGCCGACCACTGCACCGTGTGCCACAAGTGCGAAAAACCCTGCCCGGTGGACATCGACTTCGGCGACGTCACGATTCACATGCGCAACCTGCTACGCGCCCGCGGCAAAAAACGCCTGAGCCTCGGCACCCGGGCCTCGCTGGCGTTCCTCAACGTCACCGATCCCGCGACCATCAAGCTGATGCGCCGCTTCCTGATCGGCTGGGGCTACAAGGCGCAGCGCCTCGGCTACACCCTGCTGAGCAAACCGTTCACGCGCCGCGAAACGCACCCGGCCACCACCGTCGGCACCACCTCGGTGGTGGCCCAGGTCGTGCATTTCGTGAAGCGCCCGTTGCCGTCGGGCCTGCCGTCGCAGACTATGCGCGCGTTCCTCAACGTCGAGGACAGCAAGCAGGTCGCCATCGTGCGCGACCCGCGCAAGGTCAACGATGAATCCGAGGCGGTGTTCTATTTTCCCGGCTGCGGCTCGGAGCGGCTGTTCAGCCAGATCGGCCTGGCCACGCTCGCCATGCTCTACGAGGTCGGGGCGCAGACGGTGCTGCCGCCGGGCTATCTCTGCTGCGGCTACCCGCAGACCGCGGGCGGCGATGCCAAAAAGGGCGACCAGATTTCGACCGACAACCAGGTGCTGTTCCACCGCGTCGCCAACACGCTCAATTATCTCGACATCAAGACCGTGCTGGTGTCCTGCGGCACCTGCATGGATCAGCTGCTGCGCTACCAGTTCGGCAAGATCTTTCCCGGCTGCCGCCTGCTCGACATCCACGAATACCTGATGGAAAAGGGCGTGAAACTCGAAGGCGTGCCGGGCGTGAAATACCTGTACCACGACCCCTGCCACACGCCGATGAAGACCCACGCGCCGATCAAGGTGGCCGCGGCGCTGATGGGGCAGGAGGTACTGCTCTCCGACCGCTGCTGCGGCGAGGCCGGCACCTTCGCGGTGTCGCGTCCGGATATCGCCACGCAGGTGCGATTCCGCAAGGAAGAGGAAATACACAAGGGCATCGCGCAACTGACCGGCGAACCCCGCGCCCGCGACGGCAACGTCAAGATGCTGACTTCCTGTCCCGCCTGCCAGCAGGGATTGGCGCGCTACGCCGACAGCACCGGGCTCGACACCGACTACATCGTGGTTGAGCTGGCGCGGCTGAAAATGGGTGAAACCTGGGCGCAGGACTTCATCGCCCGGGCCAGGCAGGGCGGCATCGAGCACGTGCTTCTATAAAGGCATGGCGGAGCACCGCCGGCGCACGACGCCCGCATCGCAGAACCTCGCCGTCGACTGATCCCTATTTCAGCCGCAAGCGAAACAGGCCGTTGGTATCGCTGTCGCTGGTGAAATAAAGCGCGCCGTCGGGGCCGACGGCGACGCCCACCGGCCGGGCCCAGCGCTCGCCGTCGGGTAACTGGAAACCCGTCACCAGATCGTCTACGCGCACTGCTTCACCGTCCTTGAAACGCACCGCGACCAGCTTGGGCGGCCGGCGTGTGGCAGCGCTGCCGACGAACCCGCCGGTTGGTTGCGTGCCCCACGAGCCGCGCAGCGCCACGATCGCATCGTGCTCCAGCGCCTTGCCCAGCGCGCCCGCCGGCACGAAGGTCACGCCCATGGGCGCGTTGCGCGACGGGAAGGTCGCGACCGGCACAGCGACCTCCGCCAATGGCCGCGGCGACTTGCTCGGCACACAGTCGTCGCGCTTCAGCTGTTTCCCGTCGAACTGGAACCACGGCATGCCGTGAAACGAACCTGCGGTGACGCGGCTGAAATATTCCGGCGGCTGGTCGTAGCCGAGGTGATCGGGACCGTTATTGCTGGCGTACATGATCTTGGTCCCCGGATGCCAGGCAAAACCCACGGGATTGCGCAACCCGGAACCGAACGCCTCCCAGCGCGGCTGGCCGCCGTCCTCGCGCAGCACGAAGACTCCGCCGCGTCGCTTATCAAAGGGATAGCGGTCGCCGAGATACTGATTGCTGCAATTGCCCTGGATCCCGAGGCTCACATACACCCGGCCGTCGGGGCCGACACCAACCGTGCGGCTGCTGTGGCCGCTGCCGCCGGGCAAGCGCGCGAGCAGCGCGACCGATTCCGGGGCGAGACTTTTCTGTCCAGACTGGTAGGGCGCGCGATACAAGCCATTAGTACGCGCAATGAGAATTTCCCCGCGCCGGAATGCCACGCTGTGCGGATAGTCGTCCAGCCTGACCAGCACCTCGGGGAGGTTGTAGGGTGGCGGAACGCGGTAAATCATGCCGGACTTGGAACCGATAAAGAGATCCTTATTGTCCGCGAACGTCAGCAACCGCGGGCCTTCAAGCTTCCCCGCCAGCAGCTCCAGCCGGTATCCCTTCGGCACGCGCGCAACCTGGCGCGCACCGTCGAGCATCAGCGTCTGTTCCTCGTAGGCCAGCGCTTCGGTGCCCGCTTCCGCCACCGGCAGAGCCAGGACCGGGGACAACAAAAATGCCAGGGAACGGACGGCAGTGCGCCACGGCGGCGTGACCTTTCCATGAGTAACACGGGTAATCATGGTACCGATGGTATCAAGGGTTTGCGGCAGGAATAAACCAATCCGGGTTAACCCCATTTGTGCCGTCATTATTCATGCCGATGAACGGCTTGATATTCCCGGTCAACGTGGCGTAAAACGCGGCGCGCGCCGGTCGCGCAGAAATCCCTGTGCTAGCTTTATTAAGTACATCCGGGGCAGCGGCAGCCTGCCCGGGGAGGGCGGTCTTGGAACGGATATTGAAACATCTGCGGATCGGCTGGCGCTGGTTGACCGGCGGCTGGCGGCTGTTCATGCACAATCCGTGGTTGCTCGGCGGCATGGGGCTCACCACGGCGGTTCTCGTCGGCGTGCTCACGCTGATTCCGCTGCTCGGCGGACTGCTGGTCGCGCTACTGGCGCCGATCTGTCTTGCCAGCGCCTATCTTGCCATCGACGGCGTGCGCAAAATGCCGATGGCCCTGCCGGCCTCGCTGCGCATGCCGGCCCTGCAACAGTCGCCGTGGCAGCTCGTCGGCGTATTCCGCAATCATGCGCATGTATTACCCATGGCGGTGGCGTGTCTGTTCAGCGCCGCGGCGGTGCTGCTGACCAATCTGCCGCTGCAGGTGCTGGGGGGCAACGCCTGGGTTGCAGACTGGTCGAGCCTCGAACATGTTGCGCAGGCGGGTGTCCTCGTGGCGATGCTGCTGGTGTTCACGCTCTATGTCGTGTTCGCGGCGTCGCTGATTTACGCCTTGCCGCTCACGTTCTTGCGGGACGAGCCGCTGATCCCCGCGCTCCGGCACAGCCTCCGGGCCAGCCGGCACTTCGCGGTCGCCTTGTCGGTGCTGTTGGGCGTCCTGCTGGCGCCTTTCCTGCTCGGCGCGATAGTCTCCCTCTTCTCCCCCTGGGCCGGTTATCTGGTGTCGTTCAGCATCAGCGCCGTCGTCTTTCCCGTGATAGCCGCCAGCCTGTATTGCAGCTATCGCGACATCTTTGCCGGCAGGAATTATCAGGCGGGCACCGAAATGCGCCGGGCGACTGATCGGCGCATCACTGGCGCCGATGCCGTAACACAATGACCTCGATGCGCCCGCGCGGGCCGATGAAATAAGAGGCGAGCCAGCCGGTCAGGCTCACCACGATCGATCCGAGCACGGCCGGCCAGAAACCGGAAATCGTGAAGTTGTCGAACATCCACGCCACCAGCCCCAGCATGGCGGCGTTGACGACCAGCAGAAACAGTCCGAGCGTCAGCAGCGTGATGGGGAGCGTCAGGATCACGAGCAGCGGCCGCACCACGGCGTTGACGATCCCGAGCAACAGCGCCGCCCCGAGCAGGGTCCACAGGCCCTGCACTTCGATACCGGGCACCAGCGCCGAGGCCAGCCATAGCCCGAACGCCACCACCAGCAGTCGCAACCACAAGCCGATCATGGGCTTATCCTCACTGTCGGGAAATAACCGCCGGCATTATGACACGGCGCTGGCGCCCGGTTTCTTGACCGGGAGCAAAGTCGGGCTGCCGGCGGTGGCGCAGACTCGGTTTGTCCCTGACCCCGGCCGAGGTACCATGCACGGCGAACATCATCACGATCTGGCGCAAGAGTTCCCCGAACTCAAGCAGCGCGTCCACGAACTCAAGCTGACGAGCCCGGAATTCAACCAGCTTTATGCCGAGTACCGGGAACTGGACAAGGCGATTTACCGCATCGAAGAAGAGATCGAGACCCCGTCGGACAGCTATACCGAAGAACTCAAGAAAAAACGCGTGCGACTCAAGGACAAGCTCTACGCCATGCTCGCGGCGGTCAGGCCCTGACGGCCGACGCCGGGAGCATCATTACAAAGGAGAATTGCATCATGTACAACCGTGTTTTGGTACCGATCGATGGCAGCGAAACCTCCCTGTGTGCCTTGCGCGAGGCGATCCGGATCGGACAGTGCCAGCAAGTGGGGACCCAGATCCGCCTGCTGTATGTCATCGACACCCTCAGCAACGTCCCGCAGACCGAGACTTCGCCATCCTATATCAAGGAGATCTACACGCAGGCACGCAAGTACGGGCAGGACATCCTGGACCAGGCCAAGCAGGAGATCGAGAGTGCCGGATTGCACGTCGAGACACGGCTGGTCGAACTCAAGCGCGCCAGCGACCGCATCCCGCAGGTGATCGCGGACGAGGCCAAGGCCATGCCCGCGGAACTGCTGGTCATGGGCACGCACGGCCGGCGCGGCCTGAACTACCTGTTTCTCGGCAGCGTGGCCGAAGGCGTGATGCGGCTCACGCTCTGCCCGGTGCTGCTGGTCCGCAGCGGCTAGCCGCGCGCGGCCGCGTTCAGCTCTTGCGCTTGCGCCGCATAGGCTTGATCGCGCTTTCTCCCAGCGGCTGGAAAATCTTCACACGTAGACTCTCGCTCCACTCAGCCGCGAAGTCCCGCTGCAAACTCAGGTTGACCGCCGCGGTCGCAATCATGGCGATCAGCGCCCCCAGGCTCGCCAGCACCATGTCCTTGTGCGCGTCCCAGACGTCGCCCTGGGTGCCGAGATAGGCCATGCCGAGATCACCGCCGAAAAATTCGGCGGCGCCCCACTCGAACAACTCGAACAGCATGGAAGTGGACATGGTGAGGTCGAGCGGCAGGAAATAACCCCAGAAGCCGCGCACCGTGGCGATGCGGATGAACACCTCGCGGATCGGATACGCCAGCAGCACCCCGTAGGCAAAATGGATCGCGCGATCGAAATGATTGCGCTCGAAACCGAGCGCCTCGTTCAGGCTGAAGCCGAAGAGAAAAGTGAAGGCCTCGTCGTAGGGCACCTTGGCATAGGTGTAGTGCGCGCCGATTTCGTGCAGCAGGAGAAACAGGAATATCAGCGTGTAGGAAATGCGCGACAGCGGGAACACGCGATGGGTCGCGGTCAGGACCAGCACCGCTACCACGACCAGTGCATTCTCAAGCGCCCAGTCGGCGCGGTCGTAGGGATCGATGGCCAGCAGCGCCCACTCGATGGCGAACAGGATGCCCAGTATCAACAGATAGCGCCGGTGCGAAATGCGGGTAAGCATTGAAGCATGGTATAGCTGTTCCGGGCCGGGATAAATCGGTCCCGATTCCATTCATCCGTCGGCCTCCTCCGTTGGGCGCGGCCGGGCGCGGGCCATCGGGGTGTTACAATCGCGTCGTCCCCAACGCCGCCAGGAGTGCCCCATGCCACGGTTCGTCTGCCTGATCGTCACCGCTTTCACCCTCGTTTTCGCCGTCACTGGTCCGGCCACCGCGGCCGACGATACGCCGCGCTATAACCAGATCCATTTTCAGGTCGAGCGCAACCGCCCGGTCGACAACGACCGCATGCACGCCGTGCTCAGTCTCACCGCCGAAGACGACAACGCCGCGCGCCTCGCCGATCAGGTCAATCGCACCATGGACGGCGCGCTCAAAACCGCCAAGGCCCGGCCCGGAATCGAGGTCCGCACCGGCAGCTATCAGACTTATCCGGTTTATGACAAAAACAGGATCCGGCGCTGGCGCGCGACACAAGAACTGCTGCTGGAGGGATCGGATTTCGCGGAGCTGGGAAATCTCATCGGACAATTGCAGGAGCGCTTGCAGGTTGGCTCCATCCATTTCTCGGTATCGCCGGCACGCCGCGCGACGGTCGAGGATGAGCTGATCGTGCAGGCACTCGCTGCCTTCAAGCAGCGCGCCGAGCTGGTGCGGAGGCAATTCGCGGCCAAGGGCTACCGTCTCGTCAATGTCGCGATCAACACCGGTGGCGGGCAACCGGTGCCGCTGATGCGCGGCATGGCCATGGAGGCCATGGACAAATCTGCCGCGCCGCCCGCACTCGAGGCCGGCACCAGCCTCCTCAGCGTGAACGTGAGCGGGATGATCGAACTGCAGTAATCTTGTATGTTCATGCGGAATGAGTCGCGACTGACGCCATTCATTCCGCGCCGTTACACATGACCCAGAGGGAAAATCGGTGCCCCACAGCGTCGCCCTGATCACCACGCTCGCCACCGGCCTGGGACTGGCCCTGGTCATGGGCTTCATCGCCATGCGCCTGAAGCTGCCGGCCCTGGTCGGCTACCTCATTGCCGGCATCATTATCGGTCCCGGCACGCCCGGCTTCGTGGCCGACATCGGGCTGTCGCAACAACTCGCCGAGATCGGCGTGATCCTGCTGATGTTCGGCGTCGGCCTGCACTTCTCGCTCGACGACCTGCTCTCGGTGCGCCGCATCGCGCTGCCCGGCGCGGTGGCGCAAATCGCCGTGGCCACGGCGCTCGGCATGGGTATCGCCGCGCTCTGGGGCTGGAGCCCGGGCGCCGGGATCGTGTTCGGCCTGGCGCTATCGGTGGCCAGCACCGTGGTGCTGCTGCGGGCGCTGGAGGATCGCGAATTGCTGGATTCGGTCAACGGTCGCATCGCCGTCGGCTGGCTCGTGGTCGAGGACCTGGCGATGGTACTGGTGCTGGTGTTGCTGCCGCCGCTCGCGGGCTGGCTCGGCGGCACCTCCGGCCTCGCGGGAAACACGGAGGACCAGAGCCTGCTGAAGGCGCTCGGCATCACTCTCGGTCAGGTCGCCATCTTTGTCGCCCTGATGCTGGTCGTCGGCCGGCGCGTGTTCCCGTGGCTGCTGGCGCAGGTGTCGCGCACCGGATCGCGCGAGCTGTTCACCCTGTGCGTCATCGCGGTCGCGGTCGGCATCGCCTATGGCTCGGCCGAGCTGTTCGGCGTGTCGTTCGCGCTCGGCGCCTTCTTCGCCGGCATGGTCATGCGCGAGTCCAACCTGAGCTATCGCGCCGCCGAGGAAACCCTGCCGCTGCGCGACGCCTTCGCGGTGCTGTTCTTCGTGTCGGTGGGCATGCTGTTCGAGCCGGCGGTGCTGGTGCGCGAGCCGCTGCACGTGCTGGCCGTGGTCGCCATCATCGTGCTCGGCAAGTCGCTCGCGGCCTTCGCCATCGTGCTGGCCTTCCGCTATCCGCTCAACACCGCGCTCACGGTCTCGGCCAGCCTGGCGCAGATCGGCGAGTTCTCGTTCATCCTCGCCGGCCTCGGGGTGGCCCTCGGATTGCTGCCCGCGGAAGGCTACAGCCTGGTGCTGGCGGGCGCGCTGATCTCGATCGCGCTCAACCCGCTGGTGTTCCGCGTCATCGAGCCGGCG
>Ga0105107_10002892_pt1 | contig 11361 bp, 6 predicted proteins | sample PPLLaktember2015_6_FD_79335 | JGI IMG/M metagenome (GOLD analysis project Ga0105107, IMG submission 79335) | Freshwater sediment microbial communities from Prairie Pothole Lake near Jamestown, North Dakota, USA - PPLs Lake P8 Core (1) Depth... | ecosystem: Environmental > Aquatic > Freshwater >... | reverse complement strand
TCGAAGACCCGCGCGCCGAGCTGGTCCTCGCGGCGCTCGAGGGCCGCCAGCGTCTCGTCGCGCTCCTTCTCGATCTCCTCGGCTGCGAAGGCCGGCTCGAGCAGCGCCTCGGCGAGCAGGTCGAGGGAAGGCTGCAGCCGGTCGCTCGTCACCTCGAGGGTGAGCCCGCTGCTGCTGCGCCCCGAGAAGCCGTCGAGGTCCGCCGCGAGCCCCTCGACCTCGCGGGCGAAGTCCGCCGCCGAGCGGCCCGCGGTGCCGCGCAGCCACATCGACGCCACGAAGCTGCCGATGCCCGCCGTGTCCGCGGTCTCGGCCAGCGAGCCACCGAGCAGCGCCGCGCGCAGCGCCACGACGGGTACCTCGGGGCGCGCCACCACGTGGATGCGTACGCCGTTCGCGAGCACGTAGCTCTGCACGTCGCCGCGCCTCTCGCTCGGCTTCGGCGGCGCGAAGCGCCGGCGCGCAGCCGCGGCGCCCGCGACGAACGCCGCGCCGAGCTCGGTCGCTGCCAGAGCGGGCTCGGCCGCCTCGGGGAGCACCGCCGCCAGCGTGGCGCGCTCCTCGGGGAGCCATTCCTGCGCCACGCGCAGCAGATCCTCGGGCCGAGCCGTGCGCACGCTGTCGAGGTAGCGGGTCTCCAGCCGGTGGTCGCCGGCAATGACGTGGAAGCTGCCCATCTTCCGCGCGATGCCGGAGACGCTCTCGCGCTCCCAGCTCTCCGCGGCGAGGAAGTTCGCGCGCGCCTTCTCGAGCTCCGCGAACGCCACCGGCTCGTGACGCAGCGTCTCCAGCTCGCGCGCCACACTCTCGATCAGGGGGCGAATCTCCTCTGCCTCGAGGTCTGCGGAGACACCGAAGAGGCCGGGGTCGAGAGGGGTCCAGCAGGAGGCGTCGAGCCGGTCGCCGAGGCGCGCGCGGTCCTTCACCCGGCGCGCGAGCCGCGAGCTCTCGCCCTCGCCGAGGACGAACGCGAGGAGATCGAGGAACGGCGCGTCCGGGTGGGAGAAGGGCACGGCCGGGAAGCAGAGCTCGAGGCAGGCGCGCTCGAAGGGCCGCCGGAGCAGCGCCGTGCGGATGCCGTGCTGCGTCGGCTCCTCGCTGCGCCCGCGGCGCGCTCCGCCCCGGCGTGCGCCCGAGAAGGCGCGCTCCACGGCCGCGAGCGCCGCGTCGGTCCGCAGGTCCCCGGCGAGTACCACCGCGAAGTTCTCCGCGGTGTACCAGCGCTCGAAGAAGGTGCGCACCTTCTCGCGGGTGAAGGAGCCCACGCTCTCGCGCGAGCCGAGGATGGGCGAGCGGTAGGGGTGCGCGTGGAACGCGGCGGCAAACACGGCGTCGGCGAGCACGTGGTGCGGCGAGTCGTCCGAGCGGCGGATCTCCTCGAGCACCACTTCGACCTCGCGCGCGACCTCCGCCTCGTCGAAGCGCGAGTGCTGCACCGCGTCGGCCAGCACGTCGAGGCCCGTCTCGAGCTCCTCCGCCGGCAGCGTCACGTGGTAGACGGTGGTGTCGTAGGTGGTGTAGGCGTTGATGCGGCCGCCCACGCCCTCGACGGCGCCGGCGATCTCGCCGACCCCGCGGCGCTCGGTGCCCTTGAAGAGCATGTGCTCGTGGAAGTGGGCGAGGCCCTCCTCGCCGGGGCGCTCGTCGGCGGCACCCACGCGCGCCCAGACCTGCACCTCGACGACCGGTGCCACGCGCAGCTCGCGGAGCAGCACGTGCAGGCCGCTGGGCAGCACCTCGACACGCGCGCCGCCGAGCAGCGGGGCCGTTGCCAGGGAGTCGGCGGCAGGGCGCAGCACGGGGGCCGGAGAGTACCGGACCGCGCCCGGCTGCGCCGGGTAAGCTCACGGGATGGCCGGCGTCGGAGTCTACGTGCACGTGCCGTTCTGCGAGCGGGTCTGTCCCTACTGCGACTTCCCGGTGGTCGCGACCCGCGCGCTCGGCAGCGAGCTCGAGGACCGCTACGTCGAGGCGCTGGTGGGGGAGCTCGCGCTGCGCCGGCAGGCCTTCGCGGGATCCGAGCTGGCGAGCCTCTACTTCGGCGGGGGCACCCCCGCGCTGCTCCGGCCCGAGAGCGTCGCGCGGCTGGTGGCGGCCGTGAGGGAAACCTTCCCCGCGCCGGGGGAGGTCGAGGTCACGCTCGAGGCGAACCCGAGCAGCCTCGAGCGCGAGCGCCTGCCGGGCTTTCGGGCCGCGGGCGTGAACCGCCTCTCCCTCGGCATCCAGTCCTTCGACGACGGGGTGCTGAAGCGGCTCGGTCGCGCACACCGGGCGGACGCGGGTCGCGAGGCGCTGCGCGCGGCACGCGAGGCAGGCTTCGCCAACCTGAGCCTCGACCTCATCTTCGCCGCGCCAGGCCAGGACCTGCCGGCGCTGGAGCGCGATCTCGCCGAGACCGCGGACTTCGCGCCGGAGCACGTCTCGACCTACGCCCTCACCCTCGAAGCCGGAACACCCTTCGCGAAGGCGGCGGCCCGCGGCCGGCTCGAGCTTCCGGACGAGGACCTCGCCGCCGCGATGATGGAGCGTGTGGCGGCGCGGCTCGAGGCGGCGGGCCTCTCCGGCTACGAGATCTCGAGCTTCGCGCGGCCCGGCTTCGAGGCGGTGCACAACGCCCGCTACTGGCAGCGGCGCCCCGTGCTCGGCCTCGGGCAGGGCGCCTGGTCGACCGATCCGCCCGGGCCCGGCGCCCCGTTCGGCGTGCGACGCGCCAACCAGCGCTCCCTCGGCGCCTACCTGACGGCCCTGGCGACGGGAGGCGGCGCCGAGGCGGAGGCCGAGGTGCTCGCGGAAGGCGTGGCGCGCGGTGAAGCGGCGTTCCTCGCGCTCCGCACGCGGCATGGGCTCGCTGCCGCCGCGTTCGCGCGAGAGTTCGGTGCGGAGCCCCGCGCGTTCTGGCGCGCCGAGATCGACGCCCTCTGCGAGCGCGGGCTGCTCCGCGAGAGCGCTGCGGGCGATCTCGCCCTCACCGCGCCCGGCCGCCTGCTCGCCGACAGCGTGTTCGAGCACTTCGTCTGACGGCGCCCGCGGCGCCGGCTCGTTTGACCTTTCTCCGCGCGTCCGGTAAACCTCTGCTAATCGCCGGATTTCATTGGAGTTTTGGGGACTTGGGGGTTCCAGGGTGGCGCGCCAGGCCCACGATGTGAGCGCCGAGGACCGCGGGCCGCAGCTCTCGCCGCGTCAGGGCGAGGTGCTGCGCGCCGTCGTGGGTGCGTGGGTCGGCCACGCCCAGCCGGTGGCGTCGGAGACCGTCGCCCAGCTCCTCTCCGTCGCCTGGTCGCCCGCCACGGTGCGCAGCACCCTCGCGGAGCTCGCGGAGCTCGGCCTGGTGACCAAGTCCCACGTCTCGGCCGGACGTTTCCCGACGGAGGAAGGTCTGCGCTTCTACGTGCGCAGACTGCTCGGTCCGCGCCGCCTCGGCAGCGACGAGATGCGCGACCTCTCGGCGCGGGTGGTGGGCGGGGATCTGCAGCAGGTGCTGCACTCGGCCTCCCGCCTGCTCTCGGAGCGCACGCGGCAGCTCGGCTTCGTGGTCGCGCCGCGCCTCGCCGAGGTCGAGATCCGCCACGTCAGTCTCGTGCGGCTCTCGACGGAGCGAGTGCTCGCCGTGCTCGTGACCGGCGAGGGTGCGACGCTCCGGCGCTTGCTCGAAGACGAGGGGAGCCAGGACCAGGCCGAGCTGGATCGCATGGCCGCGATGCTCTCGGAGAGCCTCGCCGGCGGAACCCTCCGCGAGGCCCGGGCGCGTCTGGCGCGCGAGTGGCGCGCGCTGCGCAGCGAGGCGGATCGCCTGCGGGAGCGAGCCCTGCGGCTCGCGCGCGCGGCCCTCGCGCAGGCGGAGGACGAGGGCGATCTCGTGATCGCCACCCACCTGGCGGTGCTCGACCAGCCCGAGTTCCAGGATCCCGAGCGGCTGCGCGAGCTGTTCCGGGCGATCGACACCCGGGAGCGCCTGATCGCGGTGGTGGACGAGGTGCTCGGTCCGAGCGGTGTCACGGTGCGCGTCGGCGCCGACGTTCCCGAGCCCGTGCTGCGGCACTGCGCCCTGGTGGCGGCGCCCTGGGGCGAGGCGGGTGCGCTCGGGGTGATCGGACCGAGCCGCATGGACTATGCGCGGGTGATCGCGTTGGTCGACTATCTCTCCCAGGTGGTGACGGAGAAGCTCGGAGCGTGAGCCCTCGAGACCGCAGCCTCGACCCGGACGACGCTCCCGAAGGCCGCGAAGGCTTCGAGGAAGAGGCGTCTGCGGGGCGTCTCGCCCCCACCCCCGAGCTCGAAGAGGCGCTCCGCGAGGCCTCCGAGGCAGTGGAGAGCCCCCGCAGCGGCGTCCCCCCCACCCGCGGCATGCGGGTGGGCGAAGGGATCAAGCTCCCCTCCGAAGAGAACCGCGAGCTCCGCGAGGAGACCGAGCGGCTGCGCGCCGAGCTCGAGGAGCTGCGCCGGGAGGCCGGCGGCTCCCACGAGCGCCTGCTGCGGCTCTCCGCCGACTTCGACAACTTCCGCCGCCGCAACCTGCGCGAGCGCGAAGAGTCGCACCGCTACGGCCACGAGAATCTCGTCAAGGACCTGCTGGGTACGGTCGATAACCTGGAGCGCGCCGTGGAGCACGCACGCCGCGGTGGCGGGGACTTCGAGAGCATGTTGCAGGGCGTCGAGCTCGTGCAACGGGAGCTCCAGGGAGCCCTGGCCAAGCACGGCGTGACGCGCATCGAGGCCTCGGGCGAGCCGTTCGATCCGAGCGTGCACGAGGCCATGGCGCAACAGGAAGACGGATCGGTGCCGGCGAACACGGTGGTGCAGGTGTACCAGCCGGGTTACCGGCTGTGGGACCGGCTGCTGCGGCCGGCCCGGGTCGTGGTGTCGAAGCTCCCCGAGGGCGGGGGCGGTCCCGAGAGGGAAGTCAAGAGCAACGGGGGAGGCGCCGAGGAGTAGGCCCGGACCTTCCCAGCGAGAGGGCACGACGCGATGGGAAAGGTGATCGGGATCGACCTCGGGACCACGAACTCGTGCGTCGCCCTCATGGAGGGCGGCGAGCCGCAAGTCATTCCCAACGCCGAGGGCTCGCGAACCACCCCTTCGATGGTGGCGTTCACCGACCAGGGCGAGCAGCTCGTCGGTCAGATCGCCAAGCGCCAGGCGGTCACCAATCCCGAGCGCACGGTGTTCGCCGCCAAGCGGCTGATCGGCCGGCGCTTCGAGTCGGAGGAGGTGGAGCGCTTCCGGCGGGTCGCGCCCTTCGGTGTCGAGGCCTCCTCGAACGGCGACGCCTGGGTGCGGCTGGGCGACCGGCTGCGCGCACCCCAGGAGATCTCCGCCATCGTGCTGGCGAAGATGAAGGAGGTGGCCGCCGAGTTCGTCGGCGAGCCGATCACCGAAGCGGTGGTGACCGTCCCGGCCTACTTCAACGACGCCCAGCGCCAGGCCACCAAGGACGCCGGCAAGATCGCCGGGCTGAACGTCCAGCGCATCATCAACGAGCCTACGGCGGCGGCGCTCGCCTACGGCCTCGGCACGGACGAGGGCAAGACCATCGCGGTCTTCGATCTCGGCGGGGGCACCTTCGACGTCTCGATCCTCGAGATCGGCGACGGCGTCTTCGAGGTGAAGAGCACCAACGGCGACACCTACCTCGGCGGTGAGGACTTCGACCAGCGCATCGTCGACTACCTGATCGAGCAGTTCAAGGCCGAGACCGGCATCGACCTGCGCCTCGACAACATGGCGCTGCAGCGGCTCAAGGAGGGCGCCGAGCGCGCCAAGCACGAGCTCTCCTCGGTCGCCCAGACCGACATCAACCTGCCGTTCATCGCCGCCGACGCCTCGGGTCCGAAGCACCTCAACCTGAGCCTCGACCGCGAGAAGCTGGAGGTGCTGGTCGCGGACTTGATCGACGCGCTGGTGGCGCCCTGCGAGACCGCGCTCACCGACGCCGGCCTGCGCCGCGAGGAAGTGGACGAGATCATCCTGGTGGGCGGCATGACGCGCATGCCGCGGGTGCGCGAGAAGGTCGTCGAGATCTTCGGCAAGAAGCCCCAGACGGGAGTCAACCCCGACGAGGTGGTGGCGATCGGTGCGGCCATCCAGGGCGGCGTGCTGAAGGGCGAGGTCGAGGACGTGCTGCTCCTCGACGTGACCCCGCTCTCGCTCGGCGTCGAGACCCAGGGCGGCGTGGCGACCAAGATCATCGAGAAGAACACCACCATCCCGACCAAGAAGAGCCAGGTGTTCTCGACCACCGAGGACAACCAGACCGTGGTGCGCATCCACGTGCTGCAGGGCGAGCGCGAGATGGCCGCGGACAACAAGAGCCTCGGTCGCTTCGAGCTGGTGGGGATTCCGCCGGCGCCGCGCGGGGTGCCGCAGATCGAGGTCACCTTCGAGATCGACACCGACGGCGTGGTGAGCGTCTCGGCGAAGGACCTCGGCACCACCAAGAGCCAGGCGATCCGGGTGACCGCGTCCGGGGGCCTCAGCCAGTCGGAGATCGACGATCTGGTGCGCGAGGCGGCGGACAACACCGAGGCCGACAAGGGCCGGCGCCAGCTCGCGGAGCTGCGCAACAAGGCCGACGGGCTGGTCTACTCGACCGAGCGGACCCTGGAGGAGTACGGCCAGCACGTGCCCGCGTCCGAGCAGCAGGCGCTGCACGAGCGCATCGAGAAGACGCGGAGCGCCCTCCAGGCGGGGGATCTCCCGGGGCTGTCCGCCGCCGTCGACGAGCTCTCGGCGCTCTCCTACCAGATGACGGAGGGGCTCTATGCGAAGCTCGGAGGCGACTCCTCGGGGTAATCCCCCCGTCCTGCGGACTCCGCTATAGATTCACGCCCGGTGGCGAAGCGCGACTACTACGAGGTGCTCGGCGTCCCTCGCGATGCGGGAGCCGAGGAGCTGAAGAGGGCGTACCGGCGCCTCGCGCTCCAGTACCACCCGGATCGCAATCCGGACGACCCCGAGGCCGAGGAAAAGTTCAAGGAGGCCTCCGAGGCCTACGCGATCCTGGCGGATGCCGAGAAGCGCGCCCGCTACGACCGCTTCGGCCATCAGGGCGTGGGCGGCACCGGGGACGGCTTTCCCGGCATGGACTTCCAGGGCTTCGCCGACATCTTCGGCGACCTGTTCGGCGACCTCTTCGGCGCACGCGGCGGGCGCCGCACGCGCGGCCAGCGAGGCGCCGATCTCCGCTACAACCTCGAGGTCGAGCTCGCCGAGCTGCTCGAGAGCCGCGAGGTGCAGATCCAGGTGCCGCGCATGGTGCGCTGCGAGACGTGCAGCGGCTCGGGCGCCCGGGAGGGCACCCAGCCCGAGCGCTGCTCGCGCTGCCGCGGCACCGGCCAGACGATCTTCCAGCAGGGGCTGTTCCGCATCAGCCGACCCTGCGATACGTGCGCCGGCTCGGGATGGGTGGTCTCCGACCCCTGCGCGAGCTGCCGGGGCAGCGGGCGGCTCGAGGGTCAGAAGAGCCTCAAGGTGCGCATCCCGGCCGGCGTCGAGGACGGCATGCGGCTGCGCGTGGGCGGCGAAGGCGAGGCCGGCATCGGCGGCGGCCCGCCTGGAGACCTCTACGTGGTGATCCACGTGCGCGAGCACCCGCTCTTCGCGCGCGAGGGCCCGGATCTCCAGTGCGAGGTGCCGATCTCGCTGGTGCAGGCCGCCCTCGGCGCCGAGATCGAGGTGCCGACGCTGGAGGGACGCGTGGCGATGCGCATCCCCGAAGGCACGCAGCCCGGCAAGGTGATGCGGCTGCGCAGCAAGGGGCTGCCGAGCCTGCGCACGGGCGAGCGGGGCGATCAGTTCGTGCGGATCTTCGTCGAGGTGCCGACCAAGCTCTCCGAAGAGCAGCGCAAGCTGCTGGAGCGCTTCGCGGAGCTCTCGGGCGAGGAGGTGTCGCCGGTGACGAAGGGCTTCCTCGAGAAGCTCCGAGACCTGTTCGATTGAGGCGGTGCTGGCTGCTCGCCGGATCGGCGCTGCTGGCACTCGCCTGCCAGACCGCGCAGGTGCCGGCCGGCGATCGGCAGGAGTACGCCGCAGCGCTCCGCACGCTCGCCAGGGACCCCGACGCCGGCAGCGCCGCGCTGCGGGGCTTCGTCGCTGCGCGGCCGCGCAGCCCGCTTGCCGACGACGCCGCGCTCCGGCTGGCCGAGGCGCGGGTGGAGGCGGGCGACGACGACGAGGCGGTGCGCCGGCTCGGCTGGCTGCTGCGCGCGCACCCGGAGGGCGATCGCTCCGATGCCGCGCGCATCCTGCTGGCTCGGCTCCAACGGGCGCGCGGTCACGGCGCCGCGGCGTATCGCACCGCGAGCGAGATCCGCCTCCCGCTCCTCGAGCGCTCGCGGCGCGCGGAGGCGCACCGGCTGCTCGCCGATCTCGCCGGCGAGGCGGGTGACCGGGCAGGCCGCTTGCGCTGGCTGGCCCGGGTGCGCGGGGACCAGGAGAGCGAGGCGGACCTCGCCCGCGTCGACGCCGAGCTCGAAACCGCCCTGGTCGCGCTGTCGCCCGACGAGCTCGAGGGCGCGGCGCGCGAGCTCGGCCGCAGCGTGCCCGCGGCGCGCGTTCGGCTGCGCCAGGCGGAGCAGGCGCTCGTGCTCGGCGACGTCGCCGAGGCGGGGCGGCTCTTCGAGCTGGCGTCCCAGCTTCCGCTCACACCAGGCGACGCCGAGCGGCTGACCGCCTTCGAAGTCAGGCTCGCAGGAGGCGACCCCTCGGCCCCGAGCGGCGCCGGCAGCGCGTTCTCCGCGCTTCCCGATGCCGCGGCCGCGCGAGGCACGCTGGGTGTCGTGCTGCCCCTCTCGGGCGAGTTCGCCGGTGCCGGTCAGGAGGCCCTCGACGGGGTGCTGCTGGCGAGCGGCGTGCTCGAACGAGCGCGCGGCGCGGCGCATGACGACGCGGCGCCGCCGGGCTCGGCCCCGCAGAGCGGCCTGCGCCTGCGTGTGCGCGACTCCGCCGGCCGCCCCGAGCGCGCCGCCGCGGCGCTGCGCGAGCTGGGCGCCGACCCGTCGCTGGTCGCCGTGATCGGGCCGCTCACCGCGGAAGAGGCCCTCGCCGCCGCGGCCGAGGCCGACCCGCTCGGCCTTCCGATGCTCACGCTCACGCGCCACGAGGAAGTGGCCGATCGACACAAGAACGTGTTTCGAATCGGTCTCACGCCCGCGGCGGAGGCCGAACGGCTGGCCGAGTACGCGGCGCTCACGCTGGGGCTGCGGCGGGTCGGCATTCTCTACCCCTCCGACGCCTATGGCGAGCAGATGCGTGCGCTGTTCAGCGCCGCCTTCGAAGGGCGCGGCGGGAGTGTCGTCGCCGCCTCCTCCTACGGCGTCGACGCCACCGACTTCTCCGCGCCCATCCGCACCCTGATCCGGAGCGCGGGCGGTGTCCCCGTCGATCCTGCGAGCGCCGAGGCGGGGGCGCGGCCGGCCGTTCCAGGCGGATTCGACGCCATCTTCGTGCCCGACGCACATCGCGCCGCCGCGCTGATCGCGCCGGCCCTCGCCTTCGCGGGGGTGCGCGGCGTGCGTCTCTTCGGCACCAGCGCGTGGAACGACCCGGCCCTCGTGGCGGTGGGTCGCGAGCACGTCGAGGGCGCGGTGTTCACGGGAGCCGTCGTGCGCGAGAGCAGCTCGCCGATGCTCGCCGAGTTCGCCGCGCGCTTCCGCGAAGGCTTTGGCCGCGCCCCGGATCCGCTCGCGGCGCTCGGCTTCGACGCCGCGCTGCTCGCGATCCGCGGGCTCCTGACGGGAGCCGCGACCCGCGAGACGCTGCGCGCCGGTTTGCTCGCCGCTCCTCCGCTCGAAGGCGTGTCCGGGCGCACCGACTTCCGAGCCGGCGGCAATGCGCAGCGGCGGCCCTACCTGCTCGGCGTCGAAGCGGGTCGCATCGTCGACCTCGACGACCTCGGCCGACCGCCGCTCCTGCCAGGCGCACCCGGCGCGCCGACCGCGTCGCCGCCCCTCTGAGCTTCTAGCGTTCCGGGCCAGACCGTTCCTAAAGACTCGGGGGCGGTGGGTCGATCGTAGCGACGATGAAGCGCGATTCGGAGTTCGAGATCCCGGACGAGCTCCCCGTCCTGCCGCTGCGCGAGTTCGTGGTGTTTCCCTACATGGTGCTGCCGCTCTTCCTCACCCGGGAGAGCTCGATCGCCGCCGTCGAGGACGCCCTCGCCGCCGACCGCCTGCTGGTGCTCGTGGCGCAGCGCAACCCCGAGCTCGAGGAGCCCGGACCCGACGACCTGCATCGCATCGGCACGGTCGCGATGGTGATGCGCACGCTGCGCCTGCCCGACGGCCGCGTGAAGGTGCTGCTGCAGGGGCTCTCCAAGGCCGAGATCGAGTCCTTCGTCGAGAACGAGCCCGCCCGCTGGGCGTGCGTCTCGGAGCTGCCGCCGGACAGCGAGCCCGAGTGGGGCGTCGAGATCGAGGCCGCCATGCGCAACGTGCGCATGCGTGTCGAGGAGCTGCTCCCGCTCAAGAACCTGCCTCCCGAAGTGCTCTCGATCACCGCCAACGTCCACGAGCCCGGGCGCCTCGCGGATCTCGTCGCCTCCAACCTTCGACTGCGCCTGGGCGAGGCCCAGGAGATCCTCGAGATCGCCGACCCGCTGGCGCGCCTGCGCCGCGTCGACGCGCTCCTGCGCCGCGAGCTGGACGTCTCGACCGTGCAGGCCGAGATCCAGTCCCAGGCCAAGGAGGAGATGTCGCGCAGCCAGCGCGAGCACTTCCTGCGCGAGCAGCTGCGCGCCATCCAGGGCGAGCTCGGCGAGGTCGACCCGCGGGTCGAGGAGGTGGCCGAGTACCGCGAGAAGATCGAGGACGCGGGGCTGTCGTCGGAAGCCCACGAGGAGGCGATCCGCCAGCTGCGGCGCTTCGAGCGCATGCACCCCGACGGTCCCGAGGCGCAGGTGGTGCGCACGTATCTCGAGTGGCTCCTGGAGCTGCCCTGGACGCGCGAGTCGCCGGACCGCCTCGACCTCGCGCGCGCCCGCCAGATCCTGGACGAGGACCACGCGCACCTCGCGGGGATCAAGGATCGCATCCTCGAGTTCCTCGGCGTCCGCAAGCTGCGCCACGACTCGCGCGGGCCCATCCTCTGCTTCGCGGGACCCCCGGGCGTGGGCAAGACCTCGCTCGGGCGGAGCATCGCGCGCGCGATGGGACGCGAGTTCGTGCGCGTGTCGGTGGGCGGCACACGCGACGAGGCCGAGATCCGCGGGCACCGCCGCACGTACGTGGGCGCGCTACCGGGCCGCATCCTGCAGGGCATGAAGCAGGCCGGCACGCGCAACCCGGTCTTCATGCTCGACGAGCTCGACAAGATCGGCAGCGACTTCCGCGGGGACCCCGCGGCGGCGCTGCTCGAGGTGCTCGACCC
>Ga0105107_10002890_pt1 | contig 11361 bp, 7 predicted proteins | sample PPLLaktember2015_6_FD_79335 | JGI IMG/M metagenome (GOLD analysis project Ga0105107, IMG submission 79335) | Freshwater sediment microbial communities from Prairie Pothole Lake near Jamestown, North Dakota, USA - PPLs Lake P8 Core (1) Depth... | ecosystem: Environmental > Aquatic > Freshwater >... | reverse complement strand
CCACCGGCGGCCGGCTGCGGATCGGCGACCTCGACGGCGACGGCCTGCCCGACTTCGCGCTCTACGACCCGCGCAGCCCCCGCGCCCCGCTCCGGATCGGCCGCAACCTCGGCAACCTCCCCGACACCCAAGCCGGCATCCGCAGCGCGGACTGAGCCTCAGCGGCCCCGTGAAGACGGGGACGTCCCCCTCAGCGGTTCTTCCAGTTCGGCTTGCGCTTCTCGGCGAAGGCGCGCGGGCCCTCGACGTAGTCCTCGCTGCGGACCAGCTCGACGGTGGCGTCGTAGCGGGCAGCCAGGGCTTCCTGGAGCGACGGGTAGGCGAGGCTCTGCAGGGCGACCGCCTTGCTGGTGCGCACCGACACCGGCGAGCACTCGAGGATGGCGTCGGCCCAGCGCCGCGCGCCCGCCAGCGCCTGGCCGGCCGGCACCACCTCGTTCACGAACCCGAAGCGCATGCCCTCTTCCGCCGTCACGCGCCGGCCGGTGAGCAGCATGCCCATCGCGTGCTTGAGCGGAATCTGGCGCGGCAGCCGCTGCATGCCGCCCGCCAGCGCCGCCAGCCCCACCCGCGGCTCGGGCAGCGCGAACACCGCCGTCTCCGCCGCCACCACGATGTCGCACGAAAGCACGATCTCGAAGCCGCCGCCCATCGCGAGCCCGTTCACCGCGGCGATCAACGGCTTCGCCAGGTCGAAGCGCGCCGTGAGCCCGCCGAAGCCCGAGGCCGGCCATGAGAGCTTGCCGCCCTTCGCCTGGTACTTGAGGTCGTTGCCGGCGCTGAACGCCTTGTCGCCCTTGCCGGTGACGATCGCGACCCACAGCTCCGGATCGGCGGCGAACTCGTCGAAGGCGCGCGCCAGCTCCGCGCTGGTGGGCGGATGGATCGCGTTCATCACCTCGGGGCGCGCGATCGTCACGGTCAGCACGTGTCCGTCGCGCTCGACCTCGCAGAACTCGGGCATGGCGTCCTCCATGGGGCTGGCGAGCCGACCTTAGCCGAGGACGCGGCCCAGCAGCTTCTCGACGAGGGCCGCGCCCACCCATTGACGCGCTCCAGGTAGGGATCGGGCTCGGGGCGGCGCTTCTCGCGGCTCGGCGAGCGGCGGCGGAGCCTACCACGACGAGCGTCGCGTCAGGACGCGCGCGCGCCGCAATCGTCCGCAGGAGCGTCCTGATGAGCTTCGCTCGCCTGCGGCTCGCTGCGCGCTCGCTTGCGGGCGAGCGCCACGCGCACCTGCTCCGCGACCAGCACGCGCTGGGGCTTGAGCGACGACGAGAGCGGGATCGCGTCGACGAACACCACGTGGCGCGGCGCCTTGTAGGGCGCCAGCCGCGCCTGCGCCCAGGCGAGCAGCTCCCCTTCGCTGATCGCGCAGCCGGGCCGCAACACCAGCGCCGCCGCAGCGACCGCACCCTTCACCGGGTGCGGCACCCCCACCACCACCGTCTGGCGCACGTCGGGATGCTCGCGCAGCGCCTCCTCCACCTCGGCGGGGAACACCGAGTAGCCGCCGACCTTGATCATCTCCTTCGCGCGGGCGGCCAGCCACAGCCGCCGGCGCGCGCCGCGCCGCACCAGGTCGCCGGTGCGCAGCCAGCCGTCGCGCAGCACCGCGCGGGTGGCGTCCTCGTCCCGCCAGTAGCCGAGCATCTGCCCGGGAGAGCGCACCCACAGCTCGCCGACCTCGCCGCGCTGCACCGGACGCTGCTCGGCGTCGAGCACCCGCACCCGGACGCCGGGCAGCGGCCGTCCCGCCAGCCCCACGTCGAACGGCCCGCCGATCGCGCGGGTGAGCTGGCCGGCGGTCTCGGCGAGCCCGTAGCCGGTGATCCAGCGCGGCCGGCGCTGCCGCATTCGACACACGATCGCGTCGAAGCGGGCGCGCACCTCCTCGGGCATCGCGTCGCCGCCCCAGGCGATCGTGTCGAGCGAGCCCAGGTCGAAGCGCTCGGCGCCGGCGTCCAGCAGCATGCGGTACATGGCCGGCACGCCGGAGAGCTGGGTGACCCGCTGCCCCTCGATCGCCGCCAGCACTCCGAGCGCCGAGAAGCGCGCGTGCAGCAGCATCGGCGTGCCCATCACGAGCTGGAGCAGCAGGGCCTGGTGGCCGGAGGTGTGGGCCAGCGGCATGACGAGCAGCGCCAGGTCGTCGCGGCGGCTCGGCAGCCAGGCCGCCAGGCGCGCCTGCTGGCGCACCGAGAACATCAGCGCGCCTTCGGAGAGCATCGCGCCCTTCGGGCGGCCGGTGGTGCCCGAGGTGTAGAAGATCGCCGCCAGCTCGTCGGGGCGGCGCGGGTGCGGCGCGACGCCCGGTCCGCCCGCCGCCAGCAGCGCGTCGAGCGCGTGGGCGCCGGGCGGCGGCTCGCCGCGGCCCACCACGACCCAGCGCTCGACGCCGGGCAGCGCCCGTCGCGAGCCGCCGAAGGTCTCCTCGTAGAGCTCGCGGTCGAGCACCAGGGTGCTCAGCGCGCAGTCGGCCGCGAGCGAGCGCAGCTCCGCCGCCCGCAGCAGAGCGTTGAGCGGCACCACGACGGCGCCCAGGCGCGCCGCGGCGAACTCGGCGAACACCACCTCGACGCGATTGCGCGTCAGCAGCCCGATGCGCTCGCCCGGCCGCACGCCCAGGGCGGCGAGGCCGCGGGCCGCCGCGCCGGACAGGCGCGCGAGATCGGCGTGGCGGATGCAGGCGGACGCGTGCCACGGCGCCGCGAGCGGCGCCTCGAGCAGCAGCGCGGGGCGCTCGCCGTAGAGCGCGCCGAGCTGCTCCGGCAGGGTGCCCAGGCGCAGCTGCCCCGCGCCGAGGAACAGCGCCCGCCACTTGTCGCGCCAGCGCGGGCGCGGCCAGCCGCCGACCGCCAGCGGAAGCGCGGCGGCGGACGGGGGCGGAGCGAGCGTGGACGCCATTCGGGGGGCTCCGGGCGCGATCTGATGGGCCCTCAGATGCTGGCAGGCGCGCCGCGATCGTCAACCCCGCCGCCACGGGCTCAGGGCGGCGCGGGGCCGCAGGATCTTCGAGGCCCCCGCTCAGTCGAAGACGATCACCTGCCGGGCCGCCTCGCCCTTGCGCATCCGATCGAAGGCCGGGTTCACCTCGTCGAGCCCGATGCGCGAGGAGATCATCTCGTCGAGGCGCAGCCGGCCGTCGAGGTAGAAGTCGACGTACTTGGGCATGTCGAAGCGGAAGCGGTTCGACCCCATGTAGGAGCCGGTGATCTTCTTCTCCTGCAGGGTGAGGTCGGCGGCCAGGATCGGCACCCACTGCGTCAGCGGGACCACGCCGACCAGGACCGTCGTGCCGCCGCGGCCCGTCATGGCGACCGCCTGCTGCACGGTGGGAACCAGGCCGATGCATTCGAAGGCGAAGTCGGCGCCGCCGCCCGTGAGCGCGTGCACGGCGGCCACGGGGTCGCCCTCCTGCGGGTCGATGCAGTGGGTGGCGCCGAGCTGCTGCGCCAGCTCGAACTTCCACGGCTGGGCGTCCACGGCGACGATCCTGCCCGCGCCCACGATGCGGGCGCCCTGGATGGCCGCGAGCCCGACGCCACCGCAGCCGATCACGACCACGCTCGCGCCGGCCGGGATGCGCACGGTGTTGAGCGCCGCCCCGAGGCCCGTGGTGACGCCGCAGCCGATCAGCGACGCGCGATCGAGCGGCATGTCCTCCCGGATCTTCACCAGAGAGCGCTCCGGGCAGAGCATCTTCTCCGCGAAGGACGAGAGGTTCGCGAACTGGCCGATCGGGTCCCCGCTCGCGCTGGCGAGCCGCGGCCGGCCGTTCGCCCGCCCCGCGTATTGCGTCAGGCAGAGATAGGGCCGGCCCTCGGTGCAGAACCGGCAGACTCCACACCACGAGGTGAGGCAGCCGATCACGGGGTCGCCCGGCGCGAAGCCGGTGACGCCGTCGCCGACCGCCTCGACGACGCCCGCCGGCTCGTGGCCGAGGATGCAGGGCGGCGGCACGGGGAGGCTCGCCTCGATCACGTGCAGGTCGCTGTGGCAGAGGCCGGAAGCGGCCGTCTTCACGAGCACCTCGCCGGGGCCGGGCTCGTCGATCCGGACCTCCTCGAGCTCGAGCGGGGCGTGGTTCGCGCGCATCACGGCTGCCTTCACGATCGATCTCCCTTCGTCATTCGCCGAGGAACACGGGCTTGCGCTTCTCGGCGAAGGCCCGCGGCCCTTCCCGGGCGTCCCTGGAAGCGAAGACCGGGCCGCCGATCTCCAGCTCCTTCGCGAGCGCGTCGGCCTCGGAGTAGCTCTCGTCGATCTCGCGCAGCATGCGCACGAGGGCGCGAACCGAGAGCGGGCCGTTCTCGCAGATCTGCGTCGCGATCTTGCGGGCCTCGGCGAGCGCCTCGCCGTCCGGCACGACCCGGCCGACCAGGCCGAAGGCGAGCGCCTCCCGCGCCGTGACGTGGCGGCCGGTCAGGAGGATCTCGGCCGCCAGCGTGTAGGGGATCTGGCGGCGCAGCCGCACGCTGCTCCCGCCGAGCGGAAACAGTCCGCGACGCGCTTCGGTGACGCCGAAGGTCGCGCCCTCGGCGGCCACGCGGATGTCGGTGCCCTGCAGGATCTCGGTCCCGCCGGCCACCGCGTAGCCTTCCACCGCCGCGACGATCGGCTTCATCGGGCGGTTGTGGCGCAGCAGCGCCTGCCAGTGCAGGTCCGGCACCTCGGCCATCAGCTTCTGGAACTCGTCGTCGCGTTCGCCGCCGCCTCCCATTGCCTTCAGGTCGGCGCCGGCGCAGAACACGCCGCCGCGGCCGGTCAGGATCGCGACCCGCAGCTCGGGATCGGCGTCGAGCAGCCGCCACGCGCGGTACATCCCGGCCAGCATCCCGGCCGAGAGCGCGTTCTTCGCCTCGGGCCGGTTCAGGGTGACGACGAGGACGTGGCCCTCGCGCTCCACCAGGCAGTGATCGGCGTTCATCGCTCTCCTCGGCTGCGCAGCTCGTAGTCGGCGAGGCGCGGCGCGCGCATCTCCTCGCGGAAGCGGTCGTAGGTCCACGGCCAGGCCGTCGGCAGGCCCTGCTCGTCGAGATACCAGCTCCGGCAGCCGCTGGCCCAGATCGTGCGCTTCGCCGCCTCGCGCCGCTCGGCGTCGAAGCGCTCCATCGCGGCGTGCGAGACCGAGAGCGCGTCGCACGCGCCCGAGCGGATGCGGTCCAGGAGCTGCACGACGTACGCGAGCTGCAGCTCGGCGACGTCGATCAGCGAGAAGTTTCCGACCGGCCCGTTGGGCCCCTGGAGCAGGAAGAAGTTCGGGAAGCCGGGGACCGCGAGCGCCAGGTACGCGAAGGGCCCTTCCTTCCAGACGTCGTCGAGGTCCACCCCGCCCTGGCCGACCACCTGCATCGGCCGCACGAAGCGGTCGACGCGGAAGCCGGTCGCCAGCACCAGCACGTCGAGCTCGTGCAGGCGCCCGTCGCGCGTCCGCACGCCGGCCGGCTCGACGCGCTCGATCGGCTCGCTGACGAGCCTCGCGTGGGGCCGCTGGATGGCGTCGTAGAAGTCCGCCGACAGGATCAGGCGCTTGCAGGTCGCCCGGTAGGCGGGGCGCAGCTGTTCGCGGAGCTCGGGGTCCTTCACGCTGTGCTCGAGGTTCGCCACGCAGGCGGCGTGGATCGCCTGGAGGGCGGGCGACTCGGCGTCGATCAGCACGTTGGCGAAGCCTTCCGTGAAGCCGCGCGCCACCGCGGCCCGGAGCGCGCGCATGGCCGCGGGCCGCTCGCGGAAGGTGCGCTTCTCCTCCTCGCCGTAGGGCGGGTTCTCCATCGGCGCGATCCACTGCGGGGTGCGCTGGAAGAGCACGAGCTCGCCCACACGGTCCACCAGCGCCGACGTGATCTGGATCGCGCTCGAGCCGGTGCCGATGACGCCGACGCGCCGGCCCGCGAGCGGCACGCCGTGGTCCCAGCGCGCGCTGTGGAAGCAGGCGCCGGCGAACGAGCCGAGACCGTCGAGGTCGGGCAGCGCCGGGTGGTGGAGCACGCCGGTCGCGGCGATCACCACGTCGGCCACGTCGGTCGAGCCGTCCGAGAGCGCGAGGGCCCAGCGCCCGCTTTCGAAGGCGCAGCGCGTGACCTCGCGGCCGAAGCGGATGCGCCCGTCCACGCCGTAGCGACGCGCCACGTCCTCGAAGTAGGCCTGGATCTCGGCGCCCGGAGCGAAGCGGTGGCTCCACTCGGGGTTGGGAGCGAAGGAGTAGCTGTAGAAGTGCGACGGCACGTCGCAGGCGATGCCGGGGTACGTGTTCTCGCGCCACGTGCCTCCGAGCCGGTCGGCCTTCTCGTAGACCACGACGTCGCGGTGGCCGGCCCGCTCGAGCTCGATCGCGGCCAGGATGCCCGACATGCCCGCGCCGATGATGGCGCAGCGGAGGTCGTTGCGAGGAAGTCGAGTCTGGTTCGCCATGGGGCCCCGCGGTCTGCGCGGCACGCTAGCGTTCCGCCGCTGGAGAGGCGATGAGCGCAGCGCGATCGATTCCGGTTCTCGTGGGCGTCGGACAGGTCCTGCAACGCGCCGAGGACCCGCGCGAGGCGGCCGAGCCGCTCGAGCTGATGGTGGCGGCGCTGCGCCGGGCGGGAGAGGACGCCGGCGCCGCGAAGCTTCTCGCGCGCGCGGATTCGATCTACGTGCTGCGCGGAATGTGGCGCTACGGGGATCCCGGCCGCGAGATCGCGCGCCGGCTCGGCGCGGCGCCCACCGAGACGGTCGGCACGCCCTACGGCGGGAACTTCTCGCAGGCCTGCGTGATCGACGCGGCGCGCGAGATCCAGGCCGGGCGGCGCCGGGTCGTGCTGGTCACCGGCGCGGAGGCCGGCCGCAGCGCCGGGCAGGCACAGCGCCTGGGCCTCGAGCTGCGCGCCAGCGAGGCGCCCGGCGCCCCGGATCGCCAGCTCGCCGAGGACAAGCCGATCTTCCACGACGCCGAGCTGGCGCGCGGGATGAACAGCGCGAGCGACGTGTTCGCCGTCGTCGAGAGCGCGATCCGCTGCGCGCGGCGCGAGGCCCTCGACGCCCACGCCGCGCGGGTGGCCGAGCTGTGGGCGGGCTTCAGCGCCGTCGCGTGCCGCAACCCCAACGCCTGGATCCGCAAGCGCCACACCGCCCGCGAGATCGGCCGCGCGGCGCCCGACAACCCGATGATCTCGTATCCCTACACGCGGCTGATGAACGCCAACGCGCGCGTGGACATGGGGGCGGGCCTCGTCGTGTGTGCGCTCGAGGCCGCGCGCCAGGCCGGCGTGCCCGACGAGAAGCTGGTCTACCTGCACGCCGCGACCGAGGCCAACGACAGCAACTTCCTGTCCACGCGCGCCGAGCTGCACCGTTCGCCCGCCCTGCGCGTCGCCGGGGCGCGGGCCTTCGAGCTGGCCGGCCGCGGCCCCGGCGAGATCGACCACCTCGACCTCTACAGCTGCTTCCCCTCCGCGGTCCAGGTCGCCGCCACGGAGCTCGCGATTCCCGAGGGCCGCGAGCTCACGGTCACCGGCGGGCTCACCTTCGGCGGCGGGCCGCTGAACAGCTACGGGCTCCACGCGATCGCGCGCATGGCCGAGGTGCTGCGCGAGGAGCGCGGCACGATCGGGCTGGTGCACGGCAACGGCGGCTGGCTCGCGAAGCACGCGATCGGCGTCTACTCGGCCGAGCCCCCGCCGGCGGGTTTCCGCTACGAGAGCCTCCAGGCGCAGGCCGACGCCTTCCCGCTGCGCGAGGCGCTCGTCGACTGGCAGGGGCCCGTGACGATCGAGGCCTACACCGTGGCGCACCAGCAGGGCGCCCCCCGCCTCGCGCACGCCGCCTGCCTCACCGACGACGGCCGCCGCACCTGGGGCACGCTGGCCGATCCCGCCGTCCTCGAGGCGATGATGCGCGAGGAGTTCTGCGGCCGGCGCGGGCGCCTCGACGGCCGCGGCGGGCTGCGCGTCGACTGAGCGCGCGATCTCCAGCTCCGCGACGGCCCGAGCGGGACGCCCCTTGCGAGGCGACCTCATCGCGCCATCCTGAGCCCGACATCCGCACGGCCCCCCCGGCTCGCCGGGGCGAGGGGCACGTGCGTTCCGAAGCGCCATACCCCACCCCGCCGCGTGCGGGGCGGGGCGTCGTGCGTTCGGGGCGCCAAGGAGGAAGACGCGAATGGCGGTGCGCGCGGTGGGGATCGACTTCGGCACGACCAACAGCGCGGTCGCGGTGGCCGACGATGGCGGGGCGCCGCGCCTGGCCACCTTCGCCGCCGGCGACGGGCGCGGGGGCCCGACCCTCGCGTTCCGCTCGATCCTGCATTTCGAGCCGGACGAGCGGGAGGCGGGTGGGCGGCCGCGGGCGCGCGCGGGCCCGGCGGCGCTGGCGCGCTGGCTCGAGAGCGCCGGCGACGGCCGGCTGGTGCAGTCGATCAAGTCCTTCCTCGCGAGCCCGCTGTTCGAGGCGACCGAGGTGTACGGCGCGGTGTACCAGCTCGAGGACCTGATCGCGGCCATCTTGACCGCGCTGCGCGCGGAGGCCGAGGCCCAGCTCGGCCCGCTCGGGCCGCGCGCCGTGGTGGGGCGCCCGGTGCGCTTCGCGGGCGAAGGCCGCAGCGACGAGCGGCTCGCGCTCTCGCGGCTGCGCTCGGCGTTCGTGCGCGCGGGCTTTCAGGAGGTGGTGTTCGAGTACGAGCCGGTCGCCGCGGCCTGGCACTACGCGCTGCGGCTCGCGGAGCCGGAGATCGTGCTGATCGGCGACTTCGGCGGCGGCACCAGCGACTTCTCGCTGCTGCGCCTGGCGCCCGGCGGCGCGAACGGGGCCAAGCACGCGATCCTCGCCACCAGCGGCGTGGGCGTGGCCGGCGACGCCTTCGACGCCAAGCTGGTGCGCCACCGGGTGGCGCCGCTGCTCGGCCGCGGCTCCCGACACCGGAACGCGTTCGGCGAGGAGCTGACCATGCCGCAGTGGCTCTACGGCAAGCTCGAGCGCTGGCACCACCTGTCGTTCCTCAAGTCGCCGCGCACGCTCCAGATCCTGGCCGACCTCGAGCGCGAGGCGCTCGAGCCGGAGCGGATCCGCGCCTTCGCCCACCTGGTGCGCGAGGACCGCGGCTTCCAGGTCTACCGCGCCGTCGAGGCCGCCAAGCACGGCCTCTCGGAGTCGGAGCGCGCGCGGATCGTCTACCGCGACCGCGCCGTCGGCCTCGACGCGGAGGTGGAGCGCCCGGCCTTCGAGCGCTGGATCGCGCCCGAGCTGGCGAAGATCGAGGCGTGCGTGGACGAGGCGCTGGCCATGGCGGAGCTCGCCCCGGCGCGCGTGGACCGCGTGTTCCTGACCGGCGGCAGCGCCTTCGTGCCGGCGGTGCGCCGGATCTTCGAGCGCCGCTTCGGCGCCGAGCGCATCCGCGGCGGAGACGAGCTGGGCTCGGTGGCGAGCGGCCTCGCGTTGCGGGCCCGGGAGCACTGAGCCCGCCGTCCCGATTGACGAGCCCGACCGGGTCATGCGACGGTTTCGCGCGGAAGGGGGGATCCATGAGCCGTCGCCCGCGCTCGCTCGCGTCTTGCCTGCTCGCGTTCGTGCTGACCGCGCGGGCCGCCGTGCCGCCCGCCAGCGCCGCCGAGCCGAGCTTCCTCACCTTCGAGAGCGGTCCGGTGCGCCCGCTCGCCCTCTCGCCCGACGGCTCGCGGCTGTTCGCCTGCAACACGCCCGACGGCCGGCTCGAGATCTTCTCGGTGACGGAGTCCGGCCTCGTGCCGGCCGGCTCCGTGCCGGTCGGGCTCGAGCCAGTGGCGGTGGCCGCCCGCAGCGACACCGAAGTGTGGGTGGTGAACCACCTCTCCGACAGCGTGAGCGTGGTGGACGTCCCGAGCCTGCGCGTCACGCGCACCCTGCTGGTCGGCGACGAGCCGCGCGACCTCGTGTTCGCGGGCGCGGGCCGCAGCCGGGCGTTCGTCACGACGGCGCACCGCGGCCAGCACCGCAGCGACCCCTCGCTCGCCGCCGTGCCCGGCGCGGGCGACCCGCAGCTCACGACGCCCGGCGTCCCGCGCGCGGACGTCTGGGTCTTCGACGCCGGCAACCCCGGCGCGGCCGTGGGCGGCACGCCGCTCGCGATCCTCTCGCTGTTCGGCGACACGCCGCGCGGGCTGGCCGCCAGCGCAGACGGCAGCCGCGTGTTCGCCGCCGTGTTCCACTCCGGCAACCGCAGCACGGTCATCAACGAGGGCGGTGTGTGCAACGGCTTCGACGCCGGGACGCCCTGCAACGTCAACGGCACCATCGTCCCGGGCGGCGTGGGCCCGCCGGCCATCGACGCCGCCGGCCACGACGCGCCGGAGGTCGGCGTGATCGTCCAGAAGGACCCGGGCGGCGCCTGGCGCGACGACCTCGGGCGCGACTGGAGCACCGCGGTGCGCTTCGACCTGCCCGACCGCGACGTGTTCGAGATCGACGTGGCGACGCTCAGCGAGGTGCGCAGCTGGTCGGGCGTCGGGACGATCCTGTTCAACCTGGCGGTGAGCCCGGCCAACGGGAAGCTCTACGTCTCGAACCTCGAGTCGCGCAACCGCACCCGCTTCGAAGGGCCGGGGGTCCTGGGCGGCAGCACGGTCCAGGGCCACCTGGCCGAGGCGCGCATCGCCATCCTCTCGCCGGCCGAGACGCTCTCGCGGCACCTGAACAAGCACCTCGACTACGGCGTGCTGGCCGGCGACCCCGGCTTCGACCCGAGCGCCAAGGAGCACAGCCTCTCGACGCCGCTCGAGATCGCCTTCTCGTCCGACGGCGCGACGGTGTACGCCGCCGCCTTCGGCTCCGATCGCATCGGCGTGTTCCCGTCGGCACAGCTCGAGAACGACGGCTTCGACCCGACGGCGCTGAGCGCCGGCTACCTGCCGGTGCCGGGCGGCGGGCCGGCGGGGCTCGCGCTCGACGAGGCGCGCGGCCGCCTCTACGTCGCCACCCGCTTCGACAACGGCGTCGCCGTGCTCGATCTCGCCACCCGCAGCGAGCTCCAGCACCAGCGCCTGCACGACCCCGAGCCGGCGCCCGTCGCCGCGGGCCGCCGCTTCCTGTACGACGCCCGCTTCAGCTCGGCCAACGGCGAGGCCTCGTGCGCCTCCTGCCACGTGTTCGGCGACTTCGACTCGCTCGCCTGGGACCTCGGCAACCCGGACGACGAGGTGACCAACAACCCGATCCCGAAGGAGGCCACGGTCGGCGTCGGCATCTTCGGAACGCCGATCAACGGCACCGGCGACGTCGACGACTTCCACCCGCTGAAGGGCCCGATGACCACCCAGACCCTGCGCGGCATGGCCCGCTCGGGCGCGATGCACTGGCGCGGCGACCGCGCCACCGGCTTCTTCGGGACGGACGCCTTCGACGAATCGCTCT
>Ga0105107_10002889_pt1 | contig 11362 bp, 6 predicted proteins | sample PPLLaktember2015_6_FD_79335 | JGI IMG/M metagenome (GOLD analysis project Ga0105107, IMG submission 79335) | Freshwater sediment microbial communities from Prairie Pothole Lake near Jamestown, North Dakota, USA - PPLs Lake P8 Core (1) Depth... | ecosystem: Environmental > Aquatic > Freshwater >... | reverse complement strand
GCGCGGCCGGCATGCATGCGCTTCTCCATGCCGCCGCCGGCGCCGGTCGCAAACGCCTTGGTCCCGGACGCGGTGGCGCAGGCGAGACCGACCGCAGTGAATGACTGCTCGGCAGACAAGCGCATGACCGTCGCCGCAGCGGCGGCTGCGCCCAGCGGGCCGGCGACGGCGGTTTTGTGATACCCGCGCTGTGCCGGGCCGACGCCCATCGCGAGGCCCACGCGGTTCAGCATCTCGTACCCTCCGATGATTCCGAGCAGCAGGCGCTCGCCGCTGGCATCGACCGCTTCGGCGCTCGCGAGCGCAGCCGAGACGACGATCGCGCCCGGGTGGACGATCGCCTCGTCGAGGTGGTCATCGAGCTCGAAGCCGTGGGCGGCGGTGCCGTTGCACAATGCCGCGGCGGGCGCGGCAACCGTCTGGCGGTGGCCGACGATGGTGCTGCGACCGCTGCTGTTCTCGGCCAGAACCTCCGCTGCCATGATTTGCGACCACGGCTCCGGCGCGCCGAACAGCGCGCAGCCCAGAGTATCGAGCAGCGCCCATTGCGCTGCCTCCGCCGCGCTCTCGGACAGACGGGCCAGCGTGAGGCCGTGCAGGAAATCGGTCAGTTCGCGGGTCGGGCTGGTCATCGATGGAATTCCGGACGGGATCCGGAGAGAGTACGTCTCGGGCCACGTACTCTGCAATACGCTCGCGTGCCGATCGATCTCGGCTTCGCGGGGAACGAGCGCGCGCTTTCAGGCAGCGCATGGCCCGGCTTCGAGGGCGCATCGCACGTGGTGCGCGGATGCACTGCCACAGCCCGTGAAGTTCCGGGCTTGCGTCGAATGCGATTGGAGATCTCGCCTCGGCAACGGGCATCGCCAAGGTGATCGGATGGTATCTGGGGTAAACTTCGTGCGGGCGATCGGGGTGATGTCGCAGCGTATTGCCGATCACGCGGCATCCGATTGCCGTACGCGTCCCCAACACGCATCGTGCAGCGCCCGCACGTCGGTGCACTCGTTCTGCTGCAGAAAACAGCCGCGCTCCTCGCCGAGTGGGTCGGTGAGCTTGGGCGAAATTGTCGGGGAAATCGGATCCAGGCCGCGGGCAGGATGCCAGGTTGCGTGTGCAACCGGCCGTGGCAATCGGATTCGCTGGCGTATGGAGCAGGCCGCCGAACGGCGTCGTCGCGACGCGGGTCCGCACGCCGACGAGCTTTCGAATCTGACCGGGTGGCTCGACCACGCCTGCTCGTGGGGAGCAACGACGAGACGGGTCGAGCGTCGTGCCATGCAAGGCAGTTGAGTCAAACGCGCAGGTCGTGAGGGAGGCGTCATGTGGAAGGTCCTTGGTCTTCGATTCGGCATTCCGGTGATCCTGGCGCTTGCCGGCGCGACGTACCTGGCCGTTCCCTTTGTCGACCGAATCTTGACCGAGTGGTTCAGGGCCGACGTCGAGCTCAGGGCGAAGACGGTTGCCCACTCCATCGAAGAAGGGCTCGTGCCACTGCTCGTCGGTCGCTCCACGCAGCGTACCCAGCAGTATTTGGCGAGGGTGACAGCCGACGAGCGCCTTCTGGCAGTCGTCGTTTGCGGCGCCGGGGGCAAGATCCTTCACAAGACCGACCTTGCGCCCAGTGAGATCGGTTGCCCCGAAGCGCCGCCCAAGGAGGTGACTTTCCAGGTTGCATCGGTGGCGCGCGGCCTCGTGCACGTTGCCCGCTTCCCCTTCGTCGAGCCGGTCGACGAGGCGTGGGGCACCACCCTGATCCACGATCTCAGCTTCATCGACCGGCGCCAGAGCCGACTGCGCGACTATCTCATCGCGTTCGCCGTACTGGCGACATTGCTGACGGTCCTCCTGACGGTCGGCGTGGCGTGGCTCGTGCTGCGCAACTGGGCGAGCACATTGGTGCACGACATCCAAAGTCGGCGCTTCCTGTCGGCGAGCGCGCCGGGCGGTGACTCGAAACAGTTGATACTGGCGGAAGTCCATGCGGCGCTTCGCGAGATCGAGCGGGCCCAGCGCATGGAGGTCGATTTCCGCGAGAACTGGACGCCCGAGGCGTTGCGTCACATCGTGTCGCATCATCTCGACAATGCCGAGATGATCATCGTCTCGAATCGCGAACCCTACATCCACAACCGCGACGGTGACGTGGTCCGCGCCCAGTACCCGGCGAGCGGCATGGTGACCGCGCTGGAGCCGGTCATGCGGGCGTGCAGCGGTGTATGGGTCGCCCACGGCAGCGGCACGGCGGACCGTGAAGTCGTCGACGAGCGCGACCGGCTGCGCGTGCCGCCCGACGATCCGAGCTACGTGCTGCGCCGGGTGTGGATGACCGAGGAAGAAGAGCGGGGCTACTACTACGGCTTTTCCAACGAGGGCTTATGGCCGCTGTGTCATCTCGCGTTCGTACGGCCGGCATTTCGCGCAGCCGACTTCGAAGCGTATCGCGCGATCAACGCCCGGTTCGCGGACGCGGTCGCCGCCGAGGCGCGCAGCGACAGCCCTCTCGTCCTGATCCAGGACTACCACTTCGCCCTTCTTCCCGCCCTGGTTCGGCAGCGGCTGCCTCGAGCCACGATCGCGATCTTCTGGCACATCCCCTGGCCGAACGCGGAAGCCTTCGGAATTTGCCCCTGGAAGCGCGAGCTCCTCGAGGGCATGCTCGCCGCCGACATCGTCGGATTCCACACCCGGTACCACTGCCAGAATTTTCTCGCGACGGTCGACCGCTTCATGGAGTCTCACATCGACCACGAGAGCTCCACGGTCGAGATGAAGAATCAGGTGTGCCGCGTGGTGCCCTATCCGATCTCCATCGACTGGCCGCCGCGATGGCTCGCGGCGTTGCCACCGGCCGAGGCGTGCCGCCAGCGGGTTTTCGAGCGGCACGGACTGTCGGAGTCGATGAAACTGGGCGTCGGGGTCGAGCGGTGGGACTTCACCAAGGGTATCGTCGACCGCATGCTCGCGATCGAACGGCTGTTCGAGCGCGAGCCGAAGTGGCAGGGGCGGCTCGTGTTCCTGCAGATCGCCGCGCCATCGCGAAGTCAGCTCCCCGCCTACCGGGAGCTGCGCGAGGCCACCGTGCGCGAGGTGGAACGGGTCAACGCGAAATTCGGCCAGGGGGACTATCGGCCGATCGTGCTGATCGGCGAGCACCAGTCGCCGGAGCAGGTGTTCGAGCTTTACCGCGCCTGCGATTTCTGTCTGGTGAACAGTCTGCACGACGGCATGAACCTCGTCGCGAAGGAGTTCGTGGCGGCGCGCGACGACGAGGACGGCGCGCTCATCCTCAGTTACTTCGCCGGCGCGTCGCGCGAGCTCGTGGAGGCCTTGCTCGTGAATCCCTACGACACCGACGAGACCGCCCGGGCGATCGAAAAAGCCTTGACCATGCCGCGGGAGGAGCGCCGCCAGCGCATGCGGCTGATGCGCCTCACCGTCAAGGAGAACAACGTCTATCGCTGGGCGGGCCGAATGCTGATGGACGCGTCGCGAATTCGGATCCGCCAGCGCATGAACGCACCGGCGACGGACAGGCCGGCCGTCCACCGAGTGCAATGACGCATGGCGGCGCTGGGAAGGCGGAGTCTAGGAGCCTGTCGGACTTGATTCACGCGCGAAATCAAGTCCGACAGGCTCCTACGCCCGCGCGTTTCATGCCGCGATCGCGCCGGGCAAGGGTGACGCTGCCCGGCGATCGCCCGCAGACCCGCGCTCATGGCGCATCGTCTGCGTGCTGCGTTGCGTCCAGCCGAGCGAGGACGTGCTGCAGGTCCGCATCCTCGGAAGCAATGACATCGCGGGCCAGCATCCGATCGAGTCGGCGCAGCCAGGATCGTACTGCGGCGGCCCCGGGAAGGTGGTTGGCCGCATGCATGGCGACACGCGGGCCGACTGCGACGGCTTGGCCGCCCAGCGCGGCCACCGCGGAGAAGGCGTCCAGATCGGTCGTGTCGTCGCCAAGGTAGATCGGAAGGCGGCCGCGAAAGGGCTCGGTGCGCATCAGCGTACGGCAGGCGCCGCCTTTGTCGGCCGCAGCCGGCTTGACGTCGAAAACGAGACGCCCGCCGAGCAGATGCCAATCCGGGGCATGGGCGTCGATCGCTTCCTGCAGTGCCTGGCGCAGCCGCTCGGCCGACGCGGCATCGAGTCGATGGTGGACGGCGACGCACGGTGCCTTGTGTTCGATGAAGGCCGCGGGAAACGCATCGACGATCGCCGCGATCGCATCGTGAAACGCTGGCGCAAGCGTGGTGGCAAGGGTGTACGTGACGCCGCCATGGGGCGATTGCCTGATTTCCAAACCATGCAGTCCCGCGGCAGAGCCCCTGAAGGGCGCGAACAGCGCATCGAGCGCGGCGATCGGACGCCCGGAGACCAGGGCGAGGGCGCCGCCGAGCCTTGCCTGCAGCGTGCGCAGAAGCTCGGGCAGCCCGGGGTCCACCACCACGAGGTCCGGGTGGGCGGCGAGGTCGAGCAGCGTACCGTCGACATCGAGCAGCAACGCGATTCGGGAGCCGAGCAGTGTCATTTATCCTGGTGTTCGACGAACGGCAGCCTGGCCGGTGCCGAAACAGGGATCATAAACGCGAGCCGTGGGCGGTTCACGCCGAAGTGCGGAACCACGCGACCCAGGCGCGATGTTCTGCGGCGCCGGCCCTTGCCTTCTTACCCAAGCGCGCAATCGGGAACGGTACGTGTTCCGCACTGCAGCATCCGCCGCGCAACAACATCGCTCGAGCCGACGTCGCGTTTCGGCGCCTTCCGGGGGCGAGGCCGAGATTGGCTACGCCGATTGTCCGGCGCCCGGTGTCGCCCTCGGCAGGCGGGAAGGCTCGACAAATCTCGGTAATGTATGTAAGTAGTAGCGCGTACGCGAGCAAAGAAAGAATTTCGTCCGCGAGGGCGCGTCGGCGGATCTTTTCGATCGATAGACCGGTAACATCTCGGTTGGCCGTCGGCCCGCTTCACCCGGGAGGACGGGGCGTGTCGGTCCGATCCGATGGCGCGACGAACCGGGCGGCTTCGTGACGGCTGAATTGAAACGATACCAGGAGGAATTGATGAAGCTGCAAATCACCGCCAAGCGCGTTCTGATGGTGGGCGCGATCGCATTTTCCACCGGGGCAGCGGTCCCGGCTCTGTCCGCTGATCAGGTAAGCTTTGCAGGCAAGCGCATCGATGTCATCGTGCCGTTTGCCCCGGGCGGCGGGTCCGACGTCTACATGCGCGCGCTCGCGCCTTTCCTCGAGAAGCACCTGCCGGGCAAGCCGACGATCATCGTGCGCAACGTTCCCGGCTCGCGTTCGATTCCAGGCGCTAACCAGTTCCAGGAGCGCGCAAAGCCGGAGGGGACCGACGTCATGGTCGTCTCGGCGACCACGGTCGCCAGCTTCGTGTTCGACCGCAAGAAGGTGAAGTTCGAAATGGACAAGTGGGAGCCGGTCCTGCTCTCCCCGCAGGGCGCGATCAGCTACGCTTCCCCATCGCTCGGCATCAAGAGCTGGAAGGACTTGCCCAAGCTGAAAGGCCAGCAGCTGGTGTTCGGCGGACAGAGTGCCGCCTCGGGCGAGCTGCGTTTCATCATGACGCTGCACCTGCTCGGATTCAAGACCAACCACGTGTGGGGCCTGAATCGAGGACCCGTGCGACTCGCGTTCGAGCGCGGGGAGTTCAACGTCAACTATGATTCGACCCCCGGTTACATGGGCGGCGCCATCAAGCTGGTCCAGGCCGGAAAGGCCGTGCCCATCTTCTCGGCGGGCGTCATCAACGAGAAGGGCGAGCTGGCTCGCGATCCCAACGTCCCGGATCTCCCCCACTTCGGCGAGGCCTACGAACTGGTTCACGGCAAGAAGCCCTCGGGTCCCGGATACGATGCGTGGCTCTCGGTGTCGAAGATGAACACCATGATGAACAAGGGCATCTTCCTGCCGGCGGGCACGCCCAAGCCCGTGCTCGACGCGTGGCGCAAGGCCATCGGCGACATGCTCAAGGATCCGGAATTCGACAAGACCGCCGGCAAGGTCATCGAAGGCTACCCGCAGTTCATCGGCGAGGCGGCAAAGCCCATCATCAAGGACGCGACCAGCTTTTCGCCCGAGTCGTGGAGCTGGCTCAAGAACTACTTCAAGACCGAGCACAACGTCACGATCGAATAAGACGCGCTCGATACGCTAAATGGCAGGAGACCTGCTGCAGGCGCTGCTCACGCTCTTCAGTGTGCAGCACCTGATCGCTCTGGTAGGGGGCACGCTGCTCGGTCTGGTCGTCGGCATCCTGCCGGGGCTGGGCGGAATCGCGGCCCTGTCCTTGCTGCTGCCGTTCATATACGGCGGCGATCCGACGGTCGTGCTGCCGATGATGATCGGCTTGCTGGCGGTCACGAACACGTCGGACACCTTTCCGGCAGTGCTCGTGGGCATCCCCGGCACATCCAGCGCTCAGGCGACGATTCTGGACGGCCATGCCCTCGCAAAAAAGGGCGAGGCGGCCCGTGCCTTGGGTGCTGCCTTCTCGGCTTCGCTGCTCGGCGGCCTGTTCGGCGCCCTGGTGCTTACGCTCGCGATCCAGTTCGCACGGCCGCTCATCCTGGGCGTGGGCTTCGGCGAGCAGCTGATGCTCGTCGTGCTCGCCCTCACGATGGTCGGAATGCTGACGGGGGCGAGCGCCATCAAGGGCCTCATCATGTGCGGCATGGGGCTGCTCTTCGGCAGCATGGGGGCGGCGCCCGCCACCGCCGAGGAGCGCCTGACGTTCGACACGATCTACCTCGCCGACGGGGTGCCGCTCGTGGTCGTCGGTCTGGCTATGTTCGCCATCCCGGAGATGGTCGAAGTCCTGCGCAAGCGCGTGGCCATCTCGTCCATGCCCGAGCTCGGATCCGCTGGCGTATTGCGCGGTTTTCGCGAGACGCTCAGCCACAAATGGCTCGTCGTGCGGTGCTCGTCGCTCGGGGTGATCATCGGCGCGCTGCCCGGCCTCGGAGGTTCGGTCACGAACTGGGTTGCCTACGGGCATGCCGTTCAAACGGCGCGAGACCGCAGCGGTTTCGGCAGGGGCGACATCCGGGGGGTCATCGGGCCCGAGGCGTCCAACAATGCCGACAACGGCGGGGCACTGATTCCTACCCTCATGTTCGGCATTCCGGGTTCGGCCAGCATGGCACTGTTCCTCGGCGCCCTGATTCTGATCGGCATCGAGCCCGGCATCGGCATGATGGAGCGCCACCTCGATCTCACCTTCATCATCATGTGGTCGCTTGCCATCGCCAACGTCATCGGGGCGGGAATCTGCCTCTTTCTGGCGCGGCCGATTGCGCGCCTGACGCTCGTGCCCTTTGTCCTGCTGGCACCGTTCATGATCGTCATCGTCTTCTTCGCGGCTTTTCAGGCGACGCGGGCCTGGGAGGATCTGATCGCGCTCTTCGTGCTGGGCCTTCTCGGCATGTACATGAAGCGCTTCGGCTGGTCGCGGCCCGCTTTCCTGATCGGGTTCGTGCTGTCGATGCAGCTCGACGCCTCGGTCTACCAGTCGATCCAGGTCTACGGCTGGACCTTTCTCGAGCGCGGCGGCGTGTTGACCATCCTGGCGCTGATCGCGGTTTCCGTCGTCGTCGCGGCACGCATGAAGCCGCACCGCGAGGCACTGACGGCCGAAGGCGCGCACGCGCCGGTGAACAAGACGCCGCAGGCGATCTTCATGGGGCTGCTCATCGTCGCCTGCCTGTACACGATCTACGACGCGTGGCACCTAGACTTCCTCGCCAAGGTCTTTCCAATCTCGGCCGCGGTGATCACCCTGGCGCTGCTCGCTGCGGCCGTCGCGCACTTCTGCCGCCACCGGCCCAACTACGTGTTCTTCGACAGCGAGCGCGAGTGGACCGCCAGTGAAAAGCCCGCCTACAGTGATCTGCACTTCCAGGGCTGGATACTGGGGCTGCTGGCAGCGATCGGCGTGTTCGGGTTCATTCTCGGGGTGTTCGTGTACATCACGGTATTTCTGCGGCTGAAAGCCGGCACGCGATGGCACTGGGCGATCGTGGGTGCGCTGGGTGCTGTCGGCGTGTTCTGCCTATTCGGCTACTTCCTCGCGCTGTCCTACCCCCGGGGCTTGCTCCAGGGGATGTTCAACCTGCCGTGGCCTCTCGACTAGCGGCAAGCCCGTGTAACGGCTCGCACGCCCCGAGCATCGGCAAAGACAGCGCACGCTTTCCTTGCCGATGCCGCCGCCGATCTTGGCGGAAGCTTTGCTGACCCGAGACGGCATGCCCCGGCGGCGTCGATCAGGCATCAGCCTCGCTGATCTCCTGACGGTGTCGCCGGCCGCGCTCGCACCGCTGAGCCCGTTACGCATCCGATGGGTATTTTTCGGATTCGGCGCCCGGCGCTCGAGCCGGCCGCTACGGGCTTGAAACGTGCGGGCAATCTACCTTCTCTCGTCGGGCGCGTTTCTCGCTGCCCCTTTTTTCGACCGCGGAGACTCCGTCCATGAGCTCGAGCTCCTCCAGCCGCGATGCCAAGGCATTCCTTGTCCAAGGCGAGGAGGCGAGCTATCGCCTGTTGGTGGAGAGCGTCCGGGAATACGCCATCTTCATGCTCGACGCCAACGGCTACATCGTGACCTGGAACAGTGGCGCCGAGCGCATCAAGGGCTACCAGGCCGAGGAAATCATCGGCCGGCATTTCTCGAGCTTCTATCCGCCGGATGCCGTCGAGAGCGGCTGGCCCGATTATGAATTGCAGGTCGCGAGCACCCAGGGACGGTTCGAGGACGAGGGCTGGCGCGTGCGCAAGGACGGCTCGAGGTTCTGGGCCAACGTCACGATCTCGGCCCTGCGCGACGAAAGGGGCCGCTTGCGCGGCTTTGCCAAGCTGACCCGTGATCTTTCCGAGCGCAAGCGTGTGGAGATGCTGGCAGCAGACGGAGCAAGGCGAGAACAGATGCTCGAGGCCGAGCGCACGGCGCGCATCGAGGCGCAGCGCGCCGCGCGCATGAAGGACGAGTTCCTGGCCACGCTCTCGCACGAGCTTCGCACGCCGTTGAACGCCATCCTCGGCTGGACGCAGATGTTGCGCTCGCCTCAGGCAACGGAGGGCGGCGTGGACGTCCGCCACGGGTTGGAAGTCATCGAGCGCAATGCCCGGGCCCAGATCAAGCTCGTCGACGACCTGCTCGATCTGAGCCGCATCATGGCCGGGCGGGTCCGCCTCGACGTCCAGCGCGTTGCCCTGATCGATGTCGTACAGGGGGCGATCGAATCGGCACAACCGGCCGCCCAGGCGAAGGGCGTGCGCCTGGAGCAGGTCCTGGATCCGGGGAGCGGATTCGTCGCGGGGGATCCGGCGCGCCTGCAACAGGTGATATGGAATCTCTTGAGCAACGCGATCAAGTTCACGCCAAGGGGTGGCCGGGTGCAGGTGCTGCTCGAGCGGGTCAATTCGCACCTGGAGATAAGCGTGAGCGACACGGGCATAGGGATACCGGCGAGCTTCCTGCCCCACGTGTTCGATCGGTTTTCCCAGAAGGACAGCACCGCCAGCCGCGGCTACGGCGGCCTCGGGCTGGGGCTCGCCATCTGCAAGCAGCTGGTGGAGCTGCACGGGGGCTCGATCCACGCCGAAAGCGGCGGCGAAGGACGAGGCGCCACCTTCACTGTGAAGCTCACGCACGCGGTCGCACGCGATTTCGATTTCTCGGGGCGGGTGCATCCGACCCATCCGACCCATCCGACCGCAGCCGAGAACGTACGGCTGCCGGCGCTCGACGGGATACGGGTGCTGGTCGTCGATGACGAGCCCGATGCCCGCGAGCTGATCCAGCGCATCCTACAGAACCATGGGGCCACGGCGTCGTGCGTCGCGTCGGCCGAGGAAGCGCTGCGATTCCTCGCTGCGTCGCCGCCCGACGTGCTGATCAGCGACATCGGAATGCCGGGGATGGATGGCTATCAGCTGATGCGCAAGATTCGCGCGGACGAGCCGCGAGACCGACGGCTGCCGGCCGTGGCGCTCACGGCGTTTGCACGCTCCGAGGACCGCAAGCGCGCCATACTTGCCGGGTACCAGACGCATCTGGCCAAGCCCTTCGACACGGCGGAGCTCGTTCTCGTCGTCGCCGGCCTGATGAACCGGACGTAGTACGGCCTACTTCCCGCCGTGCGCGATCAACTCGTATACCAGCCAGTCGTCCTGCTCGTATCGCGGCAGCGGGTCGCCATCGCCGTCGGAGGGATCGTCAACGCGCACGAACCCGTAGTGCCTCTCCAGGCTCGCGAGACGCAGGTACTGTGAGGTCGTCTCGCGTCGCACCACCTGATTCATGGACGGTGCGTACCAGTCGGTCTCCAGGATGACGCTCTGGCCGCGCACGCCCTGCTCAAAGTAGTCCAGGAAGACGTGGCGGCGGACCTTGAGGGTATCGAACTCGCCCGCCGGGACCCGGACCTTCTCCCAGCCGAGCACCTTACCCTCCACCACCACCGGAAAGCTCCGCCCGTCGGCGGGATCCGTGGCTGTCGCCTTGGATCGCCACGTCTTGCCCGCCGCGAGCGGGAAATCGAATGCCCGATAGGCGGGGCTGTAGTCGAACACCTGCAGGTTGGTGGCAGGGCGCCGCAACCAATTGCCGTCGCGCGTATAGAGCTCGGTGGTTTCCTGTCCCTCCACGCGCACGTTCATCGTCACGGCGTCCGCGCTGACGCTGCTCACGCGGTATTCCACCGTGCCGCGCGGGATTCTGGTGAATCCGTCGCTCACGGAGTAGCGCCAGAAGGTCCCGGTCGCCGGTTGCGGCGCGGCGACCTCTCCGGCCATCCCGGCCGGCGGTGTCTGCGGCAGCTGGCTCGCGCACGAAGCGACCAAGAGCGAGGCAGCGATAAGGAGCAATCGTGTCACGTCGACCTCCGTGATGCTATACGTCTGGGGCGGTTCGAAACTTCCGCCAGCGGGAAAATATCTTCGTATCTAACGTACGCAATTTGCGCGTGCCCGGTGTGACCGCGGCCGACATGGCCCGGTTCCCATCATCCTCGAGGGACGCTCGTTCGCCAGCCTCAGGATGCCCCACCGGCCTTGATGCCATCGATGACGACGACGCCCTCGGCCACGAGTCGGTCGAGCTCGCCCGCCAACTCGATTTCGGCCAGCAGCTCGGGCGCATCGGCACCGGGTTTGGGCGCGGGCCGTCCGGCAGTCACCGGCGTGCGCGAGAGCCGGATGCCCGGGCCGGTGGTGACCACTTGGCCAAGCTCGGCGTGCTCGCGGACGAGCGCCAGGCCCTGCGCCCGCACGCGCGGATCCTCGGTGAGGCTCGCAAGCTTCAGCGCCACGGGCTGCGCTGCGATCCCGGCGCGCGCCAGTAT
>Ga0105107_10002887_pt1 | contig 11367 bp, 8 predicted proteins | sample PPLLaktember2015_6_FD_79335 | JGI IMG/M metagenome (GOLD analysis project Ga0105107, IMG submission 79335) | Freshwater sediment microbial communities from Prairie Pothole Lake near Jamestown, North Dakota, USA - PPLs Lake P8 Core (1) Depth... | ecosystem: Environmental > Aquatic > Freshwater >... | reverse complement strand
TGGATCGAGACCCATTTTTTTGGCAAAATACGTTTTAAGAACAGCTCCTTCCATTTCATGCGGAGATTTACAGGAAGAGACATTCTCAAGTATTTCGGGATGATTTTGCTCTGCAAATTTTATCCATCCAGGACAGCAGCTTGTAAACATTGGAAGCTTACCTTTATTTTTAATCCTGGAAATAAGTTCTTCAGCTTCTTCCATTATTGTAAGATCTGCACCGAAATTCGTATCAAAAACTTTTTTAAATCCAAGTCTTCTTAAACCCGTAACGAGTTTTCCAGTTACATCAACACCAACCGGCATATTGTATTCTTCGCCAATTGTTGCACGAACAGCAGGAGCTATTTGCACAACTGTATATTTATTTTTACTATTGAGTGCGTTGGTAACTTCCTTCATTGAGCTTTTTTCTCTCAGAGCTGCAGTAGGACAAACAAGTATGCATTGCCCACAGAGAATACAATCGCTTATGTTAAGACCTTTGTTATAAGGAGTAGTAACTATACTTGTAAAACCTCTTTTAGTAAAATCTATCGCACCTATTTTCTGAATCTCATGACACACTCTTACACATCTTCCGCAAAGAATACATTTAGCAGGATCTCTTTCCATAGATGCACTTGAAATATCTATTGCGTGAGATTTACATTCGCCAACATACCTGTGTTCTCTCACTCCATATTTTTCCGATAGATCCTGAAGCTCGCAATTTTTATTTCTTACACATATAAGGCAATCCTGCGGATGATTTTCAACCAGAAGCTCTATAATAGTTTTTCTTGCTCTTCTTACTCTTGGTGAGTTTGTTTCAACAGACGCTCCCTCAAAAACAGGGAAAGCGCAAGAGGGAACAAGGTTTCTCATTCCATCAACTTCGACAGTACAAATTCTGCATGCCCCTGTCGGAGCTAATTCTTTCAGATGGCATAGTGTTGGAATATATATTCCAACAGATTTAGCTGCATCTAGAATTGTCATTTCTTCTTCAGCATTTACTTTTATATTATTTATGGTTAACTGAACCATCTTTTCTCCAAACTTAATTTACATTTATTGCATTAAAACGGCAGGAGTCAAAACACATTCCGCACTTGATACATTTCTCTTCAATTACATAATGAGCATGTCCTTTTTCTCCGGCAATTGCCCCAGAAGGACATTTCTTTGCACATACACCACAGCCTGAGCATAATGAATTATCGACCGTGTACACAAGTAATTCTTTACAAACACCTGAGGGGCATTTTCTTTCATAAAGATGAACCTCATATTCATCTTTAAAATATCTTAATCCTGAAAGAACCGGGTTTGGTGCCGATTGTCCTAATCCGCATAAAGAAGTATCTCTGATTACATCAGCAAGTCTTCTAAGATGAATTATTCCTTTAAATCTTTGAAGCTGATCGGATTTGTTCTTGGTACCTTTATAACTAACCGGAACACGCTCAATAATTTCAAGCATCCTTTTAGTACCTTCACGGCAGGGCACACATTTTCCGCAGGACTCACTTTGAATGAACTGTAGAAAATATTTTGCAACATCAACCATACAGGTATCTTCATCCATAACAACAAATCCACCCGAGCCCATCATTGCGCCAACCTCTTTAAGCGATTCATAATCAACAGGAGTTCCGATTACACTTTCGGGTAAACATCCGCCTGATGGACCTCCAATCTGTATAGCTTTTAATTTTTTCTTATCAGGAATTCCACCACCGATTTCATAAACAACATCTTTTAAAGTAGTTCCCATCGGTACTTCAACAAGACCTGTGTTGGTTATATTTCCGCTAAGTGCAAAAACTTTTGTTCCTTTACTGTTTTTAGTTCCGATTGATGAAAACCAGTCAGAACCTCTGGAAATAATTGAAGCTATATTTGCAAAAGTTTCAACATTATTAATTATTGTAGGTTTGCCAAAAAGCCCTGAATCAGCCGGAAATGGAGGACGTGGCTTAGGCATTCCTCTTTTACCTTCAATTGAAGCTATGAGTGCAGTTTCTTCACCGCACACAAAAGCACCTGCACCTTTTTTAATTGTAAGATCAAAACTGAAATCACTATTTAAAATGTTATCGCCAAGCAAACCATAATCTCTGCATTGCTGAATTGTCTTTTCCAATCTTTTTATTGCAAGAGGATATTCAGCACGACAATAGATATACCCTTTTACTGCGCCAATTGCATAAGCTCCTATTAACATTCCTTCAACAACTCTGCACGGGTCGCTTTCAAGTACTGACCTGTCCATAAAAGCACCGGGATCGCCCTCATCAGCATTACATATTAAATATTTTATTTCTGATTTCCTTTTGAAAGCTAGCTCCCATTTTTTCCCTGTGGGAAAACCTGCGCCGCCTCTTCCTCTTAAACCGCTGCTTGAAATTGTTTTTATTACTTCTTCGGGAGTTTTTAATCTTAAAACTTTATCAAAAGCTTTGAAGCCGCCGACAGCAATGTAAGAATCAATTGAATCTGGATTAATAATCCCGCAGTTCTCCAGAACAACTTTAGTTTGTCTTTTAAAGAAAGCATGATTATTTATAGCAGGAAGCTCTATGGTATGTTCGCCAAAGGTTCCCAATAAATTTTCCTGGTAGATTTTTTTCTCAACAAGAGTGGTGTTTATAAATTGCGGAATTATTTTGGGGAAAATTTCACAGTAAGATACACGGCTTTGTCCCGGTAATTTAATATCAACTATAACTTCCTTAGCACAATAACCTATGCAGCCGGTCGGCTCAATGCGAGCAATAATATTAAATTTTTTTAATTCTGCCTCAATTGCTTCTTTAACCTTTAAAGCACCTGAAGCAAGTCCGCATGTTCCCATTCCAATAAAAATAACCGGGATATCATGTTCTTCATATCTTAATCTTTTATTTAATGATTTTATTTCCTTTTCACATTCGGCATTGTGATGGCATAAAGGCCCTTCATTACAGCACTGAATAAAAAGATCACACGGTTTGTCTTTACTATGCCAGCATTCATCGCAGCATTTTTCCAGAAATGAATTCATCACTTACTTACCTCCTGTTCATTGGTTTCCTTAACCTTCGGTTTGTTGCCGGCTCTGGTTGCAGGTTGATAAGGTTTTAAAACTTTAGGAATATCTTTCACAGAAATTCTTCCATAGTATTCTTCGTTCACAGTTATGACGGGCGCTATGCTGCATGCCCCAATACAGTTCACGACCTCAATTGAAAATTTTCTATCTCTTGTTGTTTCACCGGCTTTTATTTTAAGCGTCGTTTCAAGGTTGAAAAGAATGTTTGCGCTGTTTTTAACATGGCAGGCTGTCCCTCTGCAAACTTTGATTACATTTTCTCCAAGAGGAATTAGCCTGAACTGGTTATAAAAAGTAGCAACACCATAAACTCTGCTTAAAGGCATTTCAAGAAATTCGGCTATCTCTTTTAACTCAGATTCGGGTAGAAAATTGTACTTATCCTGAATATCTTGTAAAAGCGGAATTAAACAACTCCTATCACCTTTTTTATATTTTTCAAAAATTTCGGAATCCATTAAAACCTCAAGCTAATTTTACTAAAGCGTACTCATATTAAATGCCATCGAAGGGGGAATAATTGTTGTGATTGTTGAAGAAATTCGAAGTGGGAGCTTAAAAAAAGCTTAATTTTTCTCTCTTTTGAAAAGAACTTTTCTAATTACAATAAATATTGATTGTTAGATGTATAATCTTGTTGAATAACAAATGAATCAATAAAAATTGAACTTCGAGGATTAATTAGATTTTATAAATCACTATCCAGAAGTATTTGAGCTTAATAAAATTTATTTCGCTAACTATGCTTTCCAGTTTTTTACGAATGAATTCTTCGGCAGGAAAATTTTTCAATACATTGTGAACTGAACCATTTTTCAATTTCCTTGTCTGGTAAGTATTTCCAAATTCATCTTTACTTATAATTGTATGACTGCTTCCTTTAACATAATTGTTATCCATAAGAACAACGGTTCCTTCATCCATTATGAAGCTGTTTGTTTTTTTAATAAAAGAGTTCAGTTCCTGAAGTTTAACATGAGACCAGATAAATCCGCCAAGCAGGCTTTCAAATTTTGTTTTTGGTTTGAATGAAAACAAATCCTGCTTTTGAAATTTAACATTATTATTTAGATAAGTTTTATTTTTTGCAACTTCAAGAACAGAATCATTAATATCTGTTGCAAGGATTGATTTTGCCGTCTTAGAAATTTTCTCAGTCCAATATCCTGTTCCGCATGCAATTTCGAGGATTACTTTATCTTTAAATATTTTCTGCAAAATATCTTCAATCTCTTTTAATTCATCCAGTCTTTCAGGTTTGAGATAAATATTCTCATATTCTTTTGCTCTGTCTTTATAATATTTTACAAGGTCGTCATTCAATTAAGTTTTTCAAATTATTAAACAAGGCACCCAGCTTATGTTCATCAAGCTTTCCATTTGTTCTTACACCGCTGCAAATATCTATTCCAAAAGGACGAACTTTATCTACAGCTTCTAAAACATTATCGGGTTTCAAACCTCCTGCAAGAAAAACCGGAGCTTTAACTTTATCAACAATCCGTCTGCTAATCTCCCAATCATGGACTCTCCCTGTTCCTCCAAGCTCTTTTATTTTTAAAGATTGATTTCCTGAATCAAGAAGAATTGCATTTACAGAACCTGAAACTTCTATTGCTTCTTCGACTGATTCTTCTCCTGTTACATGAATGACCTGGACAATAGAAATTCCCGGTAAAGCTTTTTTAAGATCATAACATGTTCCTTCAATTAATCTATCAACAATCTGAATAGTATTTACTTTTGTCTTTCTTTGTTGTTTAATAATTGAATCAACATCCTGTTTGCTTGTTAAAAGGAAAGATGAAATACAGGGAGGAATAGTGGCTGCTATTTCTTCAATCAATTCTTCTGGTATTGGGCCTGGTCCGCTCGGCATTTCAGAAACCAAACCAATTGCTGAAGCTCCATATTTTATTGCTAATTTTGCTTCTTCAATACTGGAAATACAACAGATTTTTACTCTTATAACCATATTACTTTAATTTTAATTATCAATTTTTATTTTTTATAAATCTATTCGTAATAAATAAATTGAACTTTAACTGTAAAATAACTATTTAGAACAGCACGTTAAATTAAAAGGAGTAAAATTGTGAGATTATTATGCAATTTTTGTTTATAACATCTATTATTTTTACAAGTATGATAACATGCTTCGCAAAACGAGAAGGCAATATGGAAGATTATAAAATTCTTCCTTACCCAATTCATCAATATAAAATGGATAATGGATTGAATGTTGTTACTGTACCTTTTGATAGTCCGGGACTCGCAGCCTTTTATATTGTTGTAAGAGTCGGCTCAAGAAATGAAGTTGAAAAAGGAGTAACAGGTTTTGCTCATTTCTTTGAACATATGATGTTCCGGGGAACGGATAAATACCCTCGCGAAAAATATAATGAAGTACTTAAATTGATTGGAGCTGGAGCAAATGCAAACACATCCAATGACAGGACTATTTATCATATGACAGGGAATGCTGAAGAACTTGAAAAAATGTTTGATCTTGAAGCTGACAGATTTAAAAATCTGAATTACACTGAACACGATTTTAAAGTTGAAGCGGGCGCTGTTAAAGGAGAATACACAAAAAATTATGCAAGTCCTTATTCACAGTTGTATGAAAAAATGTTGAATACAGCTTTTGAAAAACATACGTATAAACATACAACAATGGGATTTTTTGAAGATGTTGTTGATATGCCTAATCAGTTTGAATATTCAAAAGAATTCTTTAAACGATATTACCGCCCCGAATATTCAACTATTGTTGTTGTGGGAGATGTAATTCCTGAAAATGTAAATTCACTTGCAGAAAAATATTTTGGAGACTGGAAGCGTGGTAATTATGAGGTTGATGTACCCGAAGAACCTAAACAGACTGAAACAAAAAAATCTCACCTTCAGAATGGAAGTATCCCGCCTTATCTTAATCTCTCCTTTAAGGGTCCTGCATTCAGTGATACAGAAATTGATATGCCTGCTTTAGATGTTCTGAGTACAATTCTTTTTTCTGAAAACTCAGAACTATTTAAAAAACTGGTTATCGAAGAACAGAAAACAAGATTTTTGGGCGGAGGAGCTGGCGATTCACGAGATCCAAATTTGATTTCTATTCAAGCATCATTTTATAAAAAAGAAGATATGCAATATGTTAAAGATGAAATAATTAAAGCTATTGAAAATGTTAAAGCAAATGGGGTTGATGAAAAGCTTTTATCCGAAACAAAGTCTAATCTTAAATATAGTTATGCAATGGGAATTGATAATCCTTCCACAATTGCAAATTCAATATGTCATTATATTACCCTTACCAATGATCCTGAATCACTCAACAAACTGTACGCTCTTTATGATAATGTAACTGTTGATGATATAAAAATGGTTGCTGAGAAATATTTTATTACAACAGGTTTAACTATTGCCACAATATCACCAGATGCAGAAGGAGGGGTTAATTGATGAAGGCATTAATTTTAGGTTTAATTATGATATCATTTTCATTAGCACAAGAACTGGTTGAGCTAAAACTTTCCAACTCTAACAAAGTTGTTGTTAAACTTATGTTTAGAAATGGCTCAATCTGCGATCCCTCCGGAAAAGAGGGTTTAACAAATTTAACAACTAATCTTATAACACAAGGCGGAACCGGAGAACTTTCTTTTTCAGATATTCAGAATAAGATTTATCCTATGGCTGCTTCTTATTCTTCTAATGTTGATAAGGAAGTATCTGTCTTTACTTTCTCCGTCCATGTTGATTGGTTAGATGAGTTCTATCCAATCTTAAAAGGATTAATTCTGAATCCTTCTTTTGATGAATCTGATTTCCAGAGAGTTAAAGCAAATCAGCAGAATTATGTTGACCAGGTTATACGAGCATCTTCGGATGAAGAATACAGCAAGATGGTGCTTGAAGATTTTCTCTTCAGAGGGACAAACTATCAGCATATGGTTGAAGGAAAAACCGAATCGGTTAAATCAATTACTCTTGATGATGTAAAAAATCATTATAAAAAATTCTTCACAAAAAATAATTTAATGATTGGCATAACAGGAAATTATTCCGATGAATTCCTGAAAAAGTTAAATGAAGATATGGCAAATCTTCCTGATGTAAAACCATATATTCCCGAATCACCAAAGATTGAAATGCCAAAAGGAATTAATGTTGAAATTGTTTCTAAAGATGGTGCATTTGGTTCCGCTATCTTTACCGGTTTCCCGATTGAAATTACAAGATCGAAAGATGAGTTTGCTGCGCTAATGGTTGCCAATTCTTACCTTGGGGAACATAGAAAATCTTACGGACAGCTTTACCAGAAAATAAGAGAACTCCGTTCAATGAATTATGGTGATTATTCTTATATAGAGTGGTATGAAAACGGAGGAGGAAATATGGTGCCGCCATCAGGTGTGCCTCGCTCATCAAATTATTTTTCGCTTTGGATAAGACCCGTACAGATTGCAAAGCAGTTAAATGTGCAGTACGAAGAATTAAAAGATATTAAACTTGGTCACGCTTTGTTTGCTTTAAGAATGGCAATCCGTGAAGTAGATAAACTTTTGAATGAAGGAATTTCCCAGGAAGATTTTGAAGCAACAAGAACTTTCTTAAAAAGTTATATGAAGCTTTACATCAGCACTCCGGCTGAACAACTTGGTTATCTTATTGACTCAAAATTTTATGGGAGAGAGAATTATATAAAAGAGATGGATGAACTTCTTTCTAAACTAACTCGTGAAGATGTTAATAATGCTGTTAAAAAATATCTTCAGGTTGAGAATATGTATATAGTAATTGTAACCGGTAAAGGTGAAAACGAAGCGCTGGCAAATGCTTTAAAGAATAATGAACCCTCGCCGATGAGTTACTCAAATCTCGTAAAAGAAAATCTCCCCGCAGATATTTTAGAAGAAGATGAAGTAGTTGCGAATTACAAACTGAATGTGAATACAGTTAAGATTGTAAATTCGGAAAATACCTTTAAGTAAGTCCTTATTTTGATGTCATGCCGGACTTGATCCGGCATCTCTTAAGTAAACTCCAACAAAATGGATTCTGCAGTAATATTCTCATTCACTTCCAGAGGATTAGAATTATCCTTTAAGAAATACTCCTTCTCATTTGGATGTAATGTAAGCTTAAGATTCTTTAGTTCAGATTCAGAAGTTGAGAAAACAAATATTTTAGTTTCAGATTCTGAATAAACAAGTTTTATTAAGTATTCTTTCTTTTCATCATAAAATGTTTGAGAAGTTTGCTGCGTTTTTAGTTCTGCTGAATCAGTTGCAAGAACTAATCCCTTGTCTTTTTTACCTTTTTTACTTTTTTCAATTACAGGATATAAAACAATTATTCCTGTCTGCCTAGTAAGATTAGAAAAATCATAAACAGGTATTTTCTGAGCAATCTTCTTCTTAATCTCAGAATTTGTTTCTACGGATAAAGTATTTTTCAGCGAATTAAAGAAGTCAATTTCATCTTTATAAATATCCGTACTCCCTAAATACTCAGCTTTATCTTCAGCCAGAGTATTCTTGTAAAAAACGTAGTTAAATAAATCTCTTTCAGTTATTTCCATAGTAATTCTATTTATAGATTAATCTTCTAAAGAATAATTGAGAATGTCATTCCGAACTCGTTTCGGAATCTCACTTTTGTAAATTGAGGATGCTGTCAAAAGGACTCCTTTCGAAGAAACAAGTTCAGCATGATCTTTGTTAATTAATAGCAAAATTTCTTTAACTATCGGAATAGTCCTATTTTTATTTTTTTAATTCATCTGCTATTGTACTTCTCATTACCTTAAACAAGTACTCAAGAATATTATGATATTTCTTCTTATAATCTTCAAAGGAAAGATCTTCAAAGTAAGGTTTAAGATATTCATACAATCCCTGTTTTACTCCGTCATTTTTCAGGTCCTCACCAATATCCTTTAGTGCATTAAATAATTTTTGAGCATCATCTTTAGTAAGTTTCCTTTTGCTAATATAAGCTTCACTTAACTTTGACTTTGCGGCAACCAACCCTATATTAACAAACTCATTTAGCTCATAAGTTCTTGCCGGACTTTCAACTTTCTCATTAAAGGTATAGCCGGATGTTTTTAGTTCTTTAAACCTGTAAACCAGAGCATTAAGAGGTATTGCAGGAAAGAAATCTGTCTCCGTTTTAATATAAAAGAATAAATTTTGCAGGAACCTTTTATCTTCTGAAAATTGAGAAGCTGGAATTAAATCAAATGCTTCCTGGTTTATTATTTTAACATTAATTTTTTTTAGCCCGCTTTCAATTATATAAATAATTCCCATGTATTTGGTTTTTGCATTACCATTTTTCTTAATAAAATAATTTACCGAACTAAGTATTGTGGAAAATAAAGGATCGGCTTCTTTTAAAAGCTGTGTTATATGCTGTTCAACTCTGTTAGCTACAACTTTATTCAAAAAGAATGAAAACTCCACTTCCGTTTCTATCGGGGGTTGCCAGTTATCAAAAGCTTTTTTAATCGGGAGATCATCATTACCATTCTTAATAAACAACGAAGCTATAGCATCAATAGCTAAATCTCCAATTGTGCTTTCATTATAGTTCAGGAGTTTATAAAACCGATGATGAATTGAGTGTAGATATTGAACTGCGATCTTATATGATTTTTCGATATTGGGATTTAAGTTCCCCTCTTTAAATTCAAACATAAATTCCTCTAATAACCATAACTAAATCTATAAAAAAATTATGATAAGTGTAGGGAATTTTCTAAGAAGGGAATTTTCATTCTATGGAATACGGATATAAAGGATGCGGTTGATTTTCACAGATCAATCCCCTTCAACTTTAACAGGTTTTACATTCCAGATTTTATCGGCGTATTCCTTAACTGCCCGGTCGCTCGAAAACTTTCCAATCCTTGCGACATTCAGAATTGATTTTTTTGTCCACGCGTCCTGGTTCAAATAAAGCTGGCTTACCTTATCTTGTGTTTTTATATATGATTGATAATCTGCGAACAGGCAGTAGTAATCAACATTCATTAAACCACCTATAATATCACTAAATATTCCGGGCTCATTCGTTTTAAAGTAGTCATTTGCAATCATATCAATTACTTTTTTCAATTCAGGAATTCTTTTATAGTATTCCTTTGGATTATACCCTTTTTGTTTTAGTTTTTCTACTTCATTAGCAAGAAGTCCAAAGATGAAAATATTTTCTTTACCAACTTCTTCTCGGATTTCAATATTCGCTCCATCCATTGTACCGATTGTTAATGCACCATTAAGTGCAAACTCCATATTACCTGTACCGGAAGCTTCAAATCCTGCCGTAGAAATCTGTTCTGAAAGATCAGATGCAGGAATAATTTTTTCAGCAAGAGTTACTGAATAGTTTTTTAAAAAAACAACTTTAAGTTTATCTCCGACGTTAGTGTCGTTATTGACAACATCGGCTATGGAGTTAATAAGTTTTATTACCATTTTTGCCTGGTAGTATGCAGGTGCTGCTTTGCCGGCAAAGATAATAGTGCGGGGAACCATGTTTATTTTAGGATTATCTTTGATCCTGTTGTAAAGTGTTATAACATGAAGAACGTTTAGTAATTGTCTTTTATATTCATGAAATCTTTTGATCTGAACATCAAAAATGGATTCCGGGTTTACCTTAATTTTGTGTTCGTTTTCAATATATTCTATCAGAAGTTTTTTACTTAACCATTTTGCTGTTCTCCAGTTTTCAAGAAAATCTTTATCATCAACAAACTTCTCAAGCTTTTTTAACTCGCTTAATTCGGTTACCCATTTATCTCCAATCTTATCCGAGATTAATCCTGAGAGAAGAGAATTAGCTGTCTTCAGCCATCTTCTTGGGGTGATGCCGTTAGTAATGTTTTTAAATTTCTGCGGAAATAGTTTGTTGAAATGATAAAAGATTTTTTCTTTAAGAATCCTGGTATGTAGCTCTGCAACTCCATTTACCGAATTGCAACCAACTATAGCAAGGTTAGCCATTTTTATTTTTTTATCATCACTTTCTCTAATGATAGATAATTCACTTATAACGGAATCCTCGTTTGAGTATTTTTCGCGTACAAATTCTATAAATCTCCTGTTAATTTCATAAATGATCTGCAGGTGCCTCGGTAGCAGTTGCTCTAAAATTTTTACAGACCATTCCTCAAGTGCTTCAGGCACAACGGTATGATTTGTATAAGCAAAAGTTCCCACGGTTAATTCCCACGCTTCATCCCAGCTTAAATCATTTTCATCAATTAATATTCTCAT
>Ga0105107_10002886_pt1 | contig 11368 bp, 9 predicted proteins | sample PPLLaktember2015_6_FD_79335 | JGI IMG/M metagenome (GOLD analysis project Ga0105107, IMG submission 79335) | Freshwater sediment microbial communities from Prairie Pothole Lake near Jamestown, North Dakota, USA - PPLs Lake P8 Core (1) Depth... | ecosystem: Environmental > Aquatic > Freshwater >... | reverse complement strand
TGACGCGCCTCTACGTGGATGCGGTAGCCGGGACACGGGCCCGTATCACCGACACGCGAAAGACCGTTCCGGGATTGCGCTGGCTCGACAAGCTGGCAGTGAAGACTGGAGGCGGTGTGAATCATCGCTTCGGCCTCGACGACATGGTGCTCATCAAAGACAACCATATCGCAGCCGCTGGAAGTCTTACGACGGCAGTGGAACGCTGCGTTGCGTACCTGCGTGAACGCGGACTTTCGATGAGGATCGAAGTTGAGACCACGTCGCTGGATCAAGTGCGCGAGGCACTGCGATGCGCGGGTCTGACCCGCATCATGCTCGACAACTTCGACCTTGCCGCAATGCGCGAGGCCGTGCGGATGATTGATCACCGCGTTGATGTGGAGGCATCGGGTGGGATCACCCTCGCGAATGTCCGCGCTGTGGCGGAAACAGATGTTGATGTGATTTCCATCGGTGCACTGACGCACTCCGTGAAGGCTCTGGATATCTCCCTCGAGCTGGCACCTCATGCTGGATAAGATCAAGCGCCTGGGGACCGAGACCGCTATCTACGGAATCAGCACGATTCTGGGTCGCTTCCTCACCTTCATCCTGACGCCTCTCTATACGTACGCACTCTCGGCTGCAGACCTCGGCATCGTCGCTTACGTTTACGCGTATATCGCCTTTCTCAATGTGCTCTACGGTTACGGCATGGAAGGCGCGTTCATGAAGTATCGTGCCACGCAGGAAATCGGCGACAGGAAACAGGTCTTCAGCGTGCCGTTCCTTGCGGTGCTTGCCACATCTACTCTGCTCACCCTGCTCATCGTCGGGTTCGCTTCCCCGCTTGCTGAGCTTCTGGATGTCCCGGGGATCTACGAACGCGTGATCCCGTGTGCCGGATTGATTCTGTTCTTCGATGCGGCGACGCTCATCCCGTTTGCGACGCTCCGCATGGAATCGAAAGCGAAGCTCTTCGCCGCCGTGAAAACCGCTGGCATCATTCTCAATGTTGGTCTGAATATCCTCTCCCTCTTTGTTCTCAACTTGGGTGTGGAAGGAATTTTCTTCAGTGGTGTGATCTCTTCGGCGGCGAGCTTGTTCATGCTCCTCCCGGTGATTCTGAAGAATCTCACTTTCTCGCTGCCGCCGCCGCTTCTGCCCGCACTCTTGCGATTTGGACTCCCCTCGGTGCCCTCGGGAATCGCAGGGATGATGATCCAGGTTATCAACCGGCCCATGATGAAGGCCATCAGCGGTGCTGCCGCAGTGGGGTTGTTCCAGGCGAACTACAGACTGGGCATTTTCATGATGCTCCTGGTCTCGATGTTTGACTTCGCGTGGCGCCCGTTCTTTCTGACACACGCTGACGATCCTGACGCGCGTCCGCTGTTTGCCCGGGTTATGACATACGTAGTGCTGATCCTGTCCGGCGTGCTGGTCGTGCTTACGCTGTTCCTGGGAGATGCCGTGAAATGGCACATTTTCTTTGGCAAATCGTTGATCGCACCGAAATTCTGGGTGGGTCTCGAGATCGTTCCGGTGATTCTGCTGGCGTACCTGTTCCTTGGCATCTATAACAACCTGATCGCCGGGATCTATATCACCAAACGCACCGCCCTTCTCCCGGGTGTGACATTCACGGCTGCCGCGGTCAACGTGGCTGCCAACTTCCTGCTCATCCCGCCGTGGGGGCTTATGGGAGCGGCAGTGGCCACGCTCCTCAGTTACCTTGTGATGGCGGTGATGCTGTACATTATCGTGCGAAGAATCTATCCCGTCCCCTATGAGTGGGGAAGACTGGCGAAGATCGCGTTCGCGGCAACCGTGGTAATCGTCGCGGGGCTGCTTGCAGGGAGCACTCCCGGCGGACTTGTACTCAAGGGTGCGTTGATGCTCCTGTTTCCGTTGTTGCTGTATGCCGTGAAATTCTATGTCCCCGGCGAATTGAAACTGCTTGCGGGAATGGCCGGATCCATCGGAGTGTCGAGAGCACGGAACGCGCCACCTTCCGTCCACGAATAGCAATTGTCTCCCCAAACTGGTAGCTTAAAGTATGCTGAGCACACCCAAATCCCCAAAAAATACCGAACCGTCAATCCTCTTGGGCGGCCAGGCAGTTCTCGAAGGGGTCATGATGCGCGGCCCGTCACGCATCGCGACAGCTGTGCGCCGTGCGGACGGCACAATCGCCGTTCAGACGGAAGAGTTTTCGCCGATCGCCTCACGCATCAAGCTGTTTGCCCTCCCGTTCCTCCGGGGCGCGGTGGGAATGATCGAGATGCTCTTCGTCGGCATGCGTGCACTGAATTTCTCCGCAGACGTCGCGATGCAGGAGATCCCCGGCAAGAACGGGGTGAAGCAGAAGAAAGCCAGCAGCTTCGCGCTCGCCACCACCGTGATCATCGCACTCCTGTTTGGCCTCCTGCTATTCTTCGTCACACCCCTGTTGCTTGCGACCTTTCTCTTCGATGTGGAAGGAAATGCGCTGCTGTTCAATCTGGCCGCGGGCATCATCCGGATGATTGTCTTTCTGGTGTATCTCGCCGTCATCGCACAGCTGCAGGATATCCAGCGGCTCTTCGCGTACCACGGGGCAGAACACAAAACTGTTTTTGCCTATGAGCTGGGGTGCGACCTCTCGGTGCGCGAAGCCGCACTCTGTTCCCGTTTTCACCCGCGCTGCGGGACGAGTTTTCTGCTCATCGTAATGCTGAGCGCCATCCTCTTCTTCGCGATCGTCGACGCACTTATCATCCTCTGGACGGGATCCATCACCATCTGGATCCGCCTCTTTGTCCACCTCCCGCTTGTGCCCTGCATAGCCGGGCTTTCGTACGAAGTAATCCGACTTTCTGCACGGCACTCGAACCGCACATGGGCCCGCTGGCTCTCGGCACCCGGACTCTGGCTGCAACGCATTACCACAAGGGAACCGGATGACCAGCAGCTGGAGGTGGCGCTCACTGCACTCCGTGCTTCACTCGATGCCGATTGGAAAGAATCGCCGGCTGCGGCGCCCGCTGTCCTTTCGGAGGCATGAGAAGCCATGCTCCACCGACTCGATCAAGTGGTGAAACGCTACGACGAATTGACCCGTCTGCTGAGCGACCCGGGCACGCTGGGCAACCAGGAACGGCTGCGCCAGCTGAGCAAGGAACACAGCGACCTCACCCCTCTCATGGTCGCTTACCAGCGCTATCTGAAGGCGCAGGCGGACCTGAACGGACTCAAGGAAATCACCGATCAATCCGGCGACGCAGAGATGAAGCAGTTGGCTTTCTCGGAGATGGACGATGCAAAAGCCAAGGTGGCGGCGCTGGAAGAAGAGCTGAAAGTGCTTCTCATCCCCCGCGACCCGAATGACAGCAAGAACGTGATCGTGGAGATCCGGGCAGGTACGGGCGGCGATGAGGCTGCGCTGTTTGCCGCCGACCTTTTCAGGATGTATTCCCGGTTTGCTGAAAAAAAAGGGTGGAAGGTGGATGTGCTGGACATTAACGACACCGGGCTGGGCGGAATAAAGGAAATATCATTCGGTCTCGCCGGTGAAGATGTATACGGGAGCATGAAGTTCGAAAGCGGTGTGCACCGAGTGCAACGCGTACCCGAAACCGAAGCCCAGGGGCGGGTGCACACGTCCGCGGCCACGGTGGCGGTGCTTCCTGAAGTCGAGCAGGTAGATGTGGATATCAATCCCATAGACTTGGAGATCGATACGTTCCGTTCGGGAGGCAAGGGAGGGCAGAACGTCAACAAGGTGGAGACGGCGGTGCGCATCACGCACAAACCGAGCGGCATCGTCGTGGCTTGCCGTCAGGAACGCTCGCAGTTTCAAAATCGCGAGCGGGCCATGAATATGCTCCGGGCCAAGATGTATGAAGCAGCGGTCCGGTCACAGGTGGGGGATGTGGCGGCCCAGCGGAAGCTGATGGTGAAAAGCGGCGACCGGAGCGAAAAAATACGAACCTACAACTTCCCGCAGAACCGGGTGACCGACCACCGGATCGGGGTGACCCTGTACAACCTTGCGGAAATCATCGACGGCCGTCTTGACGAGCTATTGGAACAACTGAAAGTCGCCGAACGGGCGGAAAAGCTCAAAGGTGACGGAGGGTGACCCCGACCGATTGAGGATTGTCGATGGTCGATAGACTATTGACAATTGGTCCGCATCTGACCCCTATTTCCCCGCCCGCACCCCTGCAAAAAATTCCTGTAGCAGCCCCCCGCACTTTTCCGCAAGGATCCCTCCCACCATTTCCACCCGGTGATTCAGCCGGGCATCCTGGACCAGATTGTAGAGAGTGCCACAGGTGCCGGCCTTCGGGTCGAATGCTCCAAATACCAGACGCGGAACGCGTGCCAGGACGATCGCACCGGCGCACATCGCGCATGGCTCCAAAGTGACATACAACGTGCATCCTTCCAGTCGGCGGCTGCCGAGATGTGTGGCCGCCGCAGTGATTGCAATCATCTCCGCATGGGCCGTCGGATCCTGAAGAGTCTCCGTCTGATTGTACCCGCGTCCGATGATGCGGTTCTCCTGTATGATCACCGCACCGATAGGCACTTCTTTGCGGCGCAATGCCTGGCCGGCTTCCTTCAGCGCATATTCCATCCACCGCTCGTCGTCGGGAGGAGGCAGGGTCTCGCTTACCATTTGTCCTCGTGAATTCTGTCTGTCAAAAACCGGTCGGCACCGGCCTTCTTCTCATCCGGGAAACCCACGGGCAGCAAGCTGAAAGGAACGATGTTGTCAGGAAGACGAATAACACGGCAAACCTCATCAACCCTTGCCTGGCGTGGATAGACGCCCACCCAGACGCTGCCGAGGCCAAGACTGTGTACGGCAATGAGCATGTTCTCGGTTGCCGCCGCACAATCCTGAGGCCAGTAATCGACATGCTTCACGACGCTCATGTCCGCACATACAAGAATTGCCAGCGAGGCATGGGCAACCATCTCGGCGTAACGGTGTGTTGCACTCAGCTCCTGGAGAGTATGCCGGTCCCGGATGATGATGAAGTGCCACGGTTGCTCGTTGCCGGCGGAGGGAGCCGACATGCCTGCTCGCAGAATCAGTTCGAGGTCGTTGCGGGTGACCTCGCCGGTGAGGTATCTGCGGATGCTCCTCCTGCTGAACAATGCCTTAAGTGTATCCATAATGGTCCGGCCATTGTGCCTGTAAACTTTCTGGAGCGACAATCTCAATGATACCAATCTGCGCGCGTGATGTCAATGTGCCCGGACTGTTTTCCCGTTACCGTGCGAGACTATGGGCCCGGGCGTTGTTTCCTTGATTTGCAGTGCGATTCACGGTATATTTGTGTATGAATACTGCGCCGTCGCGAAGAGAAAGCGGGGTGGTCCCGCAGAACGTGTCATTCCCCTTGACTCCCCTGTGGTAGATCTGGACACAACCCTCGCTCTCATCCTGGGGGCCGCCGCGGGCGCACTCGTCGTGCTCGTCATCGGTGTGCTGTACGCACGCCATGCGCGGACGGTGACTGCGCAATTGCTTGCAGAGAACAACGAACAACGATCCCGCGAAATGCAGCTTTTGCTGGACCGCGTAAGGGATTCCTTCGGCACGCTCTCCCTGGATGCACTGACGCGGAACAGCAACGAATTCCTCCGCCTGGCAAACGAAACTCTCTCCCGCCAATCCCTGGCAGGTCAGAAGGATCTCGAAGGAAAAAAGGATCTCATCGATGCGTCGCTTGTGCAGATCGAGAAAGACCTCACCAGCGTGCAGGATATGGTTAGCGGACTCGAGCGGGACCGGGAGCAGAAGTTCGGCGAGGTGACAGACCAGCTCCGGCGTACAGCCGGGGAAACAGAACGACTGCGTGAGACCACTGAGCACCTGCGCCGCGCGCTCGCAAGTCGCGACGTCCGCGGCCAGTGGGGACAGCGTATGGCGGAAGATGTGCTGCGTCTGGCAGGGTTTGTCGAAGGGATCAATTACGTCAAGCAGCGTGCGATTCCCGGGGGGACCACCATCCCGGATTTCACGTTCCTTCTCCCGCAAGATCTCCGGTTGAACATGGACGTCAAATTCCCGCTCGACAACTACATGCTGTATGTCGAAGCGGAGGCCGAAGCCGATCGGCAGGCCGCGAAGCGGAAATTCCTCTCTGATGTGCGCAATCGCATCAAAGAGGTGACCGGACGCGGGTATGTCAATCCTGCCGAACAGACCATCGACTATGCCCTTGTGTTCATCCCCAACGAACAGATCTATGCGTTCATCAATGAGAACGACCGGACGGTGATGGACGACGCCTTGCGGCAGAAAATCATCCTCTGTTCGCCCCTGACGCTGTACGCCATTCTCGCGGTGGTCCGGCAAGCCGTGGACAACTTCAACCTGGAACAGACCGCCGCTCAAATCCTCGCTCTCCTTGGCAATTTTGGCAAGCAATGGGAACTGTTCGTCGCCGGCTTCGAGAAGATGGGGAAGCGAATCGAGGATGCGCAGGTGGAATACCAGCAACTCACATCCACAAGACGTCGCGCACTTGAACGACCGCTGAAGCAGATCGAGGAACTCCGGCAGCAACGCGGTATTTCGTCGCCGGCAGATGAGGAGAATTCCAATCCGGATGAAACGAGCGCCTCTTAATATGTTCGTGTTGCTGTCCGCTGCGCTGCTGTCTGCGGGGTGCGCGGCGACCAGCCGGTACGTCGACAACCGGCCGCACTCAGCGTTGCGCATGAATGCGCGGGACCATGGCGTCGTTTTGCGGCATGGATCGGGTCCGGATAGCTGCGATGTGTACGGTGCAAGAGATGTCTGGGTCTTCAAGGCGGGAACCGAGTACCTGATGCACTACGACGGTGCAGGACCGCAAGGCTGGTTGACCGTCCGTGCCCGTTCCGCCGATCTTCTAAACTGGGAAATCGACGGCCCGGTGCTTGCCCTGGGAAAAGAAGGCGAGGAGGACTCGAAGAGTGCTTCTTATGGCCTTACTGTCTCGGATGAGAACGGATGGCATATGTTCTACCTGGGCACGCAGTTTACCTCACCGCCGCCGGACCGCGTGCCGTCACTGCCGTACCTGACGCTGAAGGCACACAGCCGGACGCCCCACGGGCCGTGGACAAAACAACCCGGTATCGTTCCGCTTCGCCCTGCCCCCGGCACATATTATTCCCATTCAACAAGTCCGGGCCAGATTCTCGAGCGCAATGGTGAGTATCTGCAATTCTTCAGCGCCGCGATGTTGACCGACGGAGCCATCCGGCGGACACTCGGGATCGCGAGGACGCGGAATCTTGACAGCAGTTGGGCGTTGTCGCCGGAACCGATCCTGCCACTGGAAGAACAGATCGAAAACGCTGCACTCTATTTTGAAGAATCCAACGACACATGGTTCCTGTTTACAAATCATGTCGGGTGGTACGAAGGGGAAGAAGAGTATACCGACGCTATCTGGGTCTACTGGTCGAAGGACATCGAGAGGTGGGATCCAGCGCACAAAGCCGTTGTGCTCGACGGTCGCAACTGCAAATGGTCAAAGCGGGTGATCGGACTCCCGAGCGTGATCCGGTTCGGCGACAGATTGGCACTTTTCTATGATGGGGCAAAAGGGGAGCGGAAGGGACACACCCGCCGCGACATCGGGCTTGCATGGATGAAGCTGCCGCTCAGAATTCCCAGGATTCGGCCCTAGTCGGAGCCTCAGAACCAAGGCCGGGAGAATCCCCAGACTTCCCCCCCCTATAACTTCAACCTCAGCCCCAGCCGCGTGAGACGTCCCGTCAGCCACACAATCACGAGGGAAAAAACGAGCGAGCGGGCGATGCCGGGAATCCCTGAGCCGATCGACCCCCACAAGTGCCCGATCCCTACGATCGCGAGTATTCCATAGAAGATGTCAGGAAGCAAGTAGGCCAGAAGCGGATTTGCTCCAGCAGGTTCAGCAAAATCGAAGATGCTCCCTCTCCGGCGGAGGTCGGCGATCCAGTACAGCACGAGGAATACCAGGCAACAGATCGCAGCACTGTAAAGGGACCAGGTAGGTGTCGCCAGGTTCTTGGAGATGCCGTGAAGGGGGCTCAACAAGTATCCCGCGCAGGCCAGCGTCACTGCCATACCTGTGAGCCAGCACACCTTCCCCCTGGCCGTCGGCACCGAAGTCGATGGGTCGAACAGGAGTCCGGCAATCATGCCCGCCGTCGCGATGGAAACATGCCCACCGATGTGTCCGCCGATCCAGAGCACATTGTTGACCGGGCCGAGAAAGGTGAGAGCCCCTGCCTTGTCGCCGATGTACAGGCAGACGGAAAGCGCAAGCATCGCGGTGAGTGCCGGTATGTTCGCTCCCAACAGGAGGAATGCGGCAGAACAGACGAGGTAGGCCCACCCAATCAATCCAAGGATGCCCCACCATTGGGTCTGCATCCATCCGGGGGAGACGGCATCTCCGCTCCGGTAGATTATCGCAAGCCCAGCTATCAGAACAAACCCTGCAATTCTCACCAGCCGCCAGGCAGTCCGCTTCTTCCCGCTGAGTTCCGGTGGCTGCGCCCACGCGGCTATCGCGCCCAGAAAGAACAGCGTCGACCAGACGTGCCGGTCCATTCCAGTGAGATCCGGATTCAGACGGCCGATGTTCACCATGAATATCCCGAGCACCAGCAGGCCGGCAAACCTGATCAGCACGTGGCTCCAGAGTGCTGCGGTGGATGCACCTCTTGTGCGCCTGCGTTGCAGCGCGAGCGGGATCGACATCCCTACTATGAAAAGAAACGCCGGGAATACCACGTCCACGAAAGTCATGCTGTTGGAATCGTCAAGGGCATGTTTCATCCATCCGGGTAGATTGCTGACTCCCGCCAAATCGTTAACGAAAACCATCGTGAGAATGGTGAGGCCACGGAAGATGTCGATTGACTGGATCCGGGTTGACATATGTTGACCGCGGTTGTGAAGGATGCAGGAGAAGATACAAAGAAATCCAGAGGTATGACACAATTCCGCAAGTCCTTGAACACGAGTCATGGATGGGGAACAACAACGGGCAATTTGTGGTTGGAGATTTGACCATTTAGCCCGGTAACCTTATCTTAAAGTATTTCCGTGCATGCGGCAGCGCGATGAACCATCTGCCGATAACATGAACAGGGTATGCATCAACAGGATTTGCATGAACGGGTTTTTCATGAACAGGTTGTATATGAACAGGTTTGCATGGACAGGTTTTTCATGAACAGGGTTTGTATGAACTGGGTTTCTTCCATTCAAAGGCTCAATCCATGAACCAATTCGTCCGCTTCACTCTCGTTCTGTTTTCACTCATTTCAGTGCTTGATTCGGGCGCGGGGCAAATCCGCCTTCCGGTAAAACCTCCCGAGGGGGCAGGTATCACCCTGAAAAGTGAGATGAGGCTGGCCGCGCTGGAATGGACGCAGTTTCAACCAGCGAACATGTTTCGTTCAGATGAGAAGGGTGACGCACTCCTGGTGGATCTGCATGATTCCACCGTGTACGGACGGCTCCACGCAGGACCGGCGTTCTTCGATGCAGATATTGCCGACTACCTTGAGCCCCGCTACCGCCAGTCAATTGAGATTGAGAAGGGAAGGGGAATTCTACCGGTTCGTCCCTACTTCGACCCGAGACAGACCTGGAATGCGAATGGCTGGACGGATGCCGGCGTTCTCGGCTACAGGCTGGACCTCGTCCAGTTGAAAGGGGCCAAACCTGTGAGCGCGGGTTACTTCGATTCCCGCGTCTGGGTTCGTGTGACACCGGGAGGCATCCGGCCGATCGTATCGATCGTCGAAGGACCATCAGTTGGGCTCATCGTGAGCGATCACCCCGACTGGATAATCATCGCAGGGGAGACGGATCGACTCGCGACCGCCGGGGTGGAGATTGAAGGAGTCGGCAGTTATCCGGGCGGTGCGGCCGGACTCAGGCATGAAATCAAGGTCAGCGGACTGAAGCCTTCACAATCGTATCGCTATCGCTTCTTCGCCTCAACCGCAGGGGACACGGCGGCGACGCCCTGGATCGGGTTTCGCACGGCTCCCCCGAAAGGCGATTTTCCCGTTCGCTTCGCTTATGCCGGGGATGCACGTGCTGCAGCAGGCGGCGGCGAGTTCGGCTATGCGGGTGTGAACAAAAAAGTCCTGGGCACTCTTGCGTCGGTCGTGTATCGTCGCGGTGCGGAATTCATGCTCTTTGGAGGAGATGTGATGTCGGGTCATACCAATTCACCCGACGGCTACCGATTCCAGAGCAAGGCCTTCAAGCAGGGTGTCGCGCCGTTTGTGCACAGCCGTCCTGTTTTCTCGGCGATGGGAAATCATGAAGCCCTCCTGCACATCTACGATGACGGCAGCCGTTACGGCATCGGCATGGACCGCTGGCCGTACGACTCCGTTAGTTCAGAGGCGGTCTTTGCGCAAGAATTCATGCATCCCGGGAACGGTCCCGCTCCGCTCCCGGGCATGCCCCCTTATCGCGAGAATGTTTTTTCGTTTCACTATGGACCGTTGAAGGTCATTGTGTACAACAGCAACTACTGGTGGACCGCCCCCAACCGTATTCCGGAGTGCGGGGGGTCGCCCGAGGGCTATCTGCTTCCCGAGCAGTTGACGTGGATAGAACGGGAACTTGAATCAGCCGAGGTCGATGATGACGTGAAGTTCATCATCGTTCTGGGTCATGAACCGGCTTTCCCGGGTGGCGGGCACATCGGAGACGGAATGTGGTACAACGGCGACAATCGCGTGCGTGCATTCAGGGTGAACGAACGCGGACTCCTGGTACCATACGCACAAGGTGTGCTGGAAGTGCGCAGCCGGCTCTGGGAGAAGCTGGCCTCGAATCCAAAGGTGGCCGTTGTCTTTGCGTCCGATGAGCACAATTATCATCGCATGCTCATTACCGATACGACGCGCGTCGGCATTCTCCAGGATGATCTGGACGGAAACGGAAAACTGGACGATGGCGTCTTTTCGCCAGACAGAAAACTCAAGTTGCCGACCTGGTTCGTCATATCAGGAGGTGCCGGCGCACCCTACTATACACAGCAGAAAGCCCCCTGGAGCGGAAGCGTGCTGCGTTTCACGCCTCTTGCCCACGCCGTGATGATACAGGCAAACGCCGGCAAGCTCAGCCTGCATGTAGTAAGCGAACACGGGCAGGTGTTGGATGAAGTTGAAGATCTGATGAGCGTCAGGCGCCGGTAGCCGCCGTCGGGCAGTCCGCGCTGGCAAGTCTCATCGACATTCGCTAAATTGTCTGGAACTGACGGCTGCAACACAGCCGGGGCTGTCCATAACCAGACAATCTCCAGGCATTGTCGACAATTCGAGTTCGCTTCGCCCCGAGTCCAACCGGATTCCTCCACGTCGGCGGTCTGCG
>Ga0105107_10002885_pt1 | contig 11371 bp, 13 predicted proteins | sample PPLLaktember2015_6_FD_79335 | JGI IMG/M metagenome (GOLD analysis project Ga0105107, IMG submission 79335) | Freshwater sediment microbial communities from Prairie Pothole Lake near Jamestown, North Dakota, USA - PPLs Lake P8 Core (1) Depth... | ecosystem: Environmental > Aquatic > Freshwater >... | reverse complement strand
CTTGGACAGCGGAGCAGCAAGAGATCTGGCGCCTTGAGGAGCAACAGTGGAAGATGTCTGCCGCGAAGGACCTGACGTGGATCGAAACTATGGTTCACCCCAATATTAGCTACTGGGACGTTGACTTTCCTGCACCCCAGAATAGGGCCTCACTGTCCCGATGGGTCAAGTACAGCTCTGCGAATAGCACAGTCTTGGAGCAAGAGATTTTCCCCATTTCAGTGACGATTACCGGCAACGTGGCGGTGGCGCAGTACCGTTACCGGACTGCGATTGAGAACTACAAGAAGGAGCGAGAAGTCGTGACTGGACGCTGGACCGATGTCCTCCTTAAGGAAGGCGGCCGTTGGCTGTTTATCGCCTGGGCGGGGGGCGATGATCCTAAGAAGTGACCTGCGGGTAGCCTGTGCGAAGCGACGCCTAACAAGCGCTTATTGCTGGCGGGAGGCCCGTACTTTTACCGTCTCGATGCTGGCAGGTTTACGAGCGTGAAGAAACTGCTGCAATAAGTGGGTGATCTTTCCCGTTCATAAAGTACGCGTCGTTAAGCTCCTCGGTGTTGTATGAACACAGGAGGATCTACCCATGGAGCAAAGTAGCGTGAAGAAATCTCGCCGGACTTTTGACCAGCAGTTCAAGGTTGATGCGGTGCGTATGGTGGCTGAAAGCGGCAACAACATCGTAGCCCTCGGGTGCATCGGGAGCTCAACAACAGGGGTAACGCCTGCGGTCGCCATCGCGTTGCCCGTCTGATGGCCAAAGAAGGCATCGTCGCGAAGATCCGTCTGCGTTTCCGTGTCATAACCAAGAGCGCAAGGGGGTTACCTATGCACCCGATTTCCTCGATCGGAACTTCTGGTTTGTATACGTCGGATGAGCAGAGCCAGTGAGATACTCACTGAGTGAATGGATCTCAGGAAGGCTATCATGAAGTCAAGTTCGACGGCTCAGGCCTATCGAGCGGCGTGTACTTCTACAGGATGGAAGCGGGATCGTTCGTCCAGACGCGCAAGCTTCTACTCTTGCGCTGACGGTTTTTGCATGGTGGGTGTGATAGCTTGGCGTGAAGAGAATGCCCCGATGCCGCGGGGCATTCGTCTTTTCACTGTCGTGCCAGCCTCGTTACCTACTGCGTACTATGCTTTCGATGACGGACTGCACCATCTTCGCCCGCTCTCGTGCGGATCCGAAACCGAGAGCTGCTTCGATGGCTTCCGGGAGGGAAGGGTTTCTGAGAAGATCACCCAGTGCTGTCTGGATGTATCTTCTTACGTCCGAATCTGATAATCCCACTTCCTTCGACATCTCCCCTCGGTTGTCCAAGAGGTAAACGACATCCTCAAGATCGGGGCTGAGACGAATATCTGTGCCCCCGCGTGACGCGAGTGCCTCCAGCTTCGTCGAAAGGAAGTATGGTGGCGCGAGGATGTGTATGGTGCGTCCACTCGAGAGGGTGTGAGTTGTGGAATTCAATAGCGCGTCGCGATACCATCGATTGGCAAAGCCCAAAATCGCTGGGTCTGTCGGCATGGCATCGACTGTGACCCCTCGGAAGACCCACCGACATAGCGGAGCACCCTCCGATGTGTCATGTGCGAATCTCAGTGCGCTGAGTCTTTCCTCGAGGCGGCTATACTCCAATCGGTATGAAATGTCAAACACGAGATCTACGTCGTTGGTGGGCCTCGATTCTGGAGCGGCAGGATCGGTGATGTAAAGGGTCACTGTCGCTCCGCCGACAAAAACAACCTCATCGGGGAGCTCACTAAGCCCCTCGGCGACAACGTCAAGCATCTCAATGTTGTGTGTCATTTGAGTGACATCCGTTTCTTAAGTTCCTCCGCTGCGAGATCCCGTTCCCGTGCCTTGCCGATCCGAATGGCATCGACGAGAGCGAGGAGCTCATAGAGTTTGGGATCGTTGCTTGCTGCCTTTGGGACTGATCGGTACAGCGGGCGAATCGACTGCCCCCGGGCTCTGCCCTCAGGATGTGGCCAGACGTACGCCTCCCCGGTGGCCATGAGCCGTTTTGAAAGGGGAGAGGCCGAATGGGCTGTGGGTACTCCTCTGGCTGTGGAACCGGGCTGTTCGGGAAACACATACTTCAGTCCATGGAGAAGGAACTCGGTTAGTGCCTCCTTGTGGACGGCTCGCTTGCTGGAGTTCATAAGTCCGGCGATCATGTTTCTGTTGAGCGCCTCAGAGACCTCAGATTGGCTGATGGCAAGTGCAGTGGCGATATCAACGATTCGCCAGGGCGAGTCTCCAAGGGCGATGATCTTGAGCAGGACGACGATGTCCTGGGGGCGCATGCCGCTGTGCTGTCTCATAGAAGTCTCCTGTTTGCATATCGCGAATCGCGATATGCAATATCATCCTCTTGGCGGACAAAAGCAACAGCTCTCTCTGCACACCTGTTGTTTTTCACATAGCCGTCCGGCGTAGGATGCCATCGCGCACCCCGCCAGGGACCGGTTACTCACTCACTGTGTCTATTTGTTCTGTCTCCTCCATTTCAGCGCTCCGATCAGTGCAGCAGAAGTGTAGCAACTTCATGACAAGCGATGGTAATCTATGGCAATCTATGAGACCGATTCTTGAGAAAAGCACCTGAATTTCGCTGCATTGGCCGCTCCTTTTCTTATTCGTAATCAGCAGGTCGACGGTTCAAATCCGCCCGCCAGCTCCCCCCAAAAAAAACACGACAATGCGGTCGTGTTTTCTGCATTTTTGGGATGCGCAATTTCTCTGACCTCTCGAAAATCAACGCCGAACCGCTGATTAGCTTTGACCGGTTTTAGGCTCTGGAGCTCACTAGCTTCCCCGAATTTGAGCTTGATTCGGGACTCTGTTTCATTCTTGATTCTCCCGATTGGATTCTGAGGTCCAGTGCAGCGGAAGTGCAGCAACTTTTCAACTTGGGTATGCAAAAGATCAACGAAGGCGATGGGAGTCGATCTGCATCAGAACTCCATCTGGGACAGGATGCTGTTGGGATGGCTCTCTTTGGGGCTTGTTCATCAAAGAGATGCGATCAAAGCGAATTCGTGTGCTTGATAATGCTGATCTGCTTCGCTACCCTATTCTAACATTGTGCGTCCTCGGGTGGAGCCGTGTACGGGTGACCGGAGCCGAAGCCTCTCCTGTCCGGAAGGATGGGGAAGCTGTGCTGTTTGGTGGCAGAACGACTTGGGGATATCACTTGGGCCTGACTTTGCAGTAGGTGCAAAGTTCTTCGGACCTTCCTCGAAAGAGTCTAGGCCCTTGACAGTTCTCCATCAGCCGACGCAGAAACGGGTGTCGATTTCAATTCGGATTCGCTATCTTGCTCGCGGATGGAATATTGAAGAGGCACACCTTATCATTTGGCCTTATTGTCTAGTTCATTCGCACAAAACAAAGTAGCGACTTCAATTCGAATTCACTATTTTGCGCGCGGATCGGATTTTGACGAGGGACAGCAGTCATCGACCGCTCACGCGCAAAGCATGTGTTCAAGGCGTTTGCAGAGCGGACTGCAGCGTTGGAACCTGAGCATAAAAACCGAAGCCAATGTCACATATCACCACCCGGTCGGCCTACAGCCGGCTCGTTGATCGACTCAACAGGTTCCCGCAAGGAGCTCCTCCGTCCAATCTCTTGTACGGGATTCTGAAAATGCTTTTTTCGGAGGACGAAGCCGGGCTTGTGGCAGTCCTTCCTATCAAACCGTTTTGCGCCGCGACGGCAGCCAGAGTCTGGAAGAAATCTCCCGCAGAGTCCCGGACCATCCTCGATGCTCTCGCGTCACGAGGCATTTTGCTGGATTCTGAGGAAGACGGGCAGTCTGTCTATACCCTTCCTCCTCCCATGGCTGGTTTCTTCGAGTTTTCAATGATGCGCATCAGGCAGGATATCGACCAAAGAGTGCTGGCAGAACTTTTCTATCAATACCTGAATGTCGAAGAGGATTTCATCAAGGATCTTTTCACCCACGGAGAAACGCAGCTGGGAAGGGTGTTCGTGCATGAGCCCGCTCTCCCGCAGCCACTATCGCTCTCAGTGCTGGAGTATGAGCGGGCGAGCGACGCTATCACGACTGCAAGCCACAGAGCAGTGGGCGTCTGCTACTGCCGCCACAAGATGGAGCATCTCGGACGCGCCTGTGCTGCCCCATTGAATATATGCATGACTTTCAACACGACGGCTCATTCACTCATCAAACACGGCATTGCTCGATCTATCGACAGGAACGAGGGGCAGGACCTGCTGCAACAGGCCTACGACATGAACCTGATCCAGTTCGGTGAGAATGTTCGTGAAGAGGTCAACTTCATCTGCAACTGTTGCGGTTGTTGTTGCGAAGCCATGCTCGCTGCGAAACGTTTTGGCTTACTTCACCCTGTCCACACGACGAACTACCTGCCGGTGATTGACGATCGTTTGTGCAATGGATGTGGGAAATGCGTAGATGCGTGTGCCGTCGAGGCAATTGGCCTTGTCTCGGCGAACGACCCGGCGAAGCCGAGAAAGAAAAAGGGGCGACTCAACGAAGAACTATGCCTTGGTTGCGGTGTCTGCGTGCGGAATTGTCCGGAAAACGCACTCCACCTTACGGCTCGGGCGGAACGTGTAATCACTCCCCTTAACTCCACACACAAGGCAGTGGTCATGGCAATAGAGCGGGGGAAACTCCAAAACCTCATCTTTGACAATCAGGCACTGTGGAGCCATCGGGCTATGGCCGCCATCCTCGGAGTAATCCTCAGACTCCCGCCATTGAAGCAGGCCATGGCAAGCAAGCAGATGAAGTCGCACTATCTGGAATACGTCATCTCGCGCGCCAGCGCCTGAATGCATCATGCAGCGCCTTGAGCCTCCCCCTGCAGAATTCCAATTGGACTTCTGCCCTGTCAAGTGACACAGAACAAAAGTAGCGATTTCAATTCGAATTCACTATTTGGCGCGCAGATCGGATTTTGACGAGGGACAGTAGCTGGATTTATCGCCTTGAGGCATGGGAGACTCATTTCCTGCAACGGAAGTGATTTCCTAAAGTGAGGCAATCAGTCTTCGGATCTCATGTGAGGTCATGCCAAGCCTTTGCTGCAGCCTTCCCAGGAGATTTTCTTCATCTCCTTGTATCAGGAGAAGATCATCATCGGTCAGACTGACATACAGTTGCTTGAGCTTGTTCGCCACATCATTCCAGAGGCCCTTTACCCGCAGTATCCTAAGCTGGCTCTTCCACGCGTTCGCAAACCTGAGTGATTGCGAACCTTCAAGTCGGTCGGGGTTAGCCCATCTGGTCTTGCGGCTAGAGGTACTCAGAGCTTCAGCAAAGCTTGAAGAGCGTATTGGCGTTATTCTATTGGTTGTCTTCATCATGATCGGTTTGCTCGTCGGCTGCCAGACTGTAGGAATTATTCTCTTCATCCTCATTGCCATCCTTCTCTCGCTCATCGTCCAATTCGGAACCTGGTACGTCCAGATCCCCTCCAGAGGCATCGTCGGCAAATGACTTCTCGTTTTCCGTTCCGGGTTTCTCGTTAGGTGCTTTGGTCTTCGTCATATCGTCGGGATCGATGTCCGATTCCTCCCGGGAGCTTTGAAACATGTCTTCAGTGGCCGGGTACAAGGGGTATCCCGGAAGGTCCTTCGATATCACTTCGTTTTCCGGAGGAAGAGGAAGTGATTTGCTGTGTTTTTTGACTCTGTTCATGGGTTGGTAACTTCCTGGTATATTGGATTGAAAATGTTCACCCTCTCAATGGAGGTGTTTCTTGACGATTACGATATTATAGGGTAGCGCTTTTCCTGCCGGAATGAATCGCACCTTTGGATGAATGAGTAGCTAATTCCTACAGTGTATCCGCACAGGGGCACGAGTGGCGACGAGACCGACAAGGAATATGCCAACCATTGCCGAGTATCCATGCGATGGAGGCAAAGCATTTTCAATGTTGTCTTTTGTCAACAGCAACGACATTTGCCTCATGAACAGCGTGAACTTTTTTACCACAAAACCGAATGCCATTATCCCAATGCTCGTTCGTATCCATGCAAGAAATGTTCTCTCATTTGCCATGTGAACACGGCGATTGAGAACGTGAACTGGATTCTGTTCTTCATGCTGTTCGTACATCGGGCTCCCGTTTTATGACATGTAACGGCCAAGTGGGATAGTGAGGCTTGCTGACGACAAACAAAGCTTAGCCGAGATTATCCGCCGCGAAGTCCCAATTCAGCAGTGTGTCCAGGACGGCGGTGACGTAGTCCGGCCGTCGGTTCTGGTAGTCCAGGTAGTAGGCATGCTCCCAAACGTCGATGGTCAAGAGCGGTTTCTTGCCGGTCGTCATCGGCACGTCGGCGTTGCCGGTCTTGACCACCTTGATCTTATCGCCCTCCAGCACAAGCCACGCCCAGCCGCTGCCGAATTGCGTCGTTGCTGCGGTGACCAATTCCTTCTTGCATGCATCCACCGTTCCGAACGAAGCCTCGATTCGCTGCTTTAACGCCGCGGGTGGGCCGCCCTGCCCCTTGGGCTTCAGACTGTTCCAGTAAAACGTGTGGTTCCATGTTTGCGCTGCATTGTTGAAGATCGCGGCCTTATCAGCTTTGCCCGCTGTCCTGGTAATGATTTCTTCCAATGACATTTCCGCAAATTCGGTTCCCATGACCAGCTTATTCAGATTGTCAACATAGGCCTTGTGATGCTTGCCGTAGTGGAAACCTATGGTCTTTGCAGAAATGACTGGATCCAGCGCATTGTCCGCGTAAGGTAACGGCGGCAGGACGTGCGGAGTTGTATGGACGATCGTGTCGGCGCTCATCAGGATTCCCTTCTGTAGATGATGTACAGCGTCATGATTTAAGAAATGCCAGTAGGTCGGCGTTGAGCTGCTCTTTGTGTGTCTCCGGGAGGCCGTGAGGAGCCCCCTTGTAGATCTTCAGGATCGCGTTCTTGACAAGCTTCGATGAGCGGAGACCAGCGGCTCCGATCGGCACGATCTGGTCGTCGTCGCCATGGAGGACCAGCGTCGGCACATCGATTCTCTTCAGATCTTCGGTGAAATCGGTCTCCGAAAACGCCTTGATGCAGTCGAAGGTGTTTTTGTGACCGGCCTGCATCCCCTGAAGCCAGAACGAGTCCATCATTCCTTGAGAGACCTTTGCTCCGGGCCTGTTGGCACCGAAGAACGGACCGCCGGCGAGATCCTTATAGAATTGCGACCGGTCGGCGGCACAACCCTTACGTATCTCGTCGAACTTCTCAATCGGTGTCCCTTCTGGATTGGCAGGTGTTCGCAGCATCAAAGGAGGTACAGCGGAGATGAGTGCAGCTTTGGCGATGCGTTTCGTACCGTGGCGACCGATAAAACGGGACACTTCACCGCCACCCGCGGAGAACCCAACAAGGACGGCTCCCTTAAGGTCCAGCTTCTCGATGAGTTCCGAAAGGTCGTCGGCATAAGTGTCCATCTCGTTCCCGTTCCACGGCTGACCCGATCGGCCATGCCCTCGACGGTCGTGCGCGATGCAGCGATAGCCTTTCGTGGCCAGAAATAACATCTGAGCCTCCCAGCTATCCGCGCAGAGGGGCCAGCCGTGGCTGAAAACCACAGGCTGTCCAGTACCCCAGTCCTTGTAGTAGATCTGCGTACCGTCTTTTGTTTTAATTGTGCTCATTGTTTGTCTCCTTTTTCTGCTTACTGGTGTCGTCGATCTTTTCACGTGTTACGGAACTGGTGGTTATGCCAATATTCGTATGGACTTTTCCCTGTCCCATTGCCGTGTCTTCGCCGCGGCGATGAAGGCATCTTTGTCGCTTACATCCACGACGCCTGCGTCTTGTCCCACATTAGCTGTTTTCAAAAGCATCTGACCGCCAATGTCGGCAGCGATGGCCTTGAGATGACCGAAAGCATCGCGCACGAAATCGATTGCAGCGCTTTCTTTCGACAGCGCCTTTGCGCCTTCATCGGAGAGGATAACGGCGATTGCGTCGAAGAGTACGGAAGGCGTTCCTGCCAGTTGTCCGTCGGCGGCCAGCATCGAGCCGTCGGCAAGCTTTGCTCCACCAACTTTGGGCGCAACGATCTTCACGCCGGCGCCTGCATCGGTTACAGCTTTTTTAATCTTCTTGATGACAGCACCATCCGAACCATCTGCGATCAGGATACCAATCGCACGCCCCATGAGTGTGTCTTTCATCTTGCCAATGATCTGCAATGCGGGAGAGGGCTTCATTTTCTGCACGGGCGCCGCAGCCTGTGGCGCATCGGGCATTTTGTCGAACGCAAGGCCCGCGGCGACACGCCGGGCGAGGTCCTCTTCGATATGCCGCAGGTGACCGACTATCGCCTCACGAATGTGCAGATGTTCGACTTTGGAAAGTTCAAACACTAGCGCCGAGGCGATGTGCGCCTGCTCATAGGATGTCTGGCTGAGATAGAACTGCCGTGCCTGGCTGTAATGATCGGCAAAGCTCTCGGCGCGGATGCGGCCTTTCTCGCCGGTTTCAGTTACCGCAGCGCTTTGAAATCCCTTCGTCGGCGCTTCGCGCGGAGAGTTTTCCGACAGGGTGTTGGGCTCATACGCCACGCGGCCCGCCGGTTGCGACATCTGCATGTGCCCGTCGCGTTGCTGGTTTCCGAACGGGCACTTGGGGGCGTTGATCGGGATCTGGTGAAAATTGACCGAACCCAGACGCGAAAGCTGCGTATCGAGATAGGAGAATAAACGACCTTGCAACAGCGGATCATTCGAAAAATCGATTCCCGGCACAATGTTCGCCGGACAGTAAGCAACCTGTTCGGTTTCTGCGAAGAAATTGTTGGGCCAGCGATTCAGCACCATGCGACCGATCACTTTTAGGGGTATCAGCTCTTCTGGAATCAGCTTGGTCGGATCCAGATGATCGAATGGGAATTTGTCCGCTTCCTCCTGGGTGAAAAGCTGAACCGCAAACTCCCACTCGGGGAAATTGCCGGCGGTGATTGCATCGAACATGTCGCGGCGGTGAAAGTCCTGATCGGCACCGCAAAGTTTGACGGTTTCATCCCAGATGGTGGACTGCAGGCCGAGCTTGGGACGCCAGTGGAATTTGACGAAGGTTGATTCTCCGGCATCGTTAATCAGCCGGAAACTATGCACGCCAAAGCCTTCGATCATCCGTAACGAGCGCGGGATGGTGCGATCGGACATGATCCACATCACCATATGCATGGATTCGGGCGTGAGCGAAATGAAATCCCAAAATGTATCGTGTGCGGTCGCCGATTGCGGAAAGCCGCGGTCTGGTTCCATTTTTACGGCATGAATGAGGTCGGGAAATTTAATAGCATCCTGAATGAAGAAAACCGGGATGTTATTGCCGACGAGATCCCAGTTGCCTTCCTTGGTGTAAAACTTGACTGCAAATCCGCGCACGTCACGCGGGGTGTCTACTGAACCGGCGCCGCCTGCGACGGTTGATATACGGGTGAACAGGGGTGTCTTCTCACCAACCTCAGTGAGAATCCTGGCGGTGGTGTATTTCTTCAACGAGGCGGTCAGCTCGAAGAATCCATGCACGCCCGTCGCTCGTGCGTGGACAATACGCTCAGGGATTCGCTCATGATCGAAATGCGTTATTTTTTCGCGAAGGACAAAATCCTCCAGAAGTACAGGGCCCTGCGGATTAGCCTTGAGTGAGTTTTGGTTATCGGAAAGCGCGACGCCCTGATTCGTAGTAAGCGCGGGGTGTTCTCCGCGCGCGATCTGGTGCAACTCACCGCCGTCAGCCCGTTTTGAGCCTCTGTTGGAAACCGAAACACGCTCCTGTTTACTTCTTTTGGAAGTATTCACTTTTTTTTGTTTGCTCATGATTGATCTCCTTGCTGCATATTGCCAATCTGCTGGCTATTGTTGTACGATGTCAATTGTAACGGGCGGTGTTTTCTTCCGGATCATCCCGCGCCAGAGGAATCACCGGACCAAGTCCTTGCTCTTCCCCCATGATAGCGCACAGGAGACTCCCTAGTCCACCGTTTTGCCGTCGAAGTGCTCGTTGTCGGCTTCCGCCTCAGCGCGGGTATGGTGGACAACGCCGTCCCGATGATTCGGGCGGGGATAGAATTCACCGCAGGCAAAGCGACGTACTCGGAGGAGGGCCACGCGCTTTGCTTTTTGTCACGAACTCCGAAGCTATGTCCGACGTGTATGTTTGGGAGGCTCGGCGCCGGCAAGAGAATCTACTGCACCTTTCACTCTGTCACCGAGGCCAACTGCCGTTTCCTTTACACTTTCAAATCCCTCTCCAAGGGCATCTACATATTCACCCGCTGTGTCCTTGAGCGTACCGGCATATTGAGACCCCTTCTTTGATAACTGTTTTCGGGTGCTGGCACCTTTGTCAGGAGCAAACAACACTCCGAGAACGGCACCTATGGCCATTCCAATCATTGCACCTAGTACGACTTTTCCTGCACTCATGTCTGCGTTCCTTTCTTCAAAATATGTAAAAGACCACTACCTTGATTAGTCGTTCTTAATGGTGATATTCTTGAGCGATACTTTCAGATCACCCAAATCATGCTTTGTATCCTTCTTGAACTGTTCCCAGGCGATATCGCCTTCGTCCTTGGCATTGTTGACGCGGTCGCGGAGTTCATTGTTTTTTGTCTCAAGCTCGTCGATGCGCGTATTGTATTTGGCTCTATAGCGCATATCAACACCGTTCACTTCTTTCCGGAGGTCGATGATGCGCCGTTCGTTGACTGCAGTCTCTTTGTCATTGTCCCGTTTTTCCTTCAGCCAATCCTCCTGCCATTCAGCGCGCGCCTCTCTTTTTGCTTCCTTCAGATTTTGCTTGGCATCAGCAACATTGTCCCTTGCGGCCTCAACCTTTTCTGCAGGTTTCTGGCAAGAGATCATGAGAATGGATAGGCAAAACCCGGTTGACACAACTGTTGCGAGAATTTTAACGTAACTTGATTTAAGCTTTGGAATGGTGGTCATATATCCTTCCTGTGGATTGCGACTACGGTAATTCAGTTTTCCTCTTTCATAACTTCAGTTTCAGTGAAGGCCTCTTGGTTGATTGTTTCGGCAAGGCCGCTGAGCAGCTTGTCGGTTGCGGCTTCTTCATCCAGAGTTTCCTGCAATGTTTTCGCCGCTTCTTCAAGTCCCATCACTTTGGCAAGGTCCCTCAGGGAGCCATAGGCTGCGATTTCATAGTGTTCGACTTTTTGGGCGGCGATAATCAAACCGGCGTCGCGTACGCATCCCTTCGCGTGATCTTCTATGACTTCGGCACCTTCTTTGGTCAGGCCATCCATTCCCTCACATTTTTTTGAACCGACCTCCAGCCCGCTGGCCGCAAATACCTTTTTCAGCCTTGAGACATGAG